>Ga0105240_10015874_pt1 | contig 10218 bp, 7 predicted proteins | sample KBSC54metaG_FD_80426 | JGI IMG/M metagenome (GOLD analysis project Ga0105240, IMG submission 80426) | Corn rhizosphere microbial communities from Kellogg Biological Station, Michigan, USA - KBS C5-4 metaG | ecosystem: Host-associated > Plants > Roots > Rhizosphere > Soil | place: Michigan, USA... | reverse complement strand
CCACAGAGTCACCTTCCTGCCGTCAACTACGCCGGTCAGATCGCGCAATCCGACCGTTGTCACGTCCGGGTATTGGCCGTCATAGCCAAACAGATCCGTATCGACGGCACCGACCAGCCCGTTGCGAAGCACGTAGTCGAGCTGCCAGGCGCCGTTCACCAAACTCCACTTCTGCAGACCGGCGTGGGAAGTTGTGTCAGTGCTATTTCCTGTTCCTTCGTCCGATACGTACATCGTCGTGGCGTTCGCGAAGAAAACGGCGAAGGGCGTGAAATTGCCACCGGTGGTTCGGGCCGAATCCGTCGGAAAGCCCGGTACGACACTGATCGCCGTCGCGGCGGCACCTGCCACAGTAGGTAGGGAGCTGACCGTGTAGACCGTATCCATGCCGTTGCTGCCACTGCCCTTGGTGAAATACAGAGCGCCACCGAACTCAGTCAGGCCGCGATAGTTGTTGTCCTTTCCGGCCTTGTCGAGCGCGTTGTTCTTGCCGAGCGGATACTGCAGCAGTGGATCCACCTCGGCCGAGTTACCGCTCGGAATGGACACAAACACTGAGGCTGCGTCGATAGGATTCACTACCTCGAGGCCGGTGGTCTCAGTGACATTCGGCGCCGTGGGGTTGTTGAATGTTGATGAAGAGCCATTGTTCGAGTTACCGATCGTATAATATAACCCGTTGGAGCCGAGAAGCCCCGCCCGGCCGTTGTCGCCGCCGTAGTTGACGGTGGGCGTATAAGAAAACTGGCCGCGCTCATCCACCTTGACGATGGTGCGGTGAAATGCGTAGTCGCCACCAAACGAGACAGTCACGGGGTTGGACGAATCCTGCCCTGGGACCGCGTCGGAGTTGGACACGTCCAGTGCGCCGATGCCGGAGCCGGCATAACCGACGAGCGCAATGTGTGGACCGTTCGCGTCGTGAGTAAAGCTCAGTGAGAGCTCGGACTTGGACGAGAAGCTGGTTACAACCTGGTCGGTAGGAACTTGGAGCGTGCCGAAAACGTGTCCGCTGTGCGGTTCAATTGCGGTGAGCGCGATGGGCGTCGTGACTCCGAAGTTGCCATCGGCCGCGTTATTGTTCCAAACACTGATGTAGTCGTTGGCAGCGACCGCCGCCGGTGCCGCGGCCGTAGTACCGATAGCCGAGCCGACTACCAGCGATGCAATCGCTCCCTGGCTGTTGTCGTAAGTAGTACTGCTGATGATTAGCGAGTTCGGAAGCAGGAAGGGTTGCTCCGCCTGAGCGGGGTTCGCATGAAGAATTGTGAACACGCAGCCGGCAACCAGAGCGGATGCGGTCCCTACAGACACATAATTCTTGTCGGGCATAATCTGTAGCCTCTTGGGCATAAAACGGGTGTTCGAGGCTAAAGCACCAATATTGCGCTTTTGTGGACTTCACACCGTGCGCATCGTTAGCATGTAGTGGTATTTGCACGACGAGAGACTTAAACGAGAATGAGTCTGGCATCCGTGCGTGCCTTCCTGGCTGAGAAGGCACCTGATATCTCGATCATCGAGCTGCCTGAGTCAACCGCGACAGTCGTACTGGCCGCGCAGGCGCACGGCGTACAGCCGGCTCAGATTGCTAAGACATTGTCCCTCAGGGTCGCTGACCGCAATTTGCTCGTTGTAACTCGCGGTGATGCGCGGCTCGACAACCGCAAGACAAAGGCGGCTTTCGGCGGCAAACCACGGATGCTGAGCGTCGAAGAGGTCGAGGCTGTGACGGGGCATCCTGTCGGCGGTGTCTGCCCGTTCGGGCTAGCGACACCTATTCCGGTGTATTGCGATGTGCTACTGAAGTCTTTTGCTGAAGTTCTGCCTGCCGCGGGATCGATTCGCAGTGCGGTGCGGATCAGTCCGTTACGTATGGCTCAGCTCGTGGATGCGGAGTGGGTCGATGTCTGTCAGGAGGCGTCGTGACGCGCGCCGGGAAAAATACAATCAGACCCGCTGCCGGCGATAGCCAGGCGCACCCCTACGACAAAATACCGGATGTGCGCGATGGGCTGACTCGCGAGGAGCGAATGGTCTTGTATGTTCTGCATCAGACTCAGAAGGAGCGCGGTGACCGGAATGTCCCAACCGCGATGTTGTGGGGGCGCGTGTGTGAGCACTTCTACATCAGCCCTGAGGAGCTTTCGTTGATGCTCGCCAGGCTGGGCGCTCAGAGTTGACGGGAACCAATGCCCAGCTGCAGGTCTCTAATGGGTCCCGGCGCCGTACAGGTCCGACCCGCGGTGGTCACAGACATTTAACCTACTCTGTGCATTTATTATGTAAGAGTTGTGTAAGAGTATGCCCAACATGAGTCGACCTGGCGCACGCCTGCCTGTATCTCAGCCGAATCGCCGGCGCTTTCTGCGTCATGCGGGCGTTGCTGCGGTTGGGGTTCTGCTACCAATGGGGGCGGCGTTGGCGCGCACCCTTGAACGACGCTCTTTGTCTTTTGTACATACTCATACCGACGAGCGCCTATCAGCTGTCTACTTTGAAGACGGCCAATACGTCGATTCGCAGCTCGAGCGCATCAATTGGCTGTTGCGGGATTTTCGTACAGGGGAGGTACATCCAATTGCGCCGGCGACGCTCGACATTCTCGCGCAGCTGCAGACGCTGGCCGGCCACAATGGGCCATACGAAGTGATCAGCGGCTATCGCTCACCGAAAACCAACGAAGAGTTGCATAGACACTCCGGCGGCGTGGCGGAACACAGCTTGCACATGGAAGGCCGCGCAGTTGACGTTCGCCTGCGAGACTTCCCGACGGAACGGCTGCACGAGCTCGCTCTCGGCATGGAGCGCGGCGGTGTGGGTTTTTATCCCAGCTCGGATTTTGTTCACCTGGATAACGGCAGGGTCCGTCGCTGGTAGCTACTCATTACTCGTAACTAACTCACCGGCGCGAGACCCAACTGGCGCTCCAACTTTCTGTCATATCCATAGATGTCATCGAAGAACATGATCGGTCCCGCTTCGGTTGCAAGCGCCGTCGCATAGAGAATCAGAACGTTGATCGGGTGCGCTAGATTGACGCGCACGGTGCTCGTACCGTTCATGCTCGCCTCAATCTTCTCCCGTGTCCAATCGCCCGGCACATCCTTTAGTACCAAGGAGGCCAGGCCCGCCGGATCGCTCACACGAATACATCCGTGGCTGAAGGCTCGCACGGACTCCTTGAAAAGACCGCGAGCCGGAGTTGAATGCAGATAGACGTTATAGTCGTTCGGAAAAATGAACTTGACCAATCCAAGGGCGTTGTCCTGGCCGGGCTGTTGGCGCAGGCGTAATTTTCCTGCAGCGAGTGCGCCAATGTTTTCCAGTGTCGGCGGCACAGCCGGCGATGAATCATCCGGGCCGCTGGCGATTTCCAGATGTTCCGTAGCCAAGTACTTAGGATTGGCGCGGATCTTCGCGATCATTTCACGTTGTACTATGTTGTAGGGAACATCCCAATAGGGACGGAAAACGACATAGCGCATGTTCCCTTCAAACACTGGTGTTTGGGTTTGCGGATAGCTTTTGCCGACAATGACGTCCATCTGCAGAATATCGGCGACTCGGTCTTCCGTGGAGCGAAATGCGAACAGCCGGAACTGCGGAACGTTGACGATAATGGGCGGCGTCCGAAACGGGCTGAGCCAACGCCAGCGCTCCAGTGTCAGGATGATTTGGCGGACTCGCTGTGCGGGAGGGGTCTTAAGCACCGCATAGGTGGGTTTGTCCAGTATCCCGTTGGCAGCAAGGCCATGACGCAATTGATAGTTCCTTAGGCCGGCACTCAGGTTCTTGTCGAACGTCGGATCCGTCGAGGCGGTCGTATCGCCGGACGGGATATCGCCCGTAGTATTCAACATTCTACGCAACGCCGGTGCGCCCGCATAAAGCTCCCCTACTTTGAGCTTTTTCGGCGGTGGCGGCAGTAGCACCCAGTCAGGCAACTCGGCAAGTTTTCGATAGCGCGCCAGTGCCTCCTTGAGCAATCCGTAGTGATAGAACGCAGGCTCAACGGAGGTCAAAGCGCGGTGGATGTCAGCCGCGACCGCTACACTCTTCACCGCCGCGGCAAGATCGAAGAACAGAGGCTCTTCCCTTAACTTGAAACCCGCGGCCTCGGGCATCACGCGTCCGTAGTGCAGATCCGCGATGAAACGCAGGGTCGCTGCAGAGAGTTTCGCGTCAAACTGAGCCCAGCGGGCATCGTCTGGCGCAAGCGGCGCGGTTAAGAGTTGTCCGATCTCACTCTCATGATAGTCCTTCGACTCCAACCCATAAGCTTCGGCGTTCTGTAGCTCCAGAAGCAGTGCGCTCGCCTCGGGCGTCACCTTGCCGCTGTGACTCCAGAGCAAAGCGTCATTAGTGCCGGAGTACAGATTCTCCAGTGCCCGCGATCCGCCGTGAGCGGTGGCCGATGTATCAAGAAGCGCCTGTGCCCCCGGAATCGCGGCGGCGATCTGCGCATGCAGGTCGTTCCCATCGGCGGCGCGGAGGTTGGAGGTACTTTGAACAGCGCAAAGCGCCAATAACATCGAGGCGAGGCCGCCACCACAAATGCCGCCTATGCGCATTGGATAATTCGCCTGAATTGTTCGTTCGTCGCATTATATCCGCGGCAGGCTAGTCTTCCGCTGTCGTCACGGGATGGAGACCCCGGAAGTCACAGCATGCACGTCCCTGGTGACGGTCTTACTTGCATCGAGCAAATGCCAGGCAGCCCAGAGATACCCCGGGCACATAATGAGTAGCGCGTAACGGAGCGAATCCTGGGCGAGGAGTGGTCTGAGGGCGTCACTCAGTGCCCCTGTCGCCAAAGGTCCGAGTCCGAGACCGATTAGATTGGCGCACATGTAGATAATGGCGATCGAGGTTGCCCGCATACGCAGGGGTACTACGGTCTGCAATGTCGCGAAAAGGGGGCCAGCAATGGCGGAACCACCCACCGCTGTCAGCGTCATTGCTCCGAAGGCGACGTAGCGGTTGCGGGCAAAGTAGATGAAAACCGAGACTACGCCAAAAAGGCAGTACCCGAGCGCCATTGTACGAAGCTGGAGGCGCTCATTATTGGCGGCTTTGCGCGAGGCCCAGACACCCCCTGCATAGGTGCCAACTACACCTCCTAGACCGTAGATCACGACGAACCACGTCCCGAGGTCACCCGTTCCGATGCCGTAGCTCCGAACAAAAAAGGAGGGTTGCCACTGAAGAATCCCAAAGGCAAAGAAGGACGCCACGGCATACGCAAGCAGCAGGTGTCTAAACGTGGGTTGGTTCCAAAGGAACCTCACTACTCGCGAGAAGGGCGCTTGATCACTCAAGGCAGCACTCGGGTCATTCGTACGGTCAGATTGCATTCGCCGTGGATCCCGCAGTGTGAAGAAGGCAAGCATCGCCAGCCCAACTCCCGGGAGGCCAAGCAACATGAACATTCGTCGCCAGCCATAGAACTCGTTCAGCCAGCCGGCAGCAAAGTACCCCAGCACAGTGTTCAATGAAGCGCCGATCATGAAGATCGCCACCGCTCGTGGCCGCTCCGCGCGGTTGAAGTGATCGGCAATCAGAGAATGGGCAGGCGGAACGCACCCTGCCTCGCCCACCGCTACACCGATCCTGATCAGTAGCAATTGCGCAAAACTCTGCGCCAGCCCGCACATTGCGACCATCACACTCCAGATTGCGGTGGTTAGGGCAATGATAGTGACTCGGTTACCGCGATCGGCCCACCGAGCGATCGGAATGCCCATCACCGAATAGAAGATTGAAAATGCAATTCCTGTGAGTACCCCTAGTTGTGTGTCACTCAAATGTAGATCTGACTTGATGTTCTGAAGGACAAGCCCTACAGCAAGGCTGTCCATACCATTGAAGGCAAAGATGATAAGTAGCAGCAGGAGTAGATAATTCCTACCGGCGAACAACCTCCTCACCGTTTGAGAAACTCCGGCCAATAGGGAACTGCGTCGACCGGCCCAAACACGGTCTTCAAGCCGTGAACAAATGACGGCGGCCACGCCGTGGCATGCGTTTCACTTGGAAAGACCTTAAAGGTCAGATGGAGCCCGGGCAGCGAGGCTTGATTGAGGAATTTGACCAACCGATAGAGGCCGCTCACGAAGTCGAAGCGTTCGGTCCCGCGCTTAAACTCCTCCAGCTCACCTACTGACAGGAACACATCTGCCGCGGCGGTCCTGCCGGACTCAATGAACCGCTGCGCCAGATCAATCGCAAAATTCGTGCTGTTGTATGAGGTGCAAGGGCTGCCGAGAATGTAGCGGCGGAAGGTTTCCGGCTGAGAAAACAAGGCGAACAAACCGAACGTAGCGCCGGCGGAGTAGCCTACAAAGCTGTCGTCGCCCGCAACGGTGGGATAGTGGCTATTCACGAACGGCATCAGCTCTTCGCGAATGAACCGTAAGAAGTCATTTGCGTCGGTGGTGCGCGTGATGATCGAGAGGTCGGCCGCAGTTCCTGCAAGTGGCGTTTCTGCTCTTATTTCGGCGTCAAGGTGTTTTCGGATCTCATGCGTAAACAAATCGCGGGATCGCAACGCAATGCACGCGCCCTCGTAACCGATGCCGACCAGGATAAACCGTGGGGTCTCGCCGGAATCGTGCAAGCTACGGGAAAGGCAGGCAAGCGCGCCAAAGACCTCATCCGCATCCGTGGCGTATACAACCGGGAATCGCTCCGAGCCGTCAGACCGACTGACAGGTTGAAAGACCTTCACGCTAAAAGTCTGGGACACCGCGCTAGATGGGATAAGGTGCTCCTGCACCTCCACCGCCCGGTAGAGATCCTCTTTCATACGGGCGTCAAAACTTTTTGGAGATCAGCAGCGAAATTGTCCGAGGTTGTATGTACTGAAATGCATCCACATTGAAGGTGCCGAGTCCGCCACTTACCAGTCCGCGCTTGTTCGTTACGTTGTTCGCGTTCAAGTGCAAAGCCCAGGATTCGTGGGTTACGCCAGCCCGCAGATCCAGCTTCCAATAACCGGGAAAATACTGTCTCGCCGGCGAACCTGAGAACACCGACGCAAAGACACCTTCCCGATCTCCGATGTAGCTCACTGCCCCGCCGAGAACACCCACGATTCCGTTGGTTACTGGGAACTGCTGTTCCAGAGAAAAGTTACCGGACCAACGCGGGCTGTACGGCAACCGCTCGCCGGGCGATCCGTACGCCTGGCTGCCGGCCGGCACAGACTGTGTCAGCTGCGCGTCATCCCACGACATCCAAGCCGTCGCCGTGAGTCCGGTCAACGGCCTTGCTTCGACTGATAACTCGACACCCTCGCTTTTCGCACGACTGCCGTTGGCAACGTAGCCTCCCATCGGATTAAAAAGTTGCAGCTGTATGTCTTTCCAGTCGATGTAGTACAACGAGACGTCATACGTGAACATGTGGTCCAGTAAATCGCCCTTAGCGCCAAGCTCATAGTTGTTAGTCGTGTCAGGTCGATACGTCGGCGGGACCACTTCCGTCGGAATGCCGGGTAGGTTGATACCCCCGGGCTGGTAACCGGAAGCCAACCGCGCATACAGCATCAATTCAGGCGACAGCTTTAACCGCGGTGTGACTAGGTATGTGAAAGAACTGTCCTTTGAATAGCCCTTAGGCACGGTGTTTGGGCTTGTGGTCAGCAGGAACACCGGCAGATAGGGGCCTGTCTCGACCACTGGTCCGTCCGACTGCCTGTTTTGGCTTTCGCGCCCGCCGAATTGCACATCGAACTGATCAGTAAAATGCAGGGTGAGAGCGGCGAACACCGCTGCCTCCGCAAACGTACTCGGCAGCGAGCTGTGCTCCCACTGGCCTACCAATGCGCCACTGACTGGGTCGGTTGCCAGAAGGTCCGCAGACCCAGGAGAGTTTTCATGGTTGTAGAATGCTCCAGCAAGCCAGTCGAGATACTTACCCGCAGAAGCCGAGAACCGGACCTCCTGGGTAAATTTGTCGACTTCTTGATGGTTGATCACCGGAGTCCCGGCCACTCCAAACTGTGTTTGCGTCGCTTGCGCAAATAGAGGAGTGTAGTCGAACGATTCCCCAACTCTTGTGATGTTATATCCGCTTACTGAGATGATGTTTATTCCGCTAAGCTTCCCCGTCACAGTTGCGCTGTACGCCTGCAGCGCGGCGTGATACCAACCGGTACCCCGAGCATCGCTTTGCTGAAGATCGGCGAGCCCAGTGCCTATGTAAGGCGAGCCGTCGATCCGGCTGTTCTGATACAGCGCACTCACCTTCATGGAGATATCGGTTGACGGGCGCCACAGAGCCGCCACCCGCCCACCGTAGAAGTCGCCTTTATTCACCCCACGCTGACCGCTCTCCACGTTGTCGACATAGCCGGGATCTTCGCGCGTAAATACACTCCCGCGAATCGCCAATTGCTCGTTAAGAGGAACGTTTACGGTACCTCTAACGCTGTATCCCAATTCGGCGCCGTTCTGAACCGAAACGCCTCCTGCTTGTATGTGCCCTGTGACTCTGTCTGTGGAGGGATCAATCGTGACGTACTTCAACAGACCGCCCAGGCTGTTTGCGCCGTAGAGAGTTCCTTGTGGTCCGCGTAGGACCTCTACTCGTTGCAGATCGCTCGGGTCGATATCTGGCATCTGTTGGCCATAGCCCAACGCAGACGATGATCCGAATGGTACGTCATCGACGACAATGCCTACGGTCGGGTTGGTATAGGCGCCGGTCGTGAGACCGCGGATAGTGACTTGCGGCGTGCCGAAATCGTCGGGCGTGACGTTCAGCCCGGGGACCAACGTATAGTAATCCTGCAGCCGGAGCTTGTTGCTGTCGAGCAGGGACTGCGCACTCAGGGCTGTCACCGGCACTGGCACTTCTAGCAAATTTTCCGATCTCTTCTGCGCTGTGACAATCACTTCTTGCAAGGCCACTGGAGCCTGTGCGGTTTGCTTTAGGGAACTAGAGCCTGAAGTTTGCTCCTGATCCATCTGAGCCACGAGAAAGTTCTGGGAAGAGCTCTTCCCGACCTCCTTGTCAGTGCCAGCTCCGCTCCATGGCGGATCGCCCCTGTCGGCCGGTGCTTGTTTGCCCGCCTGCGCAGCTTCGGGCGCTCTCGGAACCAACGATACGGTGTTCTCGTCAACAAACTTAAAAGACCACTGGGTACCCGCCAGCAGCCTCGTCAGCGCCTCCCGGGGCGTAATCTCGCCTTTTACAGCGGGCGAGATAATGCCCTTAACCATAGCCGGCTCGAACATAATGTTGATATTCGAAACCGTGCCGAGCTCGCGCAGAGCCTCGGAGAGTGGCTCAGAAGCAATATTCAGCGTAGCGGGCTGTTGTGCATTGGCCTGGGTGCAAAGAAGCGCACCGGCGAGCAGTAGGACGCCCGTGCTAGTGCGACAAAAGCGCTGACTCATCGTCTCCCCTCATGGGGCACTCCCTCGCCCTCGGTTATAGAAGCGGTCTCTGAGGGTCACAGACGCTGAACCGAGCAAAAATCCACAAAGTTTTTTGAGGCGCTCGCTAGTTCCGGCCGGAAGAGGTTACCGCGTCCGAGGGCGCGGGGTTTGCATCGAGGACGGATCGACCGATCCCAGTCAACACAATAGAATGCCCCCGGTCAACAATGTGAAGCCCGTAACTCTGGGCAACGGCGCGCGCGAAGCTCATGGACTGGCCAGCGCTGAACACGCCGCTCATGAGCAACTTCCCGGGTTGCGGCTGCTCCAACATCAGCTTGACCGAGCTATACCGGTTCATCTCGGCAACGGCGGCCGCCAACGGCATATTGTCGATGGCCACCTTGCCCTGTTGCCATGCCAACAATTTGTTTATGTCGGGTCGATCGACCACGGTGCTTCCTGCGGCTCCCGAGAAGATCACGCGCTCACCGGGGACGAGTCGCATCACGCCTTTGCTCTCAATCGATGCTTTGACCGTTGCTTCCTTGATAGAGGCGGGAGAGACGGCCACTTGACCGTCCATCAGCGTAACCGCCAGACGATTGGCATCGCGGCGTACTAGAAACGCAGTCCCCAAAGCTTCTACCTGGCGATCGCCGACCGAAACGACGAACGGCCATGCAGAGTGCTTCGCCACCTCAAACAGAGCTTCGCCCGACTCGAGTCGGATGTGCCGCTGCTCTTCATCATAGGCCACGGTAACGCGGGTCAAAGTATTGAGGTGCACTGTGCTACCGTCATCGAGTGTGATGACGCGCAGCTCGTTGAT
>Ga0105240_10015870_pt1 | contig 10219 bp, 9 predicted proteins | sample KBSC54metaG_FD_80426 | JGI IMG/M metagenome (GOLD analysis project Ga0105240, IMG submission 80426) | Corn rhizosphere microbial communities from Kellogg Biological Station, Michigan, USA - KBS C5-4 metaG | ecosystem: Host-associated > Plants > Roots > Rhizosphere > Soil | place: Michigan, USA... | reverse complement strand
TCAACCGAGGATGCGGGCGTGATGGCGCAGATGATCCTCGATGAACGTCGAGATGAAGTAGTAGCCGTGGTCGTAGCCCGCCTGCCGGCGCAGCGTCAGCGGGTAGCCCACTTTCTTCGCCGCGGCTTCGAACAGATGCGGGTGCAGCTCGCGCTCGAGGAACTGGTCGGCTGATCCCTGATCGATCAGGATCGGCGGGCGGGAGGCGGCGTTCGCCACGCGCGCCACCAGCTCCGTCGCGTCGTACTCGCTCCACTGCCCGCGATCCGGACCGAGGTAGCCGGTGAACGCCTTCTGTCCCCACGGGCACTGCCGGGGCGCGGCGATAGGTGCGAACGCCGAGACGGATTTGTAGAGATCGGGGTTGCGCAACGCGAGCGTCAACGCGCCATGGCCACCCATGGAGTGACCAAAAATTCCCGTCCGCGCCGGATCGACGGGAAAGTGCGCCTCGATCAGGCCACGCAGCTCCTGCGTGATGTAGGTGTACATGCGATAGTGACGCGACCAGGGATCGACGGTCGCATCCACGTAGAAGCCCGCCCCGACGCCGAAGTCCCACGAATCACTGTCACCCGGGAGCTTCACGCCACGCGGGCTCGTATCGGGAGCGATGAGCGCAATCCCCAGCTGGGCGGCGATACGCTGCGCGCCGGCCTTGATCATGAAGGTCTCTTCGGTGCACGTCAGGCCCGCCAGGTAGTACAACACCGGTACGCGCCGCCCCGCTCCGGAACCGCCGGAAGCGGCCTGCGGCGGCAGGTACACCGAGAATTTCATTGCACAAGCCGTGCTCACGGCCTCGTGCCGGTAGAAGCCGACGGTGCCCTCGAAGCACCGATTCTGGCTGATGACCTCAAACGGCTTGTCTGTCATGGCCTCACTCCGGGTAAGCAGGCGGGCATTGTCGGCGGCGCGCAGCTGCGCTGCAACGGGGAAACCCCTATGCTTGCCGGCCTGCAGCTTCAGATCTGAATCGGAACACCATGTCGCAACCCTACCAGGCTCCTCTAACATCGCTGCGCCTCGCGATGGCGCAAGCCGCCCGTGTGAGCGGAGCCACTCACCTGGAAAGTTACGCGGCGGTCCCCGCCGAGCTGACCACGCAGATACTCGAAACCGCGGCTCGCTTCGCAGCCGAGGTGCTCTCGCCGCTGAATCCGATCGGCGACCGGGCGGGCAGTCGCTGCGAAGCTCAGGGAATCGTCACTGCGCCGGGCTTCCCGGATGCCTACCGCCAGTTCCGCGATGCCGGCTGGACCTCTGTGGGTGCTCCGACCGAATACGGGGGCCAGGGGCTGCCCGGTGTTCTCGCAGTCGCCGTGTCTGAGATGTGGGCGGGCGCGAACATGGCGTTCGCGATGTGTCCGGAGCTCGCGATCGGCGCGCTTGAGACGCTGCGTGTGCACGCCGCGCCCGAGCTGCGCGATGAGTACATGCCGCGCATTACCAGTGGGGAATGGACATGCACGATGTGCCTCACGGAGCCGCAGGCTGGATCGGACCTCTCGACGTTAAGGACGCGCGCCGAGCCCGACGGCGACGCGTGGCGTCTCTTCGGTCGAAAGATCTACATCTCATGGGGAGACCACGATCTCACGGACAACATCGTGCACTTCGTACTGGCGCGAACACCGGACGCTCCCGCCGGCTTGAAAGGGATCTCTCTGTTCCTGGTCCCGAAGAAGCTCCCCGCAACGGACGGCACGTCGATCGACAACGACATCCACGCCGTGTCCGTCGAGCACAAGGTGGGCATCCGTGCGAGCCCTACCTGTGTGATGGCGATCGGAGAGCGTGCCGGTGCCCGTGGCTGGCTCATTGGCCGCCGCCACGAGGGCCTGGCGTGCATGTTCACGATCATGAACCACATGCGCATCGGAGTTGGAATGCACTCGCTCGGCCTCGCCGAGCGCAGTCTTCAGCTCGCGCGGCTTCATGCACGCGAACGCCTGCAGGGACATGATGCAGCCGGCTCGCAGCGCCCGATCATCGAGCATGCCGACGTACGCAGGATGCTGCTGACCATGAAATCCCTGTTGCATGCGGCGCGCTGTCTCACATACACCGCGGCCGCAACGGTCGACGTCGCTCATGCCGGGCAGGAGCCGCAGACGCGCGCCGCTGCCATGCGCCGCGCGGACCTCCTTACTCCCGTCATCAAGGCCTGGGTATCGGACATCGGTTTCGAGATCGCCTCGCTCGGTGTCCAGGTTCACGGCGGAACCGGCTACATCGACGACGCGGAGATCTCCCAGGTATTCCGTGATGCCCGCATCGGCTCGATCTTCGAAGGCACCAACTACATCCAGGCTCAGGACCTGCTCGGGCGCAAAGTCGTTCGAGACCGCGGCGCCGCTTTGGGTGAGCTGCTCGCGGACATCGAGAGTACGGCCCGGGCCCTGCCCTCGGTCGCAACCCTCGAGGGACTGCGCAGCGGACTTCTCGAGGGTTGCGCGGAATTGCGCGCCGCCGCCGCCAGGATCATTGCCGACGCTCCTGGGGACCCGCAGCTCATCGGGGCCGTGGCGTACGAATTTCTGAGCTGGCTCGGCGTTCTCGCCGGTGGGTGGCAATGGGCGCTCTCGGCGGCAGAGGCTCTGGAAGGCGGCGGCTCGGCCGAGTCGCAGGGCATCATCGCTACCGCTTCGTTCTACGCAGCGCGGATACTCCCGCGCACCCGGACATACGCAGCGGCGGTCGCCCACGGATCACGGCCGGTCGAGTCCGTTCCGACGTCCGAGCTCTAGAGGGAACGCGGCTGAGGCGCGTGCGCAACTGGCCGCTCGGTGCTGGGGCGGCGGCCTCAGGGCTCGATCAAGCGGCCGAGCAAGCTCAGCAACTGACTCCGGCCGCGCGTTCCCAGGCGCCCCGCAATGCCGGCTTCGTAGACATCGTGGAGTGCGCGCGCCCTTCCCAGAACCGACTCTCCGTCCGCGGTCAGATGAAGCGCCGAGGAGCGGCGATCGGCAACCCCGGCGCGGCGCACCGCGAGCCCCCTGCGTTCCAGCTCGTTCAGCAGAGGAACGAAGTTCGCCTTCTTGATCCCCAGCGCCGCGCACACCTCGCTCTGCCGGACTCCCGGGTTCTCGCGAATCACGGTCAGCACCGCAAACTGCGTCGGCCGCAGATCGACATCCCTGAGCGCTCCCACGAATTGCGTGACCGTCGACATCTGCGCGCGCCGCAGCGCGTAGCCGACGTAATCCGGTAGCGGTCCCAGCCTGAGCTTGCGGCGGTTCGAGCCTTGCATGGCGCCTGCCTTGCCATCCCGGGGGATACGGTTATGATGTATAACTACTTGGGTAATGGCCCGCAAGTTGAAGTGAGCAGTGCGCAACAGGCACGAACATGATTCAGCTTGAGACCTTCTCGACGGCCGGCCTGGAGCCGCGGCGCAAGATCGAGTTCTGGAACGACACCGCCGCCGCTTCGTTCACGCCGCTCGTTTCCGATCCGGTCGACGTCCGCAACTTCTCCGGCCGCCTGAGCCGCACCCGCCTCGGGGACATGACCGTCGCCGAGGTGTATTCCGACGCCCAGACCGTACGCCATTCGCGCCTGCACGTGGCCCGCTCCCGCGTGGCGATGTTCTTCGTTCACATGATGCTCGAGGGCGAGAGCGTCAGCCGACAGGATGGCCGTGAGGCGCAGCTGGGGCCCGGCGACTTCACGCTGTGTGATACGACGCGCGCGTACGAGATCCTGTTCAAGAACCCCAACCGCATGTTCGTCGTCGGCATCCCCGAGACGCTGCTGCGGCGGCACATCGCCTCTCCGGAGAGCGTCGTCGCCGTGCCGATGTCGGGGAGCTCGGGGCTGAGCGGACTGGTGTCGCACTTCCTGCGGGACTTCTGGATGCGCTGCCACGAGGATCTCGATCCGGGCGTGGCCCCGCGAGTGACGCGCGCGATCCTGGACTTGCTGGCCAGCGCCTACACGGGCATTCCCGAGGCCCAGCCCGATCGCTCATCCCTGGCGACCGCGCATCGGCTGCGCATCATCAACTTCATCGAGGCGCACCTGGGAGATCCGGACCTGACGCCCATGCGCGTGGCCGAGGCCTGCAGGATGACGCCGCGCTACCTGCATCACCTGTTCTCGAACGAGTCCGAGACGGTAGCTCGCTACATTCTCCGGCGGCGCCTCGAGGAGTGCTCTCGCGCACTGACACTACCGGCGCAGGGCAGCCGAACCGTGACGTCCATTGCATTCGACTACGGCTTCAACAGCCCTACTCATTTCGGCCGAGTGTTTCGCGCTCGCTATGGCGCGACGCCGCGCGAGTATCGGCGGCGCCACGGCAGCTGAGGGCGCGAGCGGATCAGGCCACTCGGTAGAACCACAGGTGGATTCCGAGCGGCGCGCGCGTGCCCGTGCACAGAAACAGGCTGCGATTCAACCACTCATACTTGCCCGCGGGCGCGGAGAACGTCGGGGCGGCACGGAAGTAATACTCTGACGGATCGACCGGCTCGCCCGAGGCGAGCCGCCGCATGACGGCCTCGGGCCCGTGGCGCAGACCGTGGTTTTCCACCTGAATACGGACTCCGTCGTCGGTTTCCAGAACATACAGCGCGTGCAGCTCGGCAGCTCCGTCAGCGCGAACCACCTGCCAATCCGCTCCGCCGGGCAGCATCTTCCCGCGGATGTTCGCGCCCTCGAACGTTCCGCCTGTGATCGGCACCATGCGCCGCGTACCGTGCGGAGTCTCGCCGATCACGACGGTGGGCTCGAGCACGCCATTCAGCTCGAATATCAGCTCGAGTTGCGGTTTCATCGGGGACGAGCCGATCCGGGTTGCATCGGGTTGCGGCACACGGCTACATGCTCTCCGCGGGCACCCAGTTGCCGTGCACGCCCACACGCAAGCGCAACGGGATCTGCACACGCGCGAGCGGGCCCTTGTCAGGATTCTGCGCCTCGAGGATCACGAACTCGGACAGGCTGTCCGCATGGCGATCGACGATGAAGCCGAGGTAGCCCTCGTGTTTGGGTTGTTTGGAAGGGATGTGCACGTGTTCCTGTACCGTCGTCGGGCCACCGGGCACGAACCGCTTCATGCGCCCCGAGGGAATTTCGATGCGCACGATGGTGTTGAATCCTGCTCCGACGGGCCCCGCGATGTTCGGCGGGCCGAGTGTCGGATCGAAGCTCTGGTAGTAACCGATGCCGTAGTCGCGCGTCTGGTCCTTGTTGGACGTGCGCGGCATGTCTCCCGCCGGCCCGAGCACCGACTCCTCGTAGCGGTCGCCCGGCTTGGACAGATCGAAGCTCCAGCGCACGAACGAGCCGGCCATCTCCTCCGGACGCATCTGGATTCCCGAGGCCTCGCGGATGAAGGGGAACGGAACCATCTTGCCGCAGCCGAAATCCATGTGTACGCGGCTGCCTTCGGTCAAGGCGTTCATGTAGTGAAATGCCGAACGCGCAGGTCCGCGGAACCAGCGCATGTCCTTGACGCTGCCGCGGCGCGGCATGATGCCGATGAAGGACTCCTTGCCCGGCTCGAATATCCAGTGCGCTCCACCGGCCTTCATTCTCTCCAGGTCGGCCGTAATGGGGAACACCGGGAAGATCACGTGCTCCTGCGTGACGACGAAATCGTGCATCAAGGAACAGTACGGAGCCTGGAACCACTCCTCGTGCACCAGCTCCCCATCCTTGTTGGCGATGCAGTAGGAGACGTCGCGGGAAGCGAGCCCGCTCGCCTCGTAGCCGAAGAAAAACATCTCACCGGTTTCCGGATCGAAGCGCGGATGGGCGGTCATCGTCTGGCTGCGCAGCTTCCCCCGGTAGTCCCACTCGCCCAGGGTCTCGAGCGTGCGCGGATGGATCTCCATCGCGCGGCTGTCTTCTTTCAACGCGAGCAGCCGGCCGCCGTGAAAGATCGGCGTCGTGTTGTAAACGGCGCGGGACTTGCCGCGTACGCTGGGGTCGTCAGTGTACGGATTGCGATACCGGCCATAGAGCGCGCGGCGCGCGCGGCGCTCTTCCTTGAAACGCTCCGACTGCACGTAGCGCTGCTTCAGATCGACCCGCCCGTTCTCGAAGCGCAGCATGCGCATCATGCAATCACCGCTCAGATACGTGTCTGGCGGGATCATCGGAGGGTACTGGGGATCGGGCACCGTCTGATACCACGAGCCGTTGAGGTCCGCGGGGATCTGCCCCTCGACCACCAGATCATGGACGTCGCACTCGATGCGCGAGGGCGCGTTGAATCCGGTGTAGTCCATCGCGTTGGGAAAGGCGTTGCTCATCGCGGTCTCCGCTTGATCGGCTCGCCGGCTCGAGGCCTGCGGGCTTGAAGTCGATGACAACCTAGATTGACTGCATCGCCGGCCAGCGCAAGCGGCCACGGCGACGGTCAATGGATGCGGCCACTGTGCGGACGAGCTGCGGCTGCGGCGCCGCCGCACACTTCAGGTGGCTGTCCAGCGCTTCCCGGTCACCGGGTGTGTGTAGTGGAACGGAACCACCGTCGTCTGCGGCCATATCGCCGGCATCGGCTCCACGAGCTCGTCCGGCCCGGCAGGGTCGTCGGGGAAGGTTCGCGTAAAGGGGGGCGACACGTTCGGGGGTGTATAGGCCCAGCCTTTCTCGTACAGCGCATGATAGAGGCAGTGGTAATTGAGAACCTTCACCTTCCAGACCCCGTTCTCGCGGACGTATTGGTTCTCATAGATGCCGCCTTCCCACCACTGTTGCGGGAGCATCGAGGGCTTGTTGGCGTTGGACTCGTGGGCGCCTGCCTGCATCAGCGCACGGAAGCGGCCGAAGGCCGTGCCGCGATCGGGCGCAACGTCGACGATGTCCTGCAACTGCAGGTGATCGAGCAGGAAGCCGTACAGCGGCCCGTTGTGCCCGCCTGTGAAGTTCTTGCGGAAGCGGTCGCAGTACAGACGGCGCACCCCGGCCTTGCCGCGGAACACGCCGTTCATGAAGTGGACCGCGCCGCTGTCGCAGAACAGGTCCACCACCTCGTCGTACAGGCACTTGTCCAGGTAGTAGCCGTACGCATGCTGCAGCCTGCGGATCGCGTTGACGTCCTGCAGTGCCGCGACTTCCGCGGTCAGTTGCTGAAGCTGCCGGCGCAGCTCGCTGATCTCATCGCCCATGGCGGCTTCCCCTTTCGCAGCCCCGCTCGGACTGCAACGATACTCGATGCCGGCGTACACTGCGCCGCCTTCTGCAGTTATCGAGGAGAGGTGGAGCGATGGCATCCAGTGCGAGCGATCGAAGCAATCCGGGCGCGTCCCGGCCCTACAAGAGAATCGCCACCGAGGAGGCGTTCGCAACGCCGGAGCTGTTCCGCGAGTATCGCAAGATCCTTGCCGAGCGCACGCTCGATGATCCGGGCTTCTTCAGCCTGTGGGGCTTTTATCTCAACAGCCCGAGCGAGCGCGCGCGCGCCATCATCGAGAAGCTGCAATGGCTGGATGAGCGACGCATCCAGGACATGGATGCCACGGGCATCGACATGCAGGTTCTCTCCCTCACCGGCCCGGGCGTGCAGATCTTCGATGCGGCGACGGCGGTCTCGATGGCGAGATCGAGCAATGATCAGCTCGCGGAGGCCGTCGCCAGACATCCCACGCGCTTCGCCGGCCTCACCGCCATCGCTCCGCAGAATCCCCAGGAAGCGGCCAAGGAGCTCGAGCGAGGCGTGCGCCGCCTCGGCTTCAAGGGCGCCATCATCAATTCGCACACTCACGGCGAATATCTCGACGACCGCAAGTTCTGGGATATTTTCGCCGCCGCCGAAGCGCTGGACGTCCCGATCTACATCCACCCGCAAGGCCCCTCGAAAGGCCTGGTGGGACCGCTGCTGGCCCGCGGGTTGGACGGGGCGATCTTCGGCTTCGGCGTGGACGTCGGCATGCACCTGCTCGCCATTATCACCAGCGGCGCCTTCGACCGCTTCCCGAAGCTGCAGATCATGGTCGGGCACATGGGCGAAGCGCTGCCGTTCTGGATGTACCGGCTCGACTACATGCACCGCGCCACCGTGCTCTCCAAGCGCTATGAGGCCATGAAGCCGCTGAAGAAGAAGGTCAGCGACTACCTGCGCGAGAACGTGTACATCACCAACAGCGGTGTGGCCTGGGCTCCGGCGATCCAGTTCTCTCAGCAGGTGCTGGGAGTCGATCGCGTGCTCTACGCGATGGACTACCCCTATCAGTTCGCGCCGGAGGAAGTGGGCGAGATGGAGCGCGCCGACGTTTCGGACGAGGTCCGCAGGAAGTTCTATCAGACCAACGCCGAACGGGTCTTCAAGCTGCAGGCCGGTTAGAAGCCGTATGCGCCCCTCGGCCCGAAGCTGCAGGTGACTGCGAGGGACAGCAGATCCGGATCGCCGCCGCGCCGGCTGACCCGCTCGTACTCGAGCCGGACGGCCAGCGCGGCAAGCTTCACACTGACTCCGGCGCCATAGACAACATCGAGCACGGTGTGATCGACGTGCTGCGTGGAGGGCAGCCATGCCAGGTCGGAACAAGGTGAACCGGGCAGACACGGAATGTGACCAAGATCGCTTCCATTGACCGTGCTGTGCAACGCCACGCCACCAACCTTCCCGTAGACATTCACGAGCGGCAACGGTACAGGCAGATAGCCGAGGGCAAATGCGGCCGGGCCTCGCATGCTCACGTCGGCCTGCAGGGGCAGAGCGAGAGGTGGTGCCAGGCGAGTCGCTACGCCCGGGTGGCCGAAGTCGATGTACTCCATCTCGACACCCAGAAAGGATATCGGACGGGCGCCCACGAGCACCTTCCACGCAGTGGCATGCCGGTCGAACTCGTACTGCCTGCCGTTGTCAGGAGCGCCGGAGGTCTGTGAGCGGAGGACGATCGGAGAGCTGACATCGGCCTGCCCGATGGCCCCGCCCACATACACTTCGCCGCCCACCGCCGTCCGGGCGAACACGCTCACAGCCGCAGCGATCGCGCATACCCCTGCAGGATGCCAAGCCGGTCGACTCCGCATTCTTTCCCCCTCCAGGCAGACTCACCGCAATGGGACGACTACGCAGCGAGGCTGAATTGTAGGCGACGCCTCTGCATCCGATTAGTAGCACTCTGTAGCTTTTTGTAGCCGCAGCGCGCCATCTTGTAATTCGCACAGTTCTCGCGGCAGCTTTCACGGAGTTGTGAGCTGGCAATTTGGCTTGTCGTTCACCGCGCGAAGGTAGCGCGCGAGAGATAGCACGTGACAACCACGCCAGTGAGCAAGCGCCGCGTGAACTCACCGCCCCCTCATCCCGATAAAGCGGATGCGCAGACCTCACTCTCTGTTAGCTTCCTGGCAAGAGGTGGCCTAAACTGCGCGCATGTCATTGCGCACACGCGATGCTCAACGCCACGTACCGCCAGTTACGATCAGATCCTCAAACTGAAGGCCTGCGAGCGCGCGGGTGTGAGCCCCGGAGACCTGCCCGTCGTCGCGCGTGAGGCGGCAGCTACAGCGCCACGCTGACCGACTTCACCTCGGTGTAAGCCTCCACGCCTTCGCGCCCGTTCTCCCGTCCCCATCCCGACTGCTTGTATCCGCCGAAGGGAAGCGCGTGATCGAGCCCCTGCCCGCCGTTGATGCGCACCATGCCGGCCCTGATCTTGCGCGCCAGCTTGTGCGCCACGCTGATATCCCGTGTCCAGATGTTGGAGGACAGCCCATAGTCGGTGTCGTTGGCTTGCCTGGCGATACGCTCGAGATCGTCGTCGTCGATGGGCATCGCGCACACGACCGGTCCGAAGATCTCCTCACGCACCACGCGCATGTCGCGATGGGTCTGCGCCAGCACGGTCGGCTGCATGAAGTAACCCTTGCCCTCGATGGCCTTGCCGCCCACGACCACTTCGGCGCCGTCAGCAGCACCGGACTGGATATAGCCAGTCACACGCTCCAACTGCTTCTGCGACACCAGCGGTCCCATCTGGCTGTCGGGCTGCAAACCCGGGCCCACCCGCAGCTTCTTCGCGCGCTCCACGACGCCACCGACGATGCGATCGAACACGTTCTTGTGGACGAACAGCCGCGATCCGGCGACGCATACCTGGCCCGCGTTGCCGAAGATCCCGTTGGCCGCGCCTTCGGTCGCCCGATCCAGGTCGGCGTCCGGGAAGATGATCACCGGCGACTTGCCGCCCAGCTCGAGCGAAACCCGCTTCAGATTTCCGGCCGCGGCCGCCACGATCGACTTGCCCACCAGCGTCGAGCC
>Ga0105240_10015868_pt1 | contig 10220 bp, 8 predicted proteins | sample KBSC54metaG_FD_80426 | JGI IMG/M metagenome (GOLD analysis project Ga0105240, IMG submission 80426) | Corn rhizosphere microbial communities from Kellogg Biological Station, Michigan, USA - KBS C5-4 metaG | ecosystem: Host-associated > Plants > Roots > Rhizosphere > Soil | place: Michigan, USA... | reverse complement strand
GGTTCCGCGACTTCGGCGATGTGCTGGAAGCGGCGGATCAAGAGGGGGGCTCCGACCCCGCGGAACGGCTGCGGTTGCAGGCCGGAGCCTACGTGCGCTTCGCGCTCCAGCACCCGGCACGGTTCCAACTCATGTTCCGGAGTGACAAGCTCGACACGGGTAACGCCGAATTCTCACGGGTCTCGCAAAGAGCCTACGGCGTCCTCAACGGGGCAATTCATGCCGCGACCCATACGCCGCCGGAACGTGAGCTGGCGCCGGAGAGCCACGGCCTGCTGCTTGCGGTTTGGTCTATCGTGCACGGGTTCTCGCACCTGGTCCTCGAATGGGAGTTTCGCGCGCCCGGCAGTAAGTCAGTTTCCAAGGAAGTGGCTTTGCAAACTTTGCTGCCGCAGATGCTGAAATACTTGCCGGTCACAGGGCTCCGAGACGAGGTGCGAAGTTGACCGAGCTCGCCTCCCCGGCGGTGTGATACCCGCGGACGTGCTCGAATCCCGCAACCGTTGTCGCCGCCAGGGCTGTTGGACATGGGCAGGACTGTAAACCTACCCCGGAGTGTGGAATTCGCAACTGGCGCACGGACTATCGTCCGGTCCATCCGCAGGCAAGCACCTCGGCGTGGCGCGAATAAAACAGCGCGTCCGCCACAGCTTGCGGTAACGTTCGTACACCTGTGACGGCATGGAGTGTGCTGGTCCATCGAGAGTGGCTATCCGTCACGTCGTGCCGGGGATGGCTCGTTGGAGAAGTTTGAAAGGTCCGAAAAAGCAAGGCTAAAGTCGATGGGTGGGGCAGCACATGGATGACAGGGACCGCCTGCTGCCGGTGGACGCGGTGCGTGGCATCGCCATGCTCTTCATCGGAGTCAGTCATATCAGCTTCTACCTCATCAACGACTCCGCAGGGCTCGCTTCGATGCTGCGCGCGATCGGCTTCGTTGCCACCCCGAATTTCCTGTTGATGAGCGGCCTGGCCTGCGGTTACCAGCTCGCGGCCGCGCCGACGACCGCCACGGGCTTGCGCATCCTCGACCGCGGCCTGTTCGCTTTCCTGGTGGGTCACCTGTTGGTGTGCGGCTCGCTCGTCTACATGGTTCCCCCAGGCACCGCGTTCGAGCACGTCGTGATCACGGATTCGATTGGTGTCCTATTGTGTATGGCACCGTTGCTCAAGCATGCCGGCGCCAGGCGGTTGCTCTGGATTGGCGCCGCTGTGTACGTGCTGTCCACCACTTTCGCTCTCGTTTGGCATCCGTCGACCCACGGGCAAGTCGTCCTCGGCGCGTTGTTGTTTTCGATCAACGACGGCGGTATGCCCGATATCGGTTGGGTCACGCCGACGCTTCCCTACATGGGCATATTTCTGCTCGGTGTTGGACTCGGGAAGTTGATCAGGCAGTGCCGGCGCGACGGGCGCGAACGAGTCTTGAGTGCACAGCTCGCGGCCGCCGGCTCGGCTGCGGTACTGGCCGCGCTCGCTTTCAATGTCGGGCGGCATTTCGTCAAGCCGTTCCTGATGCAACACTGGGCCGCGAAGAACTGGGCCGACGTGTTGCTCACGGCTATGAATATCCGGCACGACTCGCCGCCGACATTGGCGTACGCGTTGTTTTATGGGGGAATCGGGGTCGCGCTGGTCGGGTATCTCGGCCTGCTGTCGCAGCGGGAGTCCGTCGGTCCGCTCACGTGGGGAGTACGGTTGACTGCCGTCATCGGGCGCGCCTCATTCGTCTCTTACGTCCTGCAGCAGTGGTTGATCGACTTCATCCCCGTCTGGGTGGGCTTCGACTCCTGGCTGACGCCGGCAACGGCCCCCTTGTATCTCGTGCTCAACACAGTCGCCATGTACTGGGTCGCCGCTATCTGGGGTCGTGCTAGGGCGAATCGCTACATGACTTTCGGCTTGCCGTCGATCTACCGGCCATCGAGCGAGGCCCCTGTGGGGGGAGGAGTGGCCGTGATGGCCACCCCCATGGCCATTGCGCGAGTGGGCCGTTCCCATTGGGCTGAGGGGCGTGTGCCGCTCTTTGCCGGCATCGTGGCGTTTGTCATTGTCATCAACTTCCTGGCCCTCGAGAATGCCTCGAAGCTGACGCCCCACAAACTCGGGCTCATTCCCGCGAACCCCTACACCTGGTTCCCCGCCAGGGTTGCCGGACCCTAGCGGGTACGATCCCGCCGCGTCCTACAGCGGCTTCAGCCGGAATTCAGGGAGATTTCACCCGCTCTTCAAGACCCGGCGGCACCCGCTCGGCGATGGTGTACCCGCTTTCGCGTCGTTCAGGCAATGCGGCGCGGACTCACAACAATTGACTCGAATGGGAGCTCGCCATGAACAGACTGACTACTGTGGCCGTCGTTGCCGCCTGCACGGCGACACTCGCCACGCTCGCTCGGGCCGACAACGGCCACGACCACGATTACGATCACGATCATGGGCACGCCTCGGTACGCAGTGACTCACCCCTGGTGGCTAAAGTCCGTGGGGCCACCCAACGTTACACCGACATCAATGTCGCCATGGCCGAGGGTTGGGTGCAAGGGACGCCCTGCGTCAGTGGTCCCGAGTTCGGTGCCATGGGGGTACATTTTATCATGCAGTCCCGCGTCAACGCCGCGGTTCTGGAAGCCGAGTATCCGGAGGCCTTGATCTATGAGCCGTTGGAGAGCGGTGCGTTCCGCCTCGTCGGCGTGGAATACATCATCCTGGCGGATGTCTGGAAAGCCAACTATCCGGATGCCGGACCGCCGGCGTTGGAGGGCAACCTGTTGAACTTCGTGGGCTATCCCAACCGGTATGGCCTGCCGGCGTTCTTCGAGCTGCACATCTGGGCGTTCGAGCACAACCCGATGGGCAGCTTCGCGGACTGGAACACGCGGGTCGTCTGCGACAAGCAACCCCTCAAGAAGTGATGGGACATGGCGGCGGTTAACCGCCGCCGTGGCGTCGTCAGTATTCCTTGAAGCCGTCGCGCTGCGCTGCCGGGCTCGGCAGATGCACGCCGCTGCTCCATCCGGGACGCATGCCATAGGGGACACTCAACAACACCGCCTCGACCTGGCTGAGTTGCCCGGCGGCATTGACCTGAAAGATCTCGTGCGCCATCCAGGTCCACGGTGCTGTGTTCTTGACCGTCACGGTGCGGCCGTCCTTGAGCTTGTAGGAGCGGACGGTTGCATCGTGGTCCAGGAAGATGCCGGCATACACCAGGCCTCGCTCTTCATCGACGGCCAACACCCGGCGGTTTCGCATCCGGGTGTCCTCGTGGTAGTAGCCGAGCCGGAAGGCTTCGCTGCAACTGAAATTCAGCGGGCCCGGCTCGGCGCCCGGGGCCGTGGCGCGGCCGGAGGTCTGGGTGCCGTTTTCCAGGCGCAGGCAGTCGGAGGCGAACGGGGGCGGCTCGTCACCGGTGTTGTTCTCGATCCCGGTGAAGTAACTGTTCACGATCTGCGCCAGTTGGTCGCGCGTGCGCCGCTGGTTGGCGGGGAGGGGAGTGACAAACTGGGCTCGCGTCGTGTCTCCCAACTGATCCTCGCGGATCAGTGAGCTGGGGCCGCCGCCGACGGTGGCGCTCAGCCGCGAGGCAATACTCTCGATCTCGACGATCTGGTGGTTGGCGAGCTTCAGTCGCGTCGCGACCAGGACGGGGGCGCCGTTTTCGACCGCCTTCGCAAAGAAGCCGACCGTGGACTCCTTGGGGTCGGCGACGACGAGCCGGTATTTCCCAACACTCTGCAGCGTTCGCCACAGGCCGTCGGGAAGCGGCAGCTCGACGCCGTTTTCCGTGTAGCGCACGTTCTTCGCCAGCGGCACTTTCGCCGGATCGTGCGCCTGCATGGCGGTCAGATAGGTTTCCGCGGTGTCGCTCAGACAGGTGCGGTCGCACTCCCCGGGGTGCGCGGCGCCGAGCAATGCTGTCGCACAACCCACCAGAAGCAGTTTCTTGTTCATCATGCCCGAGCATCGACGCCTCTTCGCGCCGAAGTCAAGCACTGCCCGCGACAGTCACCGCTACGAAGTCAGGGGACTTCGGTATAGCATCCCTTGCGCAACGCCCGCTGAGGGTATGACTGAACACGAGGGGATGCCGTGGAGCGGATTATCAACGATATGGTGCAACGTTTTGAGGGTGGCCGGCTGTCACGGCGTGAGTTGATCCAGGGGCTGTCGCTCCTGGTCGCCGCGACCCAGGTAAAAGCTGCGTCGCCGGAGGCAATTCAACCCACTGGCATTGCCGCCGCCGGCATCGACCACGTTTCGATCCTGGTGAGCGACCTCGAGCGCTCCGCGACTTTCTACAAGAACCTCTTCGGGCTGACGGTCCTCAGCGAGGACAAGGAGCACGGCATCCTGCGGATGGGGAGCAAACACGTGATCATCTCCATCCGCAAGGAGAAGCCGTATGGGACAGTGGATCACTTCGGCGTTCGTGTCGAAAACTTCAACAAGGAAGCTGTGACCCACACGCTGCAGCAGCATGGCCTGAAGCCCGACGAGAACTGGCAGTACGGGTTTTATCTGAAAGATCCGGACGGGGTGAACGTCCAGCTCCTGTAGGGTCCGCTCACGGCACGGCGAACGGGCGGGTCAACTTTGTTCAGGCTTCCTACAACGGCGACCGCGCCGTTCTGTCCCTCGGAGGTCCGCGGCAGTGTTCTGGTGTCGGCGGACACTCCCCTGTGGGTCCGGATGCTGCGGATGGCCGGCCCGGGCCTGCTGGTGTCGGTCGGCTACATGGATCCGGGAAACTGGGCCACCGACATCGCGGCCGGCTCGAAGTACGGTTTTGCTTTGTTGTGGGTCGTGGTGGCCTCCAGCATCGCCGCCATGCTGCTGCAGACCCTGAGTCTGCGACTCGGGCTGGTGGCGAGGTTGGATCTCGCCCGGGCCTGCCGGGCCCGGTATTCACCGGCCGTCAATCGCTTTCTGTGGATCATGGCGGAAATCTCCATCGTGGCGACCGACGTGGCGGAGGTTCTCGGCAGTGCGTTGGCCCTGCACCTGCTGCTGCGGGTGTCGATACTGGTCGGTATCGGTATCACGGCCCTCGACACCCTGTTGGTGTTGGGATTGCAGGGCCAGGGATTCCGCCAGGTCGAGGCCATAGTGCTCGGGCTCATCGTCACGATCGGTGTGTGTTTCGCGGTCGAGTTGGCCATGGTGCATCTGGACTGGCGCGAGATCGCGCGGGGGCTCATCGTCCGGCCGGGCATCTGGCGCGATCCGAGTCAGCTCGTGCTGGCGGTGGGCATCCTGGGCGCGACGGTGATGCCGCACAATCTCTATCTGCACTCCTCCATCGTGCAGACCCGGCATTTCGCGACGGATGAGCGCAGCCGGCACGAAGCCATCCGACTATCGACACTGGATGCTGTCGTCTCGCTGTCCCTGGCGCTGCTGATCAACGCGGCGATTCTTGCGCTGGCGGCGGCCGCCTTTCATTCGACAGGGCATGCTTACGTCGCTGAAATCCAGGATGCCTACCATTTGCTCGATCCTCTCGTGGGCGGCACGCTCGCCTCCGTTATCTTCGGCATAGCGCTGCTGGCTTCAGGCCAGAGCTCGACGTTTACCGGGACCATCGCGGGGCAGATCCTGATGGAGGGTTTCCTCGAGTTGAAAATGCCTTGCTGGAAACGGCGGGTGATCACTCGAGGGCTGGCACTGGTGCCGGCGTTCGGCGGCGTGTTGCTCCTGGGGGAGGCGGGGATCGGCAAGCTCCTGGTCCTGAGTCAGGTTGCGCTCAGCTTCCAGTTACCCTTTGCCATCTGGCCCCTGATCCGTTTGACGAGCGATGCCGGTCTCATGGGGCGGTATGCGAATGGTCTGCCAATCAAGACCGTTGCATGGGCCCTGTTTGCCGTGATCACGGCGGCCAATATATGGCTCGTTGGCCGCCTGTTGGCGCCGCAGCAGGTGGTATTCGGGCAGCCGGCCACGTAAAGTCGCGGCTCGAGCATTTGAGCCCGGGAGGGTCCTGCGTGGAGCGTCGAATTGCGCTTTGTTCCCTGTTGTTGAGTGCTGTTGCGACGGGCGTTCCCGCCTGGGCGGCGGCTGATGCGGCTCAAAATCACGGCTCACCGGATGCCAAGGCGGCCGTCGAGCAGGTGTTGACAACCGCCGTCGAGCGTCACGACACGCCGGGGGCGGTAGGTCTCGTGGTCGACCGGAATGGCGTTCTGTTCGAGGGTGCCGCCGGACAGTTGGATGTCGCCAACGGCACCGCGCTCACCACGGATGCCATCTTCAACATCGCCTCCATGACCAAGCCGGTGACTTCGGTTGCCGTCATGATGCTGGTCGAGCAGGGCAAGGTGTCGCTCGAGGACCCGGTGTCGAAGTACCTGCCGGGCTTCGACAAGCTCCAGGTGATCACGAAGTTCAACGAGAAGGACGGAACCTACGAGACACGTCCGGCGAAGAACGTCATGACAGTGCGTCACCTCATGACGCACACGTCCGGTATCGGCTATGGATTCTCGAGTCCCGTCATTGCGCGCCTCCAGCAGAATAACAGCAAGTCGGAGTGGGAGCTGCCGCTGCTGCACGAGCCCGGTGAGAAGTGGAGTTACGGCGCGAGCACCCGCGTGCTGGGTCTCATCGTGGAAAAGCTGACTGGGGAGACGCTGGAGGCGTACTACCAGAAGCACATCTTTCATCCGCTTGGAATGGTCGACACGTCCTACGCGGTTCCTGCCGCGAAGCAGGGGCGGTTGATACACGTTTACAACCACCAGGACGGTGCGTTCAAAGAGCGGCAGGCAGACCCGTTGTCAGTCGCGCCGACTACGCCGACGCCCCCCTTTCGCGGTGATGGTGGGTTGTATTCCACGGCGCATGATTACGGTTTGTTCATGCGCATGTTGTTGAATGGGGGTCGCCTCGGGAAGGTCCGGCTGCTGAGCGACCACTCGGTGCAGCTCATGGCTGAGAACCAGATCGGGGCGGTGTTTGTTTCGCAGCAGCCGGTTGGTATTCCTGCGTTTACCAAGCCGTTTCCCCTGGGTGCCGGGCGCGACAAGTTTGGCCTGGGGTTCCAGATCGCCGCACCAAGCCCTGACGCCGCGATCTATCGCCGTGCGGGAAGTCTCAGCTGGGCTGGGCTTTTCAACACCGAGTTCTGGGTGGATCCGCATAGCGGGATCGCCGGGGTGTTGTTGATGCAGTATCTGCCGTTCTATGACGATGGGGCGATTCGTACGCTGCGGGAGTTTGAGGCGGCTACGTATAAAGAGCTTTTGGCGCACTAGCGTTTGCCCGCGCGTAGTTCGCGGGCTGGTGGTGCGCTTTGCACCCGCCGGTGCGCAGTGCTGCCGCCGGCGCTCGTGCCTCTGCCCGCGGCCGGTGGTGCGCCCGCCGGCGCCCGTGCCTCTGCCCGCGCCGGTGGTGCGCGGTGCGCCCGCCAGCGTTCGCGGCCAGTGTCGCTGCCGTGCCTTTCGCCGTCCGCGCTCAACGTCCGCATCCAATGGTCGTGACCAACGTCCGTTACGACGTTAGGAGCACTGCGGTCCACGCGCGCGACAGGTTGCACGCCGCCTCGATCCGGAGCTCGCTGTATTGTCGGCACTGACGCACGGGGGCGATTCTGACCCGGATCGGGCGGCTAAGATCGCGCTCGCAGCGCAGGGTGCTGTTGGAAAGCTCGACTCGAGTCGAGGCGAGTTGTATCTTGATCTCATTCAAGGTTGTTTATCAGAGGCTGCCCGCACGATGTTGCGAGTGTCGGACGAGTCGTATGAAAGATTGCGGCGTGCACTGGCACGTCATCACCGCGCCGAAGCCAAAAAAGAAGGGCGCGTCGAGGCCCTTGTTGAAGTGGCATTGACGCTCTTGTCGCATCGGTACGGGAAAATTCCGGAGGCGATCCAAGCCCGCGTCAGTGGCGCCAGTGTGCCGCAGCTAAAAGAGCTGCTCACGCGGATCTTGGATGCAACCACCCTCCATGAGGCTGTCGGCAAGCTCAAGTAGCCGCCGACGCTGGACGTCGGCTCAGGCGAGTCCGATGCTGCGCATTGCCGCGGAGATTCGAGGAGCGGCGTGCTTGCGGCTGTACATCCTCTCGATGTAGGCGCGCAGGTTTGGGCACTCACCTAACAGGCCGATCTCATTACCCCAGTCGAGCGTGTAGGCGAGCACGAAGTCCCCCACGGTGGCGTGGTCACCGACCACAAACTGGCGGTGTTGCATGTGACGTTCGGCGATCTGGGCCATCGCTTTGAAGTCGCGTTGGGCGAGGGGCACTTCGGCGGGCAGGCGGTCTTTTTCGGGATAGAGGTTGGTGTGGCGGGTGATGCGCCACAGCGGCTGCTCGAGCTCGGTGGCGGTGAACAACAGCCAGCGATCGAGCTCCGCCCGGTCGCGAAGGTCGGCGGGCAGGAAACCGCGGTCACGGTATTTCTCCGCCAGGTACATGACGATGGCTACGGACTCGGTGAGGACCAGGTCGCCGTCGACGAGCACCGGAATCTTGCCGGCGGGATTGAGTTTGAGGAACTCGGGAGTCTGGTGGTCACCCTTCAGCAGGTTCACGTTGATCGCCTCGAAGTCGACGCCCAACTCCTGGAGCGTCCAGCGCACACGGATCGATCGGGTAGGGCCAAATTCGTATAGCTTCATCACGGTTCTCCATGGCGAGGTATCGCTCGCCCAATATGTGCCCGGGTGGGGGGCCATGGGACTTGGCTCGCCCGGTTCTCTCTAAGGACGCCCGGCCCGGTCCCATTCCGACAGATCTTCTATGTGACCGAGCGCTCAAGTCCAAGCAGCCCAGGAATGCCTTGCTGAGGGATGTTCGCGCCAGGAGTATTCTCCGGCCTCTGATACAGGCAACTGAGGCGGGCAAGCCACAGATGAGCGAGCTATGGGCGAAGTGGGAAGGAGAGGTCATCAATGGAGGACTGCCGCTGCGGCGCCTGGTGGGCGTCTCCGATCACAGTGGTGTGTTCCTCACCGAAGCTCCGACCTACGGTTTACCGACTGCCGCGGTCAAGCTGGTCCCGGCCATCCCGACCTTGGCGGAATCGCAGCTCGCTCACTGGAATGCCGCTGCTGGCCTGGCGCACCCGCGGCTGCTGCGGCTGTTCGGCATGGGCCGGTGCCAATTGGGCAACCTGCACTTTCTTTACGTGCTCATGGAGTATGCGGACCAGAACCTGGCGCAGCTTCTGGAGACTCGTGCCCTGACCGATGTCGAGGCACGGGAGACGCTGCCACCTACGCTGGACGCGCTCGCCTTTCTGCATTCGAGGAACATGGTGCAGGGGCAGCTCAAGCCGTCGAACATCCTGGTAGTCGGTGACCAGCTAAAGCTGGCGAGCGATACGATTCGGCCGGCGGGTGACCTGGCGACGAGCATCAGCATGTCGTCTCAGTACGATCCGCCGGAGGGGCGGGACGGCAGCTTTTCCACGGCCGGTGACATCTGGGCGCTCGGGGTCCTGCTCTACGAGGCGCTCACTCGCACGACGCCGGCGAAGCCGGACGAGCGGAGTCATGGGGTTGTCCTGCCGGCGGACTTTCCGCCGACGTTAGCCGATGTAATAAGAGAGTGTCTCAGCCGGCGGGCCGCCGATCGTCCGAGCGTCGCTGCGCTGCAGGACTGGGTTAGCGGGAAGGTTAAATACCGCGGGGCTCCCTCGTCGAGTGCCGTTGAAGGCGGCGGCGCCAGTGTAGGCGTGGCAGCTGCGGAGCTTGGCGTGCGTGGCGGCGCGGGTGCTGGTGCTGGTGCGCGCGGCGGCATCGGCGAGTTCGGCGCTATGGCCGGTGACGCCGACGATGGACGCACAAGTGGCCCGGCGGCGGGCGCCGCGAGTGGCGCCAGTTATCACGGCCCGCGCCCCACCGAGGGTGTAGGTACCGCAACAACGGCCGTAAATCGCGGCGCCCAACGCGCCGGCGCGGGCACCTCGGCAACCAACGTCGTGCGTGACGACCACCGCACCGAAGTCGGTCCTGCAGGCAGCGAAATGACGGCTGCCAGTTATGATGGCCGGCGCGCGGGTGCAGGCAGCGCAGCAACGCACGTCGCCCCTGACGGCCAGCGGGTCGGCGCCGGGGCTGCGGCAACCAACATCGGCGGCCAGCGCACCGGTGGCCCCGCGGGGAGCGCCACGACGGGCGCCAGTTACGACGGCCAACGCGCGGGTGCAGGCCCCGCAGCAACCGGCGTGGCCCTCGACAGCCAACGCGGCGGTGGAAGCCGCGCAGCAACTGGCGTCGCC
>Ga0105240_10015866_pt1 | contig 10220 bp, 10 predicted proteins | sample KBSC54metaG_FD_80426 | JGI IMG/M metagenome (GOLD analysis project Ga0105240, IMG submission 80426) | Corn rhizosphere microbial communities from Kellogg Biological Station, Michigan, USA - KBS C5-4 metaG | ecosystem: Host-associated > Plants > Roots > Rhizosphere > Soil | place: Michigan, USA... | reverse complement strand
CAAGACGGTCGCCGAGCTCGTCGCCGCGGCGAAGGCGAATCCGGGGAAGCTCAATTTCGGCTCGGCGGGCGCGGGCAGCGCGACGCACATGAATGCGGAGAAATTTCGCGCGGTGGCCGGGTTCGATGCGCAGCACATTCCGTACAAGGGCACGCCCGAAGCGCTGACCGAAGTGATGACCGGCCGCCTCGACTTCTTCTTCGCGCCGATCGTAGCCGCTCTGCCGCTGATCAAGGACGGCAAGCTGGTGGCGCTGGCCGTGGGCACCGCGAAGCGCACGTCGCTGCTGCCCGACGTTCCGTCGACAGTCGAGCTGGGCTATGCGGATTCGGATTTCAACTTCTGGATCGGCCTTTTCGCGCCGGCGAAGACGCCGCGCGACATCGTCAACCGGATGAACGCGGAGGTGACCAAGGCATTGCAATCGCCGGAAATCAGGGAGCGCTATGCGACACTCGGCGCCGAGCCGTTTTCGATGAAACCGGAAGAGTTCGACGCCTATGTGAAGTCCGAAGTCGAGCTCAACGGGAAGATCGTCAAGGCAGCGGGGATCAAGGTCAACTGAACGATTGGTGGATCGCTGAAAACGATGTCGATCAAAAGTGGCTTCGACCTGGCACGTTCCTGCGGACTGACGCGGCCGGCATGAGAGCCTGCCGGCGCGCATTCGTCATTGCGGCTGCGTTGCTTTGGCCGGCGTTGCTGCAGCCGGCGCACGCGCAGGACTATGCGCGCGAAAAGCGCTGGGCCGACGAGATCGTCCCTGCGGTCGTCGTCGGCGATCCGGTCTACCTGCAACAGGCGCAGGGGAAGGATCCTGCGCACAAATTCCTGGCGCTCTACAGCGAAGCGCCGAACGCGAGGACCGCGATCGTGCTCGTCCATGGCGTCGGCGTGCATCCGGATCACGGGATCATCGGGTCGCTGCGCGTGAAGCTGAACGACGCGGGCTATACGACGCTGGCGATCCAGATGCCGGTGGCGGGCAGCGAAGCGAAAGTCGACGATTACTACCCGGCGCTCTTCGGCGAGGCCGCCGAGCGGATCGCGGTCGCCGGACGCTGGCTGCAGGACAAGGGGTACAAGCAAGTCGTGCTGCTCTCGCACAGCATGGGCGCGTGGATGGCCAACGAGTACCTGCTGAATGCGCAGTCGAGTCCTTACTCCGCATGGGTGTGCATGGGCATCACCGGGCGCATCACCAGTCCCTCGTCGATCAAGGTGCCGACGCTCGATATCTACGGCGAAAACGACCTGGACAATGCGCGTCGCGCGGCGCCGTGGCGCAGGGTGATGAAGCTGTTCATGGCGCCGGGTTCGGAACAGGTCGAAGTGCCCGGCGCGGATCATTATTACGCGGGCAAGGAAAATGCCGCGGCTGCCGAAGTGATCGCGTTCCTGAAGGCACGCAACCTCTAGAGGGCCGGATTTCGACGCCCTGAATCGCCTCGCCGTGCATCGGCAATTGTGGTGGGTAGTCCGGAGACTGGCTCTACGCGTTCAGATTACGCGAAGTTGGCACTGACACTTTTGCTTCGAGCTCGTCGATCAGCGGAATCTGTCCGGCATTGATTTTCTGCCTGGCCTCGACGAGGCCGTACCAGGCAGCGCCGTCGACTTCGGGGAACGTTTTCAGGTTGCCCGACCGCGGCGGCCATTCGACCTCGAACGTATTGCTGACGATCTGTGCCGGATCGGCATCGCCTTCGAACGCCCAGGCGTGGACGGTCTTGCCGCCCGCCTGCCTGACCGGCCGCAGCTCGAGGAACGTCTCGCCGGGAGCAATTCCGGTCTCCTCGACGAATTCGCGCCGGGCCGCGTCGAGCGGCGCTTCGTCGTCGCCGTATTCGCCCTTCGGAATCGACCACGAGCCGGCGTCCTTGCGGTTCCAGTACGGACCGCCCGGGTGGATCAGGAAGACTTCGAGCGCGCCGCCGCGATGGCGGTACATCAGGAGACCGGCGCTGCGTCGTTTCATTCGTTCGCGAAGCCGGGCTTGCTGTTCAGCCGCGCATGTACTTCGCGAGCCCATCGCGGGCCTGCTTGCGCACCGCGCCGCGGATGATCGGGCTCCAGCCGAGCAGCTTGCCCGGCGTGCCCAGCGCCTGGCCCGCCCACTTCCACAGGTCGAACCGGTCGTGATGCACGGCGATCCTTCCATTGCGAAAGACGAACGTCGCATCGATCACGTTATGGACCGGGCGGCCGGTCTTCGTGAACGTGTACCACGCTTCCCAGTGCGCCTTGCCGTCGCCGTCGTCCGCGCTGATGCCGCTGGCTTCCACGCGCAGGTCCGTCGCGCGCGAGCACAGCATCTTCCACATCGCGCCGATTTCGTCTCCCTGCAGGTCGGTGAACACCGGATCGCTGAATTCGGCGTCGGGCGTATACGCCGTAGCCATCGCCTCGCCGTCGCGGGCGGCGAATGCGTTGTAGAAGCCGGTCAGCAGGACTGCATTGGGATGTTCCATCCTTACATCGTCGGGCCGAGTTGCCAGGGCACGAACTCGCTCTGCCCGTAGCCGTGCAATTCGCTCTTCGACTTCGTGCCCGATGCGGTGTCGAGGATCATCCGGAAGAACTGCTCGCCGACTTCGGCCACCGACGCGTTGCCGTCGACGATCTCGCCGCAGTTGATGTCGATGTCCTCTTCCTGCCGGTTCCACAGCGCGGTATTCGTCGCCAGCTTCAGCGACGGCGATGGCGCGCAGCCATACGCGGAACCGCGCCCGGTGGTGAAGCAGATCATGTTGGCGCCGCCGGCGACCTGTCCGGTGGCCGATACCGGGTCATAGCCCGGCGTATCCATGAACACGAAGCCTTTCGCGGTGACCGGCTCCGCGTATTCGTACACCGCGACGAGATTCGTCGTTCCGCCCTTCGCGACCGCGCCGAGCGACTTCTCGAGGATCGTCGTCAGCCCGCCGGCCTTGTTGCCGGGCGACGGATTGTTGTTCATCTCGCCGCCGGTGCGCTCGGTATATTCCTCCCACCACTTGATGCGCGAGATCAGCTTTTCGCCGACCGCCCGCGAGATCGCGCGCCGCGTCAGCAGGTGCTCGGCGCCGTAGATCTCGGGCGTCTCCGACAGGATCGCCGTGCCGCCGTTCTCGACCAGCAGGTCGACCGCGCGGCCGAGCGCCGGATTCGCGGTGATGCCGGAGTAGCCGTCCGATCCGCCGCATTGCAATCCGAGCATCAGGTGCGATGCCGGGACGATCTCGCGATGCACGTCGTTGGCGACCTTCAGCATTTCCTTCACCTGCGCGACGCCCTGCTCGATCGCCTTGCGCGTGCCGCCGCTGTCCTGGATGCTGAACGTGCGCAGCAGGTCGCTCTCCTTCAGGTTCTGGGCGCCGAGCAGCGAGCTGATCTGGTTCGATTCGCAGCCGAGGCCGATCATCAGGATGCCGGCGAAATTCGCGTGCTTCGCATAGCCGCCGAGCGTCCGCCGCAGCACGTCGATCGGCTCGCCGCTGCTGGCCATTCCGCAGCCGGTGCCGTGCGCGAGCGCGACGACGCCGTCGATGTTCGGATAGTTGGCGAGCGCGCCGCGGCCGTGCAGGTCGGCGCGGAAATAGTCGGCGATCGCGCGCACGACGGTCGCCGAGCAATTGACCGTCGACAACAGGCCGATGTAGTTGCGGGTGGCGACGCGCCCCGCATTTATTCCATGCCGGCGCACGATGCCCATGAATGTCGCCGGCTCGGCGACGTATTGCGTCGGCTTCACGTCGGTGCCGATCGCGTAGTCGCGCGCGAAGTCGCCCATCGCCAGGTTGTTCAGGTGCACCTGCTGTCCCGGCTGGATGTCCTTCGACGCGAAGCCGATGATCTGGTTGTAGCGCTTGACCGGCTCGCCCTTCGCGATCGCGCGGGTCGCGACCTTGTGGCCGGGCGGGATCAGGCCGGCGACCGTGATGTTCTCGTCGCGCAGCAGCGTCCCGCTGACCAGTTGCTGGCGGGCGATGACGACGTCGTCCTGCGGATGCAGGCGGATGGTGAGCGAAGCGGCGGAGAGCATGATGGAATTCCCAGGATAGCGACGGCAAAAGAGCATTGTAGTCTGCCCGAACGATGGATTCGACAACGCCGTTCGAACAATGGATCCGACACTTCCGTTTGAACGAAGTTACCGGCAGGCAGCGTCGGCCGGTTCATGGATTGACTACAATCGCAGCCGGCCTCCCGATGCACAATCCGACGCACAACATTTCCTCCCGCCCATGTCCCTGAACCGCGGGTGGTTCGAGTCGATGGGCAGCGTCGTCGCGATCGGCGCGCTTTCGCTGCTCTATGCAATCGGCCACCGGCAGGGCGCGCATCCGATCGCGTTCATCCTCTATGCGATGCTGGCGTCGTCGCTTGGGATGGTGACGCTTGCCGGCTTGGGTCCCAATGCCGCCGCCATTGCGCGCCATCCGCTGTCGTGGGTCGTCGGCGGCTCGATCATCCTGATCGAAGTGTTCTACTACGTGACACTGATGTACGTGCCGCCCGCGCAGGGCAGCCTGATCGTGCGCATCGGCGTGCCGATCGCGATGCTCGCCGGCTGGCTGTTCTTTCGCCGCAAGCCGCCGGCGCTCGCGTGCGCCGGGGCCGTCGTGATCGTCGCTGCGATCGCGTTCGTCATCCTGCTCACGCCGCCCGCCGCACGCTGGCCGATGAGCATAGCCGGCGTGCTGGCCGCAACGTTGCTGGTCGTGCGCGGCTTCGCCTCCGAATTCCATCCGTGGAACCGCGCGGCGAAGACGGTCCGCGAGAAGCTGTCGCTGACCGGCATCGTCGTGCTGATCACATCGGTGATCGGCCTGGCCGGCGTCGCGGTGCTCGCGGCTGCAATCTCCGCCGGAGTTCTTCCGCCGCTCTCCTTCGTGCCGAATGCGTCGGCGATGCTGGATGTGCCGACGATCCTGCTCGGCTCGCTTGCCGGCGGCGCGGTGCTGACGGTGATGGCCTATCTGAGCTTCTCGTCGGTGGTGAAGATCGGCACCCAGAACATCACCGGGATGCTGGCGTTCACGCCGCTCTCGTCATGGGCGTTCCAGGAACTGGGCGTGGCGCTCGGCCTGATCGACGTGGCGCGGCCGGAGCCTTCGCTGCTGGCGGCGATGACGGTAATCGTCGTGGCGGTGCTGCTGATATTCTGGTCGGGACGGCGCGCGCGGCGCGCCGGCTAGTCGAGTTGGCCGGCAGCGCTCATTGCCCGGTCGTCACAGCCTGCGATTCGGCGGGCGGCGCCAGTGCCGCGACCTTGGCCGTGATGTCGTCCAGCGCCCGCAGCACCATCCTGCGAACGCCTTCGTCGGCGGCGCTGCGATCGCTGAGGACTTCCCGTCCATAGCCCAGGATCGTCTCGTCGTTGATCGCGATGGTGATGTCGGCGAACGCCGCCGTGGACGACTTGGCGAGCCGTATCCCATGAATAAGGCCGTGTCCAAGCAGGGTGCCGAGGATGATTGCGCCGGCAGGTCCCGCGGGCGTGTACGACGGCGTCGTGCTCGGTGGACTTCCCCACAGCGTCACAACCACTCCGACCTCGGCCTGGCGCAATTCGATGCGCGCCGACCGAAGATGTGCGGGGAGCGAATCGGCGAGCCGCTGTTTCAACAGTTCCAGGATGGATGGCTGCAGCGTCTCGTCCGCGAGGAATTGCCGGGTAACGGAGCCCGAGCTCTCTTCGCGATAGACCCGGGCCGTGGCGGCGCGAACGTCGAGAATGTCCGGCAGCGGACCCATGGCGGCCTGGGTGGAGATGCGCACCACCTGAGGCGGCGTGATTGCCGTGCATCCGGCGAGGCCGACTGCAAGGGCGATCGATCGAACGCAGCCGAAGACGGCTGGTTTTCGCATGGAATTCCCCGCTTCTTATTTTCCAGTACGAAAATCTACAGGTTCGGGCAATCGAACGATACGTGAATATTAACGGCGCCCGGCTATGCCGGCACGAGCTGTACCTTCGTGCTCTGCGTCTTGTCCTTCGCGATGTTGAACGCTTTGATCGCATCGGTGATCTTGTGCTGGCTGGAAATCAGCGGCCGCACGTCGATCCGCCGCTCGCTGATGTAACGCACCGCCCAGTCGAACACGTTGCCGAAGCGGAAGCTGCCGATATAGTTGAGCTCGCGCGCCATGATCTGGTTGGCCGGGAAGTGCATGCCTTCGGGCGGCAGCGTGCCGACCTGCACGATGGTCCCGCCCTTGCGCGTCGCCTGCAGGCAGCCCATCAGCGCGGCAGGGCTGCCCGCGACTTCCAGCGCGACATCGACCTCGCCGATCGCGTCGGCGAGCGACGTTCCTGCAGGCAGCTGGTCGACGCGCAGGCCGACATCGGCGCCGATGCTCCGCGCGACCGACAGCGGATTGTCGACGACATCGGTGACGATCACCTTCGCCGCGCCGAACAGCTTCGCCGCGAGCACCGTCATGCAGCCGATCGTGCCGGATCCGGTGACCAGCACCGTCTTGCCGACCAGCGGGAAGCCGATCCGGTTGACCGAGTGCAGCCCGACCGAAAACGGCTCGCAGCATGCAAGCTCGCCGAGGCTCACGTCGGCCGTCACCGTGGTGAGCTGGCGTTCGCCCATCAGGAAATATTCGCGGAACATTCCCTGCACGTGCGGGAACACGCTTGCGCTGCCGAGGAAGCGCATCTGGCGGCAGAGATTTTCGCGGCCGTCGCGGCAGTTGTCGCATTGTCCGCACGGATGCGACGGATTGATCGCGACCTTGTCGCCTTCCCTGACGCGGGTGACGCCTGCGCCGACCCTGGCAACGACGCCCGAGGCCTCGTGGCCGGGAGTCAGCGGCTCGCGGATCTCGAAGCTGCCGACACGGCCTTCGAAGAAATAATGCATGTCCGAGCCGCAGATGCCGCCGGCGCCGAGGCGCAGGAGCACCTGTCCCGGGCCGGGCTCCGGCATTGCGGTCGGTTCGAGGCGCAGGTCGTTGGCGCCGTGGATCTTGCAGTCGATCATGTTCATTTTCCGTCCCAGTTCCTGCTGAATCGTTTCGCCGCGCCGTCCAGGTGCATGTGCATGCTGTCGCGCGCGGCATCGGGATCGCGGCTCTTGATCGCCTCGAACACCGCTTCATGCTCGCGGATCGCCGTCGCCCACAGCTTCGGCGTGTCGAAGTGATGCTCGAGGCGCGTGAAGAGCGGCGAGCCGCGCTCGTCCCACAGGCTTCTGACCACCTGCACCAGCGCGCCGTTGTTCGTGGCCTCGGCAATGCGCAGGTGGAACAGCCGGTCGGCTTCGATCGGCTGCGCCATCTTCTGCGCGTCTTGCTTCATCTGCGCGAGCGCATCGCCAATTGCCGCGATCTGCGCGCGCTTGCCTTCCTTCGCCGCAATTGCCGCGCATTCGCCTTCGATCGCACGCCGCGCGCCGATCAGCTCGAACGGTCCCGCCTGCTGCGTGATGCCGGCGTGGCCGATGCCGTCGTGGGCTCCGGGCGAGCGAATGTAGATGCCCGAGCCGACACGCACTTCGACCAGGCCCTCGACCTCCAGCGCGATGAGCGCTTCGCGCACCGACGGCCGCGACACGCGCAACTGCCGGGCGAGATCGCGCTCCGGCGGCAACCGTGCGCCAGCCGCGTATTCGCCCGACGTGATGAGTCCGCGGATCTGCTCGGCGATCTGCCGGTAGAGACGTCGGGGCTCGATGCTGGTGAGAGGCATGGCGGATGAGGCTAGACAATCGCGTCGAAGCGGTCAAGTGGTAATACCAATTCTAAAAACAGGGACAGACCACGTTTTCCGGAAAAACGTGGTCTGTCCCTGTTTTATTTGCATTTTGTTGACAATCTGCAATCGCCGAGATAGGATTTGCCGACTTTTGAGCGGGAGAAAGACGCGTGCAGCCGGACTCCGACAAGCCGACGCCACCGACCGAAATCGAGACTCTGCGCGGCAATTCGCTGGCGAGCCTCACGCAGCGCGAGATCGAGCGGATGATTGTCTCCGGCGAGCTTGCCGTTGGCGCGAGGCTGAACGGCAGCGATATCGCCGACACCCTCGGTGTGTCGCGCGGGCCCGTCCGCGAAGCGATCCGCGCGCTCGACGAAGCCGGGCTTGTCCGCGTCGAGAAAAATCGTGGCGTGTTCGTCCGCCAGGTGACGCTGGAGGAGGCCGACCAGATCTACGAAGTCCGCGCCGCGCTCGAAACGCAGATCGGCCGCCTCGCGGCGCGCCGGATCGATACCGGCGAGCTCCACGATCTTCGCGGCGTCGTGAAGAAGATGACGCAGCTCGACCATGCCCGAAAGCCCGAGGCGTACTTCCCGCTGAACGTCGAGTTCCACGAGCGCCTGCTGCGCGCCTCCCGCAACGGCCCGCTCGGCATCCACTACCGCCGCGTGGTCAACGAGCTCGATCTCTACCGGCGCGAGACGATCCTGCGCATCGACGATCACATTCCGATTTCCACGCGCGAGCACCAGGCGATCGTCGATGCCGTCGCCGCGCGCGACGAAGAGCTTGCCGCGCGGCTCCTGTACGACCACGTCATCCAGAGCCGCGAGCGCCTGCACAAGGCACTGGCGCGCAACCGCCGCGAAGATCCGATCGCAGTACGGACGACATCCAGCAGAAAAAGAAAGGCAATCCCGCAATGACCGCAGCAAACACGACAACGACCAGAACCGTGACCGCGAACGGCGCCGAATACCGCTGGCCAATCCGCCCGGTGGTCGTCGTGTGCATCGATGGCGGCGACCCGGCGTACCTGCGCCAGTTCCTCGCCGAGGGAGCGATCCCGAACATCGCGCGCTTCATCCAGCAGGGCTTCAGCACCGTCGCCGACGGGACGATGCCGTCGTTCACCTGCCCGAACAACATGTCGATCATCACCGGCACGCCGGCGTCGAAGCACGGAATTTCGGGCAACTATTACCTCGACATCGCGACCGGACAACCGGTGGTGATGACCGGCCCCGAGCTGCTGCGCGGCGACACGATCATCTCGCGCTTCGCACAGGCCGGCGCGCGCGTCGTGTCGATCACCGCGAAGGACAAGCTGCGCCGCCAGCTCGGCAAGAATCTGGACGTCTCGCAGGGACACGTGTCGTTCTCTTCCGAATTCGCCGGCAAATGCACAATGGCCGAGAATGGGATCGACAACGTGCTCGATTTCGTCGGCATGGCGCAGCCCGACATGTACTCGATGGAGCTGTCGCTGTTCGTCCTCGAAGCCGGGATCAAGCTGCTCGAAACGAGGCGGCCCGACCTGCTGTACCTGTCGCTGACCGATTGGGTCCAGCACAAATACGCGCCGGAGGAATCCGAAGCGCGCCGCTTCTACCAGGAGCTCGATTCGCGCTTCGGCCGCCTGGCCGCGCTCGATGCCACCGTCGCTTTGACCGCCGACCACGGCATGAACGACAAGTCGAACGCCGAAGGCAAGCCGAACGTGATCTGGCTGCAGGACATCCTCGACGCGAAGTTCGGCAAGGGCGACACGAAAGTGATCTGCCCGATCACCGACGCGTTCGTCGCGCATCACGGGGCACTTGGCGGCTTCGTCCGCGTATGGTGCCGCGGCAAGGCGACGCCTCAGCAGATCCTGGAAACGATTCGCGGAATCGACGGCATCGAGCTCGCGCTCGACAAGGCAACCGTCTGCCGCGACTTCGACCTGCCGCCCGATCGCGAAGGCGATGTCGCAGTGATCTCGCGCGCCGACGTGTGCATCGGCGCATCGGTTGCCGATCACGACCTGAAGGGACTCGAAGGCCACCGGCTGCGCACGCACGGTGGCGTATCGGAGGCGAAGGTGCCTTTCATCCTCAACCGTCCGCTCAACGATGCGTACAAGCTGAAGGCAGGCACATCGACCTTGAAGAGCTATCAGATCTTCGACTTCGCGATCAACGGGACGCTGTGATGGACGGCCACGGCACCATCGCCGTCTACGATGTGCCGAACGCGCCACCATTCATTCGTTCCATTCATCAGGATCAATCATCATGAACACCCGAGTTCCCGTCGCCGGCGAAGTCAAGCGCGAGGCGATGCGCATCGCCGGCGAAAAAGTGCACACCGACCGTGTCATCGAGATCCGCTATCCGTACACCGGCGAAGTGGTCGCGACGGTGCCCAAGGCGTCGCTGGACGACGTACGCCGCGCGATTTCCATCGGCCGCCAGTACAAGCCGAAGCTGACCCGCCACGACCGCTACCGGATCCTGATGAAGGCCGGCGACCTGATCGCGGAGCT
>Ga0105240_10015864_pt1 | contig 10221 bp, 9 predicted proteins | sample KBSC54metaG_FD_80426 | JGI IMG/M metagenome (GOLD analysis project Ga0105240, IMG submission 80426) | Corn rhizosphere microbial communities from Kellogg Biological Station, Michigan, USA - KBS C5-4 metaG | ecosystem: Host-associated > Plants > Roots > Rhizosphere > Soil | place: Michigan, USA... | reverse complement strand
CAGGCGTATCTCTTCCCGCACAGCAGCCCATGAACAACATCGCGCGGGTCGCGCTGCAGGCGCTCGCGGCCGTGCTCGGCGGCACCCAATCGCTGCACACGGATTCCTATGACGAAGCGCTCGCCCTTCCCACCGAAGAGGCTGCACGCATCGCCTTGCGTACCCAGCAGATCATCGCCTACGAGTCAGGGGTCACGCAGACCGTCGATCCTCTGGGCGGATCGTATTTCCTGGAAAATCTCACGCTACAGATGGAGAACGGCGCGTTGGATTACTTCAGCAAACTCGATGCCATGGGCGGCATGGTCAAAGCGATCGAGCGGGGATATCCGCAGAAAGAAATTGCCGAGTCTTCGTATCAGTACCAGCGTGCAGTGGAAGCCAAAGAAAAGATCATCGTGGGAGTCAATGAATTCGCCATTGACGAGGAGTCGCCGCACATTCTTTATATTGGCGAAACGGTTGCCCAACAACAGTCGGTCAAGCTGAAAGCTCTCCGCGCTCGCCGCTCCAACGAGAATGTCCAACGGGCTCTGGATGCGCTGAAGAAAGCCGCAGCCCAGGATCCGAGGGCGGCTTCCAACGGCAACGCATCTTCGGCCAATACCATGCCGCACATCATCGAGGCGGTGCGCAACTATGCGACGGTGGGTGAGATTTGCGAAGCCTTGCGGCAGGTGTACGGCACGTATACGGAAGTCAGCATCACGTGAAGCGTCGGGACTCCTGAGTCGCGAGTCCCATGAAGCTTATCGCGGGACAAAGGGGGACATCCCGCGGCTGAAGTCCCTGTCAGCGTCTTTTCTTCTTCTTGCCCTCGACACTGCCCTCCAGGCCCCACAATCGCAGATGGCACATGTGGCACATGTCTTTGGTTTCTGAGTTCCGATTCAGAGCGTCCTCCGGAATTTCCGATCCCATCTTCAGCAGATTCGCCATCGCTCCTCCATGAGCGAGGTGGCAACTCACGCACGACATCTCTTCGCCGCGAATAGGGTCCGTGTATCCGCTGACGGGATGGCGTGCATAGGGATGCCCCATGCGGTTGTCGATCGACAACTCGATGACGGGCAGATCATGGGCCGGCGCATCATCCGAGCCGCGCAGGTGACACTCCAGGCACAATTCGTTCACCCTCCTGCAGAGGAGCTTCGGATTTTCTGACTTGTGGGGATCGTGACACCGCGTACACATTCCCAAGCCGTAGGGCAGGTGCACGTGTTCAAAGCGCTGCGGAGCATGGCACTGCTGGCATAGTCCTCCATCGATCTTTTGGAGCACGACTCTCGAGTTTCCTTCTCGGCCCTCGACGACGTGACAATTGGCGCATCCCATCGTCATCGCAGGATGAACGTGCTCTCCTGCTGCATACTCCGCATGGCAGCGGAGGCAATTCACTTGCGCATTATCAGGCGGCTTCGGGCTGGCGACGCAGAAATGGCCAGGCCAGAGCAAAGCAAAGAAAAAGATGAGGCAGGGTGAGAGTCTCCGCAGCAGTGTCATCGCTTTCTCCGCTAACGGTCCTGAGCAGAATCAGCGGTTGGGGCGTGTATCTTGCCGTGCCCCTGCCGAACCAGATAGGGAGAAAAGGGCGTGACTTCGAGCGCGAGCTTGTCTTTCGCCGAGTAAATGTGGGGAGGACTGGCCTTCACGAATTTGAGTTCTCCGGCCCAGGGATCGATCTTCACGCGGCTCCCCAGAGGCAATGCGACGATTTGCTTCGGATTATCCAGCTCGAGTGCAGGTGCACCATCGGCGACCGCGCGCATGTATGAAACATGATTTTCACTGACCAGGCTCTCTCCCAGATTCGCCCGAACCAGGCTGGGAACCTTGTGGGCAAACTTCACCAGGGCTTTTAAGAAGAGTCCGGGTTCCGCGAGATTCTCCTTGTAAGGAGAGTTGCCGAGTATCTTCATTCCCAGTGCGTCGGCTTCCGCTTCCTGCTCGGGCGTGTGCTTGAAATCGAAGAGCGGCAGTTGCTTCAGGCTGGGCACTACCAGGCGATCATTGAAAGCAAAGCTGCTGTCCAGGTCGTGCCCAAGGGCGGCATGCGCCAGCGCGTGGGACATGACCGCTGCCAGGGCTGCCTCATTGGGCAATGCGTCCAGCAGCCCGCGGCTGACCAGAATGGTGTGCCCGATGGTCGCCACTTCAATGGGAGTGGTCGGCATGGTGCGGCAGCGGACCTCCGGGTCCAGAACAATCTTGTTAGTCACTTCCAGGTTCGTGACCACAGTCTGTACGACCTTATCGACTTCACCTTCCGGGGCAATCAACCCCAGTTCTTCCAGCTTGATGATGACGTTGTCTTCGGCGCGGCGCTGCCACGAGCGCTGGATGTCGAGCGGACTCTTGTCCGGACTACCCGCCGAATCCTTGGCGGCCTGCGGATCGACGGTGATCTCGGCAAATTCCGAACTGTGGCTGGACGCGTAGTTATATCCCCACAGCCGGGTCTGTGCTTTCAGCCGTGGTCCCCGGGTTTGCGGCTTGGTAGAGTCGAATTCTTCCGAATAGGCCACGGAGGGCAGCCACACGCCCGGCCGCAGGTTCAAGCGCCAACTATCGATGTGGAACGTGCCATAGCTGCCGTTGAAGCGAACAATGCTGTAGGTTTCGTCCTCCACCCAGATGGCGCCGCGAAAGCGGTCGGGCCGTTCTTTTTTCGGGCTCACCTCAAATAACAGGCAGCGGATCTCGCCCAGGAACTCGCTTCGCATGTAGCGCAGGTTGTAGTTCTTGCGGTCGAAACCTGTGCGATCCACGAAAATCATGCTGGCGAATCCCACCGGACTCATGGAATAGAACTTATTGAACGTGCCCGCCATGCGCTCTACCAGCCGCTTGTCCAGGAAGAATTCTTCTTTGTTCTGCTGGAACTGCACCCGGCCCAGGAAGTAATGATCTTCGCTGGGAACGAATCCCAGTGCGTTATCCGGCTGCATGCGCTGCAGATAGGTCTCCACCATCGGGCTGTAGTCGCGGATGGTGTTCCCCAGCGCCCGCTCGTTTGCCACGATTCGATCGATGCTTTGATTCGGGATGGAGTTCGGCTTGCTGCTGGCGAGAATCTGGACGAAACTCAGCGTCAGTAAAACGACAAAAACCGGGCGAAGCGGCATAGTTCGCCTCCTACAGATCTAAATCGCATTCATGGCAGGGCTGTGCGTCTTAGTCCTCATCGATTCTGCAGAATGCATACGACCTGCGGCACACAGGTTTGGCGGGGGGAGCACGAGGGACCACGTTTTCCGCTCGATCGTGAGGTGAGACGCAACGGAGAGGCCCGCCATGAAGCCTCGATTTTGGGGAGGGATGCAAACTGCACCTCGCCAGTAACCTTGCTCGGCGAGGCAGCTTGATGGTATTAGATGGAAAAGTTTCCGGCTGTGTTCCCGCTCACAGGCGGGAGTGATTCTCCTCATAAGTATCGGAGAACACACACATGCCAGCTTTTGGGGTTCAGCAAGCAGGTTCGGCTCACAGTGTTGAAAAACCTCGCTATTGCGCAGGGCCTACCCGGTGTTTGTGATTTCACGCACAACACTGGCTCGGAACAGAAGCAACAAAGGTCGGCATGACTGAGGTAATGCCGAGATACCTTCGCGCGCTGAAGTGCTGGCAGCCAGTGCCGAAGTTCCCATCAATGGCATCGCTGTCTCATCGACAGACCTGGTCATTGCCTCTGATTCTGATCCTTCTTCCTTTTCTCTTGTTAGGCAGTAGCAAGGCAGAAGATCCGCAGGTCACGTATCGGACTGGAACCTCGGAGGTGCGGGTCTCGTTCTTTGCCACAGATCAGAACGGGCGTCTGCTCGACAAGGTGACGAAAGATGATTTCGCCGTGGTGGACGGAGGCATTGTGGTCCGCGAGTTTCGCAGCCTGGCCCGATCGAGCGAGACTGCGCTGGACATTGTCGCCCTGGTGGATACCAGCGAATCGGTGGCGCCTCGTTTCCGCGCCAACCTGCAGCATGTGGTTCAGTTGGTCGACGCCGAGTCCAGCAGCGCGAGCGGTGTCGTGTCGGTAATCCAGTTTGCCGGGTTGCATCCGGCGGTTCTCTGCAGCGGTGACTGCGGCTCGTCTGCCGCTGAGCAAAAAATTAAGGCGGCCAAAGCTCAGGGACCAACTCCCCTTTTTGATGCCCTGACCTACACGGCGCAATTTATCTCCGAACATCGCACCGCTGGAGCGCGGCAGGTGATCATCCTTTTCTCCGACGGCAACGACACCATCAGCCGCGCCTCCGCCCGCGAGGCCTTTGCGGCGGTTGCCGGCACTGGAGCTCTGCTCTATACCGTGAACCTGGGCGCGTCCAGCACCGAGTCGCCGGGAACTTCCGTGCTGCAGCAAATGGCCGAAGCCACCGGAGGGCGTTCGTTCTCCACCCACGACGGCACCAGCAACGTACTCCAATCCATCCTGGCGGACTTGCGTTCCGCCTACGTCGTCAGTTACGCGCTGCCCAGTCATGACCGGGGATTCCACACGCTGCAAATTCTCCCGAAACACAACCTGAACCTGCGATTCCACTGTCGAAGAGGTTATTTCTATGAAGAGTCTCGCTAGCGTCAAGTGCCTGGGGTTGGTCTGCTCGCTTCTCCTCACGGTTTTATTCGTTCCCGCGGCGTGGGCCGGCGGCGTCTACCAGCACGGAACTGTGGTGCGCATGCGCATGGGGCCATGCATGGGCGACCATCACACGTTCATGATGGCCATGAGCGGCGGCGGACCGCAGAATGCCCCCGAGGACTGTCCTGAATACACTCTGCTTTCGGACAAGGTCGTATATGTAATCGTGGGCCGTTCCTCCAACCAGCTGGTGCCCCTGGCCGATGAGATCGACTTCCGCCTGCAGAACACCGAAATGGCAGTGCGCGTAGACGACGCCAAACGCGAGAGTAAGTTTGGAATCAAGGAAATGATTCTGCGCTCGCAGTGGGACCTGGTGCAGAAGCACATCGCGGAGCAGTTGAGCAATCCGAGTCGCCCCATCGAGGATGGCATGGTGCTGCCAACCACGAGATGAGATCGCGGGCTGCGACGCTCTTCTTCCGCGTGTCAGGCCAGGCGTGGGCTGGGGAAGTAGGGAAGCGGTTCGTTGTTGAGAATGGCGCGGGGGTTCGATTCCACCAACGATGCGGCGATCTGCTCTCCGCATATGGCGGCGGCGGCATCGCGGGCGGTAGAGAGAATTGGAACGCGCTTCTGGGTATCGTGCGCGTCCGTAGCCAGCACGTGGACCGCCTGATGCTCCAGCAGCCAGAGCGCGACCCGGCGGCTGCGCTCTCCCCAGAAACCAGTCAGGGCGGAGCCGGTCACCTGGATGACGCAGCCTTGTTGCGCCCATTCGGCAATCCGCTGGGGGTCCTCGCGCAGAATCGGATTGCGCTCGGGGTGGGTGACGATCACAGTCATGCCGTTGTCCCACAATTTGCGGAATGATTCGGTCATCTGCTGCGGAATGCTGTAATTGCTGAATTCGACCAGCAGGTAGCGGGTATCGTCAATGACGTAGCGCTTGGGATGGGCCAGCGCGTCCTGGACGTTGTCGTACGACAAGTGGAAATCGCATCCCAGGATGATCTTCGGAGTGTCCCCAATCAAGTTCTGCAGGTGCTCGACTAATCCCTGGAGATACGGGCGATCGTAGTGATAGCGGTCATTGGCATGCGGGGCCGCGACCATGTGAGTGATGCCGTCCTCTGCAGCGGTGCGGCACATGGCCACGCAAGTCTCCCAGGATTTCGGGCCGTCGTCGACCTCGGGTAGGATGTGGGAGTGGATGTCGATCACACAGGTAGACAGTACCAGACAAAGAATTGATTTAAGCAGATTCGCCGGGAAAGCTAAACATCGAACTCCCTGGCCGCCTCCTCATTCCAGGGCTTCCGATCGTGGTCATTATATGCTGGTCATGAGATGGTCACCTTTGTGACTTTTGGGAGGTATGACAAAACGCCGGGGCCCAATTAAAAGAGTTCTACGGATGCCGCATGGCCCGAAGCAGAGGCGAGTCGAGCATCCCTCGTATCTAACGCGGCTCTGAGTTGCTCGGCAAGCACGATGTACGCAGCATCATAGGCGGAAAAATTGTGACGGAGTTGCCAGATGCGGGGCAGGAGCACCTGATGGGGATATCGAGTAATACGGAGATCCAGCAGATCACGCATCGCCTCGTCAGCACGATGTGCAGAGATCACCCCTTGCGATGCTAGGCGCCGCAATACTTGCGTGACCTCAAGATCTAGAAGGTGAGGCGCGTGGAGGCTTTCGCTACGCGAATAAATGTGCTTCTCGATGTGCTGCCCGGCAGGGGTCTGAAGCAGCCAGTCAATTGCGGCAGACGCATCCAGAACAATCATCGCGCATCGCGCTCTTCTCGAACCAGGTGAGCGGTATCAATCTGCTCCGAAACCGGCTTACGTTTGTGCAAGCGCTCCCGCAATTCCGCTAGCGTCGGCCTCTCTGCAATTTCCTTGATCTCGGCCAGCAGATAATCGGAAAGCGACATGCCTGCCAGCGCAGCGCGAGCCTTCAGGCCGCGGTGCAGGGCATCTGGCACATTCCGAAGCTGAATCATCTTCGCCATGCTACAAGCATACTTTCATGTTATGCACATGTCAACGAGCTAGCGGAGGCTGGCGATACGTCTGAGAATCTCCCGCGACTTCGCTGAGTTCGTATCAGGTGTAATGCTCGCGAATGAAGTCTGCGATTCCGGCGTAAGCCCTGGTCAAGGTCTGCTCATCCGGAAGAAATACGATGCGGAAGTGTTGCGTGCCGGGCTTTTGCCCGAAGCCGGAGCCGTGGACTACCATCACGTGCTTCTGGCGGATGAGTTCCTTGACGAAGACCTCGTCGCTTTCCGGGATGTCGATTCGCGGGTAGGCGTAGAATGCGCCTCGCGGCTCGACGCAGCTTACACGAGGCGTGGCTTCGCACCATTTTTGCGTCAGGTCGCGGCGGGAACGGAGTTTGCGTTGCACCTCGACCAGGTGATCCTGGGGGCCTTCGAGCGCAGCTTTGATCGCGTACTGCTCGGGATGGTTTGCGCACAGGCGCGCCCGCAGAAGACGGTGAACGCCTTCCGTGTAGCTCTTCACCGCCGCAGCGTCCCCGGACACAATACCCCATCCAATCCGCCATCCCGGGACCAGGTAATTCTTCGACATCCCGCCGAAGGTCACGCAGGGAACGTCGGGCGCCACCGAGGCGAACGCGATGTGTTGCGTGCCGTCGAGAATCAGCTTGTCGTAGATCTCGTCGGAGAACACGATCAGGTTGTGGCGGCGCGCCAGTTCCGCGATCTGCTCCAGCATCTCGCGGGTGCACAGGGAGCCGGTTGGATTGTTGGGATTGATGATCACGATACCGCGTGTGTGTGGCGTGATCTTGCGCTCGATATCGGCCAACTCCGGCTGCCACCCATCCTCTTCGTTCAGGTCGTAGGCGTTCAAACGATTCCCCAGCTTGCATAGGACGGCCGAGTAAAGCGGGTAGTCAGGACTGGGGGTGAGGAAATCTTCCTCCGGATTCACCAAGGCAGATAAGCAAACATCGACGGTCTCGCTCACGCCGGTGGTGACGAAGACATCACGAAGCGTTGTGATGCCCTTGCGCGCTGCCTCGCCGCGAATCGCTTCCAGGGCTTCGTGCACTCCTTCCGAAGGCGCATAACCGTTCTTTCCGTCCCGCATTGCCTTGTGAACCGCTTCGATGATGTGAGGCGGGGTTTGGAAATCGAAGCTCAGCGGATCACCGATATTCAGCGGCAAAACTTTATGGCCTTGCTTGGTGACTTCATCGGCTACGCAGGCCAGATCACGGATGGCATAGCGCACATTCGTCAGGCGGGAAGCGGCAGTGATTTCGCGGGCTTGAGTCAGCGGCATGAATCAAATTCTAATCGCAGCTGATGCCCTGGAGGCAGGGAAAAGATTTCACACCACAGGGGCCACAGAGGTTCGCAGGGGAAATCCCTCCTCTGTGTTCCTCTGTGCCCCCTGTGGTGGGCGATTACTCGGGACGATCGATCTGCGCTTTCTGCAGCTTGTCGGAGTAATCGACATAGACTGATTTCCACTCGGTGTAGAACTCAATCGCGCCAACTCCGCCTTCGCGATGACCATTGCCTGTGGCTTTGGTGCCTCCGAACGGAAGATGGACTTCTGCGCCGATGGTCGGAGCGTTGATGTACGTGATCCCGGCATACAGATCGCGCATGGCGGTGAACGCCTTGTTCACATCTTTGGTGTAGATGGCTGATGACAGGCCGTACTCGATCCCGTTCGCGATTTCGACGGCGTCTTCCATACCATCGCAGGGGATAACCGAAACCACTGGGCCGAAGATTTCCTCCTGGGCGATGCGCATCTTGGGATCGACATCGACGAATACCGTCGGTTCCATGAACCAGCCATGCTGGTACTCGCCTTGATCCAGACGATTGCCGCCGCACATTAGCTTGGCGCCTTCGTTCTTCCCGATTTCCACGTAGCGGAGGTCGGTCTCCAGTTGTTTCTCATTGATGGCCGGTCCCATCTGCACGGTTTCGTCGAGGCCGTTGCCCACCTTCAGCCTTTTGGCGCGCTCGACCAGCCGGTCGACAAACTCGCGATGGACGCCCTTCTGTACGATGATCCGGCTGGTGGCCGTGCAGCGTTGTCCGGTGGTGCCGAACGCTCCCCACAGCGCGCCCTCGACTGCCAGATCGAGATTGGCGTCGTCGAGCACGATCATCGGGTTCTTGCCGCCTAATTCCAGCGAGCAGTGTTTGAAACTCTGGGCCGCGATGCCACCCACGATCCGGCCTACCGCCGAGGATCCGGTCAGGGATACGGCGCGAACCTCGGGATGCTCCGCGATCGGAGTGCCCACTTCTGCGCCGAATCCGGTGACAATGTTGATCACGCCCTTGGGCAGCCCGGCATCGGCCAGTGCGCGGACGAGATTGAAAGTAGACAGCGGGGTGTCTTGTGCCGGCTTGATGACGCAGGTATTGCCGCAAACGATTGCCGGCAGAAGCTTCCACGACGAGATCGCCATCGGGAAATTCCACGGGGTGATCATGCCGCAGATGCCGATGGGCTGGCGCACCGCCATGGCGAACTTGTTCGGCATCTCTGAGGGAACGGTCGGGCCAAACAGGCGCCGTCCTTCGCCCGCGTTGTAATATGCGGCATCGATCGCTTCCTGCACATCGCCCCGCGTTTCAGCTAAGACTTTACCCATCTCGCGAGTCATGTCCCGCGCGTAGTCTTCTTTGCGTTCGATCAGGATCTCGGCGGCACGGAACACAATCTCGGCACGCCGGGGAGCCGGCACCAGACGCCATTTCTGGAAGGCCCGCTTGGCGGCCTGCACCGCGGTATCCACGTCTTCTCTTGCGGATTTCTGGAAGATGCCGACCAGGTCGCGCGTGTTGGCGGGATTGCGATTTTCGAATGTCTCCCCGGTCGAGGACTCTACCCACTCGCCGTCAATGTAGTTCTTGAACACCCGCGCCTGGCTTTCGCTGAGGCTCGCGGGGCTGGCTAATGTATCGGTTGCCATGAGGTCTCCTTACCTGATATCGATGAATGCCCAAACCTTTTGATGCTACAACTTGTGCAAAAGGCGAGCAAGACAAGGTAAGTCTCCCGCCTGAGATGCTTGTGATTCACACGCCCGCGCTTCCGCTCTAAGGGAGCGCTGCTGTCCAGTTGAGTTTTTTCATTTTCCGCCGGCTGTGGCAGATTCGCCTGCGCTCTGGAATTCTTCCGCCATCCACTTTTGCAGCGCCACCATGTTCTGCGGACGTCCCAGGAAACCCTTGACCAGGTTGTTCGCTGAGGTTGAGCCGCCGGGTTCGAGCACCAGCTTGCGATAGCGCGCAGGAGCATCTCCGGCCAGCAGGTTCTTGTGATCGAACTGCACAAAAAAATCTTCCGCGATCACTTTGTCCCAGAGATAAGTGTAGTAGGCGGATGAATATCCGCCGAGGTGTCCGAACGACGCCCACATGTGAGTTCCCGGAATGGGTGTGAGAGTCGTGTATTGACGCGTGGCGTTCGTGACGACCGCGTCCAGGTCCACTTCTTCGGGCTTGACCTTGTACACGTCGTAAGAGATAGCGGTGTAATCGTTTTGGCGGGCGACCCAACCGGCTCGGCCGAACGCTGACGCGCGGTTCATGCGGTTGACCAGTTCCGCGGGAATGGGCTCTCCCGTTTTGT
>Ga0105240_10015863_pt1 | contig 10221 bp, 10 predicted proteins | sample KBSC54metaG_FD_80426 | JGI IMG/M metagenome (GOLD analysis project Ga0105240, IMG submission 80426) | Corn rhizosphere microbial communities from Kellogg Biological Station, Michigan, USA - KBS C5-4 metaG | ecosystem: Host-associated > Plants > Roots > Rhizosphere > Soil | place: Michigan, USA... | reverse complement strand
TCTCAGGCAAACTCCGGCCGAACCCAGGCTGCGCCCGCTGCAGACGACTTCACTGCCGCTTCGATGAAGGCCATGCCGATGACCCCATCGGCAATTCCCGGAAAGTCGACCTCGCCTGGAATCGGCTGGCCCGCATCGACTGCGCGGATTGCGGTTGCAACATCGGTGTAGAGATTGGCGAACCCTTCGAGATAACCCTCGGGATGTCCGGACGGTATCCGGGTCACCCTCGCGGAGGCCGGTCCGGCCGCAGCAGAACCGCGGGTCAGCAATTGACGTGGCATGCCGAGCGGCGAATGCAGCAATGTGTTGGGCTCGGCCTGAACCCACTCGATTCCGCCCTTGGTCCCGTACACGCGAAGACGCAATCCGTTCTCGTGACCAGGCGCCACCTGGCTTGCCCACAACATCCCCTTCGCACCGCCCTGGTAACGCAGCAGGATCTGGACGTTGTCGTCGAGCCGGCGCCCGGGCACGAATGTGGTCAGGTCGGCGCAGAGCTGATCGAGCCTGAGGCCCGTCACGTATTGCGCGAGGTGGTACGCATGGGTGGCGATGTCGCCCAGGCACCCGCCGGCTCCCGCGCGGGCCGGATCGGTTCGCCACTCAGCCTGTTTCTGGCCTTGTCGTTCGAGCGGTTCGCTGAGCCATTCCTGCGGATACTCGACCTGCACCACCCGGATGCTGCCGAGCCCGCCAGCGGCCACCATCGCGCGCGCATGTCGGACCAGCGGATAACCGGTGTAGTTGTGCGTGACGCAAAAGACGCGCGCCGATTTTTCGGCAAGGTCACGCAATGCCAGAGCCTCAGCCAGCGTGGTGGTCAGCGGCTTGTCGCAAATCACGTGAAAGCCCTGTTGCAGGAACACCTCGGCGACCGGTGCATGCAGATGATTGGGGGTGACGATGGCGACGACATCGATCGGGTCGGGACGCTGACGCTCCGACCGCGCCATGTCCGCGAAGCTGGCGTATACGCGTTGCGGATCGAGCCTCAAGGAGGCGCCCGAGCGGCGCGCTTTTTCGGAATCCGCGCTGGGCGCAGCGGCGACGAGCTCGTACTGATCGTCGATACGCGATGCGATACGGTGCACCGCGCCGATGAAGGCGCCCTCTCCGCCGCCGACCATGCCAAGCCGCAGCTTGCGCTCTGCTATCGCGATGCCCATAACATCCCACGCTCGAACAGGGTGCGCATTTCAGGCACTTCGAATTCCTTCGACACGTGCCCGAGCGCGCTGTAGAAAACACGGCCGTTGCCGTGACGGCGCTTCCACACCACTGGCATGACCACTCCTTCGACCCACGGCGCGTGCTCTCCGCTGAACGTCGTGGTGGCTAGCACTTCGTTCGACGGGTCCACGTGCATGTAGTACTGCTCCGAGTGGTAGTCGAAATCGGAAAGCCCGGCCATTACCGGATCCTGCGGCTTACTGATGCTGACCCTGAAATCGATCACACCTCCCGGATGCGCGACCCACTGGCCACCGGTCATGAACTGGTATTCGACCGAGTCGCGAAAGGCATCGCACATGCCACCGTGGAAGCCTGCGAGGCCGACGCCTGCGCGCACGGCAGCCGAGAGGTTGTTGCATTCTTCCTTTTCGATCTTCGACATCGTGTAGATCGGGATGATCAGGTCGAGCCGCGCGAGTTCCGGATCGGCGAATGCGCTGGTGAGCGTCTCGATGCGCACGTCGTACGCATTTCGCAGCAGCATGTCGCGCACGATGTGCGCGCACAGCTCAGGCTCGTGGCCATGCCAGCCGCCCCATACGATGAGTGCCTGTTTCATTTATTCTTGCGCTCGTTGAGATCTGTTTGTTTGACCACAGAGGACACAGAGAACACAGAGACGACTTTCTCTTGTGTCCTCTGTGTCCTCTGTGGTCATATTCAATCGTTAATCCAAGTCAGTCGAGAAGTCCCGGCGTCAGACCCGCCGGTAACGGCGCCGGACGCGGCGGGCGCGAAGCAATCGTTACATGTCGCCCCGAATCCGACGATTGCTGGATCGCCTCCATCACTTCGAGCACGTGCAAAGCCAGCTCGCCCGAAGCGCGATGCGCGCGACCGTCACGGTGCGCATGCGCCATGTCGGCGACGCCGATGCTGCGCAAGTTGCCGTCGTGGTATCCATGCGTGAGCGGAAGTTCTGCCCAGTCCTGTCCCAGGCCCGCCATGACGACCGGGCCGCCGAACCGGTTCGGGTCAGGCACCTGCAGGCTGCCCAGCGTGCCGTGCAACTCGATCGGCTTGCACGTGTGCTTCGGGACGTCGAAGCTGGTCGCGATGGTCACGACGGCGCCGCTGGCAAACTCGAGCGTGCCCGCCACGTGCGTATCGACGATGACATCGATCGTCTGCCCCTTCAGTGGCTCGCTGCCGATCGTGCGCCGCGAACGGCTGCGCGACGCGATCCCCGACACGCGCGCCACCGGCCCGATCAGGTTGACCAGCGCAGTGATGTAGTAAGGGCCCATGTCGAGCATCGGGCCACCGCCCGCCTGGTAATAAAACGCGGGATTCGGATGCCAGCGCTCGTGGCCGGGGCACATGAAGAATGCGGTGCCGGCGATCACGTCGCCTATTGCGCCGGCATCGACGAGCGCGCGGCAGCTCTGTTGTCCGCCGCCCAGGAACGTGTCGGGCGCGCATCCGACTCGCAGGTTGCGCTGCGCAGCCAGGTCGACCAGCCGGCTCGCCTGCCCGACGGTCAGGCCCAGCGGCTTCTCCGAATGCACATGTTTGCCTGCCGCCAACGCCTGCATCCCGACCTCGACATGCGCCGCGGGAATCGTCAGGTTGACGATGATCTCCACCGTGTCGTCGCGCAGCAGCGCATCCACCGATTGCGCGCGAAGACCGTGGCGCTCGGCAGCGGCGACAGCGGCCTCGGGCCGGATGTCGGCGAGGCCCCGGATATCCAGCACCGGAAATCCGGCCGCTGCCTTCAAATAGGCATCGCTGATGGTGCCGCAGCCAATGATGCCGATACCGACTTTGCGCATGTTGACAGGCCGTGTCCTGCAGGGCTTCAATTCGAGATGAATCGACAGAGGTCAAAGCGTACCTTAAACGCCGGGATGGCGTAGCCGATCCGGCCATCGACGATTCGCCAATATCGGCGAATCCGGCGATACTTTGATCCAATCCGGCGCCGGATCCCTGGCGCAAAACGGCTGTCGTTCCGGATGGTTCGCAACATGCAGGTCAACACGAAGGAGAAGACCGTGAAATCGAAATTCAACCCTCGCTTCGCCGTCTGGTTGCTGGCCGGGCTCGTCCTGGGTTCCGCCGCGGCCCGGGCCGACAACGGCTTCACCGTTACCACGAGCCGCGAGAATGTCATCACCCTCGGCATGAGCGAGTCGGAGGTCCAGCAGCTGCTGGGCCGGCCTGATCGTGTCGATCGCTATCGCAACGCGCCTGGCCCTACCTGGACCTACCGGGTCGTCGCTCCGCTGTTCGGCAAAACGGAATTCAACATCGAATTCGGCCCCGATGACAAGGTGATTTCGAAGGGCGAGATGGTGATCGGCAGCGACAAGCCGTCGCAGTGAGGCGCGCTGCCGCGCGCGGCGCAGGCCGCGTTCGATCGGGGCTTCATTTCGGATCGAATGCCCAAGCGTAAACTAATGCCCGGTCGGCCATTACACTGGCAGCGAAAACATCAGCCAGGGCTCTGCGCTGGAATCATTCGCGCAACACATCCTTCTGGAGGCGTACGATGAAAAAATTGAACTTGGTGCTGGCGACGCTGGCGGCTGCGCTTGGCGTTGCCTCTGCTGCATCGGCGCAGAAAGCCGAAGTGATCCACTGGTGGACATCGGGCGGTGAGTCGGCTGCAGTCAAGCAACTGGCCGATGCCTACAACAAGGCCGGCGGTCAATGGGTCGACAACGCGATCGCCGGCGGCGACAACGCGCGTGCCGCCGCGCTCAATCGCATTGCCGGCGGCAATCCGCCGGTGGCCTCGCAGTTCAACACGTCCAAGCAGTATCACGAGCTGATCGATGCCGACCTCTTGAGCAGCGTCGACGACGTTGCCGCGAAGGAAGGTTGGGATCAATGGATGCCCAAGCCGATCAAGGACGTGATCAAGATCAAGGGCCACTATTTCGCGGTGCCGGTCAACATCCACAGCGGCGCGTGGTTCTGGTATTCGAAGGCGGTGCTGGCGAAGGCCGGCGTCGCGGAACCGAAGACCGAAGCCGAATTCTGGAACGCGCTCGACAAGATCAAGGCATCGGGCCAGATCGGCTTCGCCCAGTCCGGGACGCTCACCTACGAGCGCGCGACGTTCACTGCGGTGCTCCTGCACATGGGCGGACGCGACCTGTACAACAAGTTCTACGGCGACAAGGACATCAACGCGACGAAGTCCCCCGCCTTCCGCACGGTCCTCGAAAAATTCAAGCGGCTGCGCAACTACACCGACCCGGGCGTGCCCGGGCGGACCTGGAACGACACGACGGCGCTGCTGGTCACCGACAAGGCCGGATTCCAGACGGTGGGCGATTGGGCCAAGGGCGAGTTTCTGGCCGCGGGCAAGACGGCCGGCAAGGAATTCGGCTGCTTCGCCGGATGGGGTCCCGCGGCGCCGTACATGATCAGCGGCGACGTGTTTGTGCTGCCGAAGACCAGCAACAAGGAGTCCATTGCCGCGCAGCAGTTGATGGCCAGGGTCATCACGTCTCCGGCTACGCAGGTCGCCTTCAACATGAAGAAGGGATCGATCCCGATCCGCCCCGACGTCGACGCGAGCGGCATGGACATCTGTGCGCAGGCCGGTGTGATCGCGCTCAAGGATCCGGCGCGCCAGACTCCGGATCCGAGCATGCTGATGGCGCCCGACGTCTACGGCAAGGTGGCGGACGTGATCACCAAGTTCTGGAACACCGACATGAAGGCCGAAGAAGCGCAGAACCAGTTGGTGGCCGTGCTCAGCGCCAAGTAGGTAACGGAGAGGAAACCGAGAGGGAACCAGGCGCAGCGCCGCCGTGACTGCGCCGGTCCGTCGATGAAGAAGCCACGCAAAGGCCCTGCGACGGCCTGGGCTGCGCATTGGGCGCTGCTCCCGATGGGCGCGACCGTGCTCATCGCGTACATCGCATCGATCCTCTGGACCGTTCGCATCTCGCTTTCCAACTCCAAGATGCTGCCGCGCTCGGATTGGGCCGGCCTCACCCAGTACATCAACCTGTTCACGACCGATCGCTGGAGCACCGCGCTGATCAACATCGGCCTGTTCGGTTTGTTCTTCATCGCCGGCGCGCTGGCGCTGGGATTCCTGCTGGCGGTTTTCATCGACCAGAAAGTGCGGCTCGAAGGCATCTTCCGGACCATCTACCTATACTCGTTCGCGATGTCGTTCGTCGCCTGCGGCGTGGTCTGGCAATGGATGTTCAACCCCGCGCTGGGCATCCAGCGATCGCTGCGCAACTGGGGCTGGGACAGCGCCCGCTTCGACTGGATCGCGAGCCAGGACATGGCGATCTATTGCGTCGTGATCTGCGTGCTGTGGCATTCGTCGGGCCTGGTCATGGCCATCCTGCTCGCCGGGTTGCGCGGCGTCGACGACGAGCAGTGGAAGGCGGCGCGCATCGAAGGCATTCCGCGCTGGCGCTACTACCTCAACATCGTGCTGCCGCAACTGGGGCCGTCGTTCGGAACCGCGACGGTGCTGCTCGCGGTGTCGGTGGTCAAGCTCTATGACGCCGTCGTCGCGATGACCAATGGCGGGCCCGGCGATGCAACCGACGTGCCGACGAAATTCATCATGGACAACCTGTTCGAGCGCCAGAACATCGGGCTCGCGTCGGCCGCGTCGGCGACGATGCTGGTAACCGTGGTCATCATCGTCGCGCCGCTGCTCTATGCGCGCTCGCGCGCCAGCAGATGAACAACACGCTGTCCCCGCGTCCGCGACAGCCGCTGTTCACGCCGGCGCGCCTGGGCGTCTATTTCTTCCTGGTCAGCGCCGCGTTGTTCTTCCTGCTGCCCTTGTACGTAATGGGCGTCACCTCGATCAAGCCGATGACCGAGATCCGGCTCGGCAATATCTTTGCATTTCCGCTCGAAGTGACGTTCGCGCCGTGGGCCCGGGCATGGTCATCGGCCTGCACCGGGCTGGAGTGCAGGGGCATCTCGGTCGGCTTCTGGAATTCGACGCGCATTCTCATTCCTTCGCTGGTACTGTCGATCCTGCTCGGTTCGATCAACGGCTATGCGCTGGCTTACTGGCGCGTCAGGTGGGCCGGCTGGTTCTTCGCCATCCTGATGCTGGGCGCGTTCATTCCGTACCCGGTGATGCTCTACCCGCTCGTGCGGATGTTCGCCGCGGTCAACCTGTTCCAGTCGATCCCCAACATCGTGCTGATCCACACCTTCTTCGGCATGCCGATCATGACGCTGGTGTTCCGCAACTACTACGCGAGCCTGCCGGTCGAGCTGTTCAAGGCCGCGCGCATCGACGGCGGCGGCTTCTGGCGCATCTACTTCCAGCTGATGGTGCCGATGTCGCTGCCGATCCTGGTGGTGGCGCTGATCCTGCAGACGACCGGCATCTGGAACGACTTCATCCTGGGCCTGATCTTCGCCGGCCGCGAAAATTATCCGATGACCGTGCAGCTCAACAACATCATCAATTCGACGCAGGGAGAAAAGATCTACAACGTCAACATGGCGGCAACGTTGCTGACTTCGATGGTGCCGCTCGCCGTGTACTTCATCTCGGGACGCTGGTTCGTGCGCGGCATCGCGGCCGGCGCGGTGAAGGGATAAGCCGGGCATGTCTAGCCTCTCGATACGCGGCCTCGAAATCGTGCTGGGCAAGACGCCGGTGATCGAAGGTCTCGACCTCGACATCGAAGAGGGCGAGTTCGTCGTGCTGCTCGGCCCGTCCGGTTGCGGCAAGTCGACGCTGCTGCACAGCATCGCCGGCCTGCTCGACGTCGACGAGGGCAAGGTGGAGATCGCCGGCGTCGACGTGACCTGGGCCGATCCGAAGGACCGCGGCATCGGGATGGTGTTCCAGAGCTACGCGCTTTATCCGACGATGACGGTGGAGCGGAACCTTTCGTTCGGGCTGCGCATCAGCGGCATGCCGAAGGTAGACATCAGGAAGCGCGTCGGCGATGCGGCGCGGATGCTGCAGCTGACCGAACTGTTGCAGCGAAAACCGGCACAGCTTTCAGGCGGGCAGCGCCAGCGCGTGGCGATCGGCCGCGCGCTGGTGCGCAAGGTCAAGGTGTTCCTGCTCGACGAACCGCTGTCGAACCTCGATGCGAAGCTGCGGGCAGAGCTGCGCCGGGAGCTCAAGCAGCTGCATCACGAGCTGGGCGCCACGATGGTTTACGTGACGCACGATCAGGTCGAGGCAATGACGCTGGCCACGCGGATGGCGGTGATGCGCGCCGGCAAGATCCAGCAGTTCGACCGGCCCGACGAGGTCTATGCGCGTCCGGCCAATATGTTCGTCGCCGGATTCCTCGGATCGCCGAGCATGAACTTCGTCGCGGGCCAGCTCCGGCTGGACAGCGGCCGTGTTGCATTCGACTCCGCCGCCTTGAAGCTCGATGTGAGCGACTACGCATTTGCCGCGGCGCCGAACGACACGCAATCCGTCGTGCTGGGTGTGCGCCCCGAGCACCTGCGCATGGTGCCGCCGGACGCTCCGCACAACGCGCGCGCGACACTGGGCCTGATCGAGCCGATGGGCGCCAACAAGATCGTCTGGCTCGATGCGCCGGGCGCCAGGCTTGCCCTGCAAACCGAACCGAACGTGCAACTGGTGAGCGGCGCCGAAGTGCATCTGGCGATGGACCCGGTCCACGCATCACTGTTCGATGCGACGACCGAACGCCGTCTTTGACCCATCGATCAATCACATGAAGACACCGATCTCCATTCAGCTCTACAGCCTGCGCGCCCTGCCCTCGTTGCCGGACATCCTCGACACCGCAGGATCAGCCGGCTACCGGCATGTCGAGCTGATCGGCAGCCATCTCGACAATGCGGCCAGCGTCAAGCAGGCGCTCGACGAGCGCGGCTTGTCGGTCTCCTCCGCGCACGTCGGCATCGGTGCGCTGCGCGATCGCTTCGACGCGGTCATGGAGGCCTGCAAGACGCTCGGCTTCACCCAGTTGTTCATGCCCTCCGTGCCGCCGGACGAGCGGCAGAGCCCCGAGCCGTACTGGACGTCTCTTGGCCGGGAGCTGGGCCGGATGGCGTTGCGCGCCAGGGACCACGGCATCGAACTCGGCTATCACAACCACAATTGGGAACTGCGCGTGCAGGCCGATGGCCGGACCGCCCTCGAGTGCCTGTTCGCGGGTGCGGGGAAGTCACCGCTGACGTGGCAGGTCGACGTAGCCTGGCTGGTGCGCGGCGACGCGGATCCTGTGGAGTGGCTGGAGCGATACCAGGACCGTATCGTGTCGGTGCATGCGAAGGACCTGGCGCCCGCGGGCACGAAGACCGACGAGGATGGATGGGAAGATGTCGGGCATGGGGTGCTCGATTGGCGTAATACGCTGGCGCCGGCGAGCGTGAAGTGCGGGGCCAGGTGGCTGGTTGCGGAGCATGACAAGCCGAGTGACCCGGCGCGCTTTGCGCGCAACAGTTTCGCTTTCCTGGATTCGCTTTGAGAAAAAACATGAGCGAGACCGTGATCGGCATCATCGGGTGCGGCAACATCAGCGATGCGTATCTGCGCGGCGCGGCGCGCTCGAACCTGATTCGCGTCAAGGCTTGCGCCGACCTGCAGCGCGAAGTGGCAGAGGCGAAGGCGGCACTGTACGGCGTGACGGCCATGCCGGTGCCGAAGTTGCTCGCCGATCCCGACATCGCCATCGTCGTGAACCTGACCGTCCCGATGGCACACGCCGAGGTAACGCGGCAGATACTGCAGGCCGGCAAGCATGCCTATTCCGAAAAGCCGCTGGCTACCACTTTCGCCGACGGTGCGGATTTGATCGAACTCTCGCGCGCTCTCGGCCTGCGGGTCGGATGCGCGCCGGATACTTTCCTCGGCGCATCGCATCAGGCCTGCCGCCGGCTGATCGATGCGGGCGCCATCGGCATTCCGGTCGGCGGCAGCGCGGTGGTGATGTCGCATGGCATGGAGAGCTGGCATCCCAATCCCGAGTTCTTCTTCAAGCCCGGTGGCGGGCCGATCCTCGACATCGGCCCTTACTACATCACGCAGATGGTCAACTTGCTCGGGCCGGTGCGGCGCGTGGTCGGCCTGGGCACCATCGGCAATGCGACGCGCACGGTCGGGAGCGAGCCGCTCAAGGGCGCGACGATCGACGTGGAAGTGCCCACCACGTTCAACGGTGTCCTCGAATTCGTCAATGGCGCCAACGTCTCGCTGTCGGCGTCATGGGACGTGTGGAAGCACAATCGACCCTCGCCCATCGAGATCTACGGAACCGAAGGATCGCTGCTGGGCACCGACCCGAATTTCTTCGGCAACATCCCGAGGGTGTGCACACCCGGCGGCGAGTGGCAGGACGTACCCATCGCCGCGCATCCGTTTGCAATCGCCAATCGCGAATTGCGCAACGGCACGATGCAGGCCGACTACCGGATCGTCGGCCTGGTCGACATGGCGATGGCAATCCGCAACGACCGGCCGCATCGTGCCACCGGCGACCTGGCGTTGCATGTGCTCGAAGTGCTCGAGGCCCTGGCCAACTCGTCGATATCCGGACAGTTCGTCTCGATACAGAGCCGTTGCGAGCGACCCGAGCCGGTCCCGCTGGGAGCGGATGAATCGGTGTTTGCCTGACCGCTGCCGATACCCATGCAACCCGTCTTTCGAAAGGTGATCTCAGGATGAAGACAATTCGCGGCCCGGCAATCTTCCTGGCGCAGTTCGCGGGCGACAAGGCGCCGTTCGACTCACTCGTCAACATGGGCCGCTGGGCTCGCGATCTGGGTTATGTGGGCGTCCAGGTTCCGACGTGGGACAAGCGTCTGTTCGATCTTGCGCGCGCAGCGGAAAGCCAGGCGTATTGCGACGAGGTCCAGGGACAGTTGAAGGATCTCGGCATCGCGATCACCGAGTTGTCGACGCACCTGCAGGGCCAGATGGTGGCCGTTCATCCCGCTTACGATCCGCCGATGGACGGCTTCGCTCCGGAAGCGGTACGTGGCAATCCTTCAGCGCGCACCGCGTGGGCGATCGAGCAGTTGATGCATGCCGCCAATGCG
>Ga0105240_10015861_pt1 | contig 10222 bp, 11 predicted proteins | sample KBSC54metaG_FD_80426 | JGI IMG/M metagenome (GOLD analysis project Ga0105240, IMG submission 80426) | Corn rhizosphere microbial communities from Kellogg Biological Station, Michigan, USA - KBS C5-4 metaG | ecosystem: Host-associated > Plants > Roots > Rhizosphere > Soil | place: Michigan, USA... | reverse complement strand
GAGTTTTCCGGGAGCGGAACACCCGAGGCACAGCGAGCGTTTTTCAACAAGCCGCTCCCGGTGCTCACGACGCGGGTATCGGAGCCAGCCTCCCACTGGACGGTTGCCTTGCGGATGATTAGTTGCATCGCGATACGATGCCGCGAGCAACCCGGGGATACCAATACTTCGTACGTCCGATTGCAATACTTTTGAGCTATGACGCGAGCCGGCAGCAACTTCTTTGATTGCTCTGGCAGGGGTTGGGGTTATGCTAAGACACTATGGAACTGCGTCATCTGCGGTACTTTGTTGCCGTGGCTGAGGAACTGAACTTCACCCGGGCGGCGGAGAAACTGCGCCTCGCGCAACCGTCTCTCACCCGCCAAATTCACAATCTGGAAGACGAACTAGGCGTGCGGCTTCTGGACCGGAGCCGGAATCAGGTTTCATTGACTGAAGAAGGCCGCAGTTTTCTTGTGGATGCTCGCCGGTTGGTGGTGTTGAGCCTGGAAAGCGTGAAATCGGTGCAACGATTCAGCCGCGGCGAATCAGAACAACTCAACATCGGATACCTGTTCAAGTTCAATTTCGATCTACTGCCGGTCACGCTGGCGGCGTTTTACCAAACGCGTCCGGACACCTCCGTGAACTTGTTCGATATGTCACCTGCCGAACAGCTTCGCGCTCTGGAAGCGCGGAAAATTGATCTTGGTTTTGTAGGGTTGCGTCCGCCAGCGGGCGGCAAGAATACCTCCGTCCTGGCGTGGGAATGCGTCGCTCGCCACAAGGTGGTCGTCGTTTTACCGGAAACTCATCTGCTTGCGAAAAAAAACAAAATTAAAATAACAGATCTCAAATCACTGTTCTTCGTCGCAATGTCAGAACAAACACATCCAGGATCGCGTGACTGGTTATCTGGCATTTGCCAGGAAGCGGGTTTCACCCCCAGAATTTTGCAGGATGTGGAACTCGAATCCGGTCTTATGACGTTTGTGGCAGAGGGTCTGGGGGTGACGCTTGCGCGGGAGCAAATCAAAAATTTACCTCATCCGGGCGTGGTTTTTCGCCCGTTGGCAATCGCGGCGAAGGCCGACTACTGGATTGCCTGGCATCGGGAAAACCATTCCAAAGCCCTTCTTCAGTATATTGAGGCCGTGAAAAAGCAGGCGGCTCTCTGAGCCCTTTTCTGACCTGATATCATAGCCGCCAGCTATCGGCGTCAAGCGTACAAGGTATTGGCCGGCACCCTTCGAGAGTGCGAGACTCCGTTCCACTAAAAATACATGAACGCTGACCTCATTAAACAAGCATCCGCAATCGTCGAAAACCCACACGTCCTAATAAATTTGGTTTCCCGCCGGGTTCGGCAATTGACTGCCGGGGCCAGGCCTTACTTAAGCAACACGGGAAATATGGGTATGGCGGACATTGCTCTGACCGAAATCATCGAGGAAAAAATTGGGTTCGAGATGCCTGAGATTATCCAACTCGTCCGCCCCGCTGCCCAGAGTCGCAAAAAACCCCAAGGCTGGACGAAGTCTGGGCCGGTAGCAAAAAGCAAACTGGCGGCGTAGCTCGCCGGGGGTCGGGGACTTCCCTTATCGACAGTTCGCCGCAAGCATCTGATAGTTGGACGGATGTGTTTGCGGGAAAGAGCAGCGTCAATCAACGCGTTGCCGAATAGCGCGGCGTCACCTCCGTATCATGAAACGTAAATTATTCGCATTGTCCCAACGGTACGCGAACGCATTGCGAAAACATGTGCAGAGAGGAATGGGCGCCAGCATGGAGCCCGCGCTGGGGTTGGGGCGGGAGGCGGTAGTGCTGGGGTTGGAGACTTTGCAACTGGCGCGGATTCACGAACAGGCCTTCGCCGCCCTGGGCTCATTGAACGGCACCCCTCGTTCCACCAAGCAGGCGGAGAGATTTTTCACCGAAGCCCTGACGCCCATTGTGGAAACACATCACGTGGCGCGGCAGAGCAAAATCGAATTGAATCGGCTGACGGAAAAGCTGGATGAGCGCACCGCGGAGCTGGCCGTTTCCAACCGGCAGTTGCGGCGCGGAATTGCTCGGCGCAAAAGTGTCGAGACCGCCCTCAAAAAAAGTGGCGCGCATTACAGCAAACTGTTGAAGGAATCTTTGCAGCTGCAGGCGGGCCTGCGGCAATTGACGCACCGGGTGCTGATGACGCTGGAGGATGAGCGAGCGAAAATAAGCCACGAACTGCAGGATGAAGTTGCCCAGACTTTGTTGGGCCTAAACGCCCGGCTGCTCTCTCTGAAAAAGGCGGCGCGGGACAATACTCACCACCTCAAAAACGAGATCGCCACCACGCAGCGTTTGGTGGTAAAATCGGCCAGGTCGGCGAGGGAATTTCGGAGCGCATGAAACGCAAGATTTCCAAATTATCAAGACGCTATCAGGAAGCCCTGAGGAATTACTTAAAGAAGGGTCCAAAGGGGAACTTTAAGTTGGCGCGAGAGTTGGGCGGCCACGCCCTGGTCATCGGGATGCGGACGCTGGATTTGGCCAAACTCCATGAACGGGTGATGGTCACGCAGGTTTTGCCCCAATGCCCGCCCCAACAGCGTGCGGCGCTCGTCCAGCAGGCGGGAACTTTTTTTGCTGCCGCAATCACGCCGATCGAGGCTACGTCTCGCAGCGCGCAGCAAGCGACGGCTCAGCTGCAATCATTTGTTGAGGCATTAAGCCAGCGCACGGTGGAACTGGCTGCTTCCAACATGGAGTTGAGCCAGGAAATCATCCTGCGCAAGGCGGTGGAAAAAAGGCTTAGGAGCAGCGAACGACATTATTCGCACCTGCTCAAACAGTCCGATCACTTGCAGGAGGAATTGCGCCGGTTGTCCCGCCAGATTTTATCCGCCCAGGAGGATGAACGTAAAAAGATAAGCCGCGAATTGCACGACGTCATTGCCCAGACGCTGACAGGCATCAATGTCCGGCTTGCGAACTTGAAAAAAGCGGCTGCCGCCAACACCAAGGATCTCGATCGAAACATCGCTCGCACGCAAAAGCTGGTGGAGCACTCGGTGAACCTCGTGCACCGATTCGCTCGCGAACTGCGTCCCACGGTATTGGATGATCTGGGACTGATTCCCGCGCTGCATACTTTTATGAAAGGTTTCCGGAAACAGACGGGCATGCAGGTCAGCTTGTCGGCTTTTGCCGAAGTGGAGCAAATGACCGGCGAAAGACGAACCGTGCTCTTTCGCGTGGCTCAGGAAGCGCTCAACAACGTTAATCGTCATGCGAGCGCGAGCCGGGTGGATGTGAGGATTCAAAAACTGGATGGCTCCGTCTGCATGAGCATCAAAGACAATGGAAGAGGTTTTGCGGTGGAACGGGCATTGCATCCCAAAAAGAGAAAACGGCTGGGCTTGCTCGGCATGAGGGAACGGTTGGACATGGTCGGCGGCAAATTTACGGTCACCTCTTCGCAGGGCAAAGGCACTTGCGTGCTGGCACAGATTCCGCTCATGGAAGGCGGTACCCCCCCCCCGCGGAAGTCAGAGACGCCGTTAATCGCAGGTAACCGAGTTAGACTTTAATAAGACTATGAAACGAATCACTGTTCTATTGGCAGAAGATCACCAGATTGTGCGCGAAGGTTTTAAGTCGTTGTTGGAACACGAGGACGACCTGGAAGTCGTGGGCGAAGCGGAGACCGGTCGACGGGCCGTGCAATTGACGCGAAAACTTCGTCCCTCGGTGGTGGTAATGGACATTGCCATGCCGCTACTCAACGGGCTCGAGGCCACGCGGCAGATTCGCAAGGAGTTTCCGGCGACGAAGGTTCTCATTCTCTCGGCCCACAGTGATGACGCTTATGTGGAACAAGTGGCGGCGCTGGGCGCGGCCGGATTTCTAGTGAAGCAAACCTCCTCGCACGAACTGGCCGCAGCTATTCGGAAGATTCACGGAGGAGAAACGTTCTTTAGCGCTTCCGTTTTCAAACGGGTCCAGAATCACAGCCGAAAGTCTTTGAGTAGGGATGGCAATCCCAAGGAGAAAAACAATTGCCTGAGTTCGCGCGAGGTGGAGGTCTTGCAACTGATTGCCGAGGGAAAGGCGAACAAACAAGTCGCCTCGGAACTGGGCGTGAGCTTCAAGACGGTGGATAAGCATCGCCAGCACTTGATGAGTAAGTTGAACATCCATGATGTCGCCGGGCTTACCCGTTACGCCATTGCGGAAGGAATTATTGAGAGCAGCGTTCGCCTGACGATCAACTAGGTCATCCAGACATTCTTTCAGAAACCCGTATCGGGGAAATACCCCCCGGCGAGCCCCCAATTTAAATTCGTGTCTTTCCCGTCTACCCTTACCGTGCGATGGAAGATAAATCATTTATCCGCGGGGAAACGCCGGCAATCATTCCGGAGGATTGGGAAAATAAAGGGTTGCGCCGGCGCATCCTCGTGGTGGAGGACGACGATGACATTCGAGGTTTCAATGCCGAAGCCTTAACGGGCTGCGGTTACCATGTGGAAGCCGCCGTGGACGGCGCGCAGGGCTGGGAAGCGCTTAATGCCAGCCGCTATGATCTTCTGATTACGGACAACAATATGCCGAAACTCACCGGTATTGAGTTGATTAAGAAACTAAATGACGCCCACATGGCGGTGCCAGTCATCTTGGCCTCGGGCATGCCGCACCCTGAAGAATCGGAACTCCGACTGGCTGCCACTTTGCCGAAACCATTCACTCTCGAGGAATTGTTAGGAACGGTAAAAAAAGTGCTAGGTGAGGCCGATGGCGGCGAATGGCGGGCGCCGCCGTCAAACCGACCGCCAGTAGATCCGTGGCGGGTGTGAGAATTCCCTTCGTAAATCTTTCAATAGTTCCTCCGTGACAATGGAAGCACCCTAAGGGCTATCCCCCCGTAGTAGAGTCGCGACTCGTTCCCTAACATTCTGCATGGAGAAAATCCTTTTACTAACCAGCGCCCTCACTTTGATTACGACCAGCGGCTGTCTTGTTTCCAACGGACGCCGGCACGGGGAATATCGCGAAAGACGCCCCGTGTATTACGAAGATCACGAAGAAGTAATTGTGACACACCCGGTAATCGTCGTGCGCCCGCCCGAAATCATCGTGCACTGATTAACGCTCAAGACGACGCTGCAAAATTCTAGTGCTCCGATTGAGGTGAATGGCTGTGCTGGTTTCGCATTTTTTTAAGATGACGAAAGCCGACAAGCTTTTTGTGCTGTTCGTCCCATAGCCGAAGCGTCAGCGTTCTGAAGCTGGCGGAAAGCGTGAGCGGTTTTACCTGTTGGAACATCAGGTGCGCCTTGTGACATCGCTCCAAATTATAATTTGGAATTCGTGCGCTCAAATGGTGGATATGATGATAGCCGATATTGCCGGAGAACCATTGCAGAATCTTCGGGAGTTTATAGAACGAGCTGCCCTTCAGCGCCGCTGCGGCGTAATCCCATTGCTCAGCCCGCTCCCAATAGACGCCTTCGAATTGGTGCTGCACGTAAAAGAGCCAAAAACCAATCGAACCGGCCACCGCGAGCACTGTCAACTGAATCAACAAATACGGAACGATGCCAAACAGAAAACTGAGTCCGGCAGCCATTCCAAAAATCGCCACATTCATCCAATACACGGATAGGCGCTCGCGCTTGTCGGCGTTGCGGGAAGGAAACCGTTGTTTGATGACCATGACGACCAGCGGGGCAATCACGAAGAGCACGATGGGATTTCGCGCCAACCGATACGCGAAGCGTTTCCACCGCGACGATTCCAGATACTCCTGCACTGTCAACGTCCACAAATCGCCGGTGCCGCGCTTATCGAGATGGCCCGAAGTCGCGTGATGAATGGCATGGTCCCATCGCCATTGGTAAAAGGGGGTGAAGGTGAGCAGGCCGGTAGCGAAGCCCATCACGTCATTTGCTTGGCGGGATTTGAAATACGACCCGTGCCCGCAATCGTGAAAGATGATGAACAGCCGGACCAGAAACATACCGGCCAGAAGCGCCAGCGGCAGAACCAGCCACCAAGACACCATGAGACTCAAATACATGAGAAACCAAATCCCCACGTAGGGAACGATGGTATCCGCGATCTGCCAGAGCGCGCGCCACCTTGAAGGCTTCTGGTATTGAAGCACGATCTGCTTCCATGCGGTCTCGTCTGCCGGAGCACCCGTCGGTGTGGAACTTAAATCATTTGCCATAACTCACCTGCCCTTTCAAACAATCCTCCAACCCCAAACTAATCTAACCCTGATTTCGATTTATGGAAAGGTTTCGACGAGTGTTGAACGCGTTTCGAAAAGGGGAATCCCCCACGGGTAATCACACCATAGGCGCCCACAATTTCCACGCCCATGATTTGCCATGATCAACAATGCCCTTATGCAAACGGAGAGTTCAGTCTGCGCTTCCATTCCCCGCCACGCGATACCGCACAATCGTTTCCTTGCGGTGGGAAATGACTTTTCTATTCGCGAACCCGGCATCCCGATTTCAGAACAAGTTTTGAAAGTCGTCGGATTCGAGGAGATGACCGCCGCCAACTGCAATCGATTTCGGACAGCGGCTTGCGCCGCCTGGAAGGGACACGCGGATGTTGAAATCGATCTGTCGGAAACAACGTTCATCGATTGCGCCGGAATCGGGGCATTGATCGCCGTCCGCAACCTGACCTTGGAGCACAACGGTGTGGCCCGCCTGGTGAATCCTACGGCGTCCGTGCAGCAAATGCTCGACCTCACACGGACGGGACAACTGTTTGACATTGTAAATACCCCGCATGCCGACCTCGATTTCGGCCCGGCCGCGCACAACTGAAGTCCCACAATGTGGGGTGTGGGGGATTTACCCCACGGTCAAGCCCGTAATATCCGTTCGGCTGCTTTCGGCTTATACTTTGCGCTCATGAAAACCACGCCGTCAAATGCAGCACTGACCTTTGGCGGCTTGATCGAGAACTTTTACAACGCCTATGGCGAGCGCAACGCCAAGGGGTTTTGCGACTGGCGTTCAGAACAAACCTCGTCGTGTTTCGTGGACGCAATCGTTGCGTGGTGAGTCGGGCGACGGGAAAAGCATGAATTTAAAAACCTCCATCCGCCGGGTTAAACCCCGGCACAAGTCCCGTGAGCAAAGCGTTCGCCTTGGTGAGAAGACGAAGCTCGAAGAGGCCTTCCTGCTACAGAAACAATTGCTGGCGACGCGCGATTATGCCGAAGCCATCATTGAAGCCGTCCCGCCCCTTGTGGTGTTGGACGATAAATTGCGCGTGCTTACGGCGAATGCCTCCTTCTGCAAATGCTTCAAAGTTTCCCGACGCCAGACGCTAAACCGGCGGATATACGAACTCGGCGACGGCCAATGGGACATTCCCGAATTGCGCACCCTGTTGGAAAAAGTGTTGCCCCGGAAAAGTTTTTTCAAAAATTTTGAGGTCACGCACGAATTCAAAGGGATTGGACGTCGCACGATGCTTTTGAGCGGACGGCAAGTGGACCATCTCCAAAAGATTCTGCTGTTCATCGAAGATATTACCGAGCGCCGCGAAACGCAGGCGGCCATCCGAACTTCGGAGATTCGCTACCGAAGGCTTTTTGAAGCAGCCCGCGATGGAATTTTGATTCTCGATCCCGCCACCCGCAAAATCACGGACGCCAATCCGTTCATGTCGGAACTATTGGGTTACCCGCATCGCGAATTGTTGGGCAAAGAACTTTGGGAGATTGGCCTGCTCAAGGACGAAAAAGCCAGCCGGGCGGCCTTTCGCGAGCTGCGGAAAAATCATTTCATCCGTTATGAGGATTTGCCGCTCCAGAACAAAAAGGGCAGGCGCAATGAGGTCGAGTTCGTCAGCAATCTTTACGATGAAGATGGGCGAAAAGTCATCCAGTGCAATATTCGGGACATTACCGAACGTAAACGCACTGAAGGCGCCCTGCAGGCGAGCGAAGAACGCTATCGCGCGCTTTTTCATGTGGGCCCGGTCGCTGTGTATTCCTGTAACGCCTCAGGAACCATCGAAGAATTTAACGACCGCGCGGCCCGATTATGGGGGCGGAGGCCGAAGCAGGGAGATACCACCGAACGTTTTTGTGGCTCGCTCAAGCTCCTTCAAACCGATGGCACGCTCATGCCGCACGATCAGTGCCCCATGGCCCGGGTGTTGAGCGGTGAAATACCAGGAGCGCGCGACGCCGAAGTCGTCATTGAGCGGCGCGACGGCTCACGGATTACCTGCATCGCCAATATTGTTCCACTTAAAGGTGACCAGGGGCAAATCATCGGGGCGATCAATTCTTTTTACGACATCACCGAACGCAAACGGTCGGAAAATGCGCTGCGCGAATCGGAACTGCGTTATCGGAGTTTATTCAATTCGATGGATGAAGGATTTTGTATCGTCGAAATGATTTTGGACAACAAAGGGATGCCGGTGGATTACCGGTTTTTGGAAGTGAACCCGAGTTTCGAGAAGCAGGCAGGACCGGCGAACGCAACCGGCAAGCGGATGCGGGAACTCGTTCCACATTTCGAAGAGAGCTGGTTTAAAATCCTGGGAGCAGTGGCATTGACGGGCCGACCGGCTCGTTTTGTAGAGGAATCAAAGGCCCTCGGAAACCACTGGTTCGACGTCTATGCCTTCCAAATTGGGGCGAAGGATGACCTCAAAGTGGCCGTGCTTTTTTCCAACATCACCGATCGCAAGCTCTCTGAGCAGGCTTTGTTGATCGCCAAAAACGAAATCGGTCAGCACGCTCTTGAACTGGAGCAGGTGGTTGAGGACCGAACTGGCAAGCTTCGGGAAACGATTGGCGAACTTGAAGGATTCTCCTACAGCGTTTCCCATGACATGCGCGCGCCGTTGCGGGCGATGCAAAGCTACGCGTCCTTTCTCGTGGATGAATATGCCGACAAGCTGGATGAAAAAGGAATCAATTATCTTCAGCAGATTATGCGTTCGTCGGTCCGGCTCGACCAACTCATCCAGGATGTCCTGAGCTATACGCGAGTGCTTCATTCCAAGTTGCCGATGGGTAATGTCGATCTGGATCGTCTAGTGCGCGATATCATCGAACCATTCCCGAACGCGCAACCCATCCGGCCCGAGATTCATATCGCGGGCATTTTGCCGAATGTTATCGGCAATGAGGCGCTTTTGGCGCAAATCGTCTCCAATCTGCTGAGCAACGGCGCGAAATTTGTCGCGTCCGGGACTGCGCCCCGCATGGAAATTTCGGCGGAAGCCATGGAAGGCAATTCTGTTCGTGTGTGGTTCAAAGACAACGGCATCGGCATCGCTCCTGAAAATCACAAGCGTATTTTTCGTTTGTTCGAGCGGATTCACCCCACCGCGGAGTACGAGGGAACGGGCATCGGGCTAACCATCGTGCGCAAGGCCGTGGAACGGATGGGCGCGCAGGTCGGCTTCGAGTCGCATCTGCGAAGGGGCAGCAAATTTTGGATTCAACTAAAGAAAGCATGAAGTCATGAAAACAATCCTCCAGGTCGAAGATGATCCCAACGACGTTTTTCTTTTCCAGCACGCCATGAAGAATGCCGGAGTGGCGAACCCGGTTCAGGTCGCGAGCGATGGACAGCAGGCCATTGACTACGTGCAAGGGACCGGAAAATTCGCCAACCGTGACAAATATCCCTTTCCGTCGCTGGTGCTGCTGGACTTGAAATTGCCGTACGTGATGGGATTGGACGTTCTAAAATGGATCCGCCAGGAGTCCAATCCTGCCTTAACCGTTTTGATGCTGACGGCATCAGGGGAGGACGCGGATATTGTCACCGCGTATCGGCTGGGCGCCAACGGCTTTCTGATCAAGCCTTCGGAAGCACACAAGCTTCATGACATGGTCAGAGCCATCAAGGATTTCTGGCTGACGCACAATACGCTGCCGCGTGATTCTTCGGCCGAATCTCCGATGGAAGGAGTGGTGAGCCTTGTTCGATCCACCCCGACCGAATTCTCTCCGAGACGCCCCTCCGCCAATGGCAGGTGTCGAGAGGAGTGGCCGCATGATACGAAGTCCAAATTATGAATAAAATCACCGTTTTTCTCTGCGATGATCACGCCATTTTCCGGGAAGGATTGCGCCTGTTGTTGCAGGCGGACGAGAACATTGAAGTCGTCGGTGAAGCTGCCAATGGCCACCAGGCCGTGGCGGAAGTGGCCAGACTTCATCCCGACGTGGTGCTGATGGACATCGCGATGCCGCTGT
>Ga0105240_10015859_pt1 | contig 10223 bp, 4 predicted proteins | sample KBSC54metaG_FD_80426 | JGI IMG/M metagenome (GOLD analysis project Ga0105240, IMG submission 80426) | Corn rhizosphere microbial communities from Kellogg Biological Station, Michigan, USA - KBS C5-4 metaG | ecosystem: Host-associated > Plants > Roots > Rhizosphere > Soil | place: Michigan, USA... | reverse complement strand
GCGCCCCAAGGGAGCATTCTGTTCACCGCCCTCTCCTAAACCTATCGCCATAGGCAGCATGCCGACAATCATTGCCAGCGCCGTCATCAGCACGGGCCGCAGCCGCGTATATCCTGCCTCTAGTACAGCCTCTTTTGCGTCTTCACCTTTGAGCCGCATGTCGTTGGCGAAATTTACCAGAAGAATACTATTCGCTGTAGCGACGCCGATGCTCATGATGGCGCCCATCAGCGAAGGTACGTTAATTGTTGTCTGGGTGAGGAACAATGCGATCAGGATACCCGCCAGCGCTCCCGGCAATGCCATCAGGATAATAAATGGATCCAGCCACGACTGGAAGTTCACCACCATTACGAAATAGACCAGCAGAATGGCAAACAGCAGGCCTATGCCGAGCCCAATGAAGGACGTCTCCATTGTCTGCACTTGGCCCCGCATCTCGATGAAGCTTCCCTTCGGTACCTTCGAAGCAAAATCCGTCAGTATGTGTTTCACATCCGCCGCGACGCCGCCCAGGTCGCGATCCTGCACGTTTGCGTAAATGTCATAGAGCGGCTGCACGTTGTAGTGGTTTACCACGGCGGCTTGGCCGCCTCTCTGAAACCGTGCGATATTCGCCAGCAATTGAGGTTTCCCGGTGCTCGCGCGGACAGAGGTGCCGAGCAGTTCTCCGGTGGAGTCAATGCGATACTGTGGAGTCTGCACCGCGATCGGGTAGTCGACCCCATTTTGCGGATTGATCCAGTAGTTGGGCGCCGTCTGGCTGCTGGAGCTGAGCGATACGAGAAGGCTGCCGGCGATATCTTTCTGTTTGAGACCAAGCTGATCGGCGCGCGTCCTGTCGACATCGAAGCGCATCTCCGGAACGCCGGTCACCTGGTGGAGATGGACGTCCACCGCGCCTGGAATGGTGGTCAACCGCCCTTCGATCTCCTTCGCCAGGCGATAATTCGCGGCCGCGTTGGTGAGCGGTCCGATCACCTGCACGTCGATTGGTGCGGGCAGGCCGAAATTCAGGATCTGCCCGACGATATCGGCCGGTTGAAAGAAGAACGTCAGGTCTGGAAACTCGCGCTGCAGGCCGGTCCGCAACTCACGCACGTAATCCCAGGTGGGGTGATGCTCGCCGGGCCTCAGGGAAACAAGGATCTCGCCGTCGAACGGTCCGATTGTTGCGCTATCGCTCAGCGCGATGTTCAAGCCGCTGTAAGGGAGCCCGATGTTATCGAGAATATCTGTGAGTTCCTGAGCTGGAATCACGGCTCGAATGCGATCCTCTACGCGCGCAAAATAGACTTCTGTTTCCTCCAGCCGGGTGCCGGCCGGCGCGCGAACGTGCAGCCGGATTTGGCCGGCGTCGACTCGGGGAAAGAAATCTGTTCCGATGAAAGGAATCAGCGCGGCGCTTAGAGCGCTGAGGCCGATGAACCACCCGGCGACCAGTTTCCGATGGTCGAGAGCCGATTCCAGCAGATTGCGATAGCCATCGCGAAACCGGTGAAAATGACGGTTGAACGCGTGGTGGACTCGCCAGAAGATGCCATCGCCGGCCGAATCGGCTTCGCTCTCGCCCTGCCGGTAGCGATCCACTTCCGGTGCGAGCAGATATCGTACCAGTGTGGGAACCAGAGTTCGCGAGAGTACATACGACGCCATCATTGCAAGCGCTACCGCGAGAGCGAGGGGAGTAAACAGATAACGTGCCGCTCCGCTTAGAAATATAACCGGAACGAATACGATACAGATGCAGAGCGTGGACACAAATGCGGGCGTAGCGATCTGCTGAGCGCCGTCGAGAATCGCTTGCAGGACGGGCTTGGCCTGTGCGAGATTGCGATGGATATTTTCGATTTCGACCGTGGCGTCGTCCACCAGAATACCCACGGCCAGAGCGAGGCCGCCTAACGTCATCACGTTGATGGTTTCGTGAAGTAGATTCAGGATTGCAAGGGACGACAGGATCGACAGCGGGATGGAAATACAGACTACAATCGTGCTGCGCCAACTGCCGAGGAAAAGCAGAATCATTAAACCCGTCAATATTGCCGCAATGATTGCTTCTTTGAGAACGCCGGCAATGGCCGCGCGCACGAAGATGGACTGGTCGAATAGCAGACTGATTTTCAGCGCGGCGGGCAGCGTAGATTGCACGCGAGGCAGAATTTGCTTCAGCCGGCGGACGATGTCGAGGGTAGAGGCGCCGCCGTTCTTGAGTACCGTCAACAGTGCGCCCCGGCTGCCATTGTGGCGCACTATGTTTTGCTGTACCGCGTATCCGTCGCGAACGTGCGCTACGTCCCGGATATAAATGGTTGACCCATTTGTCTGCTTGATCGGCAGGTTGTTGAAGGCCGCGGCTGCCTCTGGAAGGCTATTGAGCTTCACCGTGAATTCGTGAGATCCGATTTTCACGCTGCCGGCGGGAATGATCAGGCTCTGGTCGTTAATCGCGGTTACGACGTCGCTGGCCGAGAGACCTTGCGCGTAGAGCGCTTTAGGATCGAGGTCCACCATGATCTGCCGTGGCTTTCCGCCATAGGGCAACGGGAAACTCGCTCCTTGCACGGTGGACATCTGTGTGCGAATGAAGTTGTAACCGAAGTCGTAGATGGCCTGCTCGGTCATAGTTTTGCTGGAGAGGCTCAACTGGAGAATTGGGACGCTCGAGGCGTTGTAACGGATAATCGACGGCGGCGTCATGCCCGTTGGCAGCGAGTGAAGGACGGATTGCGAAGCTGCGGCAAGCTGGGCCACCGCCGATTCGATCTTCGCATTGGGATGGAAGAAGAGACGGATGATGCTCAGCCCCGGCAGCGATTGCGATTCCATGTGTTCGATATCATTCACCGAGGTGGTAAACGCTCTCTCCGACCGGATGGTGACCACTTCGGCCATTTCCTCCGGGGAGATTCCGGTGTATGACCAGATGACGGTCACGACAGGGATGTCGATTTCCGGAAATATGTCCGTTGGCATCCGTACAATCGCAAGGAATCCCAGGGCGACGATCAGCAGCGACATGACTACAAAGGTGTAGGGCCGCTGCAACGCCAGACGAACTATCCACATAGGTTACTAAGTGCCAATATCTTATTCTATTGCACCGCTGATAAAGCCGAGGAAACGGCTGGCGATTTGGGCACTCAATTGCTCGCCAGGTTTGCGCCCCAACAGATCGTGGCCGGAACCTTCGAGCACTTCAAGCTGATGGGAGGCAGGAATGACCGCGATGTACTTTGTTATCTCGTCGATGGTTGCAAATGGATCTCTTGTACCTTGGACGAAGAACGCCGGAGTTTTCAGTTGCGGCAAATGAGCGATCCGCAATTGCTCCGGCTTTTTGGGTGGATGCAGCGGATAGGCGAGAATTAGCAGCGCATCGCAAACCGATGGGTCCGCGGCGGCGAGCATGGTTGCCTGCCGTCCGCCGTATGAGTGCCCGCCGAGGAACAGCTTTCCGTGCGCCAGTTCTCGCATCGCCTTTGTTGCATTGCGAAACCCTTGCCGGTCTCGCTCCGATTGCGCAGGAAACGGCGGACCGGTGGGACGACTCTGACGAAACGGCAGGTTACAACGGAGGACGTGGACACCGGACTGAGCGAAGCAGTCAGCCACCGTGACCAGTAGCGCCGAGTTGCAATTCGACCCAGCGCCGTGCGTGATTATGAGTGAATCTCCATTCGGGGTAACCGGGACGTGCAGAAACCCCTGAACAGGAGGATCGGTTGGTACTGAGAATTCTCTTAAGTCCAATCTTCTTTCATTTTACAGTCCTCACCAGCAGCAGATAGCCGGAGCGGACTTTCTGGAATTGGAGTGCGAAGGCTCCTCGGCAAGGATTAGACTTTAACAATTAAACACTGATCGCACGCAGGCAGCTCAACAATTATCTCTGGCTTATCACTGAAAAATCCATCGAACGCGCTCTTGACCCCTTTCGACTTCGGATAATCGTGGGAAATGATTACGCCTCCCTTATTTATTCGCGGGTAAAAGAACTTTAAGCAACTCAACGTGGACTCATAGATATCCACGTCAAGATGAATGAATGAAAAGCACTTATTCTCAACCGGCTCCGCTGTTGAAGGGAAGAAGCCTCTATAGAAATGAGCGTTTGGATATTTATTCAAATAACCCTTGACACCCTCGAACGAAGCGGAGTAGTTCCCCTTACGGAATTGCTCCGGGTTATCATTTTCACATATATCCGGCAGTCCCTCAAAAGTGTCAAATAGATGCACAGGCTTGTTGGTTGTTTCGCATATCAGCTTGGCTGACCCTCCTTTGTAAACACCAACTTCAGCAATGTCCCCGTCCACCTTAGCTGTTTTAGCTACGGCAGCATATATTTGGTAAGCTTCCAGTTCGGTAAGGAGCATTTGGGTTTCGCCCTTGATCTGCCTTATCAAGCCAAAAGCCTGCAACTCCTGTGGATCATAAATGGTGAGTATCTTACCTTTGTTCAAATAATAATCACGTAAGACTGTCCCCATGTATCTTCTGGGCGCGGATAGTATTCCAACAGCCCCGAGCCGCTTCATGATCATCTTGATAACGCTCCCATACAATTTCCCCCGGATTCTCAGGAGCGGGACTTACGGCAGGACACAAGTTTGTAATCAAATGCCGATACAACCATGTTGATGAACGGGCGCCCTTTCTTGAGTTAGGAATGAAGGATACACCACCGACCGTCACCGCCTGCCCGGCTTGCCCTGATAGGCCGGTGTTAGTTTAGCATACCCTTTCGGCGGCAAATCGCCGAACGGGTGCGGCTGCGAGTGCCCGCAGCGACCGAATAGTGGGGCAGCGATTAGCCACCCCACTTCCGGGCTAAGTCCACCTAAGGAACTGCGATTACCATTGTTTTTCCAGTCAGTACCGTGGCACCAGAGCTATTAAGATAGCGGGTCCGATAGTAAACTATACGCCCGCCGATCGCCGGAATATTGATTTTGCAACCGGACATACAGGGAGCGCCTGTATAGGTTTCGCTTGCCCAGTAGAACGGATTCGGGGCGGTAGGAGCGTTTCCGTTTGCAACGCACCCGTCGGCACGGCTAGTGCAACGGAAGTTCTCGTCGAATCCGTAGTCTATTACGGCTGCTGCCGCTCCCGGCTTAGATGGGATCTGTATTGGCACGGAAATGAAGTCCGTTCTATTTACGCTGGAGTAGGCAGGAAAAGTGCCAATCTTAGCCAGCAGCATGGTTCCGATACGAGATCCCGCGGTACCTGAAATTATCTCCCAATCACCAGAGGGTAGGACTCTGGTATTACCTCCCGACCTTCTCGAATACTCAAGTCCCCAAGTCAAACTCCTTGAGTCGTTCCCAAAGCGATCCTGCCTTTGCATTCCTAATTGAGAAAATCTGCCTTGATGCGCGCCAAGCATCCAGGAGCAAACATCCAAAATACGTGTATCGAAGCAGCCGAAATTTCCGTTTAAAGGGTGTACCACCGCATAGGGGATATTTGCGTAGCGGTCTCCCGCGGCGCTGCCCGCCCAGCACTCGCCTGGCACTACCGTATTGCAGCCGTGATATTGGTCGGTAGCATTGTCGGCCAGCATTCGTCCGGGCGCGCTGACATCTGCTACTTGGATACCGCCGGAGGTCACGGTCAGCGGCAGTCTTTTATTATCCGGCGAATCTTCAATGCTGCTGCCACTGCTGAACTTGTAAACTTGCGCCGCTCCGGGCGCCAACGCAGCGATGTGGCTAGCTCCGTCACTCACCACTCCCATCGTTTGAAAATCTGAGTAGAACGGAAACTTTGGAAGGTTGGTTACCGGGTCGTTCGGAAACATGGCTGGGTCTGGAGACATAATCGACGGGTGCTGATCTCCGTAGTTACCACTCGCCGCGCCGGCAAGGCCGGAAAAACCAGGATTGCCATTCACTACGAATACAGGTTGGCAGCCGACTCGCTGATTCGAACTCGGACAGAGCCGAATACCGTCGATTTTTCCATTGCTCGGAAGCATCGGAGGCCATCCCGTGGTCACATCACCGCCGCTGTCATTCAGGAAGATATGATCCTTCCAATCAAAGTGGGAAGCGGTTGGAAACGCACTCTCAAAGTACTTCGTCGCCGTAGAGATTCCTTGCCCGGCAGGGTCTGCTGCATTCAAACCAAATGGGTCGGCAATGAAATCCCACCAGGCTAGCGCGCCGTAATCGCCGTGGTAAGACGCTGTCGCATAGTCGGCCTCTCCCGATAGCATTTCAAACACCGTACCGACCGCATGAGTCCAGCTACAGTCGGCAGGGAGGCCTGCCTGCGAACAGCTTGTCGCGTTGTAGTGATCGACCGAAAACCGGCGCTGGAAAACGACGTGTGTGGAGTCTGGAACTGCCACCACCCGGAGGTTTTCACCCTGGCCATCGACCATGTCTCCCACCTTCAGCGCTCCCCCAAGATGCTCGCCGGGCGGAGTGGCCGCTGCCGGAGTCGTCGTGTTCACGGTCACCAAGGTGCAATGTAGACCGGTGGCGGGAAACGGAGCCGCCGTCAATATGTTTCCTGGCGCGAGCATTCCGCAATCATCGAAAGGTGGACCGTTCATCGTACTTGCCAGAGTAAACGTCCACGATCCGTTGTAGGGAAAGTTACTGTAATGATAAGCTCCATGAAACGAACGAATTATTAGGTTGTCTTTACGAGCCCCTCCGATCCCGTGCTGTCCAGCAAACCGTGTTGGCGGGGTGCTGAAACTGGAGTCCGTGGCAACCGGTACCCCGGCATTGTTCAGAACCACCGTCCAAGCGGAGCTGTCTTGCGAGGCATAGGTTCCGCTCAGAACGAAGTAGCTGCCGTTCACCAGGCAGCACGGATTGACTCCTACCCCGACCCGCGGATCAAATGCAGTAATGGCGTCTTGAACATGTGTAGCGATGGATGTCCATGGAGGGGAATAGCCGGCAAAATTCTGCCCGACATCTCTTGTCCTGGGCCAGAATACACCCGCCATTACCCCCCCGCTGCTCGACGGTGTGTAGGCCCGCAGGTAAGTCAAGTAAGGATTTTTAGTCACGTCGGAAAAAACACTGGAGGGCGTGGATGATATATCGGAATTTGCCAAGTAGAGCGCTCCAAGATTGCGAACCTCACCATCTGTGAAAATGTTCTGCATGAGACTAGCGCCACCACCGGTCAAAATCCAACATAGGTACCCGATCTTCGCTCCCGGCTGGAACATGTAGCCGTCGCCAGACCACGCCCCATGTGACCAGGAGTTGATTTGAGCATGCGCGTTGTCAATGATGTTTGCCGTGTAATTTCCGTCCACCGAGACCGGAATGGTGCCGCCCAAGGTAATCGCTATACTGGATCCAATAGTGAACCCATGGGTTGGCTGTGCGAAAGTAACCTCTCCACTGCTATCGATAGAATTGATGTACATCCCGTCCGGAACACCACGCGGCGGGCAGTGCTCCAGGCCGCCACTCCCGCCGTTGAATACGATTGGATCTTCCGGCAGCACACTGTACTGGGCCCGGAAGTTCATCGTGTTGGCCGACGCGGTTTTCTTCCGCACGACAAAGTAGAGGGACGGAAGATCGATAGCCGGCGCAACTGCCAATGAGGCTCCTGCGCAGCAGTTACTGACAGAATGTCCATCAAGAAAAGCGCCCCCGGCTGCCAGGGTCAGTGTTGTAGGACTCAGAACATTGGCTGTCCAAACGATTGTGGGAGGAAATCCCGCCACGCCGATAGTGCTGACCGTATCGCCAGTTAAGAACCCGTGCGGAGTTGCCGTCGTAATTACGCCAGGGTAAGCAACCGATATAGACGAAATAGCCGGATTTCCTCCACTGGAACCAGTAATCGTCGACTTCATTGTCAGATGGTGAAAGTCTGTTATGGAGGACACGGCATAGGGTAAAAAGCCCCCTCCGTTGTTTATGTAGACGATCTGTCCCGCCGTGCTGAACGGATTGAATCCCTGGGTGCTCGTAGTGGGGTTGCTGACCGCCGCGCCGCTCACGGTTATGGAGATAGGGCCTGGATCAACTGGCCACGGAATTGGTCTCTGGCCGGCGTCAGCATTAATCCATGTGGGCATGTAACCGGCTGAGTTAGTGGTATTCGGGGTAATCGAATCGCCAACAGTCTGGGTGGTCGACAGGGTAGAGGGGCAGGTGAAATCCTTCCATGGCCCGTACGGTGTTGTTCCATTTCGCGAGATGGCAATCTGACCCATCGCGTCATTACCGGTTGCGCCGCCTGCAATGGCGCAAGTGATCTGGAGATTGATCGCGGAGAAGGAATAGCCAGCATCGATTACCAAGGCAAGAATAGCGGAAGAGCCGGAAATGGAGGCCCCCGGTCCACTCCCCGTATTGCCCAATGTTCCGTTTGTCCAGGATGGAGCGTAGGAGTACGAAAAGACTTGCGGGTTTGCGACACCAAAAGGAGCTTCGCCGGGAAAACTGAGCAGTTTTAACAAAACGCCAGTTTGCGGATCGATCACCTTTTGGGTGCGATCCCTAAAATCCAGTTGCGGCCAGAGTGGATTTTCCGGGTCCGTGGGATCTCCGGGAATTGGCTCGTTGTTGGTGTTTCCAAGCGGAATCGGCACGGTGTTGAAAGCCCCCGTGGCCACGTCGGATCCGCAGGTGACGCGATAATAATGCGCAGCGTTCTGTTGTAAGGCACGCGACCGCACCCAGCCGTCCAAGGCATGAGCGGCCACGCGTCTCCCGAGTACCACCATTCTCGTTTTGCCGGTCACAACGGTCGATGGCCGCATCAGATCGGTGCTTGCGTTCGCAAACTTTGCAGGATCTACATCAAAATCGAGCGGCGCATAGGCCGGCGATTCACTCACTTCGACGGTGCAGGCGTTGTAATCGGGCGCCGTATATTGAAGGAGCGCCTGCGTGTTTGTCACGCCGGACACGACCACGTTTGAAACGGCGGCAAACCCAGGGTTCGCCAGATAGACTAAAGCGCAAACTACCAAGCACGTTCTTTTCGTCGCGTTCGCCGCGACACTCTCTCTTCTGGTCATTTAGCTCTCCACGCGAAGCGGCTCTTCTCGTCCCGCTGCTCCACTTTCTGCTCTCAAGTTACGGGGCGTCCAGAGCAGCCGCGTGGGAAATTCCTTGTAAAGCCCTGAAAACTCAGCACCGATTTGTCGTAGATTTTCGTGAAGGGCTTTAGTGGTGTCAATTACGCGAGCGTTTCGGTTGCGATTTCAGGCGGCCAGGCATCCCACTTCTCCATCACCTGGAAAGTTGACCGCGGCATAGCGGCCGAAAAACTGGCGGGCGGCTTTGTCATAGGCGAGAGCGGCTTCTTCTTCGCAATCGAAGTGGCCCAGGACGTGGCGTTTTCCCCGGGAGGAAATGGTCGCTTGCCAGTATTGACGGGCTCTGTCGATCCGTGTGACACCTTTGAACCGGGAGGAGCCGCCGCGGAGAACCTTGCGGTGACGCCCGGCTTGCAGACATCGCGGAACGACAGTGAGATTGACGCGGCGGTAGTCGAGGCGATCTCCGTTCAGATTGACGAAGGTATTGGGTTTCTGCATCTTGCCGAGCAGGAATTCATGGAGCGCGATATCAACGCCATCTATTCTGGCCTTAATGATGGTTTTATTGGGATGCCAATAGTGTTTGGACACGCTTTCTGCATCTTCCATATCGACGAGGAAGGCTTCGCCGGTGGCCATCCCGATGCGGGCGAGCTTTTCTTCCGGGCAGATCTCGACGCGCTTTCCGGCGTCGCGGAAATTCAGGTAGGCTTGCGCGCCGAAATGGAGGAGTGCGGCCTTGTCGTAAGCCCATGCCGCCTGTTCCTCGGTTTCAAACAGGCCGAGGTCGGTGGAGCGACTTTCAATGTAAATCGCCGCGCGCCATTTCCCTTTACGGAAGGATACGCCTTTGAAACGCGACTTCGCTTTACGGAATGGGCGGAGGAAAACTGTTTGTGTCACGATTTTTGTCCTTTGGATTGGGTTCGTTTCGTTGGGCGGCCATCCGGGCCGATTTCGAAGATATTTTGCTCGCCAGGGAGGGGGCCGTACATGATCTCGTCGAGCGCTGCGCTGAATTCGGCAACTTTTTGCTTGTTCTCTGCCTGGACGGCGGCGACTTCCCGCTTTTCTTCCTTCTTGACGGTGTCCGCTTTCTCCTTACGGATAGTGCGGAGCTCGCGGCTGGCGCGAAAGTAGGAGGACTCGAGTGATTTCTGGTACCGGGTGAGCTTGAGGAGCT
>Ga0105240_10015857_pt1 | contig 10223 bp, 10 predicted proteins | sample KBSC54metaG_FD_80426 | JGI IMG/M metagenome (GOLD analysis project Ga0105240, IMG submission 80426) | Corn rhizosphere microbial communities from Kellogg Biological Station, Michigan, USA - KBS C5-4 metaG | ecosystem: Host-associated > Plants > Roots > Rhizosphere > Soil | place: Michigan, USA... | reverse complement strand
GAGCCGCACCCCGCGCTCCGCCGCATAGGCGTTGGCCGGCTGCAGCGCCTTGGTCAGCGCCTCGCACAGCGCATCGGTGCTGGTATCGGCCGGCGACGTGCCGGAGGTGAAATAGCAGAGCGGGCTGCCCAGCGCTGCCGCCGTATCGATCGCCGGCTTCAGAGCGGCAAGCGCGGAATCAGGCTCAAGCAGCGAGGAATGCGACGCCGACGCCGCGACGGAAGCGATGCTCAGGCCCGAGGCGCGGACCGCGGCGATGCCGGCCGGTACGTCCGCGTCGATCTTGAGCATCGGAAAGCCGAAATGCCGGACGCCGAGCTCTTTCAGCAGGGCGATGTCCTGCGCCACCGGCCAGTTGAACGACGAGAGCGCGTTGATCGAGACCCGCGAATGCACCTTCCCCCCACCACGTCATTCGGGAGCCTTTAAGGCCCGCCCACAGGCGGAGAAACTGACACTCAGGCCGTTGTTTGACAAGCGCTTGCTTGGTTTTGCAATACCGAAAACCTAATGGCCCAAATGCTTGTCGAAGAAGCGGGCGACGACGTCGAAATACTCCTTGGATTCCGGCAGATCGATGTCGGTGAAGAAGGAATGCTGCAGCCCGTCCCAGACATGCAGCTCGGCATCGACGCCGAGGCGCGAGAGCGTCTGGTGCGTGGTGATGACCGGGCTCATGGCGATGTCGCGGGTCGCGGTCACCAGCAGCATGGGCGGGAACTTGGCCATCATCGTGGGCGATTCCAGCGGCGTGACCTCCGGATTTTTGGGATCGGCGCCGTCGAAATAGGCCATCGGCAGATTGCCCGGCTTCTCCGGCGTCGAGGGCGGCGGCGGGACCTGGCCGTTCAGCGCGGCGGAGAAATAGCGGGAGTCGCCCTCCAAGGTATGGCCGGCGCCGGCGCAGAACATGCCGGCGGCGCCCGGCCGGGGCAGGTTGTGAGTCTGGAACCAGATCAGCACCTCACCGGTCAGCATGCCCCCGGCGGAGCAGCCGAAGACGCCGATATTTTCCGGCTTGTACTGCTTCAGCAGCGCCCGATAGACGGTCGCGACATCCTCGCTGGCGGCGGGGAAGTGATTCTCTGGCCCCTGCCGGTAATCGATTGTCACGATCTTCATGCCGGCGACCGAGGCGATCGGGATCGATTCCATCAGCGCGATCGTCCGTGCCCCGAAGACGAAGCCGCCGCCATGCAGGTTGATCAGCACGCGCTTGGCGTTGCGCTCGGGCACGCCCGCCGCTGGCGTCACGATATCGGTATAGACGCCGTCGACCGTCCAGGGTTCGACCTTCACCGGGTACAGCTCCTTGGCGTGCGCGATCTGCGGCACCAGCGCCTTGTCGAGCTGTTCGCGCAACGTTTTGGGATCGCCATGGGCGACGCCGGCCATCGCCGCCGATGTGTGGCCCGGCTGGTGCGTCTTGATGAAGTTCGCCTTGGCCTCGGGGCTGGCATAGGTCGAGAACGGCGCCAGGAACCCGGACGCATGAACCGTCCCGTCGGGATCGAGTTGCGCCGAGGGTGCGCCGATCGCCTGGGCGCCGGCCTGATAGGAAAATGCGAAGGCTGAAAGCAGCGCCGAGCAGATGGCGAAACGCCTCAATGCGCGATCCATTCTTTCCTCCCTTATGCGTGGGCGGTTTCTTCCGCCCCTCAAGGGGAGGTTAGGCGGTTTCGCGCGGATCGTCGATGGCGATGCCGGTGAGGCCCGGCACAAGCGGCTGCATCATCTGGAGCGCCAGCGTTTCCAGCATGGCGCGCGGCAGGACGCATGTATCGGCGCACTCGGCATTCTCCAGCCGGAGTCTTAGCCGCGCGGTGCCGCCCGCGATGCCGGCAAGTTCGATATCCGCCCCGTCGGGCGCGAGAAGTTCGCGTACGGGTGCGAGGGCAGCCGTCGCGGCAGTGGGATCGATCATTGGCGGTTCGCCGGGCGGTTACGGGAAAGATGTGCCCCCGCATCGGCCAGGATGAGCTGGCCGGTGATGCAACGCGCGAGATCGCTGGTGAGGAACACCGCCAGCCGCGCCAGCTCCTCGGGCTCGGTGAGGCGGCGCAGTGGACTGGACTCGACCAGGGCGGCCACATGGTTGTCGTCGAAAACTTCCCGCACTTTCTCGGTGAGGGTCGTACCCGGGGCGATGGCGATGACGCGGATACCGTGCGGCCCCAGCTCCACCGCCATGGTCTGGGTCATGTGGTTGATCGCCGCCTTGGCCGCGCCATAGGCCGCCATGAACGGGGCCGGCCGCGTGGTCTCGCCGGACGAGACGTTGAGGATGACCCCGCCCGTAGCCCCGGCGATCATGTGCCTGGCCTCGGCCGCGCCGGCCACAGCGGTGATGATCAGATTCTGGTCGATCAGTCCGCGCCAATGGGCGGCATCCAGGGTCGTGAACGGCCCCGGCTTGAACTCGCCGTACATGCCGATGTTATTCACGGCGACGTCCAAGCCGCCCAGCCGCACCGCCGCCGCATCGACCATCGCCTCCAGCGCCGCGTCATCGCGGGCATCGGCGATGATGGGGAAGGCTGAACCGCCCGCGGCCTCGATGGAGGCGACGACTTCGCCGGCCTTGTCGGCCCGCACATCGTGCACGGCCACCGATGCGCCGGCGCGCGCCATCCAGCGTGCGATCTCCGCCCCGATGCCGGCCCCTGCCCCGGTCACCAGGGCGCGGGTGCCCGTATGGTCGATCGCGATCGCCATCAGGCCTGGCCGGTAAAGAGCGCGATCAGCCGGTCGACGCCCTCCTGCGCCCATTTGCGCAGCGTCTCCTCGCCGGTGCCGCCGAACGGGTGGGGCAGCACCAGGAGACGGGTCTGGGGCGCGCCGAAGCTGGCCGAGAGCGTGGACGCCACCTTCTGGAAATGGGTCGTGGTGGTCACCACCGTGGGCTTGCCCGCCTTTTCCAGCTCGATGGCGTCGCGCACCGAATAGGCGGTGCAGCTGCCGCAATCGGCGGCGCCGGTGATGACGATGTCGGCCTCAGCGAGGATGCGCGCGAACCGGTCCTCCGCCACCGGTATTGCGGCATTGGCCGACAGGCCGAGCGGCCCTTTCTTGGTGATCAGCGAGACGACGGCGCCGGTGCGCGCGGCCAGCGCCTCGGCCGCCGCGATCATCACCACGTCGGCATTGGCCTTGCCGTTATCCAGCACGGCGATGCGCAGGCCGCTGAGTGACCGTGGCGACGGGGCGAGCGCGGCAGCCTCGGGGCGCGGCTCTGAGTCGGGCAGGTATACGGCAACCATCTCAACCCTCCACCGGCAAGGTCACGCTGCGGGTCATGCCCCAGGACGGGACGACGAGCGAATGCTTCCCCGGGCCGCCGGAAACCACGACCCTGATATTGTCGGCCTCGCCGGTCATCGGCAGCATGTGGCTATCATCCACAATCTTCATCCAGCGCGGCCAGGCCAGCTCCTGGAAATGCTTGCGGAACAAGGAGGCCGGCAGACGCGCCCGGTCGAACAGATAGGACTGCACGTCCTGCCGCGTCAGCGCATTCCTGGCGAAGGTGGCGGCATGCTCGGGGCCCAGCACGATGAAATATTCGGCCTGGCCGATGGGGGCGTTGTTCTGGCCGAGCGAGGTCATCGCCGAGGCGATCTTGTCCAGGATCAGCACCGGGCTCTCGGTCGCCTCCGCATCGTGCACATTGTGTGGCCCCTCCCCGCAATGGACGGTCACCGCGCTTGGCGCGTGCACGCCCCGGCTGGCCGGATAGCTCTCCCACGGCGTGGCGGCCAGATTCTCCGCCGCGCAGAAAGTGTATTTCGCCGGCTGGCCATGGGTGGCGGCATCGCCCGATCCGGGCCATGCCCCGGCGACATGGAGCAGCACAAGGCGGACCGCGCGCCCGACCGTGGCATTGGCCCGGTTGCCGGGGCCGAAGGCGCCGACGCCGGCATTGAAGCCCGCGCTGTCCACGATCGCGCCATGGACCAGCACCAGCGGCGCGACCAGATGGGTGGTGGCGTTGACGCCGCGCAGGTTCATTTCCGCACGGGCCAGGCATCGCAGCGCGGTCAGCACCACCGGAAACGTCTCGGGCGGGCAACCGGCCATCACCGCATTCACCGCAGCCACCCGGCGCGTCACCACCCCGGCGCGCGGCAGCAAGGTGAACAGGACGGCATCGGGATCGCCCTCGGCGAATTTCAGCATCGCCTCCACCCGCTCCGGCGTCGGCGGCACCACCGGCAGGCCGTCCCCCAGCTGGCGCTCGGCCAGCAGGCCGAACATGGCCTCGGGCGAGTCGGCCGGGATATCGACCAGCTGAGCCTCGTACCGCCCCTGCACCCCGTCTTCCATCCACGCCTCCCCACCGCCGTGCTTTTCGCCGGCGCCTCGATCCAGGGACTATGCGGTCCCGCCGGCCAATATTGAAGCCTCAACTCCATCCAGCGCCGCCGGAAAGCGGGCGGACAGTGGCCGGGCCGAAACTTTCCGTGCCCGGCAAGCATTTACCTAACCCAGTCAACGCTGCCGGCGGGAGCCTTGAAACAGACGCGCAATGAGGTTCGGGGAAGACGCCCCCTCGAAACGCTCAACTTCTTCATGGCCGACATGCAGGCCGGGATCGGGCCGTTCCTGGGCGTCTTCCTGGTCGCCCATGGCTGGGCGACCGGGATGATCGGCACGGTTATGACCATCGGCGGTATCGCCGGGATGCTGCTGACGGCACCGGCGGGCGCCTTCGTCGACGCGTCGAAGCGCAAGCGGCTGTTCATCATCGTGCCGGGCGTCGCCACGGTTCTGGCCTCAGGCTTCATCCTGCTGTCGCAGAATTTCTGGGTGGTCAGCCTGTCCCAGGTCTCAACCGCAATCGCCGGGGCGGCGATCGGGCCGGCAATGTCGGGCCTGACCCTGGGGCTCGTCGGCCAGCGCGGCTTCAACCGGCAGCTGGGCCGCAACCAGGCGTTCAATCATGCGGGCAATGTCGTGGGCGCCGCGCTGTCGGGTTATCTTGGCTGGAAATTCGGCCTTCCCGCCGTCTTCTGGCTCGCCGCCGCCTTCGGCGTCATATCGCTGGTCGCGATCCTGTCGATACCGGCCGACGCGATCGACGACGGTGTGGCCCGGGGCATGGCGAAATCGGAGAAAGGCGACGGGCAGGTCAGCGGCTACCGCGTGCTGGTCACCTGCCGGCCCCTGATGATTCTGGCGGCGTGCCTGCTTTTCTTCCATCTCGGCAATGCGGCGATGATCTCGCTCTACGGCCTGGCGGTCGCCTCGGCAAAAGAGGCCAATCCGGCCGTTGCCGTGGCGCTGACGATGGTGGTCGCGCAGGGCGTGATGATCGTGACCTCGCTGCTGGCGATGCGGGTTGCCGAGCAGCGCGGCTATTGGATCCTGCTGCTCGTCTCCTTCCTGGCGCTGCCGGTCCGGGGCGTGCTGGCGGCGTCTGTCATCAGCCAATGGGGCATTTATCCGGTACAATTGCTCGATGGCATCGGGGCGGGCATCCAGAGCGTGGCGATACCGGGCCTCGTCGCCCGCATACTGGACGGCACGGGCCGGGTGAATGCCGGGCAAGGCAGCGTCATGACCGCCCAGGCGTTCGGCGCCTCGCTGAGCCCCGCGCTCGGCGGCTGGCTGGCGCAGGAGCTGGGCTATCCGCCGATGTTCCTCATCCTGGGATCGCTCGCGACGGTCTCGCTGATCCTCTGGGTCTGGCATCGCGGCGCGCTTGAGAAATCCTGCAAGGCCCTGTCCGCCGAGACGCCGGCGAAGCGCAAGACAGCGCATATCGGAACGCCGAAGGCCGCCGGCGCCGGATAAATTACGATCGATTTCAGGCTGGAAAACAGCTCCGGCGATCAGAAATCGATATCCCTATGAGGGCGGGTCACTGTGAGCGGCCGCTGGTACGAGACGTCATCCCTGTCCCAGGTGCCGTGAATATAGAGGCTGGGATCCGCCGGCGTCTGGGCGGGCTTGAGCTCGCCGTTCCACTCGACGAGGCAGACACGGTCGGCGATCGCCCAGCGTCCCTCGCGCCGTTCGAAGCGGTCGACATACCGGCCGCCGACCAGGTCCACCGGGCCGGTCTTTCGCCGCAGCGCGGCGAGGAAATAGGTCTCGACATGGGCCGTATCGCCATCGAGATCGATGGTCTGGTTGGTGACGTAGTGATGATGGACGTCCCAGTCGCGGGAATGGGCCTTCTTGGAGTGCGCGATGAACCCCGCAGGATCGCCGACATAGGCGCCGTGATCATCGGTCGCATCGGCATGATAGGCCTCAGCCATGATGCCGTCGTCGTGGCGATCGATGCCGCGGGTATAGCGCAATGAAGCTTCGCGAATCGCTTCCTTGTCGAGAAGCCGGCGAATTTCCGCGGCGTCGATTTCCATGGCTTTGCCTCCCGTGACGGTCGTTGCTTGACCCGAATAGAAGGCGTCCGGGCGTGTCCCTGCCGCAAGGATTAAATTTGTTTGACCTCGCTACAGCACGCGCCGGAGAGCCGCGAGGACGTCTTTGTGGGAGCCGAGCCGTGGAGATTCTTCAAGCATCGCGCCGGCAACATCCTCGAGACGCGCCGGGTCAACCTGGAATTGCGCAAGTTGCGTCGGCACGCCGAGCGACGTCATGAGGCGCATCAGGCCATCGGCGAGCGGGCTCTGATCCGACCGAGCGGTGTTTCCTGTCCAGCCCAGGGAACCGGCGAGCGCCTGTTGCCGCGCCCGGGTCGCCGGCAAATGAAACTGGAGACCGGCCAGCAAAGCGACGCAGGAGCCGGCCCCATGGGGCAGGTCGAGCACCGCGCCCATCGCATGGCGCGCGGCGGTCGAAAACCAGCCGGTATAGGGTGGACGATCGAACCGCGGCTGGTGCGATTTCGTGATCCAGACCGACGTCTGCACCTGTTGCCGCAGCGCGGGATCAGGCGTGCCCGCCGATGCCGGCAGAAGATCGATGATCGCGGCGATGGCGGTGGTCAGAAGAGGATCAAGAAAAGGTTCTTCATGCTTATGGCCGCAATAGGAGAAGAGCGCGTCGTCGAGCGCCTTGATACCGGTTTCGGCCCAAACATCCGCGGGCGTCGATGCCGTCATTTCGCCGTCGAGAAAAATCGTCCGCACGACGTGATCCTGATCGAGATACGGCAATTTCCGGTTCTCGTGGCGGACGCCGAACAGGCCGGTGAATTCGGCGAAGGACAAGGTTCCGCTGGCGGTGATCAACGGAATCTTGCGCGCCACCTGGGTTGGCGGCCGGCTCATGAAGCTGGCGAAATCGACGGGCTCGAGCGCCGCGACGGACGCAGTCCCGCTCGCCAGGAGAACCCCGATGCCCTTCGCGCAGTCGACCGCGCTGCTGCCGCCGATCGCGATGAGACCGTCGACGTGAGCCGCCCGTGCGAGAACTGCGCCGGCATCGATCGCATCGCGCGGCGTATGCGGGCGGGAGCCATCATAGACGACCGGCTCCATCGGCAGCGCCGCCTTGATCGCAGCAACGGCTGGTGAGGCGGAGACACGGTTGCCGCAGACGATCATCGGCCGGACGATGTTCTGGCGCCGGGCCTCACGGCCGAGACATGTCCGCACCGAACCGACGCCGGCGATGACGCCCCGCAATCCCGGGGCCGCCACGAACTCGGCGATCGTATCCGGCCAGGGGCGCTTTGACGGCTGTTCGGGCATGGTTCCCGTCGTGCTCACCGGGGAAGATTGAAAAGGTCGATGGCCGTTCCGCCGAGGATCTGCCGCGCGTCGCCGGGCGATACGGCATCGAGGATGCTTTGCACCGAATCTCCCGTGTAGCCGAAGGTGCCTTCATTGTGCGGATAATCGGTGGACCACATGATGCGGTCGGCGCCGATCATATCGAGAAGGCGCAGGCCGACGGCGTCGTTCATGAAGGTGGCGTAACAGTTCTTGCGCCAGTAATGGCTGGGCCGTTCGGCGATCTTCGGCTCCAGCAGCTCGGCAAAGGAGTCCAATGTCAGTTCGGCATCCTGCAGGGCGCCCGGCACCCAGTTGATGCCGGCCTCGCTGAACACGACGCGCAAGCCGGGGTGGCGATCGAAAACGCCGCCGAAGATCAGTTCGCCGAGATTTCTGCGGAATGGGCCCAGATTGTGCAGCGTCATCGCGCCAAGGAAACCGTCGCCGCCTCCCTTCAAATCTTCAGCCACATGGAAACAGACCGGCAGGCCAGCCTCCTCCGCCGCGGCCCAAAATGGCTCCATGGCCGCGGAGGCATAATAGATCGGCTCGCCGGCCTCGTTCTTCCCTGGCGTTTGCGGAATCATAAAGGTCTTCAGCCCGAGCGCCTTGATCTCCTGGATCGAGGCGCGCGCTTTCGCGGGGTCCCACCAGTTCGGAATCGCGACGCCATGGAAGCGATTGCCGGACTGTTCGCGCAACTCGGCGAGGTGCTGGTTGTAGACGCGGAAAATCAGGTCCCTGACTTCGAAATCACGATGATGGAAGAAACCCTGGATCCGTTGCGGAAAGGCGATCTCCATCGCGACGCCTTCAGCGTCCATGTCTTCGAGACGCGCGGCAAGATTGGTGGCGCCGCGGCAGTCGTCGACACTCTTGGCAACCTGGATCAGGGAGGGATGATAGGTCTCGCCGTCGGCCTGATTGTCGAACCCGACGAACAGGAAATCACCGAAATAGCGAACGCGCGGCGCGGAGTCCTTGAGCGATGCCGGAAAGCGTTGGTACCAGATATCTTCGGCCAGGGACCAATGCGTATCGGCAGCGACAAGCACAGTCCCCTGGGGCAAGGCTGGGCACGCTTGAGCTGAACGGCCCCGCGCAAGCCCGATCCCCCGCGTCGCCGGATTTTCCAGCGTTACAACGCCTCCGTCAGCCATTGCCGTTCCTCCCCGATCCGCTTAGGCGAATTCTAGCGGGTTGTGCCGCCGCGGGTAATTGGAAATTGCCAGAGATTGAGCGGGTTACGTGGCGGCTTTCTTCCGGGTATAGGTTTAGCCGGAAATCGATAAGACGGGGACGGGACGATGCGTTTGAAGGGCAAGCTTGCGATTATCACCGCGGCGGCGTCGGGAATGGGGGCGGCCGGTTGCGAAATCTTCGCCAGGGAAGGCGCCACAATCGCCGCCGTCGACATCGACAAGGACAGACTCGACGACGTGGTAAGGATGGTCGAGCAGGCCGGCGGCAAGGCCAAGGGCTTCGTCGCCGACCTTTCCACTGTCGACGGCTCCAAGCAATTCATCCACGACGCTGCTGCCTGGATGGGCGGCATCGACATCTTGTGGGCCCACGCCGGATGCCCCGGCCCGGCGGGCATCGAGAACATGGACCTGGACGCCTACCAGAGGACCATCGACCTCAATGTGCGCACGTCGGTCCTGAGCGCCAGCGAAGTCGTGCCCTATATGAGAAAGCGCGGCGGCGGCGCGATTGTGTTCACCTCCTCCATGGGCGGGCTCGTGGGCTCGATGCTGATGCCGGTGTATTCGGCGGCCAAGTTCGCCGTGGTGGGCCTGACCAAGTCCCTTGCCCAGACGCTGGCGCCCGACAAGATCCGCGTGAATGCGTTGTGCCCGGGTTTGACCGAGACGCCGATGCTGCCGCAGTTCATGTCCCGCGGCGGCAGCGTCGAGGAAGCCACGGCCCGCTATCTCGCCGGCGTGCCGCTGGGCCGCGTCGGCACTGCGGAGGAAATGGCGAGGGGCGCGCTTTTCCTGGCCTCCGACGACGCCTCTTACGTCACCGGTGTCGCGCTCCCGGTGGATGGGGGCTATACGGCGAAATAGATTAGTGCCGCCCCGTCACAGGGGCCGGTGCGCTTCAGCCATCTCCCCCCGGCACTCGGGCACCGGGTTGAGCGCGCCCTTGCCCTCGAACCACGACACCAGATTGCCGATCACCATGTTGGACATATTGATCCAGGCATTGGTCGACGCGCCGGTCATGTGCGGCAGGCAGATGACGTTATCCATCTCGAGAAATTCGGCAGGCACCTGAGGCTCGGCCTCGAACACGTCGAGGCCGGCCGCGAGGATGGTCTTGTCCTTGAGCGCGTGAAGCAGCGCCTGCTCGTCGATCACCCAGCCGCGGGCGATGTTGACGACGATGCCGTTCGGCCCAAGCGCCTTGAGCACGTCGGCATTGACCATATGCCTGGTGTCGCCGACGCCGGGTGCCGCGACCATCAGCACGTCGACGTCGTTCGCCATCTCCAGCAGCGTTGAATAATAGCGATACGGCACGTTCTGCTTGCCG
>Ga0105240_10015856_pt1 | contig 10223 bp, 7 predicted proteins | sample KBSC54metaG_FD_80426 | JGI IMG/M metagenome (GOLD analysis project Ga0105240, IMG submission 80426) | Corn rhizosphere microbial communities from Kellogg Biological Station, Michigan, USA - KBS C5-4 metaG | ecosystem: Host-associated > Plants > Roots > Rhizosphere > Soil | place: Michigan, USA... | reverse complement strand
GAACAAGTTTGTCAGCGACGGCGTCGTTCGACGATGCCCTTCTAGCGCGGCTGCGCTCGGGTGAGCTACGGATTCATCAGAAACCAGATCCCCAAAATTCACTGGGACTGGTTCTGAAGGGTAAGCCCGAATGGACTCCACAACGCATATTTGACGCCATGAATGGCGCTCAGACCATTCAAGTTACCCTCGAGCAGCCGATTCCCGTATTGATTGTTTACGGCCGTCGTTCCGGATAACGGAGAGGTACGGTTCTTTGAAGACATCTACGGACAGGATGCCCAAATCGAGAAACTCCTGGCGAGGGGCTATCCTTATGGGCCGTGGAAACCTACCAGCGACGCACCCGGCCAAGGTCTACGTGAATGAAATCCGAACTGGAATAATATCCCACTCCGCCGCGTCCCAGCTCGAGCGCGACGTCCCGAAGCGTGGAAGTCTTCAAACCGGGCAGGCGAATGTCGATTGCCTCGGCCTGCATGTGCAAGCTGTTCCTCGCGACTCCGCTGGTATGCTTTCTTAGAAACTCATAGGTGGAGGGCGTTCGATACCCGCAAATGATATCGATTTCCGCGTTGGAACGGCCGCTGGCGCTCGTCAGGTCCGACAACATATCAAACAGCTTGGGATCGAATTGGCGGATCTCGCCCGTACGATTGTCGCGAAGGAATACGTCCAATTTCGAAAGCGCGTCGGGAATATATTCGCCTCCGCGCCGATAGACCACGTCCATGTGTTCTCGCGTGTGGGTGTTAAAGAGCCGCAAGCGATGTTCATCGGATGAAGTTTGTGCGTTTCCTCGGACGGCGCAACCGGCCAAAACAGGAAAGATGACGAGCGCAAGAGTGCGATTCAAATTCGTATCCTCATACGGGTGGTTAGTTTTTTAGCATATCAGCTTGAAAGATCCACACGCTCCGGCAAGTGATTGAAATCATAACCATCGAGCACTATTCAGCGCTTCCGGCCAGCGCCGATCAGCACCATAGCGTAAGGCCTGCTCCTGGCTTTGTCTCAGTACTGTCGAAAGATATAGTACTCATCTTCCGTGAGTTGTGGTATAAGAACTCTAGTGAACGAGCCTCCGTAAGAGAGGCCGTAAAGAATCGCATTCCGATCCTTAAACGGAGGAGGTCGGCATTTGCGTACATGCAGGGTATTGGTAGTTGACGGCGAGGAATCAAGCCGGAGGAGTTTAAGGCAGTTCTTTGAAAAGAAGAGCTGGCTGGTTGAGTGCGTAAGTCGTGCCCACGAGGCGCTGGAGCGGCTTGAAACTGCTCCGCCCTCCCTCGTGATCGCGGACATCATGCTGCCCGACATCTCCGCGCTTGACGTGATGCGCGTGTTGGCGCCGAAGGCTCGATTGATCGCTGTTTCGACGTCGGCCCACGCTCGCACAATCTTAAGGGCGACACAGCTCCGAGCAGTCGAGTGCCTCATCAGGCCAGTGAGGGATGAGGACTTGGAAGAAGTGCTCCAGGACCTAGGTGGAGGTGAGAGTTCCGGCCCCTTCCTTTGCAATGGCGTTTCGAATGAAAAGGGTATATCCGATTCTTTTTCGAATGCCATCCACTCGTGCTTCCATTACTCATCAGATCCTAAGCTAATGCGCATCGCGGAGATTGCCGCGCGTGTGTCCGAAACCGACGTGCCGGTGCTGATCTCGGGGGAATCGGGGGTCGGGAAAGGGGTTCTCGCGAACTACATTCACGATTCCTCTTCGCGCCGGGATCAGCCGTTCGTCAAAGTTAATTGCGCGGCTCTCCCTTCTGATCTTCTGGAATCGGAGCTGTTCGGCTATGAGCGTGGCGCGTTTACCGGCGCAATTGACAAAAAACCGGGCAAGTTCGAACTGGCAAACGGAGGCTCCATACTCTTGGACGAGATTGGGGACATGTCACCATCCCTCCAAGCGAAACTCCTGCATGTATTGCAAGATCATGAATTTTCGCGGCTGGGAGCAACCCGTTCCATTCGAGTCAATTCGCGCACTTTGGCCACAACAAACCGGCCCATGGAAGCCGCCGTATTACGAGGTGAGTTCCGCCAGGATCTCTTTTTTCGACTGAATGTGATTCGTCTTGAAGTTCCGCCTCTGCGCGAGCACTTACAAGATGTGCCGGAGTTGAGCCGTTACTTCATGAACAAATACATGAGCCGCTATTGCGGCAACGAGCGGCTGGAGCTTCCAGCCCGCCTGCAGGAGGCGTTTTATGTCTATTCGTGGCCGGGGAATGTGCGCCAACTTGAAAACGCCATCAAACAATTCTTGATCCTGCGGGATGAGGAACTGGTGCTGCAGAGCCTATTACAGTCCGCAGGATCCGATCCGGAGCAATTGCGCGAGTCTTCGGCGGCACCCGCTGATGCAGTGCATTCGCTAAAGTCGGAATTGCGCTCCTTGAAATTTGTCGGGTCGGAGGCGGCGGAGCGCGCAGAGAAGGAGATCGTTTTCCGAATCTTGAACAAGGAGCACTGGAATCGAAAGAAAGCCGCCCATGAACTGGGTATCTCCTACAAAACACTCCTGAACAAACTCCACCGCTGGGACGGCAGGGAAGCTAGTTAAGGGGTAGCGAGTTGCGCCGGCAGAACGAATGGACGCGAGTCAGATTCCCGGGGGCTACGCCTCGATCAGGCGCTGGCGGATCGCGAAACGGATGAGTCCAGCACGGCTTTGGATGTTCAATTTTCGCATCAGATTGTATTTGTGGGTGTCCACGGTTTTGACGCTGAGGTGCAGCCGTGCGCCGATCTCTTTATAAGTGAAGCCCTCCGCCAGAAAGAGTAGAATCTCCCGCTGCCGCGAGCTGAGTACCTGCCAGGCAAGGTCCGCCTCCTTCGATGATTTGTGTTTGGCGGCCGAGTGCTTCGCGCTTCTAAGCGAGGCAGAGGTAAGATATTCACCACAATTCCCGAGGTGGCGGACTGCGAACAGTAAATGCAAAACGGGCGTATCTTTGAGCACGTAACCCGAAGCCCCGGCCTCTCGACACTGGAGAGCGATTTCCTCGTCGTCGTACATGCCCAGTATCAGGACGCGGGTGTTGCCGCCTTTGCCGGTTACGTGGCGCGTTGTATCCAAGGCGCGCACGCCGGGGAGGGAAAAATCCAACAGCATCACATCTGGCTTCAGAACACCAGCGAGGTGAACGGCCTCGTTGCCATCTCTAGCTTCGCCAACAACCTTAAGGTCAGGTTCCCTTCCTAGAATGATCTTCACGCCCTCTCGGTAGATTGTATGGTCGTCACAGACCAAGACGGAGGTGTGAATCACTAGCCCTGCACCACCCTTTACCAGGAATCATCATTGGGGTTCGGGAACCGGCAGGTCCAGAACTAGCATTCAAATGGACTAGACGCCGACGAGAGTGATGGTCGAACACAGGCCGACCCCAAGTCGGCAAATATTCCCGAATAGCACCTCGAAATTCTTCCCTAGCCGTAAGGTTTACTACTAGTGTTAACAATATGATAGTCCGTCGGAAGTCATTGCCGAGCAATCAGCCTGCCAAACGAAACTTTTGTGGTGGGTAGGCCAGGTCAGTTTATGTTGATAGATTCATTGGGTGCCGGCCGAGCGGCATTCGTGATCCTTGGTACCCGGGCCTTCACAGGGTGATTCAGGGAAGGCCGTCCAACCCCGCGCAGCGGGATCAAAATCTCGATTCTAGTCCCGATGTCCAAGAACTTGCGATGGACCCTTGCGCCGAGGAGTTGTGAGCGATTACGCAGGATTAGCCAGGACTCCTCGACGGACTTCCGCGGAACTTGGGTAGGCACCTCGTCCTGCTCCACGACAATTGCTATCGATCCCTTTTTAGTTTGGAACGAGACCTTTACGTTTTTCGCTTGGCTTTGGCGACAGAAGTCAAGGACTTGCTGGGAGAGTCGATAAAGGGCCACTTGAAGTACGACAGGAATCTCCGCTGGCAAAACTCCAGCCTCAACAGTAACGTCGATCCAAGAGCGGCTGGAAAACTGGCGAACATACATTCGGACCGCAGGAATTAGACCGACTTCCCTAACGACGGCCGGACCCAAGTCCAAAACCATCCGGCGGACGGATCGAATAGCATCGTCCACCAGTGCGATCGACTCCTCCAGTTCCAGGGAACACCGCTCGGAAGTGTTCTCCCCAAGCGCTCGGTTCAGGATATCCAGATGAATTTTCAGCCCCATGAGGGAGTGGCCGAGCTTTTCTTGGAGTTGCCGGGAGATCTTGCAACGCTCACGCTCGTAAATATGGGTCAAAATCGAAGATGTGCGATGGAGAATCGCATCGGCTCCTCGATTGCGAGAGTTCCAAATTCGCCGTTCTTCGTCAAGCTGGTGGGAGTAGCCTGTCGCCAAAATTCGCGCCGCAAGAAAACAAAGCCGACCGATGGCCAAAGCTAACTCGGTGCGCCGAAGCTGATCTTCCGAAGTTTCGCGTTCGCTAGGGGGATTCACCCACAGGGCTGACAGGTAGTCTTCAGATAAAGACTCAATCACGGCGATTCCCTCGTGAATGTCGACCTTTTGGCGAGCCAGATTCTCCCCAAGACTCAAAAGTTCTTTACGAAATGAACGAAAGTCCATGGTTTGAAGGTTCTTCGAGAGCGATGCAAGGTCGTGTATTGCGAACCGCGCCCGTTGCCCTTTCGGTAGGCCCAGATCCCGAAGCAATTCGCTCCAGTGCTGCAGCAATCGTTTTGAGCCGGGTTCAGATAATTGGAGGCCTTCAATGGAAGTCTTTTTGACCTGGGAAAAGACCTTTGACAGGACTGGCGCTTCGTTCCGTGTGTCCCGTCTCTCGATCATGCAATGTCCGGAGCAATCGGCAGACCGTTCGTTATCTGTTAGTCGGATACGACACTCGAACAGAACCAGCGTCGGGTAAATTCGTGCGATGAGATCTACTTCAAATCGCCTTATGGCGATTCGCAAGGCCCGCGCGCTATTCCGCCGCCGTCAACTCAGATTCGAGCACTGCGCATTACCACTCCGGGGATGTCGGACTACTACAATCATTACGCCGGCTACTCTTTGATGCCAGCCATTCAGCTCTTTCAAATTCGCGCCACATCCATCAACCGCTTTAATGCCAGCGGGATGCTTCTCCCGCGTGAAACAGCTTCACAGTGGCTGAACACTTGCATGTCCTAGGAGCCAAAGCGGGGTCTCTTACCGACCGTACGCCAGATTGCGGTAGCACTGTCTTTATGCGCAATTCCGCCCTAAAAATCGAACTGGATGCTGGGTCCAACCCACGACCTCGGAGCACCTCGTTCGACGATGATTTCAGTGTGGCGAGTGCAGAGCGGCGCGAGTGGTTTGCGATTGCAGTGAAACCTCGACATGAAAAAAGAGTGGCGCACGTCCTCGATACCAAAGGCTACGAGACGTTCGTGCCATTGTACAAGCACCGATCTCGACACGCGGCGCGCTTGCGAGACTTTGAGCTGCCGCTCTTTCCTGGCTACGTCTTTTCGCGCTTTGACTTGTGCATGCGCTTGCCGGTGATAGTTACGCCCGGAGTGAGCAGGATCTTGGGAGTCGGGCCCTATCCTACTCCCGTGGATCCCGTGGAAATTGCTTCGTTGCGCACGACGCTTGACAAGGCTGTGTCGGCGAAGACCATCCCGTTCCTTCAAACCGGAAACATGGTTCGGATCGGCGAAGGGCCCCTGCGTGGAGTGGAGGGCATCATCGTTTTGGTCCGAGGCGAACCACGGATTGTCTTATCCGCGACATTGCTGCAGCGGTCGGTCCTAGTGGAGGTGGATTCTGAGTGGTTGGTTCCAGGGGGATAAGTAAGTGCCGGCAATGCTTAAAATAGCTTCGACCCACCGGTTTTCACCCGCCATGACTACCGTCGACTTAAGTGCGCAACGAAACTTCTTCCCCACGCCGCTGGGACAATGTAATTCCCGCGTTTTAGCTCCTCCGACTATTACGCGGATCCAGCGGCGTGGGGAAGACGCTCAATCGTGAGGACCGAGGCCCTCCAACCGTACAAACCGCTGGGGAGGTGATCGAAAATGTGGCTTAATAGGCTTCCAGAAGACTGGGGCACTCGCTTTCAGGACGCTTTTGGAATCATAGGTATCAGCGGCTGGGTTCTTCTGCTATGGGTTGGCCCAGCGTCGGCTGCCCAGCAACGGGCCACGGCCCCTTCATTGTCCGCGAAGCCCCAGAGCATCTCCGCTCCAGTGGACGCCGCTCCTGAGTCTTACGAACTCGGAGTAAATGATTCTATTAAAGTACAGTGCATCAATCTGGCTGAATTCGGGGATGCTCCGATCCGCATCGATACCGACGGACAAATATCGCTTCCTTTGACCGGGCGCGTTCAAGCGGCGGGGCGGACGGTCAAGCAACTCGAAGAGGACCTGAAAAAACGCCTGGCCGCCTACGTTATCGATCCACTGGTCCTGGTCCGTTTGGACGAACCTCGTAGCCAGCCGGTTTCGGTTATTGGTGCCGTGAACAAGCCCGGTGTGCATCAATTGGAAGGAACCAAGACTTTGCTCGAACTTCTCTCGCTCGCTGGCGGTCTGGAGCAAGATGCGGGGCACACTGTCAAACTGACCAGGCGCCGTGAGTGGGGGACCATTCCTTTGCCGGGAGCCAGTGAGGACGAGACCCACACATTCAGTGTCGCCGAAATCGATCTGAAGCAATTGGTGGACGCGAAGGTCCCCGCCGAGAACATCGTGATCCGTCCTTATGACGTCATTTCTGTGCCGCGCGCCGAACTGGTCTACGTTGTCGGCGATGTTCGCCGGCCCGGCGGCTTTACTCTTGCCCAGCGAGAGTCCCTCTCGGTCCTTCACGCTCTCTCGCTCGCAGAAGGCCTGCAACCGACAGCCACCGCGAGTAAGGCGAGAATTCTTCGGCAAGACAGCCTAGCCCATCGCACGGAAATCCCTGTGAATCTCGCGAAGCTCCTTTCAGGAAAAGAACAGGACGTACCAATGCTGCCCGGCGATATCTTATTTGTACCGAATAACAAAGCCAGGAGCGTTGGCCTGAAGGCCGTCGACTCCATGATCTCGATTACAAGCGGCGTATTGATTTACGGACGCTTTTGACGGCCATGCTTCACCTTCAAATTCGATTTATATCTAGCCGGGCAGCCTGACCGCAAGCGCGAGCCATCGGAGGGAAGACGAAATGAAAAGTAACGGAGTTTCCGGGCCGCGCCGCGCAACAGGGCGTGAAGACGCCAGCAAAAGGCTGACGCGTATTTCTCCTGCGGCGCCATTGACGACCATCCCGGTCTACTCGATGCCGGAATCGGACGAGTACGCTAACCAGTCGTATCGCCGGAACCAACTGATTCCCAGGCTGATGCGCCGCCGGCTCCTGATCGCGAGCGCCGCCGTTGTGGGCACATTGGCTGGCGTTGCCATCGCTTTAATGAGCACGCCAGTGTATCGCGCCAGCACATCTATGCAGCTCGAGGGATTCGACGATACGTTTCTGCGCGATCTGCGGCAGCTTCCGCCGATGTTCCCCAACGGTCCACCAGAGAGCTACATCAGGAACCAGGTAAAGCTGTTGCAGAGCGAGACCCTGGCTCTCCGCGTCGCCAACAAGCTCGGGATTAAACCCAACCCAAGCCCAGCGGGCATTGTTTCGGTTCTCGGAAAGTGGTCAGGACTGTTTGCGCAGAAACATTTGTCGGCAGAGCAGTTGGGGATCGCCGCCGTCCAGCATGCCATGAAGGTCCGTACGACGCCGCAAACCCAGGTGATTGAAGTGCAGTACGACTCTCCGAATGCGCATGGTGCGGCAGTGGGCGCCAACACCGTCGCGGCCGAGTTCATCGCCTTGAACCAGGAGGCGCGGTGGCAGTTGGCCCAGGACTCTGCCGAGTGGCTCAGCAAGCAAACCGCGGATCTAAAAACCAAGCTTGAGACCAGCAACGCCGCCCTGCAGGATTTCGCCCGATCGTCAGGATTGGTTTTTGCGGGGAATCACAGCACTCTTGCAGAAGACCGGATGCGGCAACTGCAAGACGCGCTGACCAAGGCCGAAACCGACCGTGCCACCAAGTTTGCACGCTACGAAGCGGCCTTATCGAGCGACACGGAAAGCCTTCCGGACCTTCTGGTGAGCGGACCCTTGCGCCAATACCAGACCGATCTCCAGGGGTTGCGCCGGGAATTGGCGGATTTGAAGGCGATTTACACGCCGGCGTACTACAAGGTCCTGCGGGTGGAGGCGCAAATCGCAAGCCTCGAACTGGCTATCACGGGAGAGCGTCAGGCGCTCATTGAGAGACTCCGAAACGAATACGACGTGTCGGCCCGGCTGGAGCGCGCTCTACGCGAAAAGCACGCACTGGATCTTCGGGATGCGCAAGAGGTCAATGAAAAGGAAAATCATTATAATCTCCTGAAGCGTGAGGTTGAGTCCACCCAACAACTGTACGAATCGATGCTGCAAAAGGTGAAAGAGGCTGGCGTGACCTCCGCACTGCGCGCCACGAATGTCCAGGTGCTCGACACAGCGCGCCCGCCGGCTAGCCCGTATTCGCCGAACCTCCCGCTCCATGCGGCCCTGGGGTTGGTTTTGGGCAGCTTGGGAGGTGTGGGGCTGGTGCTCTACCGCGAACCGTTCGGCCGGGTATCAAACCCGGGCGATGCTGCGTTGCTGAATGTCCCGCTTCTGGGAGTAATCCCATCCGCCCGTGATGATCGTGGATTGGCGGGCCGCTGGCCGGGATTGATCGGCGGCAAGCGCCTCAATGGCAATCTCGCACTGGTGACTTGGCAGCAAGAGGGATCGCTCCTCAGCGAGTCTTTCCGAACCACCCTGGTATCGATCCTTTTTGGTTTCCCATCCTTACCGTGCGGGCGGCCACGGGGACGCGTTCTGGTGGTTACCAGCAGGGAACCCTGCGAGGGGAAAACAACGGTCCTGACCAACCTGGGCATCGCGTTAGCAGAAACGGATCGGCGCGTGCTGCTCATCGACGCGGATCTACGCCGGCCAACACTGCACGAGTACTTCGGCGTTTCTAGCCTGGTGGGGCTTTCCGACGTCTTGCGAACTCCAAACTTAATCGATGCGCCGGCCCTCAAGACCATCGCCCAAGAAACCCCAGTGCCGAACCTTTGGGTTCTACCCAGCGGGCCCCTGGTAGAAGGATTTCCGAAGCTTCTCTATTCGGGGAATCTGACGCGGCTTCTGCAGCGTTTGCGGTCGGATTTCGATTTGATCCTGATTGATACGCCACCAATGGGGCTATATCCGGAAAGTCGAGTGGTCGGCAGGGTCTCAGACGGCGTAGTGATTGTAGTACGGGCCAACCGGACCAGCCGGAACGAGTTGAAGACCACCTGCCTGCGCTTCGTACAGGACGATATTCCGATTCTCGGAACCATTCTTAACGACTGGAGAATCGATAAGGGCGAACACCGCGCTTACGGCGAACACTACCGGCGCTATGATCGTCCGCGCCAACCGCGTGCCCTCTGACCCAGGGCGCGACTAGCAAATAATCATCATTCGGAATGTTTCCCATCGCAACTTATCCGCGAGCTTCCGCGAGCAGCCGTCTATTTCCGGGTTTTATGCCACGCCAAAGTGCGGCTGTCCTGGTTTTGCTGCTGGGATATGTGGCAATCGTGTTGATCGGTTCTTCGGCGATTTTCAAAGACGGAGACGAAGGTGGCTATGTGGCATATGCCATGCGAATCGCGCACGTTCCCTCGCTATCCCAGGATCTGGGACGGTGGTGGGGAACGCAGGATCCACGGTATTGGTGGGGTCCGGGGTATCCATTAGTGCTCGCGCCGTTCGCATTTTTCGGCTGGCCGTGGCTGGGAGCCAAACTACTCAACGCCTTCTTTCTCGCCGGCGCTCTCGCCTATATGGGCGCACTCATCAAGCGATATACCGGAGGAGCGACCTGGCTGGCCGTCACGTTATGCCTGGGACTGTACCCGCCGTTGTTGCGATCGCTGCCGTCCTTGGACTCAGAAAGCCTCATAGTCTTGTTGATCTGCGGCTTCATGTTTCATTTCTGCGCACTATTTCAGGAAGGCCGCCGGCTCCATCTGCTCGCCGCGTCGATGTATCTCGCGTACCTGGCATTAACCAAGATCTTTTTCGGCTACGTCATTGCCGCGCTCCTCATATTTCTTTTGGTGTGGAGGCTGTGGCAGCGGACACACTTGGTCCGGACCACGCAAAGGGTCTTCCTGCTCGCGCTGCTGTGGTGCATTCCG
>Ga0105240_10015853_pt1 | contig 10224 bp, 8 predicted proteins | sample KBSC54metaG_FD_80426 | JGI IMG/M metagenome (GOLD analysis project Ga0105240, IMG submission 80426) | Corn rhizosphere microbial communities from Kellogg Biological Station, Michigan, USA - KBS C5-4 metaG | ecosystem: Host-associated > Plants > Roots > Rhizosphere > Soil | place: Michigan, USA... | reverse complement strand
GAGGCAATTGGGCTGGTCGTCCTCGTGATGTTCCTGTTCCTGCAGAACTGGCGCACGACGTTGATTCCGGCGATCACGATCCCCGTGTCGCTCGTCGGCACGTTCGCCTTCGTCAAGCTGTTCGGGTTTTCCATCAACACGCTGACGCTCTTCGGCGTCACGCTCGCAACCGGCCTGGTCGTCGACGATGCGATCGTGGTGATCGAGAACATCGAGCGGCACATCCACGATTTCCATCGGCCGCCTGGAGAGGCCTCGTCCGACGCGATGCGTGAAGTGACGAGCGCGGTGATCGCGACGGCGCTCGTGCTCGCGGCCGTGTTCGTGCCGGTCGCGTTCTTTCCGGGCACGACGGGCCGCCTGTATCAGCAGTTCGCGCTCACGATTGCCGTGTCGATGGCGATCTCGGCGTTCAACGCGCTCACCTTGACGCCGGCGCTCTCGGCGCTGCTCCTGGCAAAGGTCGAGAAGCCGAAGGGCGTGTTCTTTCGGGGTGTGAACCGCGTGATCGATGCCGGCACGAATGGGCTGGTCGGTACGCTGCGGCGGTTGATCCGCGTGCGCCTGCTCGTCGTGCTCGTGTTCGCGGCGCTCCTCGGCGCGACGTATTGGGTCTATACCCGCGTGCCGAGCGGGTTCGTTCCGGAGGAAGACCAGGGGTACATCATCTGCCTCGTGCAGGCGCCGCCGGGTGCATCGCTCGAATACACGACGAACATCCTGAAGCAGATCGAGCAGGTGTTCGCACAGATCCCCGACATCAACAACGAGTTCGCCGCTGGCGGTTTCGGGTTCGCCGGATCGGCCCCGAATCAGGGTCTGGTGTTTGCGAGCCTGAAGGACTTCAAGGAACGCCGCGGCGCGGAGCACTCGGCACAAACGGTTCAACGAAAGCTGTTCGGCGCGTTCAGCCAAATCACCGGCGCGATCGTGATCCCGATCCTGCCGCCGTCGATCCAGGGCCTCGGCCAGTTCGGCGGGTTCACGTACGAGCTGCTCGACCAGAGCGGCGGACCGATCGAAGGCCTCGCGTCGACGGCGCAGCAGCTGATCGGCGAGGCATATCGCACCCCAGGTCTCACCGGCCTCTTCACGCAGTTCACCGCCAACGATCCGCAGTTCGTCGTGACGATAGACCGCGAGCAGGCGAAGAGTCTGGGGATGTCGCTCACCGACATCACGAACACGATGCAGGTCCTGCTCGGCTCCGCCTACGTGAACGATTTCGATTTCAACAACCGTTCGTACCGCGTGTACGTGCAGGCCGATCAGTCGTACAGAATGAAGCCGGAGGACCTGAAGCGGTACTACGTCCGGACGTCGAGCGGCAAGATGATGCCGCTCAGCGACGTGGTCGCGATCCGTGAAACGACGACGGCGAAGACCATCACCCACTTCAATCTTTTCCGCTCGGCCGAGATCAATGGCTCCGCGGCGGCCGGGTATAGTTCGGGCCAGGCGCTGCAGATCATGCAGCAGCTGTCGGATCGCGTGCTGCCGCAGGGATTCACCTATGCGTGGTCCGGCCTGTCGCTCGAGGAAATAAAGTCGGGCAGCCAATCGACGACGATCTTCGGCCTCGGCCTGCTGCTCGTCTATCTGACGCTCGCCGCGCAATATGAAAGCGTCACGCTGCCGTTCATCATTCTTCTGTCGGTGCCGCTCGCGGTGATGGGCGCGTTGCTCGCCCAGTGGGGCCGCGGGCTCATCGACGACGTGTATTGCCAGATCGGGCTCGTGATGCTGATCGGTCTCTCGGCGAAGAACGGCATTCTCGTGGTGGAATTCGCCGAACAGCTGCGCGCGCGCGGCATGAGCATCGTGGATGCCGCCGTTGAAGCGGCGCGGATCCGGCTTCGGCCGATCCTCATGACGTCGCTCGCCTTCATCCTCGGCGTGATGCCGCTCGTCGTCGCGCGCGGCGCCGGCCAGGAGGCGCGGCACTCGGTGGGCACCGCCGTCGTCGGCGGCATGATCGCGTCGACGTTCCTGAATCTGTTGTTCATCCCCGTGCTCTATGTCGTGGTCAAGAGTTTCGGACGACGCGGGAACAAGGGCCCTGCCGCGGACGGCGGCGCTGTCGAGGGTGGTCGTGGCGCAGGTCTTTAGACCCCGCGAGGCGCTCGTCGCGGCCGTCGCGTGCTGCGTCGCGTTGGCCGCGGCGCCCGCTCGCGGCCAGCCGGCGCCGCCGGCGCCGGTCGAGCGAATCACGTTCGCCGACGCGGTGGCGCGCGCGATTCAGAAGAATCCGACGAGCGCTATTGCCGCGGCCGGCATCCTCCGCGCCGAAGGGCTGCTGCGCCAGGCGCGCGCGGCGACGCTGCTGCAGGTCACGGGCAACGTCACGACGACCACGCTGAACCGCGGCGTGGAATTTCAAGGCGCGACGGTGACGCCGCAGAATCAGCTCGCCGCGTCCTTGACCGCCGACATGCCCGTCGTGAATGCAGCGGCGTGGGCACGCCGCGCGCAGGCGGAGGACCAGCAGCATGTTGCCGAGCTGAATCTGGCCGACGTTCGTCGTCAGGTCGCGACGAGCACCGCCGACGCGTACCTCGCGGTGTTCGCCGCGCGCCGCGTCCTCGAGGCGAACGCGCGTGCGCGCGATACCGCGAAGGCGCACTTCGATCTCGCCACCGAGCTCGAACAGCGGGGCACCGGAAGCCACCTGAACACGTTGCGCGCGCAGCAGCAGTGGACGAGCGACGAAGCGCTCGTGGAGACCGCGCGTCTGGCGCTGTACCGCGCCCAGGAGGCGTTGGGCGTACTGATCGTCGCTGACGGTCCGGTGGATGCGGCCGACGAACCCACATTCGAAGTTCCCGCGCCCGGCGACGCGCCGACCGGTGCCGCCAGTGCAGCGACTGGCGCACCCAACGCGGCGTCCGCCTTCAGCCGGACCGACTTGCGGCTGTTCGCGGCCGAGCAGGAAGCCGCCGCGCGTGTGGTCCGCGACAGCACGAAGGACTATTTCCCATCGCTGGATGCGATTTTCCAGCCGCAGACCACCTACCCGGCGCAATTTTTCGTGCCGGCGAACAGCTGGCGATTCCTGCTGCAGGCCAACGTGCCGATTTTCGACAGCGGTCAGCGGGCGAGCCTCAAGGTTCAGCGGCAGGCGGCGCTCCAGGAAGCGACGGCGACGCTCGCCGGAGCCACGACGGCCGCGGCATCGCAGGTGCGTGCGGCGCGCGAAGCGGTTGCGAGCAGCGAGCGCGCGCTGTCGAGCGGCCGCGCCGCTGCCGAGCAAGCGCAGCAGGTCGTGAGCATCACCAACGTCAGCTTCCGCGCAGGCGCCGCCACGAGCATCGAGGTGATCGATGCCGAACGCAGCGCGCGGGATGCCGATACCGCCGTGGCGGTTGCCGAAGACAACCTGCGCCGCGCGCAGCTGGATCTGCTGATCGCCCTCGGGCAGTTTCCACGCTGAGTCCACGTCTGCACAACGCATACGACGAACCCTATGAGTGATCCGGAGCACCCGGTCGTCGCGCGATTGAACGAGCTCGGTATCGTGTACGAGCGCCACGAGCATCCGCCTGTCGCGACCGTTGAGCAAGCGACCGAACATTGGGCCGGCATCGAGGCGGCGCACTGCAAGAATCTCTTTCTGCGCAATCAGAAAGGCGATCGGCATTACCTCGTCATCCTGCGGCACTCGAAGAAGGCCGACCTGCGCCGCGTGGCCGATCAGATCGGCGACGGGCGATTGAGCTTCGGGTCGCCCGAACGTTTGATGACGCACCTTGGGCTGACGCCTGGCTCGGTCTCGCCGTTCGGGTTGATCCACGATGCCAAGCACCAGGTTCGCGTCGTGATCGACCGCGAGCTCGAGCACGCGGCGCGGTTGGCGTTCCACCCGAACATCAATACGCGCACGTACGTGATTTCCGGCGCCGACTTCGCGCGTTTTCTGGAGGCTTGCGGGAATCCCGTGCAATACGTGACGACCTAGCTGGCGACCGGCGGCAGCAAGGGCTTCGCGAGGCGCTGTGACCTGCCCTGTCACACCTTCCGCGTATGCTGTCGGCCATGGTCGACAAGAACTCTCAAAACGTTGCAGACGAGTGGGTTAGCTTCCCAGGGGGCGAGCTGCAAGGTAGATGCCCCAACACTCGAGGGACGCGCCGGACCCCTCCGCCCGAGCCGACTCGCCCAACTGGCCGGGCCCATCCAACCCACCAGGCCGGCACTCTCTGTTTTCAGTGTTTCCGGGCCGGCCTCGATCGCGATCGCGCGCTGAAGGCAGCGGGCGAGCTCGACACGACAACGGACGAACGCTTCCAGTTCGTTCTCCCGTTGGAGCCGATCGACGAGGCGCGCCTGTCGATGCTGAAAGGCGATCGGGCGCTGGCGCGCGCCGAAGCACGGCAGGGCGCGGGCGAGTGCGTCGATCGGCGACGTCGGGCGCAGATCGAGGCGCGACACGTGTTGCACTCGGTGCTCGCGGGAGTGCGGTCGCGCCAAGTGCCGGCCGCACTGCGCGAACGCCAGATTGCGTCGGCCATGCACGCGGCGGAGCTGCAGCTGCCGGATGCGTGGCTGCCGTTCGTGGTGTCGAGGTAAAGCAATCGCGGCGCACGCGCACGCGCGTGCGATACTGTGTCGCCGCGGGAGAGGAATTCGTCACTATTGGATCTGTTGACCCTGCTGTTCATCACGCTCGCCCTCGCATTCGGTGTGCTCGTCGGCTGGCTGGCCGCTCGGCCCGCCCGTGTCCGTCTGGAAACGCAGCTCGAAAAAGATCGTGCCGTTCACGTGGAACGGCTGAAGGCGTATCAGGACGGCGAGGCCAAGCTGCGCGATACCTTCGCCGCCCTCAGTAAAGATGCGCTCGCCGCGAACGCGCAGCAGTTCCTCACGCTCGCGGAAACGCGTCTGAACCAGACGCGCACCGAAGCCAGGTCGGACGTCGACGCGCGCAAGAAGGCGATCGAGGACCTTCTCGCGCCGATGAAGACGACGCTCGACAAGGTCGAGCGGGAGCTGAAGGAATCGGAGCATCGCCGCATTCAGTCGGGCTCGCAGCTGCTCGAGCGCGTCGTGTCGCTCGACGCGCTCGGCCAGAATCTTCGCGACGAAACGCGCCGTCTCACCGACGCGCTCAAGCGACCAGGCGTCCGGGGGCGCTGGGGCGAGCTGCAGCTGAAGCGCGTGGTCGAGCTCGCCGGCATGCTGGCGTACTGCGATTTTTCCGAGCAGGAAACGGTTGCGGGCGACGACGGCCGGCTGCGGCCAGACGTCATCGTCCGGCTGCCCGGGGGCAAGCACGTCGTCATCGACGCGAAGGCGCCGCTCGATGCGTACTTGCGTGCGCTCGACGCGCCCGACGAACCCTCCCGCCAGCAGCTGCTGACCGATCACGCGCGACAGGTGCGCGTCCATCTCGCACAGCTCGCGGCCAAGGACTACGCGGCGCAGATTCAGCCGAGCCCCGACTTCGTCGTCATGTTCCTGCCCGGTGAGATGTTCTTCAGCGCCGCGCTCGAACAGGACCCGACGCTCATCGAGTTCGGCGCGACCGGCAGCGCGAAGCGCGTCATTCCCGCGAGCCCGACAACGCTCATCGCGCTCTTGAGGGCGGTAGCGTATGGATGGCAGCAGGAAGCCGTCGCACGAGACGCTCAGCAGATCGCCGATGCCGGACGGAAGCTGTATGAAGCCGTCGGCAAGCTGGCGAAGCATTTCGACACGCTCGGAACCAGGCTGCGCGGAAGCATCGACGCCTACAACGACGCGATCGGATCGCTCGAGGGCAACGTGCTCGTCAAGGCGCGCAAGTTCAAGGAACTTCAGACCGCGAACGGCAGCGAGGAGATCAAAGCCTTGGAGCCGGTCGACCGCGTCCCGCGCATGCTGCAGGCGCCCGAGTTGACCGACGGTTTACCCTTTCATGATGTCGACGCGGAAGAGCAGGAAGCCGTCGAAGTCGAACGTCTCTGAGCCAATACCCTCGCGCCGCGGACAGCACCACTCGGTCTACGTCGTTTTCCTGCGAAATCCTAAAGGCGACGGCAAGGCCGCGTATTACGTCGGCATGACGGGGCTTACGCCCGAGGATCGGTTTCAGAATCACAAGAACGGCCGCAAGGCGGCGCGCGTCGTGCGAAAGTACGGCGAGCGTCTCGTGCCGCGCCTCTATCAGCACCTCAACCCGATGCCATACGAGAAAGCCAAGACGATGGAGGTGATGCTCGCGGACAGCTTGCGGAAACGCGGCTACGTGGTGTTCGGTGGGCACTAGCCGCCGCCATCGCGATCTTTTTCACGAAGACACGAAGGCCACGAAGTCCTTCGTGCAGCGTCGTGCCTTCGTGAAGACGATCTGAACCGTGAACGTGACATTTCAACCGGATCTGTTCAAAGGGAAGGCGGCGCTCGTCACCGGCGGCGGCACGGGCATTTGTCGCGGGATCGCGCTGGCGTTGGCGAAGCATGGATGCGACGTCGCGATCATGAGCCGGAGCCGCGAGCATCTGGACGGCACCGCCCGCGAAATCGAGCGGTTGGGTGTTCGCGCGCTGGCCGTCGCCGCCGACGTGCGCGACGCCGCGGCTGTGGAGCGCGGTGTTGCTGAAGCGGCGTCCGCCTTCGGCCGTCTCGACATCGTCGTCAACGGCGCGGCCGGCAATTTCATCTGCGCCGCCGAAACGCTCACTCCGAACGGCTTCAGCACCGTTGTCGATATCGATTTGAAAGGGACGTTCAACGTTTCGCGCATGGCGCTCGCGCAACTGAAGGTGCGCGGCGGAGTCATCCTCAACATCAGCGCCACGCTGCAGTACCTCGGCACCATGGGGCAGGCGCATGCGTCGGCCGCAAAGGCCGGCGTCGACACGCTCACGCGCACGCTGGCGGCTGAGTGGGGCCGGCACAAGATCCGCGTGAACGGAATCGCACCAGGCCCGACCGAAGGCACCGAGGGGGTCCGTCGGCTGACGAGCGAGGCATCGCGCGCGGGCGTCGTCGCGCAGTGCCCGCTCGGACGGATGGGTACCATCGACGATGTGGCAAACGCGGCACTGTTTTTGTGCTCCGATGCGGCGTCGTACGTCACAGGCGTGACGCTCGTCGTCGATGGCGGCCTGTGGTTCACTTCCGACCGCATGTTTCGCAACGACTGATGCAGCAGCCCGCGCTCCCATTCGATGCCGCGCCAGACTCGGGTTCCGGTCGGGTCCTGCTGCGGTCCGACTCGGGTCCCGACCCGGAGACACTCGCCGCGCCCGCCCAACGTGTCCATCCAGCGCTGATTTTCGTGCGCCATCCGCGCGCACGCCGCTACATCGTGTCGGTGCGGCCGGACGGGGCGGTTCGCGTCACCGTTCCGCGCCGCGGTTCGAAGCGCGAGGCGGAGGCGTTCGCGACGAGCCAGCGCGAATGGATTGCGAGGCAGCTTCGCCGTTTGGAGGAAGGGCGGGCCGCTGCGCCCGTTGCGGAGCTCTCGGCCGCCGAGTTACGCGCCGCGCAGGCGCGCGCGCGTCGCGAGCTTCCGCCGCGGTTGCTGGAACTCGCCGCAAGGCATGGCCTGGCCGTGAGCCGCGTCAGCATTCGGAATCAACGGTCGCGATGGGGCTCGTGCTCGCGCGCCGGCCATATCTGCCTGAACTGGCGGCTCGTTCAGATGCCGGCGTGGGTCAGAGATTACGTGATGGTCCATGAGCTGATGCATCTCCAGCGCATGGATCACTCGCGGAGATTCTGGCGGCTGGTCGCGGCGGTTTGCCCCGAGTATCTGGACGCGAGGAAGTGGCTGCGAGAGCACGCCACAACGCTCGGCTGACGATCGTGCGGCGGTCAAGCCGCGGTCAGCGCGACACCGCCGGCAGCGACCGCACGTCCCAGCCGCCGCCGAGTCCTTTGATCAGCAGCACGCTCGCGGTCATGCGCCGCGTGAGGAGATCGACGGCAGTGCGCTCGTTCGCAAGCGCGACGCTCTGGGCGAACGTCACCTCGAGATAGTTCGCAAGGCCGCCGCGGTACCGATTCGTTGCCTGCTGCAGCGATCGCTCGGCCGCGTCGACCGCCCGGCGCTGGATCGTCGCTTCCTCGTCGAGAATCCGCAGCGCCGCCAACTGATCCTCGACTTCCCGGAAGACCCCGAGCACCGTTTCCTGGTACGTCGCCACGTTCTCGTCGTATGCCGCGCGCGCCTGCGCCGCCTGGGCGCGCCGGCGCCCTGCGTCGAATACGGTGACGAACAGCTGCGGCGCCGCGCTCCAGAACGTGCTGACGCTGCTGACGAGCCGCGAGAGCGATCCGCTCTCGACGCCGGCCGCACCGGTCAGTTCGAGAATCGGATAGTACGCGCTCGTGGCGACGCCGACCTCCGCGTTGGCCGCAGCGACGCGGCGCTCGGCCGCCGCGACGTCCGGCCGCCGTTCGAGGAGCTGGGAGGGGAGGCCGGCCGGCACAGCCGGCGGCTCGCTCGCCAACGGGGCCGGGGCCAGCGCAAAGGTGGATGGCGATTGGCCCGTGAGCACCGCGATTGCGTGTTCCAGCGCAGCGCGCGCGACGCCGACGTCAACGGACTGGGCGCGGGTCGTCTCCAGCTGTGTCTCGGTCAATGCCACGTCAGCCTGTGATGCGAGGCCGCCGGAAAAACGATTCTGCGTGAGCTCGAGCGCGCGCTCGTACGCCGAAACTGCCGAGTCGAGCAGCTCACGTTCGCGATCGAGCCCCCGCAGCGCGAAATAGTCCATGGCGAGCTCGGCGTGGACGCTGAGGCTCGCGGTCTCGAGGTCGGCGGCGGTCGCCTGCGCCTGCGCGCGATTTGCTTCTATCGTGCCGCGCAGCCGTCCCCAGAAATCCGGCTCGTACGACACGGTTGCCGGCACCAGAAAATCAGCGTAGCTGTCGTGAAAGTTCGACACGGCGCGGTTGCCGGACTGCTGGAATCTTCCGACCGACGGGTTCAACCCAACCTGCGGGTACAGCGCGGAGCGCGCGCCGCTGACCGCCGCCCGCGCTTCGGCGAATCGCGCCGCCGCCGCGCGCAGCGTCTGGTTCGAAATCGCGATCTGCGATTCGAGCGCCGTCAACTGCGGATCGCCGAAGAGCTCCCACCAGGTGCCGCGCAACGCGGCGTCGGCGGGTTCGGCCGGTTTCCAGCCGGCGTTCTCCTTGAACGCGGGCGCCGTCTGCACGGCGGGAGGCGTGTACTTGATTTCCGGGGCGCAGGCCGAAATTGCAGCGCAGGCGCACGCCGCCGCGCACCAGCTCGCGCGATGGCGCGTCATCGGTCGGCGCCGGGCTCCGCCACGTGGACCGTCGCGCCGTCGCTGAGCGAGTCAGGCGGGTTCACGACGATCCGTTCGGTGCCGTTCAATCCGCTGACGATCTCGACCTCGTTGCCGAAATCGCGTCCGGCGACGACGGGAACGAGCGCGACGCGGTCGCCGACGACCTTCGCAACCTGCAGGCCGTCCGTCTTGAAGATGAGCGCGTTGACCGGAATCTTCAGCGTGGAGGTCGGCGTCGGCAGCTTGAGGTGCACTTCGGCATAGGACCCGGGCAACAGCTCGCCTTTGGCGTTGTCGACGTCGATTTCCGTCAACAGCGTTCGTGAGGCGACATCGATCGCCTGCGCCGTTCGTGCGAGCGTTCCGGTGAACGTCCGCCCGGGGAATTCCTTCAGCGTGAGCGCCGCCGTGATCCCCGGCTGCGCCGCGCGCGAATACACTTCGGGGACATTCACGAACACGCGCAGCTTGTGGACGGCCGCGATGTGAAAGAGCTCCTTTGCATTGCTGCCCGAGTCGATCAGCGCGCCGATTTCGGTGTTCCGGGCGGTGATGACGCCGTCAAACGGCGCTTCGATCCGGCGGAACGCCTGGAGCTGCTCGAGGCGCCGCACGTTCGCCTTCGCCGAGTCGACGGCGGCCTGCCGCGCTTCCAGGTTCCCGTTCGCGTTGTCGAGATCCTGCTGCGACACGGATTCGGTCTTGATCAGATCGCGGTAGCGCTCGGCGGTGGTCATTGCGAGCCGCGAGTTCGCTTCCGCCGTGTTCAGATCGGCCCTGGCCTGCTGCAGCTGAGAATCGAGTTCGGGCGTGTCGATTTCCGCGAGCAACGCGCCGGCGCGAACACGCGACCCGATGTCGACGAGCCGCCGCTTCAAGTAGCCGTTGGTGCGCGCGAAGATCGATGCATCGGTGAATGCCTGCATCGATCCCGGCAAGGAAATTTCTTCCTGCGGGACGCCGCGCTCGGCCGCCACGACCG
>Ga0105240_10015852_pt1 | contig 10224 bp, 7 predicted proteins | sample KBSC54metaG_FD_80426 | JGI IMG/M metagenome (GOLD analysis project Ga0105240, IMG submission 80426) | Corn rhizosphere microbial communities from Kellogg Biological Station, Michigan, USA - KBS C5-4 metaG | ecosystem: Host-associated > Plants > Roots > Rhizosphere > Soil | place: Michigan, USA... | reverse complement strand
TGGAGACAAGCGAGCTCGATCAGCAGGCGGCAGAGCGGCCGGGGCCAATTCGCCCCTATGGATTTGTGCGGCTTGCCTATGTGGATGAGGTCGACGGATCGACCCAATATTGCCTGGCGGACCTTCCCGCACATTATTCGGCGGATCGGTCCTGGCCGGCGGTCGTCATGCTGCACGGGTTCAACCCGCCCAACCCGGCCTATGTCGACTGGTGGGGCATTGCCGATCGGCATGATCCGATCGCCGATCGCTACGACGTGATCGCCCTCCACCCGCTGGGTCGCGGCAACGCGCAATATATGGGTATCGGCGAACGGGATGTCCTGCACTGCCTCGCCGAGGCGAAGCGCCGGCTGCGGGTCGACGAGGACCGCGTCTACCTGACCGGGGAATCGATGGGCGGATCGGGAACCTGGCTGATCGCATCGCATCACCCCGAATTGTTCGCGGCCGCCGCGCCCGTCTTCGGCGGCTGGGATTATCGGATCATGCCGGGCGCGGGCTTCGACAATTCCCATGCCGACCAATTGCCCGAACGTTTCGCCGCGGAGATGCAGAGCTCGTTCACGGGTGCCGAGGCGCTTCAGAGCCTGCCGCTCATGGTGACGCATGGCGATAGCGACCATACGGTCGATCCGGCTTTTTCGCGGCTTGCGGTCGGGATGCTCCAGCGCTGGGGCTATGACCTGCGCTACCATGAGATCCCCGGCCGCGGTCACGAGGATCTCGACCTCAGCGACACGATCGTCCCCTGGTTGCTGTCGCATCGGCACCAGCCGGCGCCGCGCGAGGCGCGGGTGCGGACGGGCGACCTCTCTATTGCCGAGGCCTATTGGCTGCACGTCGACGCGTTCGAAAGACCGCTCGAGATGATCGAGGCCGATGCCGAGGTCATGGCGCCCGGACAGGTTCGGCTCGACACCAAGAATGTGGCCGCGCTGCGTTTGACTCTGCCCCCCGAGCTGGCCGGGCGCGGAACCGTGAAGATCGTCTGGAACGGGGTCGAGCAGGACGAGACGCCCGAACCCGACGGCACGCTGCGCCTGGTCTCGGCGAGCGACCCGGTCCGGCCCGGCGACAAGAGGCCGGCGCTCCCCGGCGGCCTGTCTTCCATCATCTCCTCACCGTTCGCGATCGTGATCGGGACCGCCTCGGCCGATCCCAACATGCGGGCCTTGTGCCGGCAGAAGGCCGAAGCCTTCGCGCGAGCCTGGGCGGGGTGGCAGCATGTCGCGCCGCGCCTCATCCGCGACGACGCGCTAAGCCCAGAGGATGCGCGCCGTTATTCGTTGCTGCTGATCGGTGGGCCCGACGCCAATCTGGTATCGCGGCGGGTCGCGGCCCGGCTGCCGATGCGGGTAGACCGGGATGGGGTCACGATCGGCGGGCGGCGCTTCGCCGCGCGCGATGCGGTTGCCGAGATGATCTATCCAAGCCCGCTCGCCCCCGACCGCTCCGTCCTGATGGTTGCCGCAACCTCGCCGGCAGGGCTGACATTCTGGGATCCGACTGCCTTCTGGCGCACCCCGTTCGGCTATCCGACGCGCCCGCTCGACTGGGATATTCGCGACGGGCGGCTGGTGACGCTCGAGCCCGGCCTCGGCGCGTTCCGCGGCTGGGTGGCGGCGGGGAGCTTCGACCGCCATTGGCGGCTTCAGGACCTTTATACCTTCATCGGCGACAAGGCGCTTCGGGACGCGAGCCCGTTGCGGCACCCCGTCCCCGGCTTTTCGGCCTCACCCGCGGCGCTCGCGGCGGCGGCGGGCCGCTATCAGCTGTTGCCCAACGTGGTGATGACGATCCGCGAGGAGCAGGGCACGCTCCGCGCGGAAACGCCGGGAGGGCCGGCGATCACGTTGACGCCGGAGAGTGACGGTGTCTTTGCTGCCGACGGTTCCACGATTATCCTGACCCGAGACGCCCAAGGGCATGTCACGGGGCTCAAACTCTACGGTGACGGGCAGACATGGGCGGCAAACAGGCTCGACTAGAACGGACCGAACGAGCTCGCCCGCCCGCCGGCGCGCATCGCCGGCGCGCCGGCGGCACGGCCGAATCGATTGCCGAGGCAGCCCTGCAGATCCTGGCCGACGAAGGCGTGCAGGCGGTTACCATGCACCGCATCGCGCAGCAGCTCGCGATCACGCCGATGGCGATCTATTATTATTACCAGGATCGGGATGCCCTGCTCCAGCACATCGTCAATCTCGAGATTGTGAGGCTGGCCAAGCTTGGCGCACAACTCGTCGCCTCATCGACCGATGCGGATCGCGAGCATATTATCGACGCCTATCTGGACTATGCCTTTTCGCGGCCGCACGTCTTCGATTACGTGTTCAACACGCCGCGCGAGGGCGGCATGAAATATCCCGAAGATTTCCGCGCGCGCAAATCCCCGTCGCTCAACACCGTCGCGGACCGGGTGGAGTATTTCATGCGCGCGGGCCTGATCCTGACCGACGACATATGGGAGGTGACGATGCAGCTCTGGGCGCATGCCCATGGCTATGTCGCCTTGTATCGGTCCGGCCGTTTCTCGCTCGACGAGTCGGAATTTCGGGCACTTTATCGGCGTGCGATGACGCGCCTGTTCACCGGCCTGGCACCGGCTTCCATGGCGACGGACGTGGCGATCCCATGACTTTTGGATGGACCTTTCGCGCTGTCTAAGTCTGAAATTAGGACAAAGCTGAGGTGGCCCGAACTGAGCCGTAAGCGGACTGGCAACTGTTCGCCGCCCAATTGCGAATACGGACGTCGGCGGGTTCAGGGATCCTGGTCTTGCCCCGTAGCGGCCACGCATGACCCCAGGAAAAAAGCCGCCGCCTCCGAAGAGGCAACGGCATATTCTCCCGTTCAGGGTTGGGGATCAGCCGAAGCTGACGGCCATCTTACGGCGGCTACGCATTGCGCCACCGACGAGGCCGAAGCCGCCGAGCATGAGCGCCCACGACGCCGGCTCGGGGACCGCGCTTGGCGGCGTGCTGATACCGCCAACCTCCAGGCCAACGGCCTGCGGGCTGTCGGTGCCCACAATGCTTAAATCATAGGGACGGCCGCTCACGCTATCCAAAAACGCATATTGGTCGATGAAACGCAGGTACCAGCCAGTCCAGTCCCCCTGCGGGGCGATGGCATGATACGAAAAGTGCGACGGTGAAAGGTCGTATCCACCCAGGTCGACAGAGACGCCATAATCGACGAAGTAGTCAGTAGAGCCGTCGACCTCGAACTGATTGTTGCGGATGTCCGCCGTCCAGGTCGCGTTGTCGGCATATACCACACCGTCGGAATCTGCCGTTGTCATGTCGAAAGTGGCGACGAAATGAAAGCCCGCGTTTACCGAGACGGTGACGTAGCGCGCGGCAGTACCCGGCGCGGCAATACCCACCGCCAGAGCGGCGGCAAAAAATAGCTTTCGAATCATGAAGCTTCCCCAAATTACAGCAGCTTGAGAAGACCAGCTCCCGATCTCGTGTCAAACGCAATTTTAACCGTAACGATTAGCTTTGAGTAATTCGGGGACACTATACTAATTCCGGCCACCAAGGCGGGAAGACCGGTCCCCCTTGCCCCGGATTTTCCCTTGCGAAAACAGCCGCGCAACCGCCCTCGTTTCGCCGTCCAGATCGGACAAGACCGCACCGGCGCGCGCTTGACACCCTGGCCGCCGCCGGAAAGGCTGCGCTTTCTGAAGCAGGGGGGATTGGCGATGCGGCATCATATTGCTCTGGCTATTGCCTTGGTGGGTGCGGCGCCGGCGCCGGCACCGGCCCAGGTGATCGGCAATCAGGAAATCGTCGTCACCGGCCTCCGCCGTGAAGCGAGCGACTATGACGAGCGCATTCCCGCGGTCGGCCTGCGCCGCGTCGCGGACTTCGCCGTGCAAGAAGTCGTGATCACCGGCGACACGCGCGACCCGGACAAACGGCATGACGAAATCTATCAGATGATCCGCGGCGCGATCGCGCTTGCCCAGAAGCAAGGCGGCATCGAGCTGGCGACCGGCGAGATGATCATCGAACCGCTCACGCTCGCCAATTACCGCAACCTGACGCTCAAGAATGACGGGCGTCCCGACAGCGACAAGACCAGCTTCCTGATCAAGGCGCGCCTGTCCGGCAATGTCGACGCCCGCGAAGCGCTCAGCCGGATCAGCACCTTCATGAAAGCCGTGCCCCCGGTCGGCCGCGCGGAAATGAAGCCCGCGGGCGACCTGACCTTGTCCGTGGTCGGGCCGGATCAATATCGCGGCCAGATCGTCGACCTCGTCGCCGCCGACGCGCGCGCCACCGCGGCGAAGCTCGGGCCGGACTATGCGGTGGAGGCCAAGGGCCTCGACCGGCCAGTCGAATGGTCGCGCGCCAGCCTGACCGAAGTCTTCCTCTACGTGCCCTACACCTACAGCGTCGTTCCGAAGAAATGACCGCGACACCGGAGCGCCCGCTCCAGCGGTCCAAACCCGCGCGTATCGGCGTGGCGGCGTTGAACATCCTCCTGCCCGGCTTGGGGTTGCTGCGGCTCGGCCTTTGGCGACGCGCGCTGGCCTGGCTTGCCGCCTATCTGTTCGTCACGACGGCGCTGCTCGTTTTCCTGCGCGCGCCCGTGCCCGGCTTCGGCATCCTCATCGGAACGCTGCTCCTCATCCTCCTTGCGGCGATAGGCATTGTCATCGGTTCGGTCGTGGCGACGTGGCGTCGTTCGGCTCCGATCGTGCCGCCTGAATGGTGGAACCGCTGGTATGCGATCGTCGCATTGGCGGCACTGTCGCTCACGGCGAACGGGCTGTCTCCATCGATGGAGACCGTCTACCGGGCCTTCTACATTCCCTCGCCGTCGATGCTGCCGACACTGCTGAAGAACGATCGCCTGATCGCGGACATGCGCTGGCGCACGCCTCAGGTCGGCAACATCCTTCTCGTCCATGCGCCTTCGGGGGAAAATCGCATCTATCGGGTCGCCGCGTTGGGCGGGCAGAGCTTCGCCATGAAAGGCGGCGTGCCGATCGTCGATGGGCAGGCCGCCACCCAGATTCCCGCCGGTCGAATGGCTTTGGGGCGGAGCTTCGCCGGCAACACCAGCGGGCAACTGCTTCGGGAACATTTGCCCGGCGAACTGGGCTCCCACACCATCCTGAAGGTGATGCGATCGCCTCAGGACGACATGCCCACGATCCGCATTCCCGCAGGATCGGTTTTCCTGCTCGGGGATGACCGCGATCTCTCGGCGGACAGCCGCATCCCCGCCGACGAAATGGGCGTGGGTATTCTGCCCGTATCCGCCATCATCGGCCGACCGCTCTATTTTCTATGGAGCGCGGATCACCGCAAGATCGGCCGACCCGCCGATCATTGACCAATTCGGCGATAGTCGTCTTCAGGTGATGGCCACCCGTTCGGTGTTCCTCGCCAGCCCGTCGTCCGCCTCTGCCTCCTCGGGCCAGGGGATGATGTTTCCATCCGCATCGCGCCGCGGCGGCTCGACGATAACCCGCCTGATGACGGTATAGGGCAGCGTCTCCGCCTCGGCTGCCCCGCGCGGCCTGTCCGCCATGTTGCGCAGTTCGTGCAAGGTCGCGCGGCATTGCGCCTGTGCGCGCATCGCCAGCCGCAGATAGCGCTCGCTTGCAATCCCCGGCCGGCGCAGCGCCGCCTGCCCGCGCCGCGCCATCTCCGCGAAGATCGCGTTGAGCGCGGTCGCCTGCCCCACCAGAGTCGCCTCCGCAGCCGAAAATCCGCCGTCGCGCACGTCCAGCACCTGCGCCCGCACCGCCTCATAGCTAGCCTGGGGATCGATCGCGCCGCCGCTCGTCCCTTGCCCGAACGCCGCTACTACTGCCGAATTCGTCACACACGGGTCCACCGCCTGTTGCGCAATCTCACGCAGCCGCGCCGCGCTGGCACCATCGTTTTCTTCCACCGCGATTGATCCCGCCCGGCCTGTCGATGGTACGTATATAGCGTACAACATCGGCAGAAGTCAAGAAAATTGCGTAACGGCGTACAGCAATCTCGGTGGGTCCGAATGCATGACCGCCGTCACTCGACCGCAACTAGGCCGATAGCAGACTGGCAGTTTCTAGCTTCAGGTTTGCAAAAGCCGCCATAAATGAAACTCGCGCTGCACCGGTGGGAAGCGCTCCGAAACGCGCGGGGTCGCGCCCTTAGCTAATCCGGTCAGGAACCTTGTCATTTTCGCCTTTGCGAAACGCAACAAAGCGGGACTCGAATGTTCCTCGGTGATGACCCTCCATGCTTTCTGCCGCCTTCTTTACCCAAGAGGGAATGCCAGTCAGGTAAGCGACCTGACCCGCTTGATCGACCGTGAAGGCCGCGGATCGATTCAAGAACGATCCGCCGCCGGTCCGGCGGTCAGTTTTGTTCTTGAGGTACTTTCGCGCTTTGATGAGGCCAACCAGCCGCAGCCCCTCCTCTTTCAACAATCGTGACGAGAATGCTCTCGACACGATTATGCGATCACCGGTGACTTCCCAATGATGGTCACCCTTTCCGCCCTCGGTGCCCCAAGCCTGCGCTGACAGAACCACCTCATCGCCTTGTTTCCACTCTCGTACAAAAGGGTCGGCAGCGATGAGGCCGTACTTAGAGGTAAGCCAGCTCTCTGGCTTCGGGCGATGCATCGCCCGGCTTGATCCATAGGGGTCGTGGCGATCCAGATGCCGAGTTTCGTTGACGTCCGTGTCTATCCAGTTCCGCACACTGTGCGTTTCGTCACCAAATTCACGTTCGACATCACGGTCGTGAGGTAGCCAGCGATGGAAGGGGCTTTCAGCCATGGCAGCCAGCATCGCTGTCTTTGCGTCGTCGGCATTCGCCAAAAGGGTTCTGACGGAGACGCTTGTCCCATCCACCTCCCATGAACCAGCAACGACCAAACCTTGCGGAGCACCGGCCTTAAGCATGGGCGACAATATTTCGATGTCCTGCCGCCGCACACCCTGATGCTCGTCTTCCGGCATCGGCAGCACTTTGGGGATATCAACCGGGAACAGGTCGGTAGCGTCCGACAACCAATAACCATCGGCACGGGACAGAGAATGCTCCCTGACGAATTCGGGAAAGGGGTCGTTCCGCCAGCTTTGGCCCGTAACCGGGTACGTAGCCAACATCGAACCCGTTGTGAGCATTAGAGCGTGCCAGCCCAGGTACCCTCCATACCGGTCAATTTCCGGGGCCCCGTTTGACCAAGATCCGTCGTTGTAACGGCCCTCACCGAGCCTCGGGCACTCGTACATGCCAGGAACCGACGGGTCCCACGATCGTACCCATCGTGTGATCTCGTCCTCAACTTCCCATCCCTGCCGATCGAATAGATCGCATACGTCCGAAGCCTGATATTTGTGGAAGTCGTATTCCAGGCTGAAAGCGTCCTCCCCTTTCGGATGCCCAATCATACGGACGGCCCGTAATGAGCAGGGTATCGAGATAGCGTGGATTGCCGCCGGCGCGGCGCTCCAAAGCCGAAATCTCAACTTCGGAGACTGTCGGGTCCCGCTTTAAGATGAGCTGGCGAGCTTCATCAGCGGTGAAGTTGGGAACTTCCAATTCCCGATGGGCCGCTTGCCCGACGGCGTATTGAATCCGGTGCGAGCGACACGACGCGACCGCATAAACGCCGTCGATAGGCTGCACCGCCAAGCTGCCCAGCAGGAGATGTCCGAATGAGGTGCCACCCATGTCTTCGGCGGCCATGCCTGCATGGTCGATCGCGTCCAGAACCAAGACGATATCAGCAGTGCTCGCTACCGCTCGCACACTCGTAATCGCTGCGGTTAAGCGCTGGCGTAGAGCTTTGAGCGTTGCTTGGTCATCGTCTGAGGCGATCAAAATGTCGCAGAGGCCTTCGCCCGCCAGCAAATTGGCGATGTGAACGAGCGTGCGTCTCGCTCGGTGCCTACCGTCCGAGGGGTCGCGCCATCGCCCCGCTCCAAAGCCATCAAAAAGTACTACCCGATCGTCTTTGCTGAGCCGATCGGCGAGAGCCTGCATCAGGATGGTTTTGCCCATTCCACCCGCTGCGTGGATGACGAGCGGCGAGCTATTCAGCTTCACGCTGCGCGCGATGTCTTCGATAATTGGCCGGGTTATGACATTGGCGACCTCAGGGAACGAGGCCGGAGTGGGATAGAGGTCTTCCTCGTCGTCGATCTCCAGTTCTGCGAGAACCGAAACATGGTCGATAAGGTTGTTGTCCTGCCCGGCCGAGCCGGCTTTCTCCCGGACAAGGCTTTTCAGCTTGAGCAGTCGTTTTTCCGAAGCGGGGTCTCCCGGTGCGCTCCAGGACGCCATGACACGTCGCAGCGCCGTTTCCACGTCCCGGAGCATCCCGCCGCTTCCGGACACGGAGAACCGCCGGATAAAGGAAGGCAGGTCGACATCATCGCCAACAGCTTCCTTGATTTGCTCTAACTGGGTCGCAGCATCTCCCGTCACCATGTCTCCTGATGTGGCGGCGCGGAGCGCCACCAAGAGTTCCGAATTCACGGGCCTGTTTGTTGCGAATACGTACCGCACGACCCGCTCGACCAACTCTGCGGAATGTTTTTCCCGAAGCTCCTTTTCCGCTTTGGCAAACTTTCCGAAGGTCTTCTTGAGGTCGGCGGCCCTGACGGGAACATCCGCTTTGCTGATCGAATATTTGAACTGAACGACCTCGGTCAGCGTCGAACGAGCTACGCTTTTGCCACCGTGATAGCGCACCGTATCGGCGATCTCCGCCGCCTCGTCGCTGAGCCCTGACGCGTCTTCTCTCTCGAAGCCCTCAATGGCTATCGCATGCAGCGAGGTCGTCGGTGGCAACAACTCCAAGGCGGATCGAGCCGCCCACGTCTCGTGGTAAGTGTGACCGTCGCGTGAAGCGCGAACCGTATCTATGCGGGTGTCGGTCAGCCCATCTGTATCGTTCTCGGACATCAAAAATGAGACTAGTCCGAGACCTATTGGACGCAACGAAGAACTCGCTCAGGAACCTGGACGGTTCATTCTTCCAGGCCCTTCGTTCCGCCGATCCGTTTCCCACTTGTGGAACGACGCTGCAAGGCGCTGCTGAATAAGACCGCTTTTAGGAGCGGGCGGGGAGGGGCTGTGAACGACCGAAATTGGGGCGCTTAGCGGTCACGTCGATTCCGCTATTGCAGCTTGACAAACCACAAATGTTCCTACTATGTTCCACATGAAACCTGCCCTGCACCCACCTTCGCAGGACAAATCATTAAGTTCGAATCTGGTGTTTTTTCATTTTTCGGCCGCAAAAAGGACCTCCGGCCCGACATTGACCCCGCCCCTTCACCTTTCTAGCGAAAAAAATTCGCGGCCGTTTTGGCTGCTGGGGTGACGCGCCGCATGACCGACCGTTTCCTGTCTATCCACGCGCATGGGCTGGTCCGCGTCGCGGCGGCCACGCCGGCGGCAAGTGCGGGGGACGTCGCGGCCAATGCGGCGTCGATCCTGGATCTGGCGCGCCAGGCCGATGCGGCGGGCGCCGATCTGGTCGTCTATCCCGAACTCTGCCTCACCTCCTACGCGATCGACGATCTGCACCTGCAGGAGGCTCTGCTCGATCGGGTCGAGGCGGAGCTGGCCGGGCTGGTCGCGGCCAGCGCGAAGCTGAAGCCGGTGCTGCTGGTCGGCGCGGCGCTGCGGCGAAGCGGGCGGCTCTATAACTGCGCGGTGGTGATCGCGCGCGGCCGGGTGCTGGGCGTGGTGCCCAAATCCTACCTCCCCAATTACCGCGAATATTATGAGAAGCGCTGGTTCGCGCCGGGCATCGGGCTCGAAGGGCTCAGCATCACGCTCGGTGGCGAGGAGGTGCCGTTCGGGCCGGACCTGATCTTCGCCGCCGCCGATCTTCCCGACTTCATCTTCCATGTCGAGATTTGCGAGGATTATTGGGCGCCGATCCCGCCCTCCTCCATGGGCGCGCTCGCGGGCGCCTTGATCCTCACCAACCTGTCCGCCTCCAACATCGTCGTCGGCAAGGAGCGCGAGCGCGATCTCTACGGCGCGTCGCAATCCGCCCGCGCCACCGCGGCCTATGTCTATTCGGCCTCGGGCCCGGGCGAGAGCACGACCGATCTGGCCTGGGATGGCCAGGCGATGATCCACGAGCTCGGCTATCAGCTCGCGCGCTCCAGCCGCTTCGATCACACGCCGGAGTTGATCTACGCCGATATCGACGTCGCCCGCATCCGCCAGCACCGCATGC
>Ga0105240_10015850_pt1 | contig 10225 bp, 7 predicted proteins | sample KBSC54metaG_FD_80426 | JGI IMG/M metagenome (GOLD analysis project Ga0105240, IMG submission 80426) | Corn rhizosphere microbial communities from Kellogg Biological Station, Michigan, USA - KBS C5-4 metaG | ecosystem: Host-associated > Plants > Roots > Rhizosphere > Soil | place: Michigan, USA... | reverse complement strand
TACGCCGGTCAGGATCACAACATCACGGCTGCGGATATCGATGCGATGCGCGCGGCGCTGGCCAAGGCCGGCAAGACCAATTCCCGAATCGACGTGTTCGACGATGCACAGCACGGCTTCAATGCCGATTATCGCGACAGCTACAACGAGAAAGACGCCAAGGACGCATGGGCGCGCATGCTCGCCTGGTTCAAGGCGAACGGCGTATCGTAATCAGCGGACGAAGACGCGGACTTCGCTGGCGGTCGCGTTCGGATCGGTCGAGGACGCCACCTGCAGGCGCGACGCCGGCACGCCCATATCGGTGATGGAGCGCATCACTTCCTGCGCGTGGCGTTTCGCGGCGGTCTGTGCGAGTTGCACCGCCGTCACGGTTCCACGCGTCGGCGACACGGCGACGACCGAGAAGCCGGCGCCTGGACGCGTCTGCAGCGCCTGGCTCAGCGCCGCGTAAAGGATCTGCTGATACTCGACATTGTTGTGATCGAAGCGGATCACGACCAGCGGTGTGCCGCTGTAATTTGTCGATGTGCTGGACGACATCGCCAGCATCGGCGCGCCGCCGAGATCGCCGCCATAGAGCTCGCCGTTCTTGATGGCGCCGGCGAGCGACGTGAGGTTCGCGCGCTCGTTCGCGGTGTAGGCGGTCTGGCGCTGCACATCGTCGGACACGTTGCGCAGCAGACGGTCGATCAGGATGATCGTCTGGTTGGTCTCGTCTTCGAGCACCGAAAGCTGGCGATGATCTTCATCGACGGCGCCGGACACGTTGAAGGTGGCCGTGATCTGGTCGAGCACGTAATGCGCGCTGGAGGAATCGTTGGCAACGACCGTGCCGAGCGAACTGAGTGCATTGATGTTGCTGGAGAGCTGGTCGAGCGCGGACTGCGCCGTGTTCCATTCCGCGACAAGCTCCGGATTGCCGCGCGTCGTGCCGGCCTGCAGCCGCGCCGTGATGTGCGCCTTGGCTTCGTGATAGGCGGTCGAGTTCTCACCGGCCTGATTGTGCAATCCGGCGAGACGCTGCGCGTTGCCACTGATGTGGTCTTGAATGCTGATGAGCTGCGAACGGAGATTGGCGACCATGGTGCTGACCGCCGTGCCGGTGTTTGAACCGGACTCGATCTGAATCGGCGTGATGCTGCCCATCGCGCCGCCGACCGGCGACATCGACGTGGGCGCCGGCTGCGCGGCAGGCATGGTGCCCGCGTCGGGATAAGACGGCTGTTGTTCCGCGGGAGCCTGATAGGCCGGCGCTTGATACGCAGGCGCCGGATTGGCGGCGGCCTGGCTCGTCTGTGCGCCGGTCGACGGCAGCGTGCCGGGTTCGCTGGAAGCCGCCTGGCCTCCGCCGTTCTCATCGTTGCCGAACATGGCGTTGTCGAGATCCGAACAGCCTGCCAGACCGAGGCTCGCGACCAGCGCCAACGCGCCGAAAAGACGGCTGGATGACCCAGCGCGCGCCGCCCGAAATGCCCTCATTTGCCGTCTCCGCTGTACCTGCGCCCCACATCCGCGCGGGGCGCGCGAATGAAGCCAGCCAAACAGATGCGCGCGCTGGTCGTTTGCGACGCACGTCTGCGCCCCAGTCTTAACCAGCGCGCGCGGCCGGGACAAGAGCGCCAAGTGCGGCTTTCTGGGAGTTTTTTGCTTGCGGCACGGGGACTTGGCGGTGAGAGGCCGGTGTCTTGCGAAAGCCGGAGGCCGAGGCAAGAAACCGGAAAGATTGCCGTTTCGCGGCTTGCGTTTGCCGGGCCCGCTCAATAGGTTCGCCGCCCTGAAGACGCGCCCGTAGCTCAGCTGGATAGAGCATCAGACTACGAATCTGAGGGTCAGGAGTTCGAATCTCTTCGGGCGCGCCATCGTTTCTCGCTTTGAGAGACCAGGGCATCGCGGCACTTGGTTCCCAACGAAACTTTAATGTAGATCGCCTCGCGGATTTGTTTCGCTACGTTCGCGAAAGAACATCGTGCTGTGTCAATCCGATAGGTCTGCCGTGGCGCAGCCAGTTCGAAACAACCGAGATATGGAGCATCGGTCGGCGCCTCCCGGCGGCCGGACCGGCATTGACACGCCGTCAAGGCCGATGGTTACGCTGTTGCATTGTGTGCACTGCGGTCATGGTTGTCCGCAAAATTAGGGGGCGGATTTCCAGATGACGAAGTTCACGTGCGTTGCCATTGCTGCGATTTTCTCACTTTGCGCGAGCGTCGCAAGTGCCGGCAACATCGTTGCAAAGGTCCAGTATCTCGATTTTCTCTACAACGGCACGCCGTCCGGAACGTATGGCGGCTATGCGGGCGTCGGCCATCCCGATTTCGAAAGTTCGAACTGTGGACTGGCCACGGGCCTTGTGCAGTCCACACTGATCAACCGGAGGCCCGTGTTCGCTTCCAGCCGTGGAAATGGTACTTGTGACACCATCGCCAGCAAGCAAAGCTTCCAGTCCTGGTTTCGTTCAACGCCCGGAATCAATGTGCCCATTCGCGGTACCTTGACCCTGACGGACATCGGCGGGGGCAGCTATCAGTATTCCAGTTCAAAGTTCTACCCGCTCGACGGCAAGGGTTTTGGTACCGACGGTTTCCAGACCGATCATGACTGTGGCGACACCGCCGCGCACAATTTTTCCTACACGATGCAGGCGCACTGGACGAGCACGATCACCAGCGACGCGCAAGGCATCTCGATAACGGGGGACGATGACATCTGGCTGTTCGTGAACAATCGGCTTGTCATCGATTTGGGTGGCGTCCATGGCGCTACGACGGGCAGCGTCACATTCAGCATTCCGGAGATGATCATTCTCGGCATTTCCCTGAACCAGCCGGTAACGTTCGACCTGTTCCGTGTCCAGCGGCACACATGCGCGTCCACCTTTACGCTGACGACGAATCTGACGCCGTAGAGGGCGTATCTTTCAAGACGTTAGGGAAACCCCGCGCCGGCATGCGCCGCGCGAGGTGAAGATTAAAGGCTGAGAGCGATTTCCCAGTTCGCAATTTCATCCTGAATGGCGCGCCGTTCCCAAACCAAACTGCGAACTTCGGGCCGATAGGCTAACATTCCGATAGAGCAGTGGCTTATAATGCAGTTGGCGCGCGCCTATGTCCGGCACAGCGACGACGTGCGGCCAGGACGGCTGCAACATGGATCATGTCACTATCGCCTGTTTCGACACCTGCGACGACAGCGGCGGCGATGGCCCAAGCTGCGCAACGTCACAGCCGATCCAATTCTCGAAGGTTCGCTCGATCAGAGCATGCGCAAACGTATCTGAATTCGCGACAATCGGAAATTGTGGTAGCGTCTGCTCGACGATCACACGAGGAAGCCGATGCGTGGCACCGTTCGAACTTTGACGGCGGCACTTCTGATCGGTGGCATGGCGCTGGCGGGCCTCGCAGGCAGCGCAGCACAGGCCGCGAAGTTCAAGGTGCTGCATTCGTTGTGTGAATCCCACCATCTCTTCTGCGGCGACGGCAGCAATCCCGGCAGTTCGCTGGCGATGGATCAGGCGGGCAACTTCTTCGGCACGACTTCGACAGGCGGGCAAGGCGTTGGCACCGTGTTCGAGCTGGAGCGCAAGCCCGGTGGCAGCCTCAAGTTCAAGACTCTCTACCGCTTCTGCACGCAAGGCATCTGCGGACACAATCCCAACGGCCCGCTTGTAATCGACACAGCAGGCAATCTCTACGGCACAGCGAGCAATCTCGTGTTCGAACTGTCACCCGGGGGAAAGAGAGGGCTGTGGACCGAGAGGGTGATCCATCAGTTCTGCAACAACAATTGCGGGGACGGGACCCTACCAAACGGAGGACTGACGTATGCGGGATCATCCGCTGGCGCACCTTATGATGGGGTCTCGCCACTTTACGGCGTCACACAACTCGGGGGCACGCACAACGGGGGAACTGTTTTTGAATTGACCGGCGGTACTTGGGGCGAGAGTGTGCTTTACAGTTTTTGCTCGCAAGGTGGGTCCAATTGTACCGACGGTGAGCATCCCTTGGCACCGCCAACCATCGACCAAATGGGAAATCTTTTCGGCACGGTTTTGGACGGCGGCAACAATTTTTCACCCAATGGGGCTGGCGCTGTTTATGAACTGACGTTGAATGGTAGCTCATGGGCCGAAACGGTGCTCTACCGATTCTGCTCCTTGAGCAAATGCGCCGATGGGGCTCGGCCGCTTGGCAGGCTTGCAATGGACAGTTTAGGCACCTTGTTCGGGGTAACCCAAAATGGAGGCCATTGCGCTTCTCATCTTCACAAGGAAGGCTGTGGCGTGCTGTTCAAGCTGGTGCCGAATGGAGAGCAATCCGAGGAAACTCTGCTTCATGTGTTCTGCAGCAAGAAGGATTGTCGAGATGGCGACCTTCCGCAGAGTGGGCCCCTCCTCAGTTCGTCAGGCGATCTTTTCGGTTCGACCGCATTTGGAGGGGGGAACGATATCGATCAGCGCAGCTTCGGCGGAGGCGTGATTTACGAGCTCGCCAGCGACTCTTCGTTCAGAGTTCTTCACCGGTTCTGTTCCCTCCCCAATTGTGCCGACGGCGAAGACCCTGAATCCGAATTCGTGATGGATGCCTTAGGAAGCCTATATGCAACGACAAACTTGGGGGGCAACTTTGCTGAAGACTCATCGGGCGGAACGGTGTTCAGGATTACTCCCTGACGCTATCAGCTGGCCGAAATCAAAGGAATACGGCCATTCGCCAGTTCGCACTTTCATCCTGTCCGGTGCGCTATTTTCCCCCGCACTGGATTTTCCACGCCGTTTTAGGCGCAGCATTCTTGCGGCCGTTTCGGCATATCCCGATTTTACGGGATCATCTTGAACACGGTGCCGTTCCCACCCGACGTCACGCCGAACAGCGCGCTGTTTTCGTAGAGCAGCCGTCCGGAGGGCGCTGTGCCGTCACTCGGCGTAAAATCGTGAATGGTTTTGTATGCGAGCGTATTTGGAATGAACCTGAACAGGACGCCCCCACCCGAAGGCGCACCCTGATCGGTGCCGCCGTAGAGACGGTTGGAAGCTCCGAACACGACTCCAAACGTTGGCGTTGCGCCATTTCCGTTGCCCGTAAAACTGTACAGCGTGGTCAGCGTATTCGTGGACAGTTCAAGTTTGAAAATCGTGCCATCGTTATCGGCGGTCGGTCCTCCTGCACGTGTTGTCCCATAGATGACATCATTTTTGATTGTCAGGTCGGAACTCGCGTGCGCGCCGTCGACATGATAGTCAAAGCTGTGAACGACGGCGTAAGCGTTCGAAACCGGGTCGATGCTGAACACATTGCCGACGCCGTTCGCGCCGGCTGCGGATGTCGTGCCGTACAACAGCCCGGAGCTGGAACGGACCATCTTGCCCAGAGGGTCTGCGCCGTCCGCCAACACCAATTCGCGCATGGTCGTGAATGTCTTGCTCGGCAAGTCGTACTTGAACAACGTGCCGCAACCCGACTGTCCGCAATCGCCACCGGTTCCCATGTAGGCGGTGCTGCCATAAAGCGTTTTGGCGGAGAGCAGGAGCGCGGCGAAGGGCTGCGCGCCGTCCGTTGCTCCGTTGAAGGTGTGGAGCACGGTGAATTTCTGGGTCGCGATGTTCAGCTTGAAAATGGTGCCGCAGCCCTGATTGCAATTGACTGTCGAGCCGCCCACGCCCGCAACGCCGTAGAGATTGCCGTTCGCGTCGAGTGCAAGACCTGCCTGCGGGCTGCCGCCGTCTTTTCCGTTTTTAAAGGAATACAGTGTGGTCAGGGTACCGCTCACGAGATCCAGACTGAACACGGTGCCGTGCGAGAACGCGCCGCCAAGGACGGTTACGCCGTATAAAATGCCGGATTGGTCCGCCACCAATTGGCCGTAGGGAAACGATCCGTCCGTGCCTCCGGTGAAACTGTAAATCGTTTGGAAACTGCTGGCGCTGGCGCATGAAATACCGGCACTTGCAATCAGAGCCAAGCCGAATGCAGCGGATCGCAATGAATTTGACATCTGCGCCTCTCAATATGATGGAAACGATCCGTCGAAATTTCTCAGATAGATATCTGCCAAGCCGAAGTGCGCGAGAGTAGCTGGCCAATCGCACTTATGAAAGCGCCTCTGGCACTCGCGAGTGCTTTGCAATTGCTAAGAGTTGATTACATCGCCCCGCGTGCGGCTAGCTCGCTTTTCAGGATTTTGCCCGCCGGACTCATCGGCAGCGCGTCGAGCAGCGTGATCTTCGACGGGCGCTTGTAGGGCGCGAGGTTCGCGGCGGCGTAGTCGGCGAGGGCGGCTTCGGTGACGGACGATCCGGGCGATGGCTGCACGAAGGCGATGACGTCTTCGCTGTCGCCGCTCTTGATGCCGATCACCGCCGAACGCGCGACGCCGGCAAAGCCGTTCAGCACGCCTTCGACCTCGGCGGGATAAACGTTGAAACCGAAGCGAATGATCAGGTCCTTGGCGCGGCCGACGACGAAAAGATTGCCGTCGTCGAAGCGCGCGAGATCGCCGCTCTTGAACCAGCCATCGGCGGTCAACGCCTGCGCGGTTTCCTCCGGCGCCTTGTAATAGCCCTTCATTACGCCCGGGCTGCGGATCCAGAGTTCGCCGGTCTCGCCCGTCGCCACGTCGTTGGCGTCGGCATCGACAAGCCGCGTTTCGATTCCCGGCAGCACGCGGCCGATGGCGCAATCGCTGCGCGGCGCTTCGAGCGCGGTGAGCGTGATGGTCGGCGAGCATTCGGTGATGCCGTAGCCGTTGTGCAGGGTCTGTCCGAACGTGCGTTCCGTGTTCGCCTTGGTCGCGGCATCGAGCGGCGCGCCGGCAGACGAGATCAGACGCAGAGCTGGTCCCGCGATCTGGCGCTTGTTGCGCGCGGCATATTCGCAGGTAAGCGCATACATCGACGGCGTGCCGATCATGACGCTGAGCCCGTCGTGTTCGATGGCCTTGAGCGCTGCTGCCGGATCGAAGCGCGCGGTCAGATAGACGCTCGCGCCGCTCACCAGCGAACCCAGCAGCACGCCGGTCAGTCCCAGGATGTGCGAGATCGGGAGCACGGCATAGACGCAGTCGTCGCCGGTCAACGCGCGCGCGTTTGCGGATGCCTTTGCGACAAACATCAGATTGCGGTGCGTGAGCATCACGCCTTTTGGTTTTCCCGTCGTGCCCGTCGTGTAGATCAGCACGGCAATGTTGCGGTCCGCGTGCGCGTCGATTGCTTCCGGCGCCGTATTTTCATTCAAAGCCGAAACGGCAATCGCGCCGAAATTGGAGGGCTCGGCGGACACCGCACCGAACCGCAACGCATGCGCGCGCGCTTTCGGCGAAACGCCGGTCGTGAAGAGGATGCGCCGCGCGCCGCTATGCTCGCGGATCTCGTCGATCTCGCGATCCGAGAGCTTGGCGTTGACGATCACGGGCCACGCACCGATCGACGTGCAGGCGAGATAGAGCGCGACCGATGCCACGCAATTCTCGCAGACCAGCATCACGCGGTCGCCGGGGCGCACATCGGATGTCGTGAGCCACGCGGCGGTATCGTCCACCGCGTTATCCAGTTCGGCGTAGGTCCATGCGCGTCCACCGTCCACCAGCGCAACGCGATCCGGCGCGAACGCCGCCCACATCGGAACGATCTCGGAGATCAGCGAAGGCTCAACGGTGGTGTGCAAGGTCATGCTCAGATACCGGCTGGCACCACTTTGCCCGGCAAAGGCTGAACATTGTGTTTGCGGTCTGCGGCCTTCTGCCCTTTCGGCGCGAGGCATTCGGAGATTTTCGCCGCCGTGGTCGCGACATCGTCGCCGAGGATCGAGCGGTGATCGCCTTTCAGCGTGTGCATCTCCATGTCTTTCACGAGCTTGCGCCAGATATTGCGCGCATCGCTTGGGAACACCGGCCCGGTCGTGCCAGCACGCAGGAAGATGATCTTGCCGGGATAGTAACCGGGCTTGAACGAGAGCAGGGCTGCGTCGCCCGCGATGCGCGTCTGGCGCAGCGGCAACGGGAGATCGGGGTTCACCGCGCCAAGCCAATTGTTCACATGAACGGCGCGTTCGGCCGATTTCTCTTCCGCGGTCTGCCGCGCGACGAGTTTGCGCGCTTTCGCGGCAAGGAACGCCAATGTCTCGCGCGGAGGCTGCTTGATACGATGCTTCATCTGAACTGCCAGCTTGCGCGTGCGCGTCTGCAGACGGCTCTTCAGCGCCCAGGTGTGCGGATGCGCGAAAGAATCGAGCATCACGAGCTTCGCAACATTCTCCGGCCCTAGCCGGCGCGCGACTTCCAGCGCGACCACGCCGCCGAACGAATAGCCGCCGATGAAGTAGGGTCCCTGTGGCTGCATCGCGCGGATTTCGTCGGCGTAGAAATCCGCCATGTCCTCGACGCACGCGAGTGGCGCGTCGAAGCCATCGATGCCTTTGGCCTGAATCGCGTAGACGGGATTGCTCGCTGCGATCTGTTTGCCGAGTGCTGTGAGTTCGATCACCGTGCCGCCGACGCCATGCACGATGAAGAACGGGGCGCCGTCTCCATCCTTCAGCTTTACGAAGGGCGAATAGGCGGCCGCTTGTTCGGTCTCCATCAATGTCGCGAGTTCCGCGACGGTTGGCGCGTCATAGATCGTCGTGATCTCGAAATGGCGTCCGGTGGCGCGCTCGATCTCCAGGAACATGTTGACGGCGAGCAGGGAGTCGCCGCCGAGATCGAAGAAGTTGTCCGCGGGCGCAACGGCCACGCCCGGAAAAAGCCGCGACCAGATACCCGTGAGAAGCTCGATGTTCGCGCCACTCATCGGCTTGCTCCCGCGATGCGCGGCATCTTGCGGCGCTCGACGAACGGCGCGACATCACCGATCGTTGACAGCCATTGACGATAGATCTTTGGCGCAGGCGCGCCGTCTTTCGCGTCGGCGATGGCGGGTGTCGAGATCGGAAAGCTCTGCATCGAGGCGGTGTCGCGATCGGCCGTCGCGCGATCCTGAAACTCCACCAGGGTCTTGCCCTCGGCCGCGTTAAAATAATTTTCGGGCAAGCGCGGATAGGTCTCTTGCTCGCCCATCAGGAAGCGCTGCACATCGCGGCGATATTCGCGAAACAGCGTGCGGCTGTCGTATTCGGGATGGCCCTGGAAGAAGACCAGCGGCTGGCTGGCCTGCTTCACGAACAGATCGACGCCCGCTTCGCGCGATTGCGTGAGCACGTCATAATCCCGCCCCAGCAACGCGGTGGCGCTCACTTCGTTCCAGCGCGAATGCGGCACCTTCGCTGCGGCGGGAAGATGCTGGGTGAGAACATGGTTGGTGATCGCGCCATGCGTGAACAGACCGAAACGCTTGGTGTCCAGGCGCTGGCGTTCGATACCGTCGTAATGCAGCACGGCCGCGTGCGCGGCGAGGCAGGAAAAGACTGTTGAGGGGCCGCGGTCCGCGATCCAGTCAAAGAGACGCGCGAGATCGGTCCAGTAGGGTTCGGTGCGCAGGTTTCTCTGCTTGGGCTCCGTGCCCGTCACGATCAATCCATCGAGCGCCGCCAGAGAAAGGTCTGCGAGATCTCCATAGCGATGGCTGCTCAGATGGCTGCGGCCCAGTTCGCCGCGTGCCACGCTCGGGATATGAAACAGCTGCAATTGAACCGCGCCTTCCGGCACGGCGGCCGCCAGCACGTTGCGGAATTGCTGCTCGGTCCGCGCCAGCGCCGCGTCGGGCATGTTGTTGACGAGACCGATGCGCATGATCAGGCCGCCTTCGACGCGAGGCGAAGCTCGGGCTTCTGCGCGACCGGCTCCTTCGCCGCCTCGAGCGCCTGCTCGAGATCGGCGATGATGTCGTCCATGTGCTCGATGCCGATCGAGAGGCGGATCATCTCCGGCTTCACACCGGCCTTCACCAGCTCTTCTTCCGTCAACTGACGATGGGTCGTGGACGCCGGATGGCAGGCGAGCGATTTGCAGTCGCCGATGTTGACCAGGCGCTTGAACAGCTTGAGCGCATCGTAGAACCGCTTGCCGGCTTCGAAGCCGCCCTTGACGCCGAACGTCACGAAGGTGCCGCCGCTGCCGTGCACATATTTCTTCGCCAGCGCATTGCGCGAATCGTTCACATGGCCGGCGTACTGGCACCACTCCACCATCGGATGGGTCATCAGATGCGCGACGACGCGCGTCGTGTTCTTGACGTGCCGCTCCATGCGCAACGGCAGGGTCTCCGTGCCCTGCAGGAGCAGGAAGG
>Ga0105240_10015845_pt1 | contig 10227 bp, 10 predicted proteins | sample KBSC54metaG_FD_80426 | JGI IMG/M metagenome (GOLD analysis project Ga0105240, IMG submission 80426) | Corn rhizosphere microbial communities from Kellogg Biological Station, Michigan, USA - KBS C5-4 metaG | ecosystem: Host-associated > Plants > Roots > Rhizosphere > Soil | place: Michigan, USA... | reverse complement strand
CGAGCCCGAAAAGATCCCCCTGTCCTCGCCCGTCAAATCCATCCAGGTGGTGGATATCAACGCCGATGGCAGGAATGATCTCCTGCTGGTCAACTGGGAGGATCGGAATCCCTACCGATTCCGGCTCCAGAACCCCGACGGGAAGTTGGGCACCGAGTTCTACTTTTCCTCCGCCCCGATCCGCTCGTATTGGGCGGACAATCTTGAACCTGGCGGCAAGACGCAAATTATTAGCATCGCCCTCAATTCCGGGCGGGCGTCCATATCGGAGTTCGCCCGCAAGCCGGCACAAGCTCTGTCCGGCTGTTTTCACGAGGGCCAATTCCAGGTGCTGCCGCTCAACAAGACGGATCGTGCGCGGCGCGGCCTGCTCTGGGCGGACATCAACCACGATGGTCTGCCCGATTTGTTGGTCGCGGAGCCCGATAGCGGTCAGATTTCCGTCTATCTCCAGGAGCAGGATGGCAACCTGGCTGCCCCAAAGACATTTTCAACCCTTTCCGGGATCAGCAGCCTGGCGGTCGCCGATTGGCAAGGCAACGGCAGCCAGGATGTGTTTATGCTGAGTTCCGGTGAGCGGAGCGAGTGGCAGGTGGGCATGACTCGCCTGGACGACAAAGGGCGTTTGCCTTTTCCCACGTTGATCCCCCTGAGCGGTAAACCCCTGGCGTTTGCTGTCGGTCAACTGCAGCCCAACTCAAAACCCACCCTCGCGGTCATCGTCGATCAGGACGGCAAGCGTTCCCTGGTCCTGCGCGGACCCGATGGCACCACCAGGACCCAGAAGCTGAGTGAGAGTTTCCAGTCAAACCCAACGACCCTCGCCTTCCATGATGTCGACCAGGATGGCTTGGCCGATTTAGTCGTCTTGAGCCCTTATGAGAAGGTCAAGGTTCTGCGCCAGGTGCCGGACAAGAATTTCGAGGAGATCGACGTCGCCCCGCCGGGTGGGGCCCTGGAGCAGCCCTGGTTGAGCTCCGCCGATATCGACGGCGACGGCAAACCGGAGTTGCTGCTTACCCAAAAGAATTTCGTTCGCGCCGTGATCTTGAAGCGCGAAGGAGCTTCCAGCGGTGCCGCGGCTCCGACCAACTGGGTGTTCAGCGTGAAAGAGCAAATCAATGGGGCGGCCAGCAATTCCCGGCTGGTGGGCGCGGCGGCGGTCCCGAGCTGCACGAACGGTTTGTGTTCGATTTTCCTGCTCGATGCCGAACGCAAGGCGCTCACCCTCTGCGAACGGGATTCCGCCGGTGTGTGGCAGGTGGTCCGAAATATCTCTCTGCCGGTTTCGGATTTCTCCAGCCTGCAGCCCCTGGCGATCGGCAGTCCGAAGCCGAATGCGGTTGGCCTGCTCGGTCTTAATTCCGTGGCCTGGCAGCCGCTGGATGGGCAGTCCTGGGAGTTGACGGAGCTGGATGGTTACGAGACTCCGATCAAAGACGGCCGCCTGAACGATGTGGTGTCAGGGGATCTGGACAATGACGGACGCAAGGACCTGGTTTTTCTCGAGACGGGGAAGAACTATTTGGACCTCGTGGCGTTCGATGCGCACCACAAACTGGTCCCGGCCAATCGCTGGCAAGTGTTCGAAGAACGCACGTTCCGAAGCCGCCGCAGCGATTTGCCGGAGCCGCGCGAGGCCGTGGTGGCGGATATCACGGGCCGCGGTAAAAACGATCTCGTGGTGCTGGTGCATGACCGCATTCTGCTCTATCCGCAAGAGTAGACCGCGGACCGGCCCTGATTTTATCTTTGCTCTTCCCGGAGACTCCCCTATAACCAGCGGGTGAGCGAACCCTGGCAAGAATCCCTGGACGCAAGCACGCGTTATTGCGCGGTGTATGGTCACCCGATCAAGCACTCCGCGTCGCCCTCCATGCAGAACGCGGGCCTGGCGGCGCTCGGGCTCAATTGGCGCTACCTGGCGTTTGATGTCCGGCCGGAGGAATTGCGCGTGGCCCTGGCGGGGGCGAAGGTGATGAACTTCATCGGACTCAATCTTACGGTGCCGCATAAGGTGCTCGCCGTCCCGCTGGTAGATGTGCTGGATGAGTCCGCCCGGACCTGGGGAGCCGTCAATACGATACGATTCGAGGGGCGGGAGGGGGATGAAGGCTGGAGGCCGTTGCGCGAGTTCGATGCCCCGCCGCGTCAAATACGGTCCCATGGTTTCAATACGGACGCCGAGGCGATCACCCAGGCCGTGCGGGAGGAGTTGGGGGTGCAGTTTGCCGGGGCGCGAATTCTCCTGCTGGGGGCGGGTGGGGCAGGACGAACCGCCGCGCTCAAGATCGCTTCTCTGCGGTCGGCCGAGCTTTACCTGGTCAACCGCACACCATCCAAAGCCGAATCCGTTGCGGCGGAAATCCGTGAGCGATTCTCCACCGTGCGCGTTGCCCTGGGCTATCCGACTTCGGAGGTCGACCTGGTGCTCAATGCCACCTCTCTGGGGTTGCGCGCGGAAGATGCCTTGCCGTTTGACGAGCGCCAGTTTTCCCTTGGCCAGGCCGCCGCGGCTTATGACATGATTTATCGGCCCGCCGAGACGCCTCTCCTGCAAAAGGCCAAGGCGGCAGGTTGCCGTACGGCCAATGGCCTGGGCATGCTGCTTCATCAAGGCGCCAGGGCCTTGGAATTATGGGCCGGAGGCCCCGCTCCGTTGGACGTTATGCGCGAGGCGCTCGAGAAAAACGTTTATGTTTAGACCGATCCTGGATCCCGGAAATTGGGCGGCCGTGCCGTTTCAGTTCTGGTCGGTTGTGTTCTTCGTGCTCGGGTGCATGGTTGGTAGCTTTCTAAATGTGTGCATCCACCGGATGCCGCTGGGCGAGAGCGTGGTTTCCCCGCCTTCACACTGTCCTCACTGTAACTATTCGATTCCTTGGTACCTGAATATCCCGCTCATCACCTGGCTGTACTTGCGCGGTAAATGCCGGAATTGCCAGGCCCCCATTTCGATTCGGTATTTCCTCGTGGAGTTTCTCACGGGCCTTCTCTTCCTGGGATCGTGGCTGGCGTTTGGCCACCAGTCCGCCTGGCTGGCCCTCATCTACGCCATCTTCCTGGCCGGACTGGTCGTCGCCACCTTTATCGATTTCGAACACTTTATCATCCCGGACGAGATCACCATTGGGGGAATGGTGGCTGGGTTCATCTTTTCCTTCCTCGTGCCGGCCCTGCAGGGGGAAGCCTCGCTATCCGGGGCGATGCGGCGCAGCCTGCTCGGCATGGGGACCGGTGCCGGCGTGATTTACCTCATCGTCCGGGTCGGTAAGCTGGTGTTCGGTCGCCAGCGCCTCACCTTGCCAATCGATACCAAAATCGTTTTTACCGAAACGGCCGTTCAACTGCCAGACAAGGAAATACCGTACGAGGACTTGTTCTACCGCGACTCGGACACCGTGACCCTTCGGGCACGAACGGTCGAGCTGGTCGACCGTTGCTACGGCGATGTCGTGGTCCGACTGAGTCCCGCCTCGCTGAAAATCGGGGAGGAAAAGCTGAATCCCGAGGAGGTCCCGCATCTCGAAGCCGTCAGCACGGAAATCGTTCTGCCCCGGGAGGCGATGGGGTTGGGAGACGTTAAGTTTATGGCCGCGATCGGCGCTTTTCTCGGGTGGCAGGCGGTGTTCTTTTCCCTGGTCGTGAGTTCCTTCATTGGTTCGCTCGTGGGAATCTCCCTGGTGCTCATGAAGAAGCGGGCCTTGTCCTCGCGGTTGCCGTATGGGCCCTACATCGCGATGGCGGCCGCGGTCTGGATTTTTGCCGGAGCAGATCTCGTCCGCTGGTACAAGCACCTCATCGCCGCCTGGCTAACCCACTAATTCACTCGCACTGCGCTTTGTGCCGCAGGGCATGATCGATCAACACCAACGCCGTCATCGCTTCCACCATCACAACGGCCCGCGGCAGGACACAGGGATCATGCCGGCCACGGCCGGTGAGGGTTGTGTTTTGAAACTCTGTGTCCACGGTTTCCTGCTCGTGCATGACGGTGGCGACCGGTTTGAAAGCGACCCGGAAGAAAAGCGTTGCGCCGTTGGAAATTCCCCCTTGAACTCCCCCCGACCGGTTGGACGTGGTATGGACCTTGCCGCCCTCCGCGCGAAATGGATCGTTGTGCTGGGTGCCGGTTAAAAGGATACCCGCGAAACCGGACCCGATGTCGAATCCTTTGGAGGCCGGCAGGCTCAACATCCCTTTGGCCAGATCCGCTTCGAGCCGATCAAATACGGGTTCTCCCCACCCGGGCGGCAAACCGCGTGCGACCCCTTCGACGATCCCGCCCACGGTGTCACCGGCCTTGCGCATCTGTTCGATGAGCGTACGCATCTTTGCGGCAGCGGCTTGGTCCGGACAGCGCACGATGTTGGATTCAATGTCATCGAGTTTAACCTTTTCGGGGTCGACCTCCGCGACGAGCTGCTGGACCTGTTTAACATAGGCCAGGACTTCGACCCCGTAACGCTCGCGCAAAAGCTTTTTGGCAATCGCTCCGGCCGCTACCCGGCCGATGGTTTCACGGGCGCTGCTCCTCCCGCCTCCCTGCCAATTCCGGAAACCGTACTTCACCTGGTACGTGTAGTCCGCGTGCGAGGGGCGAAACTTGTGCGCCATTTCAGAATACGCCTCGGGCCGCGCATCTTCGTTCCGAACCAGCATGCAGATGGGGGTGCCCAGGGTTTTGCCTTCGAACGTGCCGGAGAGGATCTGAACCTTGTCCGATTCTTTGCGAGGGGAAACGATCTCCGATTGGCCGGGACGGCGACGGTCCAAGTCCGGTTGAATATCAGCCTCGGTTAGTTCCAGGCGCGGGGGGCAGCCATCGACGACCACGCCCACGCCGCCACCGTGAGATTCCCCCCAGGTGGTGATGCGGAATAGCTGCCCGAAACTGTTTGCCATGGAAAGAGAGTGCTAGAGAAACGCAGGACGGTCAACAGTAGGGCAGAATGATGGGGGCGCGTTGGGAAGGTTGTGCGATGAGAAGATCTATCAATCCGACCTGTTGTTCCGTTTGAAATCTGGGAATTTTGGCCGAACCTCCACCGAGGTGCCGCTAACGGTTACTTGGCGAGACTTCAACAAGACCTACTACCTGGATCTGGTGGTTGATGATGCGATCGTTTACGAATTGAAAGCGACGGAGGGGTTCGTTGGAGCGCACGAAGCGCAACTGTTGAATTACTCGCTGCTGTTGGGCGTTCATCACGGGAAGCTCCTCAATTTCAAAACCGCTTTGATGCAATGGCGATTTATTTCCACCAGCTTGACTCCTGAGAGGGTTGCATTTTGGGCAACCAACGGATTCGATCGCACGCGTCGGAGATTGCGTTCAGGCTTACGGCCGTGACGAATGGGCGTGCGGAAGCGGAGGCCCACCTTCGGCGCTTTCTGGGCCTGACATCGCTGCCAGCCCTCCAGTGGATCAATCTCAACCATGGCAGCATCGAGTTCACCACGCTCTAGCGCAACTAATCGGGTTGTTACGGTTGCGATATGTGGTGGTCTCCTGAGTGCTGGCAATGCTTCTGGCTTTGGTACATTCTCTGTCCCGCCGGTTTTGGCACAGACTGTTAACCTGAGAATGATCGTTACTCTATTCATCCCTTGCTTCGTGGACCTGATGTTTCCGCAGGTGGGCATCAGCATGGTTCAGATCCTCGAACGGCTTGGGCACCGGGTGGAATGTCCCGAGGAGATCGCCTGCTGCGGTCAGCCGGCCTACAATTCCGGCTACTGGGATGAGGCGCGACCTGTGGCTGCGAAAGTGATCGAGCGTTTGAAAGATTCCGAGGTCGTGGTTATCGCTTCGGGCTCCTGCGGTGCCATGATCCACGTGTTTTACCCCGAGCTTTTCGCCGGCACTCCGTTAGCCGACGCCGCAAAGGAACTGGCGGGGAAGTGTTTTGAGTTTTCTGACTTTCTCGTGACCAAGCTCGGTCAGACCAATCTGGGCGCGCGGTTTCCGGCGAAAGTAACATTCCACGATGGCTGCCATGGGTTGCGTGAACTGAGGACTTACCAGCAACCACGCCGCCTGCTCGCCGAAGTCAAAGGCCTTGAACTGGTCGAGATGAAGGAGAAGGTTTGCTGCGGATTCGGTGGCACTTTCGCGGCCAAATTTCCCATGATTTCGACCGCGATGGGGGACGTGAGGTGCACGATGGCGAAGGATACCGGGGCCGAGTACATCGTTTCGAATGACTCCAGTTGTCTCATGCACATCCAAGGTCTGCTCGATCGCCAGGGGAGCAGGATGAAAACGATCCACCTGGCCGAAATTCTGGCCCGCACATGAAGACGCCGGCCGCTCAGTTTAAGGTCCAAGCGACGGCGCTGACCCAGGATCTCAGGCACCGCCAGCTCATACAGACCGCTCTGGGCAAATACGAGGTGGTCAGAGACCGGACGAAGGCGGCTTTCCAGGATTGGCCGGCGGCGCGGCAAGCGGCTGCGGAGATTAAGTGGGAGGCCGTTAATCATTTGGATGCGCACCTGGTGCAGTTGGTGCGAAACCTCGAAGCGCGCGGCACCAAGGTACACTGGGCCAGCACCGCACAACAGGCGCGAGACATTATCCTGGGGATCATCCGAGAGAAGAAGGCCCGGTCCATCGTTAAGTCCAAGGCCATGACTTCCGAGGAAATCCACCTCAATGAAGCCCTGGAGGAAGCCGGGTTCGAGGTGGTGGAATCCGATTTGGGCGAGTTCATCGTGCAGCTCCGCAAAGAGCCGCCGTACCACATTGTCTTTCCGGCCATGCACCTGAGCCGGGGGGACATCAGTGAACTTTTTACGCGCGAATTGGGCAGTGCGCCGACGCAGAATCCCGAGGAGTTGACCATGATCGCACGGCGCGTTTTGCGCCAAAAATACATCACAGCGGATGTGGGTTTTACTGGGGCGAACTTTGCCATCGCCGAGACCGGGATGATCTCGATCACCGAAAATGAAGGCAACGCGCGCCTGACGGCGGCTCTCCCGAAAGTGATGATAACCCTGCTGGGCATCGAGAAGATCCTTCCTCGACTCGAGGATCTGGCTCTGTTTCTGCCCATGCTTGCCACCATCGGAACGGGGCAACCTCTGACGTGCTATAACTCCATGTATGGCGGCCCGCGCCAGCCGCGCGAGCCGGACGGTCCTGAGGAATTTCACGTGGTCTTGCTCGATAACCGCAGGACGGAATTGCTCGCTGACCCCGAGCAGCGGGACGCCCTCCATTGCATCCGTTGCGGTGGTTGCCTGAATGTATGTCCGATCTTTAAGAACGTTGGCGGGCACACATATCACACGACGTATTCCGGGCCGATTGGTTCGGTCATCACGCCGCACCTGCGCGGGTTGCAGGATTGGAAGCACCTCTCCTTCGCCAGTTCTCTGTGCGGTGCGTGCACCGAGACCTGCCCGGTGAAAATCAACCTCCACCACCACTTGCTCCACAACCGGCGGAATGCATCCAAGCAAAAGCCGTCGTTTTTCGAGCGGACCGCCTTCACTGTTTTCAGTGGGATCATCAATCGGCCTCGGCTCTATCAATGCGCCAAGATCCTGGGGCGATTCTTCCAGCGCTTTCATGGCCTGGTGAAGGGCACGCGCCTGGATCCGGCGTATGCCTGGACGCAATCTCGAGAGCTGCCGCCCATCGCGCCGCAAACGTTTAAGGAGTACTGGCGGTCGAGAAACGCTGGTCCCGGATCACCCTCATGAGCGAGAAGGAAAACGTCCTCGGGCGAATTCGGGAAGCCCTGCGAATGAAGGCTCCTCCGCCCGGAAGCGATCACGTTGGCGTGGGCGAACCCCACCATGCCTCAATCCCGCCGGCTCAGATGAGGCGATGGCTGCCGGAGGTGGGCAGCACGTTCGACCACCAATTGGTTGCGTTTCGCAAAAGTGCCGCAGAGTTGAAGGTCGACTTTCACCTGCTGGATTCGCCGACGGAACTCGCGGGACTCTTGCTGGGACTGCGTGACGCGGAAGCCTGGAGCAAAATCGGGGTCCACGCGGGTGAGTTGACGGATTTCGCCGCTGCAAAACTGGGGCTGCCCGTTTGCCGGACCGAATCCGGATACGAGGTCGCCGACTTGGAAAACTGTAGTGCCGGGATCACGGAATGCGACGCGCTGGTAGCCCAGACCGGCAGTGTGTTATTAACTGCGCGCAGCGGCGGTGGCCGGGCGCTCTCGGTGCTTCCACCTCATCACGTCGTGCTGGCGAAACGTGAGCAACTGGTCGCGGATCTCCCGGAGGCGTTCGCCCTGATCAAGACCAAGTACGCGGCCAATTACCCCAGCTTCATTTCGTTCATCACCGGGCCCAGCCGAACGGGAGATATCGAGCGCATCCTGGTTCTTGGCGCGCACGGGCCCAAAAAGCTAACCATCTGCTGCCTCTAAATGCGGAAACTGATCTTGAATGTTCATTTGTATGGCGGCCTGCTGTGCGCGCCGTACTTGGTGATCTTCGGTTTCAGCTCGCTCCATTTCAATCATCATTTCTCCTTTGTTGAGCCGGCGCCCAATCAGGTCGAATGGGACGCCCCGTTGACGGTCCCGTCGATGCCCGACAACCAGGCCATGGCCGACTCGGTTCGCGACGCGCTTGGCCTGATGGGTTGGACCATTCCCTGGAACATGAAGCGTGATCCGTCGGGCGATCTCCAGTTTGACCTGGAACGGCCCGGCAAGTCGTACACCCTTCATACCGCTCTCAAGGAAGGGAAGGTTCACGTCTCTGAACATCACAAAGGATTCTGGCAGGTGGTCAACTCTTTGCACGGCTCCGGACAGTTGCCGAACTCGCGCTTTGTTCCGCTGTGGGGCGTATACACCGAGGTATGCACCTGGTTCGTTTTCTTCGCGGCGGCGTCCGGTCTGTACCTGTGGATTAACACGCGGCGGGAGCGAAAGATTGGCGTGCTCACGTTGGTAGTGGCTTTGGGAGGATCGGTGTTCCTGGTGCTCCTGGTAATCGTGCGAGGCTGAGGATGTACACCTTTATCCGCCGAATCCATTTGTTCTCCGGCCTGGTGCTGCTGGTCTTCGTCCTCATGTATTTCGTGAGTGGCTACGTCATTATCCATCGCCCCTGGTTCGGCAAATCCGAGCCCGCGACAATCCACCGACAGGAACCGTTGATTGTGTCGGAGCGCCGCTCCGACGAGGAAATGTCGCGCTACCTGCAGGAGAAATACGGTTTGCGTGGGCAACGCTCCCCGGCGAACCACCGGCCGGACGGCTCGGTGCGGTTCAGCTTCGTTCGGCCGGGGACCAGTTTCGAGGCTTTGATTGCCCCTGATGGCAAGAGTTTGACGATCACTGAAAAGCATCTTGGCGCGGCCGATATCGCCAACGGCCTGCACCGGCTACACGGTTACCACGGTGGCTGGCTGTACCTGCTGTGGGCTTTTGTCTACGACCTTGCCAGCGCGGCCCTGATCGTCTTTGCCATCAGCGGGGTCGTGTTGTGGTTCCAATCCACCTCGCGCCGACTGGCGGGCTGGCTTTGCCTCGCTCTAAGTTGTGGTTTCACGGCCTCCATGATGGGCTACCTGTTGCTTAGCCGGTAATCGCCTGGAGGCGTGACGCCGTGCCCCACTCCTTTAAGTCTTACCCAAATTTCCGCGTCAATCTCCACTTGTCATAGGTGCTGCGGTGGGCGGAATTCATCCTCTCGAAGTCAGGCGAACCATTGGCCTGCTTGGGCCATTCACCATTCGCTCCCGGGGCAGCAGCAGGGGTGTCAGTGGTCGTGGCTGTCGAGGTTGGCGGTTTTGACGCCAGGGGATTTTCGCGCACGCTGACCGTGGCCCGCCGGCTGGCGGTGCCATCGTAGCTCATCGATTGGTCGGTGAGCTCCAGGTCCTTTTCGAGCGGCAGCCTGGGGGCGATCTTTTTTGCCCGTAAGATCCCGTGGTAAGCGCGCACCGCTTCCTCGGGCGAAATCCGGCCGTCGGTAATCAGGCGGAGCATTTCAATGAACGCGAGTTGGTGCTCGGCATTGTTAATTTTTCGGCCGAACAAGGCCACTCGAGCGCCGTACTTTTGAGCGTCGTGAATCAGCCGGAAGGCATCGTAGGTTGTCCCGGCGCTCCCGCCGAGAATGCCGACCACGAGGTTCGGATCATACTGGGCCAATTCCTCCATCGCGCGCGGGCCGTGGTAGACGATTTTCAGAAACACTGGACGTCCGGAATCCGGCACGCCCGCCAAGCTCCTGATGATG
>Ga0105240_10015838_pt1 | contig 10229 bp, 16 predicted proteins | sample KBSC54metaG_FD_80426 | JGI IMG/M metagenome (GOLD analysis project Ga0105240, IMG submission 80426) | Corn rhizosphere microbial communities from Kellogg Biological Station, Michigan, USA - KBS C5-4 metaG | ecosystem: Host-associated > Plants > Roots > Rhizosphere > Soil | place: Michigan, USA... | reverse complement strand
GGCGACGCACCTCACCTAATTGTTGCTCGCGGCGCACAGTGGTCTCGCGACAGTAAGAGAGACTTCAAAATAGTAGCCGGGAGATGGGTGGAAAAAACCGCAGAAGATTCTGACGAAGAAGAGGAAGACGGTCCGTACGCGTAACTTGCGGGTCACTCCTCCGGCTGCGCTGTGCCGCACTCGTGGCAGACTAGCTCGATCAAGTAAGGCGCATTGTTGGAAATGCGCTCGTAGAAGCCATGCGAGAGACTAACCAGCGCGCGACCACGGCTGTCATTTTCCCAGACGACTACGCCCAGCGCGCCGCATGCCGGACAAATGATGTTCGTGCTGTACTGCTTGGATAGCGGCTTTCCCATCGACCCCCAGCGCTTGCCCCAAAACCGCCCAAAAGATTAACAGGGTGCGGGAGAAGGCGCAATTTCGGACACAAGCCCAAGCGGATTGAGGAATTTTCGGGAAACAACTCAATGGCTTGCGCATTATCGGTACGGTTGCATACGGGGAGCGTCATTTGTCTGCCGATCCAGTAAGAAAGCCGGAGAGTGCTGTGTTTTATAGGTTGAAGGCAGAGGAAATGCTCAGGAAGGCGGACGCCGCCACCACGCCTCAGTCCAAGGCTGAGTTCATTGCTCTTGCCGACCATTGGCTTCGATTAGCACAGACCCTGGAAGCTAACGGGTAGTAGCAAGTCAAATTGAACCGTGCGCCGCCGCTCGCCAGAAAGTTAGCGCTGTATGGTCCTATCCTCGTCCTCTTCCAGTTGGCGCGCTCTCTCAGCCATCTCCCGATAGACCCGGGCGATCCCTTCAAAGCTGGCCTTCAGTTGCGGATCGTCCGCTTGGGCAGCATGTTCGTCAGCTGCCTTGGCGCTCGCTAAATAATGTTGAACCTGGTCCAGCAGGGGTTGGGACATGGTCATTCTCGCTCCGGCGCACCCGCCGAGTGTTCGGGCGGAGCGACCGCCTGCGCCGCTAGATCATGATAACCGGCAGCGATCCGGAGCCATGCTGCTTTGTTCGCATCTCCACTGGCCTTCTCGGCCTGAGACTCAGCCTCTCTGGCCTTCGCCAGATATTCGTCCTTTTTGGCCATTTCACCCCCGTTGAAGGGGTACGAACACGCACAGACCAGTTTGGTTCCAGCAGAAGTACGAATTATTCCCAATGTTGGAGGGGGGACCCCTGTTCAGCCGGCCCTTCCCAGCGCCGTCATGGGCGAAGTCGCGGCGGCCGTTATTGGGCGGCGGGAAAATCGGCAGGCGTTGCGATGGTTGTTACTCTAGCCGCCAAGCGCTCATAGTCCATCGCGATGGCGTATAGGGTTTGCCTGGAAATGTCGTCGTGCATGCCGTCAGCAATAGCTCGCACTTCTGCGGCACGCTGCTCATATTGCTGCGCCCGTCTTGCCCATTCTTCTTTTGTTGGCACCTCGAAACCTAATTTCGCGCAAGGCACCCTACTCCCACTGCCAATGGTTCTCCAAGAACCAAAGCTTGAGCGCAGTAAGGCTTGTCTGAAGAGGGTCGAGGGCGCGAGCTGGACGATGGCTAAAGAGGGCAAACGTGGGGCTGTGGTGAGGGGAAGGCCGGTTGTGAGTGATTTTGGCGGGTTGTTCTAATTGAAAAAGAAGAAGGGACCAAAATGGCACCATTGGATACCACGCTCTTACCTTAGCGCGTGGTGCGACCCGGCTGTACCCAAAGGACACGCGCCGTATGTCCACGTGTTTGACAAAGATGGAACAGATGCCCGCAAGAAAGCCCCTGTCAATATCTTCGCGTTGAATGAGTATTACACAATTACGCGCCAAGATGGGTCACGGGACCTGAGCCTTGAAACGTGGCTGAGCGGTCTCGAAACGTCCTTCGCGAATTGCCGAAGAGACTTTCTGGCTAAGGGCAAAGACTTACCCGGCCCACGCAAAGCCAAGCTTCTTGTTTTTGTGGCTGCGCTCCATGCCCGTACCCCAGCCATGATCGGGCACCATCAGCAATTTTGGAAAGAGCTGGAAGACACCGGGCAGCAACTGGTGCGCTGGGCGAAGACAGCGACGCCGCAAGAACGGAAAAGTGTTGCGAGAGCTTTAAGCAGTCCCTCTGATCGCCGCTCATCCATGTCTCTTAATGAGGTGTCAGAGTTTGCGAACCGCCCTGTGCAAAATCTCTTGCCCGCTTTGGTAGCTGCGGAGGCCCCGCTGTTAGCGCGGATGGCACTCTACGTTTTGTGCACGAAGTCAAAGCCGGGGTTCATAACATCTGACAAACCCGTATCTTGGTTTACGCCGAGTTGGCACAAAAAGCCGCCATTCTGGCAATCACCGGCATTCATGGACCGTGATCTTGAAATCACTATGCCAATCTCGCCGAACCAGATGCTGCTTTTGATGCATGGTGACCATACCAGTCCGTGCCAATACGTCGAGGTCAATGATAACCTCGTGTCGGAGTTGAACCGCCGAACGCGATTTGAATGTGAAAATCAATTTGTGGTGTCTAGTAACGTGACCGAACCATATTGGTTTGATCCTGGCACTATGCCGGATGACGCATGGGAAAAGCTCCATCCCGAATACGCGGCTAAATCCGACGCAAAAATCTGAATGACCATACGCGACCTTGCGCTGACCGCTGTCCCCCATAGGCCCTCGCGCGCGCGGGCGTGGACGCGGGAAAGGATCGGGCGCGCGGGCGCACATGCGTTAAACCGCGAGCGGACGGCTATGCAGAAAACCCGTCCGCAATCGCGTTTCGCAATTCCGCAGAAATGCTGGCGCTAACCCTCCGCAAAATTCCTATGCGGAAAACAGTTGATTGTTGCATAGGCGATTCCCATGTTCTGCGCAGAGCGAGGAACAAGAGGGAATGTCGCAATGCGTGTCGCCTATTACTTGCGAGTGAGTGAAGACGGCCAAACGATTGAGAACCAGCGCCAAGAGCTAGACGCGGTAGCGAAGCACCGGGGCTGGGACGTGGTGGCCGTGTATGCGGACGAGCGGATCAGTGGGGCGAAGGGGCGGGATAAGCGTCCGGCCTTCGATAAGCTGCTCAAGGCTGTCACGCGTGGCGAAGTGGATATGGTCGCTGCCTGGGCAGTGGATCGCCTTGGGCGCTCGCTACAGGACTTGGTGGCGTTCCTGGCTGAGGTACAGGCAGCGGGCGTAGACCTGTTTCTGCACCAGCAGAGCCTTGATACCAGTACGCCAGCGGGCAAAGCCATGTTTCAAATGCTGGGTATCTTCTCCGAGTTTGAGCGCAGCATGATCGTGGCCCGCGTCCATGCGGGGCTGAAGCGTGCGCGGAATGCGGGCAAGCGGCTAGGACGCCCGCCGATTGACCCAACAGTTGAAGGCAAGATCAGGACAGCACTGGAACAGGGTGGCCAAGGCATTTTGAAGATTGCCGGAAAATATGGCGTGGGAAGCGGTACGGTGCAGCGGATCAAGGCTGCGATGACCGCACCGGCAACAGCCTAGCGGCGACGTACAGGTCTGCCGGTCACGCTCCTGATGCCATTGCACACCGGGTAGCCGCTGCACCCATAGAATTCTTCGCCAGCGTGCGCGCCCTTTCTGGCGGTCCTTAGCAGCATCGGCTTGCCACAACGTGGGCACTGTGGGCCATCGTCGGTACCTGGCTCTATCGGCGGCGATGGGGCTGCTGCTGGCGTTGGAGAAGGCCAAGGTGGCGGCACCGGCACGCCTTGGCTCTTGATTGCCGGGTTGCGCAGCCTGAAGGCAACCCAAGAAGCACCGCCCGCCAGCGCGATAGCCAGTAGGTTCCGAAGGAAATCAGGACCACGGTCTACGCCGCCATGATGTGAGCAGGCCCCGCGATAGCCAATTGACGGAGAATCCCAACCGTCCCGGCACTGCGAAGCGTGCAGAACGGTGCCTAGACCCACCTCCCCAGCTACGAGGGCAATCAGTGCAACGACGGCGGGATGCGGAACGCGCATTGGACCACCCTACCAGAGACTCTAGGAAGCCCGTACAGACTCACTTTCGCCAGCCTATGGAGAGCACCGGCCAGCCACGAAACGCCGCCAGTGAGTCTGGAAATGGCGCTGTTTAGTATATCACTAGAGGACAACGGGGCGGGTCAGCCCCGATGAATTGTCAACACTAACGATCTACTGACGCGCCCCCCATTCCATTGCTACCACCATAAGACACCGGCTTCGGCCTGCGACCGCATGACTCACCCTGCTAACCCATTGGCGAGACTCAACCCACCTATCCCAATTTGCATCTAATCCCGCAGTGATTTGATCACCTGCCGATTTTGGTCCAAGCGCGTCCCATCGCAACAACGAAGGGATGCAGCATGAAAATCGAATTGACCAAAAACTGGCTTGTCGAGCTTGAGCGAACATCGCCCGGTACCCTCTACATCGGCCTACCGCATGGCGGGGCAATCTGGATTGAGCGGGCCAGCGAACGCGACCGCGCGGGCTGGAAACCGGAAGTCGAGAAGGATGGGGGCGAATACCGGGTTTGGTGGCTGGCCTTCCATGTCATCTTCACGTCGCCTGGGTGGACATCGCGGCGGGCGAAGGCAGGGCTGAAAGTGGCCGCGTAAGGGTTTGAAGGTTGCACTAAAGAGATACAGAAGCCGTCCTGGGGCGACCTGGGGCGGCTTTATCCTACCCTATAAGACGGCGCGCCCTTGAACCTCCTCCTAACAGACAGTCATGCGCGCTTATTGAGGCCATTAAAGGATACCGACAGGCGAAGTTAGGTATCACTATAGGAAGCCCGCTTTGGAACCTTGCACTAAAGGACAACGCTTGGTGGCTACCATTAAAGGATACCACCGCGAAGTTGGGTACCCCTAAAGGACAGCCTGGTTTACTAGGCCCCTATAAGAGCGAATTGCCCCGACCTATAGGACAAGGGCATTTATACCCCCATTATAAGACACAACCGACGGCATCACATTCGTTGTCCGTTGACAGGCGAGCAAGTCCAAAACGTTAGCGCGAGTTGGTGCAGCGGATGGCGCAGAGGCGCATTATTGGCCCACTATCGACCAGCCCCGTGGTCGATTGCTACCCCTCAAAGATACCCGGCCCGCTCTATCCCTGCATTAAAGGATACCGACCGGCGAATTGTCTGTCCTAACAGACACCCAGCCTGCGCCTATACCCCTCCTAAAGAATAACTACTGGCGTGGTCCTGGCAGGTGGCCTGCCTCTCACCGCTTTAAGCTCCCGCTTCCGCAGAGCCGGTTGACGCTTGGCGGTGAGAGCGCGGGCTTTTCGTTTCGCTCACGTCTTTTTGACACCACGTAATCCGTTTTTGAAACAGACCAAACACAAAGGACCTATGACTACCCGAACACACTCGCCGCTGCGGCAGGCACAAGATGCCGCCAAGGCGCGCGGGGCCAAGACCTTTCATTGGGCCGAACCCTGCATCAACGGCCACACCGGCCTTCGCTACGCCGCGAACGGCAACTGCCTTCAGTGTATCTCCCTGCACAACCGCGCCCGCTACAGCAAGCCCGACCACGAGCGCCAGCTAAGGCTGTCCTACGCCAACAGTAAGTTAGTACAGGTCCGCCATGACACGGCCACGATGTCAGACGCGACAGCGGCGAAAGACATGGTGCGGTCTCTGACCGGAAGATCACCAAGCCTGAGCCTTCTGCATAAAGCGGGGCTGCGCCTTCTCACTACCTACCTCAGTAACGCCCCAGCCGCCTCAAGCGTGATGGCGCTTTTCAGCTAAGACCACCCAACAGGACACCGACATGCCCAACGCGGCTCTTCAAGCCCGCCTAATCCCACTCATGCGCCACAAGCTCCCACTTTCCGAAATCATCAGCACCCTTTCAGACATCCCTGAAGCCACTGTCACGGAAGCCTACGACGCCCTGACGCTGGAAGCTTACGACGTTGAACTCGCCTACACGTCTGCCTAACCACCATCTCAAACTAGCGATAGCGACAGCGATAGCAGACAAGATCAAGTTGGAAGACCTGATTGAGAAATTGTGGAGGGAAGACCCTGTTGAGGTCGAAACCATTTACCACTCTATCGCGGACAACAGGGTCAGTGATGGTTGGCTCACCAGCTATCAACGTCGAAGGGAACACAGGAAGAAGGCCAAGCTCCTTACCCGTAAGAAGTATGGTCTGACCCTGACTGCTATCGCAGAACGCTCCGGCATCGCTAAGGCCACCTTGGTCAGCCTAATGGAGCATCACGGCCTCTTAGAGCTTGTTCAATTCGGAATTGAGCAGAAGCGTAGGCTGGTGACTGAAGTGGCCTATCACGCCCACTTCGGTGCCAACGTCAATCCAGCGAATAGGATTGGGCATTTAGAAGGCCAAGAGAAGGCTGCCAACTTTCCTGTCTTCTACGAAGAACGGTTGCCTGACATCCTATGGATGCTGGACTTCGAAGGTATCAAGGAAGCCGTATCGAAGTTGCCCACCAAGAAGGCCAAGCTGTCATACCTGCTTGGTCATCATGGGTATCTGCCCGACGGGGAGATTGCCGCCCTGGTCGGTTACACCCGAAGGGGCGTCATCAAAGCCCGCTTGAGTGGACAGTGTAAGGTTGTCGTTCGAGCAACCGAGAAAGCCACCTCAACCTACGCTAGTACCTCTTTGGTCCTAGTATAACTTCTGTGTGAACTTTTGGGTCGGGTACGGGCGGCCACCTACACGTCGTCTTGTGGCCCGGCCTTAGCGGCTGGTAGTTGCGAGAGCTGCTTAGAAGTTGGAGGTGCGCCCATGCGGTCCAACCTCTGCTGCGCCATCTCCCGGTATGACGCTGCTATCCGCTGCCAACTCTGCCTCATGTGGTGGTCGGAAGTCCGCGCGGCTTGCTCTTCGGCCTCTTTAGCCTTGGCAAGATAGTTCTCAATGTCTGCGCCTGTGTGCATACCTAAACCCAACTTGGTGCGGTAATGCACAAATTACCCCTTAGTTCCCCGGCAACCTGCCCCTAGCGCAGGTCGCTCCCCCCTCAACCCACCGAAAGGACCACCTTGGCCCACGCCAAAGCCTGCCTATACCCACCTACCCCAGCCTTCGCCCCCGCCTATGACATACGCCCTGCCACTAAAGCTGACATGCGGTGGCTGGCTCCCCGCCTCGCAAGTGGCTCCCTGGATGAACTGTCAGCCGTCAGCCACTTCCAGCCTGTCTCAATCCTGCTCAAGGACCGGGATCGCAAAGCCGTTGTTGTCGAGAAGGCAAAACCTAGCCAGCCTCTAATGGTCTTCGACATCGCCCCGGTTGTCGAAAAGCCCTTGGTCGTACTTTGGGCTGCACTCTCTGACCGTCCTATCGGCGAAACTGCAAGTGCCTATGCCAACGGCTTCTTGAACTGCGTCAATGACACCTACCCGGAAATCCTAACCCATGTGGATGCGCGCAATGTGCGCCACATCGCTTTTCTTGAGAATGTCGGGTTCACCCGCACCGGAGAACTCCCCAATCATGGAAGGAAGCAATTGAAGTTTTACGCTTACACCCGCACTGGATCAGCAGCCAATGTGTGATCCCGTTTCAATGACTGCGGCGACGGTGGCCCTGACGGTAGGCTCCAACATCGCGCAGTTGCAGGGACAGAAGCAGGCGTATGAAGCCAACACTGCTAATGCTGCCAAGTCCATGCGTCTTCAGAACCAGCAGACCAACTTTGGCATTCAGCAGCAGGAAGCTGCGGACAGCATGAAGGCACAGCAGACACAGAGCCGACAGCTTGAGGCTGCCTCTATCGCTGCTGCTTCGGCTGGCGAAAGTGGCACGTCAGGTAATTCGGTGGACGCGCTTATCAACAGCTACAAGTCCGCTGAAGGCACCTATATGTCCAATCTCGCGACCCAGCAGAACTGGAACAGACAGCAGGCGACCATGAACACGCTTGGTCAGTCCGCGCAGGCACAGCGCCAGATCAATTCCGTTGCCAAGCCTGATGTCATCGGCGCTGCACTACGCATCGGCGGGGACAGCCTGGGAGCTTATGACCGATACCTTGGCCCGAGCAGTCGAAGAACGCCGCTCGCGTAAGTCCAATGCTTCATACAGTCCAGTATCGGGAAGACCACCGAAGCCGGGCGTATATTGGAACCGCAGAGGCGAATACATCGGACCACGCCCCTTCGGGCCGCTTCTTCTCAGGCACAAAGCAGCCGCGCGATTGCTTGGCATCAGGCCGAAAGACCTAACCAAGCTGAACGTGCGCCGCGAACTGTACCAAGGCACTTACGTCTACGACCCCTGCGAGATTTACTTGCTCGCAGGTCTTCCCATTCCAAGCGATGCACCAGAACCCTAGCGTTGAACTGCACACCTACGAGAAATCCGTAGGCCCCAGCGCGCGCCAGATATATCGCCCGGATCGCGGCATATGGAATGTCAGATGCACGAACCTGAACAACCGCATCCCGATCTATTGGGGTGTCTCGCCTAATGTCACTGTCGAGACCGGCGACCTAATCCCACCGGATCAAACCGTACTGATAGGCACGTTCCCTGAACCTGTCGCCTATCCCACTTTCATCTTCCTAGTTGCCCCAACGTACACGCGCGCACTCATCACAGAATGCCGCGATGCGCAGTGGTTCAACTTCAGCACACACCACTTCACCAACGGAACACCAAACAACAATGTGGAATAACCCAAATCTCTTTCCTGAGCTTCGCGTCGGCAGCAATGATCCTGCCGAAGCGTGGCGTCCTCGCGAAGCTTCGCAGGGCATGAAGGAAAACACTATCACCGACAGCAACAGCAGCTTCGCCCGCGCTACATCGAACCAAGATGGCAGCTTCACCGCCGACCAGTCTTCCAAGGTGCTGCGAACCTCTAGCGGTTCCGCTGTCGCAGACCAGAACGCTGCCGCTGGCGTGCCTTATGACTATGCGCTTGACCCCAAAACCCGCTGCCAGATTGCGCCCGGCGATTTGAAGGAAGACAGCATTTTGTTCTTCCACGGAAAAGGTGAGGTAACGCTCGCCAGCGCCCGCGCCTTGGGATGGTACTCACCCGCCACCTCAGCCCAGCCTCAGCCAGCTAACGGGGCACGTAACGAGCCTTTTAACGAAGGCCAAGAGCAGTCGAAGGAAGCGACCGATCCGGCACTTCAGTTTGATCTCTTGGCCGATGAGGCAGTGGACCGCGAGTATAGCGCCCTTGTCGATACTACCTATGGAATGGAACAGACGCAGGCCATCGCACAGATTGTTGAAAATGGTGAGATGGACCAGCGGACGCTTGGCAATCTGGCTTCACAGTTGCGCTGTGAGCCTGACCAGCTTGCGGCACGCGTGGCCCCTATCATGAGTGCCTTCAAGGAACAGGCTCTGGCGGTGATGTCAGAGGGCGGGCTTGATGGAAATGCTGTTGTCGCGTGGGCACAGCAGAATAAACCGGAAGCGCTGAAGCAGGCCATGAACCGGCAGGCGACAATGCGACAGGCTGGCGGCTACGCTGACTTGCGCAGGGAGTATGTTGAAACGCTGGCGGAGCATTCGCCCCAGCTTGCGCTATCGGCGAACCTGGGGCCGGGCATAACCTCGCGCCTTGATCCGAAGCACGGCGTCTTAGTCAACATTCCCGGCATCGGCGAGATGAAATGGGCCAGCGCCATTAGGGCGTTTGGACCGAAGTAAGGATGACGGCAGACTGCGTTCCATAGACAGGAATCCGGTCTGCCCCTTCCTACCCCGGCTTGGCGGTGCCACCCCAAGCGAGCGGAAGCCCAATGATTCCGATAACAGCGCTTATCCCAAACAGCGCAAGGCCACTAATGTAATGCCCGAAGGCACTGAGCCAAACGTCGGAAGACAACCAATACGGAAACGCGAGAAGGATTAGTCCGACCAACGGCACTCCAATCTTCTGCTGCTTGTCCCCTGCAATAACTCCCCATTTCATTGCTCCAACTGCACAACACGGAATCATCGCTACGGCCACAAACTTTAGGGCGAACAGAATTCCGTTTGAAAAAATGAAGGCGGTGGCGACGCCCAAGACAGCAAGGAAATAGTATGCCGCCATTGTACCCCTCCCCAATGAGAGACGTAGCCTACGCCTACTCAATGCCTATAGCCAACCTTAGAAACTAAGGAGAAATGCACACCTTCAACTATCAGAGGACGGTTTGAGCCGCCGTCCCGCACGCTTCACACAAGCTGACGTAAGGCGCGCGATACAGGCAGTCAGCAAATCAGAAGTCCCGATGGACATTGAGATTTCCCCGGATGGGACCATTC
>Ga0105240_10015837_pt1 | contig 10229 bp, 9 predicted proteins | sample KBSC54metaG_FD_80426 | JGI IMG/M metagenome (GOLD analysis project Ga0105240, IMG submission 80426) | Corn rhizosphere microbial communities from Kellogg Biological Station, Michigan, USA - KBS C5-4 metaG | ecosystem: Host-associated > Plants > Roots > Rhizosphere > Soil | place: Michigan, USA... | reverse complement strand
GTCAAGAACCGTAGATCCGTCGGTTTCGTCGGTATGAGGATAGTTTAGGTTCGCACAATTGGAATACATGCTGCGATCCCCGCCTAGATACCACTGATGATTTGACGTGGCGGGGTTGGCGCACGATACGTCAAACCCTTTTGTCATATCGCCGTCTAAGGCCAGTGTCGTGAACCCCTGCGCCTGCGCCGGAGCTGGCACGGGAACGGGAAGAACGCATTGACCGTAGACGATCGCGGCTGGGACAAAGGCCAAAACAACAGCGGTGATCGACAGGCGCCATGCGCCTACCGAATATAACAGATTCAGCATTTAATAACCTATAAATTTTAGAGAATTGGAAGTCTCGACGATATTATTTTACTTATGGGCGTTGCCAGATCAGAGAATGACGCCTCACCAACCCCAACGAGGTCCGATGCCACCGAACAAAATAACGATAACCAGGATCAGGAGGATCAGACCGACGACGCCTAGCCCAGGCCCCGCAGTATTCCATCCCGCGCGATGTCCGTACCAGCCGCCGCCGCCGAAGAACAGGATCACCAGGATCAAGACGATGATGAGCATCATGACGGTTCCCTCGCAAAAGGCCGCGCAACGACAACAGCTGGCCGCGGCGGCGGTCGGTAGGATTGATAGAGCTTGACCGCCCCACCGGTGGCAGCGACAAGCAACCCGGCAAGTGCCGAGGCCGTCGGCAGATCGAGCGCCGCGATCGGAAAGGTGGTTCCCCACACAAGCACGATGGCGAGCATCGCGGTGATCCCTGCAACGGAGACGTGAGATGCGTTCATACCTACCTCAAAGGAACCGTACGCAGCTCCCCCTGGGGGCCGCTGGCGAACATGAATGTCGAGAGCGCCCATACGGAGCCACGCTCCTCTTTCGCGGCTTGTGCGGGCGCGGGCGCGGGTTTCTCGGCGATCTGCTGAGGGGGGAGAGAGGTCGGTGAGCAACAGGTTACGATCCCGCCGCCAACCAAGATCAGGGCCACCGCTGCGCTCAGCGCCGAGATGAAGCGAGCCGGACGACCGGTCGCCTGCTCGTGACCGGTGATGCTGTCGACAATGATCGTCGTCCCTTCGCCGCTTCCAGGAACGCTCGGCACCGCTGCACCATCACACATCGCGATGGTTGCGATCAGCGCCTGGCCGGCGGAATAGCGAGAATAACCGGCCAGCTCGACGCCTTGGCCGCTATAATGACCGACGACGGCGCGCCAGGTCGGGTTGGCCTTGTGCAGATCCGCGAGGTACTTGACCATCGCTGTCATGTTCAGGGCCGGATCGGCGCGATTATCGTATCCCGTGCCTAGCAGCCCGTAATCGGTCCCGGTCCCTTTCGTGAATTGCCCGAGCCCGGTTGCGCCGGTCGAGCTGATCGCCCCTGTATCCCAAGCGCTCTCCGCATTGATCAGAGCGGACAACAGGGATGGCGGAACTCCTGCCTTTGTTGCAAGAGCGTCGGCCGCATAGGTGTAGTCCAGCTTGGCTGCCATCGCGGCGCTTAGCCCTTTTTCTGGTTGTATAACAAAATGGAGGGGAAGGCCCCGCGAGCACCGGGGAGGAAATCGGCGCCCGCGGGTTTCGTCTTTAAGGTTTGTCGGCCGGTGCGCCGAGGCTCAGCGTCATCACCGACGCCTGGCTGTTGGGACCGACCGTTACGACGATGTCTTCCGACACGCCGGTAATGGTGACGGTGCCATTGCCGAGGTCGGCGTCAGCGGTAACGGTGACGCGGGCGGTACCTGAGGCAACGGTATCGACAACCGCGGACATCCCATCGCCGGATGGTGAGACCATGACAACGGTCTCGTCCGACGATGCCCAAAGCGGAATGCCGTCAACAGGAGCGGCCAGCCCACGATTGTTGGTGATCGAAAGAACTGCGTTCGGATAATTTTGGTCGGTTGTTACATTCGCCATTTAGAATCCTAATGAAAGTGTTATCGCGGCTAGAAAATATTGACCCTTACCAAGACGCCACGCCAAAAACAGGGACGGGTTCTTATCTTGTTATACTATTCGGATTTGTCAGATGGATTCCCGAGATTGACAATTATTTGGGTGGCGGCAGCAGATGGATCAAAGACCCCTGCGGCCGCGCCAACATCTGAGACTTCCTCTTGCAATTCCGCAAAGAGGCTTGGTGGGATCACAATGGGATCAAGAGCCGGGTAGCCATCGGCATCCAGCGCCGCCGAGGCGTCGAGGCTTGCCAGCACCGCATTGATCAGGGACCTACGGCGCTCTCTCGCCGACAAGGCGTCCCTGACGAGCACCAGCAGATCTCCCGAGAGAGACACGTTTGCCAGATCGCGCAAACCTCGGATCTGCTGGGTAACCACCGTCAACGCGGTCTGAAGTGTCGCGCGATCGTCAGCCATAGTGATATTTCTCCAGATCCTATGGACCGGCGGTCGGATCTGTATTGCGCGCGACAGCATCAGAGAGTGCTTGGCGCTGGCTTTCGAGCGATGCAACGACCGCCTGAACGCGGTTCATATCGCCTGATGCAACCGCATCCGCCAGCTCCTGATGAATGGTGTCGAGCAGCATCATAACGCTGTCCTCCACATTCTTAACTTCCGCGACTTTGGCTTCCAAATCGTCTAACGCAGCCATGACTTTTGCTCCTTGTCGAGAAAGGCTGGCCTGCCCAGCCTGCAATTCCGCAATCGTCGCAGCCAGAGCATTGACTCTGGCCTCAATCCGATCAATTGCGGTAAGATTAAAGAGAGATGTTGCCATTATGGTTACTTAGCGGGGGGCTGGTGAGGAGATGACTACCGGCGCCTGCTGCACTTCATGAATAATGCCGAACAAAGCCATGCCCATAGAGACCACGAGTCCAACCCACAAAGCCATCATCCGCAAGCTGTCTGCGCCGCCTGTTCGAGATCCTCGGCTCTCATTGATGTTGTTGCGGTTCTCGGCGATAGCCTCTCGCAGGTTGTCGACCTTGGACTGCATTGCATCGTCTTTGGTGTTTATCAGCGTGCTGAGGCTGGCTAATGTGGCGCGTGTCGTTTCCTTATGCTCGAAGAAAGCCTCTTTCGCCGCCTGCAGAGCAGAGGCGGTCGCGCGCTGAGCACTTTCCGTCGCCTGAGCGTGCAGCTCCTTGAGATTATGTACCTCTCGATCTATTGTCGGAGGAACCTTGTCTAGGTCGACCCGCAATCGAGTGAACGCTTGCTCTATTCCAATCATGCGGCTTTCGAGCAATTCGCGCAGCGCCGAGATATCGCGTCTCAACGCCTCGGTGGTAAGTGTCGTCGGATCTGGAACCGGGACAGAACCTACCACTGATGACATCCGCGCGGGCATCACCACGGCACGACCGAAACCGCGAACTTATCCTGGTGCCATTTGAGGTCAGCCCCGCATGTCCAGGTGTAGCGCAGCTTCGGCGCCGTTGGGCTGTCGTAATTATAGAAGCTGTCGCCGTCCGCGCATGTCGACCCTTTGACCGGCGTACCCCGCGCCATGTTACCCTGCGGCCCGGTAGGCCCGGTAAGGCCAACCGGTCCAGGAGGTCCAGGCTGTTTGGGAACCGTCAGCACCACATTGCCGGTCGTTGGCGTGCACGAGGCAGCGTCTTTGCAATTCAGGCTGGTCACGCCACTGCCAGCCGGCGGAGGCGGGACCGGCGCGCCTGCCGCTACCGTGTACGCTACGGGGCCGGCGAGCGTTATCTTCGTGTCGTTATTGGCGTAGAACGTCACAGCATAAAAACCAGGCGTCGCCGATGCCATAAAGGTCAGGTCTGCTGACACAATCGGCGTGGTTGAGCCTGGCCAATCCTTCGACCCCGTTAGGTACGCCCATTCGGGTGTAGCGCCAGGCGCCCATACCCAATCGGAGGCTGATCCGCCGGCCCCGCGGACCGATACCGTTATCGGAGATCCGGGAGCTACGGTGGGAGGGGAGATTGTCAATGTAGGGGCCGCTGCTGCTGGCAGGGAGACCAGCAGCAGAGCCAGGGAAAGCCAACGCATCAATGTATCCTTGTGTTTTCGTCGATCGCCAGTTTGGCGCGGTCGCTGAAGTCGGTGACTCCGCGAGCGGTTACCTTGTTGTAGGCTGGCAAGACATTAGTTTGCCCGACCGTCATCAGCATCTTGATCGCGGCATAGGCATAGGTGCTGTAGCTGCTGAAGAACCCGGTAGACAGCGAGTCCGCAGGGTCCATGGGACGCAGAGAAAGATAGAGGCAAGCACCCTGAGGAGTGCCGCTCACGGTATAAGCAGTGAATGGCGTCCCGGTTGCCGGATTGATGATCTTGAAACTATCTACGCCATTCGACGAATTTTTGACGACATTACTGATCGTAAACCAGAATGTTCGGTCGGAGATTTGGTCTGGATACGGGGCGCCCCATACATTGCCTTGTGGGTTAGCGACTTCAGATGGGTTGCGAACTTTATCGCCATTGGACGCAAACGTATCATGACTTCCTTGGGGAGTCCAAACATCGGCACCGTTCCCAACATTGACGCACCAGTAATCCTTCGCCTCTCCATTCGCTGTATAATCATTGGCGAAGAACGCACCAGAGCCGGGACACCAGGGGCTATCCCCAACGGCGCAAGAGTGTGTAGTCGACGGGTTGAATATATTCCCGGTCCAATTGAACCCGCCACAATAATAGGACGAATAGGTGTTCGGCACGGTATCGGAGCAGCGATTAAGGTGCTCTTGCACGAAACGCGGCAGAAAATACCCAGATAGCGGATCACGGAGACGCGCCCAAGCGAGAGACATCGTCAGGTGCCCGTAAACATTCTTAAAGGTCGATGGATTGACCTCGAAATATGGCGTCGTAAACAGGCTTCCAAAATTCCCACCCATAGACGTGGTCACAGCTTGGTAATGCCAGTAGTTCTCCTGCAACACATCGTTGAAGTAGGTTCGCTCCATATTGCTGTCAGCACCGTAGGCCGCTGCCATGGAGGTGTCGCGATGCATCCAATAGGCGCCGCGAACCTGGCAGCAAACATTGTGCAGGCCGTAGAACCGCACCCCATTGACCGTTGAGGTTTGGTGCTCAACCATCAGATCTCCGGTGGAGATGCTAGGGAATTGCCGATTGGCAATGGTGTACACAGCATCAAGTGCGGCTCGCCCGCCATGGAACTGGTACCAGCCGTCAGAGTAGGCCGGCACATGATCGTTGCCGCCGGAGGTAAACAACCCGGTGTTGTATCCAGGAGCCCCGGAGTAGGCGGCCTCAGGCGTCCCCTCTCGCGGGAAGACCAGCCCGTCCATATTGGTGCCGGTGAAGATATCCACCGTACCTGCATGGTTTGTCGGGAAGGTAACGGACCCTTCGGTATAGCTCCCGCCGCCGCCGCCATGGTTTGCTGCCGGAGGCCCGTTGTTGAATATCGGGATACGACCGGTGACCTCCTCGCGCATGACAGAGGAGGGCCAACTCGGCCACGCATAGGCTGCAAACCTAGCCATATCCCAACGATCGACCCTCTCGGTGATCAGCGCCTGGGCAAAATAATCACTCTCGACGCCAAGCGGGGATCGCTCCGCACCGCCGCCACCCCCGCCCATAGGACCGAGGCCCTGAGGCGTATAATAGGGCGTGTTGTAATCGATATAGTTGAAGGGGCCAGTGCCAGTGTCGTTCGGTTTGAACGGCATGACCGAACCACTCTCTTTCCAATACTGGATTTCGGCTGTGGAGAGAGAGGGATAGAGGTTCGATACAGTTCTGGCGGACGTTGTCCCAACAGTCCAATTCTCTTTCGCGTCCGGCATCCAAGTGTACCATCCGCCCCATTTGTACTGCCAGATACGGAAAGAGAATGTCTGCGTGCCTGATCCTTCTGTTGTTGGAATAACATCGGGAATCGCGCCGGTGCAGATGCTGGGGATCCTGGCCAGGTATATTTTCTGGCCGTTGTTGGCATTTACGTTGGTGTATTGGGTGCCGGATGCATTTATGAAATAGATGCGATCGTTGGTCATGCCCGCGGGCGGCGTGCCTGCGGTGTGATACTCGACCGCCATGCCATGGTACCAGGCGTTTGTCCCGACGCTGCCGGGAATCGTCCATTGACCGTTTGTATCGATTGCACCTGAACCGCACCCTGGCCAAGCGGTCGTGTTAAGAAGGATAGGGTTGGTCGAGCTGTCAAGCGAGGCGTTATACCAAGACCAATCAATAAGATTGGTGGCGCTATCCAGAAGCTGAGGATGGTAGCTTACTACCTGGGGATCGTTGGCGAAGCCCACGGGACCGGGAGCCCCAGCGTCACCGACCGTACCGGCGGCAACATTCATCCAAGGATTCATCACGAACGCGACGTGACGCACCTGCCCGAGGCTCGTCTGATTGCTCGGATCTGTCGTTAGATCTAGGGTCCATTCGACATACAGCAGTGGATCTTTGTTGCCGCTGGTGGCGTAGATCGGCGGTCCGCGCACGATGTAGGTGTCGGATACCGGGCCGGCACGGACGTGCCTTGGCGCATCTCGCCCGGTGTTATTAACGTTGTCGCAAACCCGAGATACCGCATGTCCGCTGTCGCGCACCGTGTGGTCCTGGTTGCGAACATCCGTCATGTCGAGCTTCAGGTCGTGCGCAGCGCAGAGCGCAGCCAGGGTCTGCTTTCCGGCGGCCGAGTAGGTGCCGGTCTGTTTGATAATCTCCATCGTATAGGTGCCGCGCGCCGGGATCGCGACCGGCAGCTGCACGGCAACAGCCGCGTGGCGCATCGAGCCATCGTCTGAATTTTCTCTGAACGTGGCGATGTCGTCGAGCTGCTGGATCAGCGGAACATGCGTGGTTGCATCCCGGAAGACCGGATAGGACCCGATCGGGAAATCTCCCCGGCGGAAAGCGTGGCCGAAGAAATGGACTTGCCCAACAGTCGTTGCCGCTGTGAAGGAAGCGTTTTGGATGGTGTATGTCGTTACCACCACGCCCGCAGCGCCGTTTCCGGTAACAGACTTTGTTTGCGTCAGAGGTAAAATTGAACCGTCTGATGGGGTTGCCGTGATAGGGATGGAATAGGTGTTAGCCGGAAGATCCGCGGCACCAACTTTGAGCGTGGTTCCGACAATCACAAAATTCGGGTTGGTTTGCGTGAAGGTTCCCGCGAATGCTGGCCCCTGATCCATGGTTGCAGTTATGGTGCCTATGACAGCATTTGCTGAGCCAGCCCCGGCCTGGAATTGGGAAGGTGAGAGATTGATCGCCGTCAGAGCCTGCGAGGGCGGAGGAGGCCCAGCGCGGGGCGTAAAGGCCTGGGTCAGCGGCGCAATGGCACCGTCTTGCGGTGTGGCGATGATCGTGATCGCGTAGCTTCCGGCGGGCAGCACACCAACGGTCACTAGATTCCCGCCAGAGATCGCAAATTTCGCAGCATCCGCGCCGCCGATCGAGAGCCCGCCGCAGAAGAGAGAAGTCTGAGGGCTCATCGTTACCGTGATTGCCCCCACCGTGGTCCCGGTAGGTGAGTTTTGAAGGAAGCTGGTGTTTGACAGATTGATAGATTGCACGATCTGAGATGCCGCGCTGCCGACGACAGAAATCGGCGACGTGGTGAATGACGCAATGGGAGAGCCCGTTGTCGGCGTATAGGAAACGACAATTATGCCTTGAGCGCCATTGCCCCCAACTTCCGCCGCCGGTTGGAGATATCCAGGGCCGCCACCCCCGCCGCCGTATGATCCCCCATTTGCTCCCGGTGCCCCGAGGGTGGTATTTGCGGCGCCGCCACCGCCACCCCCGCCAGACCCGTGAGACGCATCCCACTCAATGCCATTGCCGCCAACTCCTGGCGCGCTGCTGTTTGTACCAAAGCCTCCTCCGCCACCGGACCCGTGAGATCCTGCTCCACCCACGGTCGACGATGACGCCCCTGTCCCTCCAAGGGTCCCATCCTGAGCCGTCCCCCCAGCGCCACTAAAACTTAAACCACCTGGTCCGCCATTACCGCCGCCGCCATTACCGCCGCCGCCCCCGGACCCTGCATTCGGAAAACCAGATGAGGCTCCGGCACCACCTGACCCACCAACTCCATTTGCTCCGGCCGCGCCGCCTCCACCGCCCGTGGACGATCCTCCACCAGGAATCGTTCCACCGGTTCCCCCGGCAAATCCTATTGTACCAGTTCCTCCAGTCCCCCCCGCACCACCAGCACCAGCCGCGGCATGCCCGGCGCCCGTTCCACCGTTGGCGACAAGAGACGTTGTATTAAACGTTGTATTGCCTCCATTCCCACCAACCGGACTCGAACTTGTTCCGCCATTACCCCCGGAGCCGACAGTTACGGGAATTGCTGCCCCAGCAGTAGCGCTGAAGTTTGTAATCTTGCGGTATTCGCCGCCGCCGCCTCCGCCCCCATTGCCATTCGCCGCATTACCCTCTCCGCCACCGCCGCCGCCAATGGCCTCGATAGTATTGGATGAGCTATTCCAGTCCGCAGGAACGGTCCATGATGTGCCGGACGTGAGAAAGATCTTTGTGGTTGCTGATGGTGTAGCGGTGATCGTGATCGAGTATGTGGCGGCAGCAACGTCCGCAACACCAACTTTGACCGTGTTTCCGACGACCGCGAACTTTCCTTGATCCGTCCCGCCTAACGAATAGGTTCCCGAGAAACCGGGACCCGTAGAGGGGTTCATCGTTGTGGTGATGGTGCCGACATTTCGCCCGGCCGAACCGGAGCCTGCGGCAAACGTCTTTGGTGCCAGAACAACCGAGGAGATGGACTGAGACCCTGCCGCGCCGGTTCCGTTAATCGGAATTATAAGGCTGACAAATGGAGAGTTGGTGACGTTACCAGCACTCGACGCTGCGGTTATCTGAATATTGTATGGCCCAACAGATGACAGCACGCCATTCGTGACCACGTTGGTCCCGACAAGCGCAAAATTCGCCGCGCTTGGCCCGCCGAGGCTGTAGGTTCCTGTGAATGCTGGCCCCAGAGACATCACCGTCGTGATCGCTCCGACGACGGTACCGGATGGCGAGCCGACCACAAATGATTGATTCGTCAGGCCGACCGAGACGATTGTCTGCGGCGATATCGCGCTATTGCCAGCGTGCGGGCCTAGAAAGCCGCCAGCCCAGGCCGAGCTGGCCGAAAGAGCAAGGAACAGAAAGACCGTAAATGCTCGGTTCATGGAGTAGACCCCTGCTTGAGTGTCGGACCCCATAAGCGAATACCGGAGGTTCCGTCGCCAGTGTGAATGGGAGACTGAAGGGCGTCTCCTGTTGACAAGGCGAGATAAATGGCGCTTGGATTGTTCGGAAGATTAAACCTTACACACACATTCGAGTACCCGTTAAGCGTCCTTATGGATGCGGTGGTTACATAATTGGCTCCATTATTTTGGACGTTGATTGGATTTCCGGTAGACAAGCTAAATGCCGTGATCACATAAGAAGCAAACCCTTGGTCAGCTGCATATATGAGCAAATTTCTATTTGACGACAACGAAGAATTGAACCATATACAAAATGTGTAGTCAAAGTTTGCAAACCCGGTGAAACTTTGGCTTATCTGATGCTGAGTCGTCGCAGTGTTCTCGATTAAGCTCGCGGCGCCATTAGCTATCGCAAATGGATCTGCTTGACTATTCGGTGTTAAGGTGGCATTGAACGGAACCCACGAGCTTGTCATGTTGCTGCCGCCAGAAATTATATTTGCGGCTGTCGCAGCTTGATATGTACCGACCGAATCCCAGGCCGATGTCGACTGAGAGACATATTGTTTCGACTCGCCTGCCGAAAGCCAGGCGCATCCGGTGGTAATGGCAGAGGAGTCGAGTTGTCCGCCAGTCGGTGGACAGATCTGGATTGGGTTTGCCGATCGGTTAACAACGTAGTTGTGCCCGCCTAGCGTCGGCGCAGGAAGAACAACCGCATTGTATGGGAAGAAGGGGGCAGCAGAGCTGGTAATGCGGTTTTGCTGCGCCGTAAGGACGAGACCATTTGATTGATTGGTGCCGACTGCCGTAAGACCCACGGCCACGGAATCCGTGCTGGCGCCCCCGCCTGTGCCATTTGCTGCGGCTGTCAGGCGGCCATCTTGCGCAACCGTGATGTTGGCATTTGTATAGATGCCGGGAGTAACTGCGGTCGCCGGCAGCTGAGAGGCCGGGAGCACCCCATGCACACCGGACAGCGCCCATGTAGCGCCATCGGATGAGGCACATACAAAGCTGCCGACCGTGAAGGTAAAGCTCGTGCCGCTCACACC
>Ga0105240_10015836_pt1 | contig 10230 bp, 9 predicted proteins | sample KBSC54metaG_FD_80426 | JGI IMG/M metagenome (GOLD analysis project Ga0105240, IMG submission 80426) | Corn rhizosphere microbial communities from Kellogg Biological Station, Michigan, USA - KBS C5-4 metaG | ecosystem: Host-associated > Plants > Roots > Rhizosphere > Soil | place: Michigan, USA... | reverse complement strand
GTGGGATGCCAGACGGCGATGCTGCCGTCGCGGGCGCCGGAGGCGAGCCAGTCGCCTTCGGGTTGATAGTGGAGGGCGCTGATGAGGTCGGTGTGCCACTCGAGGATGGTGGGGGTGCGTCCCTCGGGGCCGCGGCCGGAGCAGTCCCAGACGGAGATGGCGTCGCCGCCGCCCGCCGCGAGCCAACGGCTGGCGCGATGCCAGGCGAGTTGCCGCACCTTGGCCGCGTAACCGCGCATGTGCATTTCGGCGCCGTTGTCGGTGTTCCAGACATGGACGGAGCAATCCTGGTTGCCGGTCATCAACCATTTGCCGGAGGGACTGAAAGACATTTTCAGGATGGGATCCTTGGCGGCGAAGCGGCGGGCGTCGCCACCGGTCAGGAGATCATCGACGATAACTTCGGTGCTGGTGGCGACGGCGAGGGTGGTGCCGTTGAGAATCCAGCCGAGATCGGCGACGGTCCTGGTGAACTTGATTGGTTCGTCGGCGGACTCGCCTTTTTCATTCCAGAGCGTGACTTTGTTGCCGGCCCCGAGGGCGAGGAGATGGCCTTTGTCATCGATGGGGCGTATGCTCCAGGCGAGATGCTCGGCCCACATGGCGCCGGCTTCGTGTTCGGCGAGGATTTTGCCGGTCTCGGTGTCCCAGAGTTTCCATTTTCCATCGCGGCCTGCGGTGGCGAGAGCCTTGCCGTCGGGGCGCCAACTGACGGCGTCGCAGCCGTCTTCATGGGCCTGTTCGAAAAGATGGATAGCGCGGCCTTCGGCGGCATCGTAGATCGCGACTTGTCCTGACACGGAGGCGACGGCGAGACGGGTGCCGTCGGGAGACCAGGCGAGGCTGGTGGTGAAATCGTTGAGTTTGCCGTGCCAGAGGAAGGCGATGGGGCGGAGTTTGGGGTTCATCTGGATTTTAGGAGAGCGACAGGGTCACCCAAGTTGTACCGGGAAACGGGGAAGCTCAAGAGACATGATTACGGTTTGGGCCTGCCGATTGCCGCGAAGGCGGCGGCGAGGAAGGGAGCGACTCCAGCCCAATGCGGAAGATAGAGGATCAACCAGCCGCCGAGAGCGGCGCCGCAACCATAAATCAGGACGACGCTGAACTGGAAGCGGACACGCGTGCGCGCCTCCTCGCGTTGCTCCAACTGGGTTGGGGGGAGAAAAAGCAACGCCATGGCGCCGGTGGCGAAGGCGGTGATAGTGCCGGTGATCGCGGTCGTGGCGACGCCTGGGACGCTGAGCCGGTAGAGAGCGGCGGACTGCAGACCCATGGCGAGGGCCAGCAAGGCCAGGAGCGCGTGGGAGCTGAGATCGCCGGGCCGGTCGACGAGCAGAAACCAGCCGGGCGCGAAGATCAGGAGCACGATCTTCTCCAGGCCGACCAGTCGAAAGCCGAGGTTGGGCCAGTCCTTTTCGGGGAGATCCCGGCCCAGCCAGGCCCCGAGACAGACGCCTGACACGAAGATGGCCAGGACGTAGAGAATCCGAAAAGCGGCGAGAAAGTCGCCCTGCCCGACATCGATGCCCATGAGCACAAAGTTGCCGGTCATGTTCGAGGTGAAGACGTGGTCGAGCCCGAGAAAGCCGATGGCGTCGGCGCTGCCGGCGGTGAGGCTGAGGAGGAGCAAGTCGCGGGCGGCGTTTTGACCGACGGATTTCATATAAGCAAATAAAAGGCGTGCGGCTAGTGATCTACGGGATATACGGCCATACTGTTGCCCGTGAGAATGCACCAAGCATGCCGATTTGGCGTGTGCTGATAAAAGAGCCAATTTGCTTTATTGATACGAAGACTCAAGCTCATGCCTGTCGATGTAACATAAGCTTTGGTTTTAAGATCGGGTTCATTTAATTCAAAGTCCGAGGCGTAGTCGATTTCGGTCGGTAAGCCATGAACATTGAGCGTATTGGGAAGTCCAATGGCAGCCAACGAGGTAGGATATTTGCCATGTGCATCTCGATAGTTTTCCAACTGAGCGACCATCGGTTTTAATGAATCGATAGTGGGCGCAAGTTGTTCAAATGATACGGGCTCAGGATCTGAGAAATAATACAGGGTATACGCCCCGACTCCCATGAGGCAGACGACGAGTACCAGAAGGTACCCGATCCATTTCTTGGATTTCTTTACGCCAGGCACGACCGGAAGCCCTCGTTGAGTTCCTTGCGGTCGAGGTTGCGGCCGATGAAGATGAGGGTGTTGTGACGGGGCTCGGTGCCCCACTCGCGGTCGGGCTTGCCGTCCATGAGCATATGGACGCCCTGGAAGACGAAGCGCATGGAGCGGCCCTTGACGGCGAGAACGCCTTTCATGCGGAAGATGTCCTGGCCCTTGGTGCGGAGGAGGGTGCCGAGCCAGTCGGAGAGTTTCTTTTCGTCGAGATCGCCGGGGGTACTGATGCCAACGGAGGTGACGTCCTCGGCATGATGATGGTCGTGGTGCTCGTGCTCATCATGCCCGTGGTCATGATCGTGTTCGTCGTGGTCGTGATCATGCTCATGACCGTGGTGATGTTCTTCCTCGGAGGCCTTGAGGAAATCGGGCTCGAGCTCGAGGGCGCGCTTGAGGTCGAAGCCGCCGATGTTGAGGACCTTGTTGAGATCAATGGAGGCGTTCTCGGTGCGGTAGACCTTGGCCATCGGGTTCATCTTGCGGATGCGGGCCTCGGTCTTTTCGAGTTCCGCAGCCGGGACGAGATCGGTCTTGTTGAGGAGGATAACGTCGGCGAAACCGATCTGTTCGCGGACTTCGCGCATGTCGTCGAAGTGGAGGCCGACATGCTTGGCGTCGACGACGGTGACAATGCCGTCGAGGAGGAAACTTTCCTTCACTTCCTCGTCGGTGAAGAAGGTCTGGGCGACGGGGCCGGGATCGGCCATGCCGGTGGTCTCGATGAGGACGGAGTCGAACTTGTCGCGACGCTTGGCCAGTTTCGCCAGGATGCGGATGAGGTCGCCACGGACGCGGCAGCAGATGCAGCCGTTGTTGAGTTCGAAGATTTCCTCGTCGGACTGGATGACGAGCTGGTTGTCGACGCCGACTTCGCCGAATTCGTTTTCGATGACGGCGATGCGCTTGCCGTGCTTTTCGGTGAGGATGCGGTTCAGGAGCGTGGTTTTGCCGGCGCCGAGGAAGCCGGTGATGACCGTGACCGGGATGCGGGAAGGGGACGTGGACATAAGAAAAAAGGATGTAGGGGCGGGCGGTTCCGCTCAAGCGAAACCGACAATGGTCCTAGGATAGCACAAACGGGCGATTTTTCAGCCGCGGGCCTTGGAGCCGCCTTCCTGCAATTGCAGGGAGAGCTGGCGATAGCGGTGAGTAAGGGACTCGTGCTCGCGGCGCAGTTCCTTGAGGTCTTCCTCGAGCTGGCGGATGCGCTGGTCCTTGGCCATGTCGACGGCGAGGGAGGCAGTCGATTTCATGACCTCCTTGGGGGGACGCTTCATGGCGCGCTTCTTTTCGAATTCGAGCGCGGCAAAGAGGGCGGCGATGGGGAGGGACTGGTTGGTCTTGACGTGGGTGGCGACGGTTTTTTCGGTGATCAACTTTTCGTTGATGAACTCGCGCAGGGTGCCGACGGTGGTGGGGCCGTAGACTTCATCGCCGGGGAGGCGGACCATCCAGAGCATTTCGAGGAAACCGATGTCGGTAGCGGGACGCCAGTTGTCGTTGCTTTCATCGATGAGGTCTTGGGGCGCGACTTGGGCGGAGTTGGCCCATTCTTTCAGTGTTTCCGCGTCGACCGGTCCGTAGACGGAATCATCCGGCGCTTTTTTCACACGCCAGACGGCTGATGGCTCAGCTTCGGCCCCTAAAGTTTCGCTCATAAAATTATGTTCCTGGCTTTGGGATAAAGAGTTTTTGTCCCACCTTGAGGACACTTTTATCGGTCAGGCCATTGGCTTTCTGGATATCGCTGACGCTCACATTGACTCCGGTTTGCCGGTAGGCGTTACAGATAAGCCTAAGCGTCTCCCCGCTGGCGACAATATGATAATAACCTTTTTGTGGCTTGGCCGGGGAGGGCTCCGTGGCGGCGGCGCTGGGTTCCGGAGCGGGATCGGAGGGCGGTTTGAGAGTGGAACTCGAGGAAGAAGTATCCGGAGCGGGGGTCTTGGCCGGGGTCGGGGTGGAGGCGGCAGAGTCGGTCGAGGACTTCTCGGGCTTCTTTTTTGGGGCCGATTTGGAGGAGCCGGAGGACTGCTGCTTGATAAGATCGGCGACGCTATCGATCAGGACTTGGCGTTCCTTGGCATGGGCGGCCTCGGCTTTATCGAAGGCGGCGCGCAAATCGGACAATTGTTGTTTTAACGTCGCGTTCTCGGTCTGCACGCTGGCGAGATCGGCCTGGAGTTTGGTGATGTCGGCTTTCATGCCGTCGACGGCATTCTTGGTGGACTCGGAATTGGCCTGGATATTCTCGAGCTGGTCCGAGGCCTTGAGGAGTTTTTCGCGCGCGGCCTCGGCATCCTGCTGGGCGCCGGGATCGGCCGCATGCAACCGGGCGGTGGGGGAGAAAGCCAGGCAGATGCTGAAAAGAATGACAAGAATTCTCACGGGGGGAGGGCGAATATCCAACGTCTTCCGAAGATACGAATTACGTCAGCTTTCGGCAAGCTCGGCAAATTCGTTTTCGGTGAGAATCCGGATGGGGGCACCTTCCTTTTGGAGGCGCTGGGCGTCGTCAAGTTTGGATCCGGCATTTTCGCCCGCAACGAGATAGTCGGTTTTTTTGCTGACGCTGCCGGAAACTTTGCCGCCTGCGGCGATGATGCGTTCCTTGATGTCCTCGCGCGGCACGCTCAGGGTACCGGTGATGACGAAGGTCTTGCCGGTGAGGTTGGCGCCGCCGGTGGTGACGGTCCGTTGCTGGGCCTGGGTATTGATGCCAGCCTTGCGGAGGCGGCGAATGAGCTCGCGGTTATTCTCGTGGGAAAACCAGGCGACGATACTTTTGGCGACGACATCGCCGATGTCGCGAATTTTAAGGAGGTCTTCTTGGGTGGCGCTTTCGATGGCGTTGAGCGAACCGAAATGGCCGGCGAGGGCCCGGGCGGAGCCGGCGCCGACGTGGAGGATGCCGAGTCCAAAGATGAGCCGCCAGAGATCCGCTTTCTTGCTGGCTTCGATGCCGTCGAGGACGTTTTGGGCGGATTTCTCAGCCATGCGTTCGAGGCCGGAGAGTTTTTCGAGCGTGAGGTCGTAGAGATCGGCGGGATCCTTCGCGAGCTTGGCGGTGACGAGTTGCTCGACGAGGGACTCGCCCATGCCGTCGATGTCCATCGCGCCGCGCTGGGCGAAGTGGGTGATGCGGCGCTGGGTCTGCGCGGGGCAGGAGGGATTGGGGCAACGGAGGAAGATGCCGTCCCAGCCGAGGTCGGTGTCGCAGGCGGGACAGCACGTGGGCGGGGCGATTTCCTTTTCCTTGCCGGTGCGGGCCTCGACGACCGCGCCGAGAACGGCGGGGATAATTTCGCCAGCTTTCTCGACAGTGACGTGATCGCCAACGCGGATGTCCTTGCGCTTGATCTCCTCGAAATTGTGAAGGGTGGCGCGGGAGACGGTGGTGCCCGCGAGGAGGACCGGCTTGAGCTCGGCGACGGGGGTGATGGTGCCGGTACGACCGACCTGGAAGGTGACGCTTTCGAGGGTGGTCACCGCTTTCTCGGCGGAATACTTGTAGGCGATGGCCCAGCGCGGCGCCTTTGAGGTGGCGCCGAGGGCGTTGCGCAGACGCCACTCGTTGAGCTTCACCACAGCGCCATCGGTGGCATAGGCGAATTTCTTGCGGGCGAGGTCGAGCTCCTCGATGGCTTCGAGGAGCTTCGCCTTGGTCTCGCCGTACCAGAATCTTTCGGGAACGGGCAGACCGATTTTGTGGATCAGTTTGAGCCACTCCTGCTGGGTGGTGCATTCGACGCCGCGGAGTTCGCCGGGACCATAGAGGACGATGGAGAGTGGACGTTTCGCGACGAGGCGGGAATCGAGTTGCTTGAGTGTGCCGGCGGCGGCGTTGCGGGGATTGGCGAAGGTGGCTTCCCCGGCGGCTTCGCGCTGCTGGTTGAGTTTATCGAAGGCGGCCTGGGGGTAGTAGACCTCGCCGCGGACTTCCAACACGGGCGCCTGGGTTTTTATTTCAAGAGGCAGGTTCTTGATCGTGCGCAGGTTGGCGCTGATGTCATCGCCTTTCTGTCCATCGCCACGCGTGAGGCCCTGGACGAATTTGCCGTGCTCGTAACGAACGCTGACGGCGACGCCGTCGATTTTCGGCTCGATGACGAAGCCGAGCTTTTCGCCTTCGAGCGTCTTTTGGATGCGATCGACGAAGGCTTCCAATTCCGCGGCGGAGTAGGTGTTGTCGAGGCTCTGCATCGGCACGGCGTGCGCGACGGAGGTGAAATGGGCGAGCGGCTCGCCACCGACGCGCTGGCTGGGGGAGTCGGCGGTCTTGAGTTCGGGATGGGCCGTTTCGAGGTCGAGGAGTTCGCGGTAGAGGCGGTCGTATTCCTGGTCGGAGACGAGCGGCTGTGCTTCCTGATAATAGGCGCGGTCGAGCTTGCGGATTTCCTCGGCCAGGGCGTGATGCCGTTTCTTTGGCTGCGACATAGGGGATTAATGTAACGATGGCGCGGACGGGCCGCACTTCAAAATTCGATAATGGCCTGGTAAGTCGAAAGGGAATGAAGCGTCACACACTTGTTGCAATCTGCATGGCTTTTAAGACAGGAGCGGGGCAAAAAGCTGACACTTGCGATGACAGATTTCAGGGACAAAGCACGATTTTGAGAGGCGAGGGCCGGCAACGAGGCGGGCTGGCATGGCCCCTGCAATTTCACCGGCATGAGTTCGTTAGACCGCCAGAATATCCGGATTTTTGCCCGCTACCTGTTCGAGATGGAGGGATGTCCCCAAGGCCGGGCGAAGGAGCATCGGCTCGATGCGGAACGGCAGTTGAGCGAGAATCTTTTTCAGGACAATCGTCCTTTCGCGAGGGCAGAAAAAAGGGAGTCGGACGAGAACTGATTTCGGGCCGGAGTCGCCAAACTGGGCGATTGCCATGATTTGGCCGGTTGCTACGTTGGGGCATGATCACGAAAAAAGCCCTTAAAGGCAGCAAAACGTCCTCCAGCCGCGCACCGATTCCGTGGGAAAACCGTCCGGCGGGAAATACCGATGTCATTTGGCGTTACAGCCAGAATCCGGTTTTCGACCGGAACCCGATCAAGGCGGCGGGGCGCATTTATAACAGCGCGGTGGTGACGTTTGGTGACGGTTTTGCCGGGGTGTTTCGCGGCGACTCGCGCAACGGGATGCCTTATCTCTACTCAGGTTTCAGCAAGGACGGACTGAAGTGGAAGATCGGGCCGAACCGGATCCAGTTCAAACAGGGTGCGGAGATCAAGTTCGACATGGATTATGCGTATGACCCGCGCGTCTGTTTGCTGGAAGGCAAATACTACGTGACGTGGTGCAACGGTTATCATGGGCCGACCATCGGCCTGGCGACGACGACGGACTTCAAGACGTTCACACAGCATGAGAATGCGTTTGTGCCGTTCAATCGCAACGGCGTGCTTTTTCCGCGAAAGATCAAAGGGAAATATTACATGCTGAGCCGCCCGAGTGATGCGGGACACACGCCGTTCGGCGACATCTTTATCAGCGAAAGTCCCGACCTGGTCCACTGGGGCAAGCATCGCTGGGTGATGGGCTCGGGCAACAAGTGGTGGCAGGGCAAGAAGATTGGCGCGGGGCCCACACCGATTGAAACGAAGGAAGGCTGGCTGATGTTTTACCACGCGGTGATGGATACCTGTAACGGGTTTGTCTACAGCGTGGGCGTCGCGTTGCTGGACCTCGACCAGCCCTGGATTGTGAAGTACCGCTCGAACCAGTATCTGCTTGGCCCGGAGAAGGATTACGAGACCAACGGGACGGTGCCGAACGTGGTCTTCCCCTGCACGACGCTGCTCAACAAACGGACGGGACAGATCGCGATGTACTACGGCGCAGCCGATACCTACACCGCATTGGCGTTCTGCCAGCTCGACGAAGTGATGGACTTCCTGAAGAAGAATTCGTCGGTTTAGTTTTCCGGGAGCGTGCCAGGGAATTGGTCACTGGCACGCTTACGCGGGTGAAGACCCATCGAGGCTGAGAATGAAGTCGTGTTGTTCGTCGGTGTCGGGGACGTCGAAGCCGCGGGCGGCGGAAATCATGGCCAGCGCATCGGGAGCGGATACGCCTACCCGGCAAAGGAGGGCGGCGGCCACGACGGAGGAGCGTCCGATCCCGGCCCGGCAGTGAACGGCGACGAAATCGCCCTGGGTCAGCGCGGCGGCGAGAGAGTCGATGAAGGGGTCGAAGTCGGATTGGGTGGGAGCCCTGCCGTCCGCAATGGGGTAGCGATGGAAACGAAGACGGATCTCATCGCACTTGGTGGCTTCGGAAGTCAGGTCGAGGTTTTTTTCCTCCGCAGGCGTCAGCAACGAGACCACATCGGTGACACCCTGGGCCTTGAGGGACTTCAATTCACTTTCGAGCCAGATGCCGCCGCGTGGACGGGGCATGACGGCGAGACGGCCCTTGGGACAGGATTCGATTTCGTAAATTTCGGCGCGCATCGATTGGAGGGACAGAGTAACGGAACGAAGATTTTATTTTAAATAAAAATGTGCGTGATTTTCACGACTTGCCGCCGATTTGTTTTCCAAGAAGCGGGCGCAAGTCGAGCGTTGCGCCGTGGTGGGTGAAGACGGTGAAGAAGCGCCGGTAATTTTTGCCCCAATAGACCATGGCGCAGGACATCGGGGCGCCTTTGCCCTCGTCGCGACCGTTCACGAGAAAACGCAGACGGGTGTCGTAGAGAAAACAGACGGCCGTGGCGCGCCCGAAAACATATTTTTTCCAGTGGCCGGTGTTGGTGGCGACGGGGACGAGCGCGATGACTTCGGCACGGTGATCGCGATGGGCATTGGCGCAGCGCTCGAGCCAGAATTTGATGGAGGTGCCGCGCTGGTGGTCGATGCCATAGGGGGGATTGACGAAGATGGCGGGGAAATTCCACGAGGCCTTGAGTCCGTCCTGGCGCGGCAGCCGGTATTCGGTCCCGGCCTTCACCAGGGAATAGGAATTGGAACAGGGGTCGAGGGCGATTTTGCCGCCCAGGGCCTTTTTCACCGCCTCGATGTATTTTTGCGGGGTGCCCCAATGCTGGCTTTGCGTGTGGACGGCGCGTCCCGCGGTCATGGCGCTAAACTGCGCTTTCCGTCTGCATCCGACAAGAAGTCCTTCCTTGAGGGTGAAAACGGAGATGGGCATGGTGGGGATGTCCAGACCCGAAATGACCGCTTCCACTTCCTTTACCCATATGCGCGTGGCTTTGGCGCATCACTGGATGGTGAGCATGCGCGGCGGCGAGAAGGTGCTGGAGCAAATCTGCCAGGTCCTGCCGGGCGCGCCGATTTACACGCTCGTGGCCGAACCGGAGAAGCTCAGCCCGATTTTGCGCGGGCATCCGATGCACACTTCGTGGTTGCAGCGAATTCCGGGTGGGGTGCGCAACTACAAGAAGTTACTGCCGCTTTTTCCGGCTGCGGTTTCGGCCCTGAGCGTGGAGGAGCCGGTGGATTTCGTCATCAGCAGTGATGCGAGCGTGATCAAGGGCCTGGCCATTCCGTCCGGCGTGCCGCACTTGTGTTACTGCTATTCGCCGCCTCGTTATCTATGGGACTTGCAGAAGGACTATGCGGAGAGTGCGGAGGCGGGCGGGCCCTTGGGACGGGCGGTGTTTAATTGCGTAGCGCCCTACGTGCGCGAATTCGACCGGCGGGCGGCCGGACGCGTGACCCATTTCGTGGCGATCTCGGAATTTGTGCGGCAACGCATCAAGACTGCGTACGGACGCGAGGCGGAGGTGATTTATCCGCCGGTGGCGCTGGATGAATTTATCGTGACGGAGAAAGAGCCGGAAGATTTTTACCTCGTGGTCTCACAGCTCGTCCCATACAAGCGGATCGATCTGGCGGTCGAAGCGTTCAACCGGATGAAGAGGCGTCTGGTCGTGATTGGAGAAGGCTCGGAGCGCGCGCGGTTGGAAAAGATGGCGGGGCCGACGGTGACATTTCTCGGTCCCCAACCGCTGCCGGTTCTGCGGGATCACTTCCAGCGGTGCCGCGCGTTGATTTTTCCGGGGGTGGAGGATTTTGGGATTACACCCCT
>Ga0105240_10015831_pt1 | contig 10231 bp, 9 predicted proteins | sample KBSC54metaG_FD_80426 | JGI IMG/M metagenome (GOLD analysis project Ga0105240, IMG submission 80426) | Corn rhizosphere microbial communities from Kellogg Biological Station, Michigan, USA - KBS C5-4 metaG | ecosystem: Host-associated > Plants > Roots > Rhizosphere > Soil | place: Michigan, USA... | reverse complement strand
CCAGACATATATGGAGGAATACTTCGCCCAACACGTTCCCGCCACCATGGACGAGCAGTTCCTCGTCAGGCAAATGGCCGACGCCATGTGGCGCCTCCGCCGCATCCAACGTCTCGAAGCGCCGCTCTTCAATAACGCTCCCGGCGGCAGTCCCTTCGCCGATCCCATGTTCTCCAACGAGCTCCTCAAGCTCAGCCGCTACCAAAAATCGCTCGAGTCCTCTTACTTCCGGGCCAGCCGCGAGCTCCGCACCATCCGCAAAGAGCAGGCTGACACCGTCAAGAAGCAAGAAAAGCAGGAAGTCGCCGCCGTCCAGGCAGAGAACAAGCAAAAAGTTGCCGAATTCAGCGCAGCGCTCGACGAAATCATGTACGGCCCCCTCCCTGGCGAGCAAAATATCTACGAAATCGGCCCGGATGGCCGCCCAACGAAACGAACCCAATCCAAAGGGCAAAAATCATGACACAGACAGTTTTCCACCGCCCGTACCGATCCGCGCACTCGCGATTCAAGGGAGTTGGTATCAAAAAGCGCAGCAAAGATGAAAAGTGGTTCGCAGCCATCTACATCAAAGGCCGCTGTACCTACCTCGGCATGTTCGATACCGAGGAACAAGCTGCATGGGCTTACGATAAAGCTGCGCTCGAACACTTCGGCCCACAAGCCTACCTGAATTTTCGGGATGGAGGAAAGGGAATCGAGACGTGCCCCGAAGAAAATCTGGCAAGAATTAGAGTACTTCGAGGCGAAGTCTTCATCGTCGACATGGAGGATGCTGAGCATGTATCCAACCATGACTGGAACTTGAGCGCAGGCCTCATCCACACCTGGATAGCCGGCAGCCTCGTCTGGCTGCACGAATTCCTGCTCGGCAAAATGAAGCCCAACACGTTCATTCATTTAAATGGCGACCGCCACGACTATCGCCGATCCAATCTCGCAGTCGTTCCGCTCACGCTTCAGACCGGGCGGCGCCGCAAAATGGCCGGTACTGCATCCCGGTTCAAGGGAGTCCAAAAGAGCCGCGGTAAATGGCAGGCGAGCATATCCTCAAGGGGGAAATCACACTATCTGGGCGTATTCAGCAAAGAGGAAGACGCTGCACGCGCGTACGATGAGGCCGCCCGCCGGATTTTCGGCTTCTGCGCCGCCGTCAACTTTCCAGTTGAAGGAGAGGTAGGATGCCTGGCCGCCTGAATTCGTATTGTCGTCCGTCGGCGGCCAACAACTTTTGAGTCACAAAAATCGCCCGTCTTTCTCACGAATATTCACAGTGACTTGCGCGGACCCGCCCATCCGCCATGGGTAGCCACGCCTCACGCTGGAGGCGGAAGTGGAGCGAATCCGCTTCCCGAATGGAGAAAACAGAATGAGCTTTATCAGCATATTGAAAAAGGTTGCGATGGTCGGGATTGAGGCGGCGCCCGCAATTCTAGGAGCAGTCAATGAGCCTTTGGGCGCGCTAGTCGGTACAGCGGTAAATGCCGTGATCATGGCCGAAGCCAAACTGGGCGCGGGCAATGGCACTTTGAAAAAAGACGACGCTATGAACGCGTTGCAGGTCGCGATTCCCGTGGTTGTGAAATTCTTCGAGTCGGCTACCGGCAGACCCTTGACCGATCAGACGCAGTTGACCGCCGGACTTTCCACGCTAAACGACGCGGTGGTTGCCATACTGAACGCGTTTGGAATTCTGCCCAAGCCAGCGCAGCCGGCGGCACAGTAACAATTGAGTCCGCTCCCCCGGAAAGTATTCAGGGGGAGCGGATAATTGCTATATGAAAAGCTACCGCAAGGAATTGTGGTTTGAAGTCCCCGGCCGCCGTGGCTTCATCAACATCACACCCCAGGTGGTGGAAGCAGTCATTGCAAGCGGCGTGCGCGAAGGATTGGTACTGGTGAATGCCATGCACATTACGGCCTCCGTTTTTATCAACGACGACGAATCAGGCCTACATCGCGACTACGACAAATGGCTGGAAAAACTCGCGCCACACGAGCCGGTTTCGCAGTACGACCACAACAAAACCGGTGAAGACAACGCCGACGCTCACATGAAACGGCAAATCATGGGACGCGAGGTAGTAATTGCGATCACAAACGGAAGACTCGACTTCGGTCCCTGGGAACAGATCTTCTATGGAGAATTTGACGGCCGCCGGCGAAAGCGCGCGTTAATCAAAGTCATCGGCGACTGAACCTCTTTGGCAGGAAAGTCTTGGTACTTATGAAGGTTACATTCCTGTGTCCCTCACCTCTGAGGAGCAAGCTACTCTCATTGCACAGGCAAAGGCTGAGGGCGTTTCTGTTGATTCGCTCTTACACAAAGCGGTACTCAACCTCATCTCGGCAGCTCAGGAGTCAATGTTGCCGCCTGAGATCAGTCCTGCGGAGTCCGACCGTGCTTTTGAGGAAATAGCTGACTTGATTCCGCCTCGAATTCCTTCGCTCTCGCATGAGGCCCTTCGCCGCGAGAACCTCTACACACGTGAAGACGAGTGGAACCATCGATAAGTGGATATCCTCGCGGATACAAACATACTGCTTCGTGGAATTCACCGCGGCGATCCACAGTACCGTCAGACACGGGATCCCACAAACCGCTTGAGGAGCGATGGGCACCGTCTCTGCGTCACCTCACAGAATCTCATCGAGCTATGGGCCGTCTGCACTCGGCCTCTCCAGAGCAATGGCTTAGGGCTCACACCCGTCCACGATGAAAGAGTTCTCGGTCAAATCGAAAGTTCTGTCGTCCGTCTTCGGGACTTAGACGGTGCCTATCCTGAATGGAAGGGGCTCGTCGCCCAGTTCGGAGTTTCTGGCAAAACGACCCACGATGTGCGGCTTGTTGCGGCCATGAACGTCCACGGCGTGAAACGTATACTCACGTTCAACAGCGAAGACTTTACTCGCACTCAGAAATTAAGGTACTACGACCCGTGGACGTTCTCGACGGCATCATCGGCGATTGAACTTGTTCGGCCGGAACGCCACAACCGCCAGCGGCGGCAAAGTAATCGCAATACTATGCGGACGTCCATGTGACGGCACCGCCTCGGTCGACACCATCCCGCCGTTGCCCATGTTCGTCCCGCCAAACATCTCGGCATCCGTGTTCAGCACTTCCTCGTAAAATCCTTCCTCCGGAACTCCGAAGCGGTACTTCTTTCGCGGCACCGGCGTGAAGTTGCAGCAGAACAGCAGCCAGTCGGACGGATCCTCCGCCCGGCGAATGAACGAAATAATCGAGCTTTCCGAATCCCGGAAATCCACCCATTCGAATCCGGTGTAGTGAAAATCGACCTGGTAAAGCGCCGGTTCGCTCCGGTAGAAGCGATTGAGCGACTCCACCAAAGTCTGCAGCTTCCGATGATAATCGTAGATCAGCAGATCCCACGAAACCGATCCCTCCGCGCTCCATTCCCAGGGCTGGCCGATGTCGCAGCCCATGAACAGCAATTTCTTCCCGGGATGCGCGAACATGTAGGCCAGAAATGCTCGTGCATTCGCGAACCGCTGCCATTCGTCCCCCGGCATCTTGCCCAGCAGCGATCGTTTCCCGTGCACCACTTCATCATGTGAGATTGGCAGCACAAAGTTCTCGGTGAAAGCGTAGAGTAGGCCGAACGTGATGTTGTTGTGATGATACTTGCGAAAAATGGGTTCCTCGGAAAAGTAATGGAGCATGTCGTGCATCCACCCCATGTTCCACTTCATGGTGAACCCGAGTCCGTTCAAGTGTACCGGCCTGGAGACTCCGGAGAACGCCGTCGACTCCTCCGCGATCGTGATCGCACCAGGCACCTTGTGCGCCAGTTCGTTGAACTTCCGGATGAATGAGATTGCCTCCAGGTTTTCGTTGCCGCCATACATATTCGGAATCCACTCGCCCGGCTTGCGGGAGTAGTCAAGATACAACATCGAAGCCACGGCATCCACGCGCAGCCCATCGATGTGGTATATCTTCAGCAAAAACAGCGCGTTCGAAATCAGAAATGTGCGGACTTCGTTCCGTCCGAAATTGAAGATCAGCGTGCCCCAGTCGCGGTGCTCGCCCAGGCGCGGGTCTTCGTGTTCAAAGAGGGCCGTGCCGTCAAAAAACGCCAGACCGTGCGCGTCCTTCGGGAAGTGCGCCGGCACCCAATCCATAATCACGCCGATGCCCGCCTGGTGACAGCTATCGATGAAATACATGAAGTCATGCGGGGAACCGAACCGGGAAGTGGGCGCGTAATACCCAATCACCTGGTAGCCCCACGAGCCGGAAAAAGGATACTCCATCACCGGCATTAACTCGATGTGCGTGTAGCCCATCCGCTTCACGTATTCCACCAGTTTCACGGCCAGCTCACGATACGAAAGGCTGGTGCCATCGGGCTTCCGCATCCATGATTCCAAATGCACTTCGTAGACGGATACCGGTTCCTTCAGCGCAGCGTGGTTGCCCCGTTCCTCCATCCACTGCTCGTCGCCCCACTGATATCCCGAAAGTTCGCAAACCACGGAAGCCGACTTCGGCGGCGTCTCACATCGGAACGCGTAGGGATCGGCTTTGAGTTGACGATGCCCCAAAAGCCGCGACTGCACATAATACTTGTACGGAGCGCCATCGCCGACGCCGGGGACGAAGATCTCCCACACGCCGCCGTTGCGCGCGCGCATCGGATGCCGCCGCGTATCCCAATGGTTGAAGTCGCCCACCACGCAGACCACTTCAGCGTTCGGAGCCCACACCGCGAAGCGCACTCCCTTCACGCCCAAGCACTCGGTGATATGGGCGCCCATCGAGCGATAGCTCTCGAAATTGGTGCCCTCGGCATAGAGGTAGATATCGTAGTCGGATAGTAGGGGAGGGAAGCGGTAGGGATCGTCGATCACCTCTGTCGCCCCGCCTGGGTGGCGCAATCGCAACCGGTAATTGTGCGGCTCGGTCTCGACCGATGCGACGAAGAAGCCTTGGGAGTGGACGCGCTCCATGGGGACGGCCACACCATTCACCATCACATCCGCGGCTTCAGCCTGGGGCAAAAACGCGCGAACCTCCCATTGTTTTGTCTTGCCTTTAACATCCTCAACCGCATGAGGCCCAAGAATTCGGAACACATCGCCATGGAAGCTACCCACAATCGCATCAATCTCACTTGGTTGCGCCACCGTCGCTCTTGTCATCGCCGTTATTATGGCAAAGAATGCTTCACTTCCTTCGCGAACTCCCAAAAGCCGAGCTGCACTTGCACCTGGAAGGGTCAGTCGAACCCGAAACCATGCTCGAGCTCGACCCCTCCCTTTCCACCGGCGACGTGCGATCGATTTATCAATACAGCGACTTCACCGGGTTCATCCGCAGCTATGTCTGGGTGGCCAGGAAATTGCTCGCGCCGAAAGATTATGCGCTCATCACGCGGTGTCTGCTGGAGCGGCTTGCGGCGCAGAATGTGACCTACGCCGAGATCAATTTGTCCGTCGGCGTCATTCTCTGGAAGGAGCAGGATTTCGAAGGTATCTTCAGCGCCGTGCGCGCCGAGGCCGCGCGATCATCAGTCGATGTGCGCTGGATCTTCGATGCCGTCCGCCAGTTCGGAGCGGAACCGGCCATGCGAGTGGCTGAACTAGCCGTTTCCAAGGCGCGGGACGGTGTTGTCGCATTCGGAATCGGCGGCGACGAAGTGAAGGGTCCGGCCGGGTGGTTCAAGGACGTATTCGCATTCACCAGGTCCCACGGTCTCGGCGCCACGCCGCACGCCGGAGAGACCGACGGGCCGCATTCCGTGTGGGCCGCGCTCCAGTTGGGTGCGAACCGCATCGGCCACGGCATCCGTTCCATCGACGACCCGGTGTTGCTTCGTCATCTCCGCGACAACGATATCCCGCTTGAAATCTGCATCTCCAGCAACGTGTGTACTGGTGCGATCGCCGCACTCAAAGATCATCCGGTAAGAAGACTGTATGATGCCGGTGTGCCAATCGTCCTCAACACCGACGATCCAGCTATGTTCCATACAACGCTGACGAAAGAATACGAGATTGCCTCCACTGAGTTTGGGTTCAGTGAGCCCGAAATTCGGGGCTTAGCCGCTAACGCATTCCGATACCGTTTAGACCACGAGGTGAAGTCATGATGAACCGGCGTTGTTTCTCCAATCGATGGCTGGAGCCCCGTTGTTCGCCGAAGCCCATCAGCGTGCAGCCGCGGCCTGATGAAGAAGTCAAGATCACGGACGTGAAGGTAATGATCCCGCGGCACCTGGGATTGGAACCTGATTGAACCTCTACACTCGTCAAGGCTTCCGCAGGCTAATCGAACTCCAAGCCTGCGCGGGCGTGCACATCGATATTCCGAAATCCGGCGGACTACTCGAATCGAAGCGCATGGCCGATCTAGCGGATACGTACTATATCTGGACTGCGGCGCACAATCCGGCCAGCCCCCTAGGGACGATCGCATCTGCGGACGCGGCCTCGTCCATTCGCAATTCGCGGGACCCGTTTATCCACGAGGGCAAACCTTCAAGGACGGGTACCTCACAATTCAGGACAAACCCGGCTACGGCATCGAGTTGAACCCGGACGTGGCCCGGGCGCACCTGGTGCCGGATGAAGTGTGGTGAGGCTGATCAAAGCCGCACAAACCACTTCTTGCGATACATGCCATACGCGATTAGATAGAAGAACAGGACATTCGCTATGGCATACATCAACGACGCATTTTGCGGCGCCGCAAGTGGGGCAAATAGATTCTCGTAGAGATATTCGTGCAACGAAATCCCGCCTACTTTGATGAAACCAAGTAGCCGGGCAACCATCCCGGCCAGTGCGTAGACCGTGATCGCGTTCATGCCGTAAATGATGAACGGTTTCGAATAGCGTTTCCACTGCTTCACATCGACCAGCCAGTAACAGCACGCGAAGACCACCGAAGCCATACCGGCCATGAAGACCGAGAAGGAACTCGTCCAAATCTTCTTGTTAATCGGCATCCAGGTGGAGAGCATCAGGCCGGCGAAGATCAAACAGTTGCCGGAGAAAAACAGCCACGAAGTCTTTTCTTCCATCGACCGCTTCGCTTGCAGAAGCTGGCCCGCCAGCGTGCCGAATAGGGCAGTAGCAATGGCTGGCAGCGTGCTCACGATGCCTTCCGGGTCTTGCGTGCGGGTCAACCGGTACATATGGCCCTTCAGAAACATGCTGTCGATGTATTGCTCCAGATTGCCTTCAACTCCCAGAACTCCAGCGCCGTATCCTGGGACCGGAACCATCTTCATCAACAGCCAGTAGACGCTGAGCAGCCCAAGAATCCAAACGATGCGACCGCGTACTTTCGTGAACAGAAAGATCGTGCCGGCGATCAGATAACATATGGCGATCCGTTGCAACACGCCCGGTATACGGCCATTCGCGAAGTCGAAAGTCGGAAACAGGTTGAGGAAGTACCCGAGGGCAAAGATGGAAACCGAACGCCGGAGGATGTGGAGAAACAGTTTCCCGCGATCGTCGCCGCGGTCGATTCGCTTGGCAAAAGAGAATGTGATCGCCACGCCGACAATCCAGAGAAAGAATGGGAACACCAGGTCGGTGAACGTCCACCCGTGCCATTCCGCATGCTCAAAGGGCGTATACACGGCCTCGCCGTTCCCAGGATTGTTTACGAGAATCATGGCGGCGATCGTGCCGCCGCGGAATGCATCGAGTGAAAGTAACCGTTCCTGCTTCTGCGTGGGATTCAAGCGGTCGGTAGACCCCTTAACGCGATAATTAGATTGTCCAATGTACGACGCCATCTTAATCGTGTCCTTTGGCGGGCCTGAGAAGCCCGATGACGTGATCCCGTTCCTCGAGAACGTGCTGCGCGGGAAAAACGTACCGCGCGAGCGAATGCTACAGGTCGCCGAACACTATTATCACTTCGGCGGCCGTAGTCCGATCAACGACCAAAACCGCGCGCTGATCTCCGAGCTGCAAAAGCTGCTCGACGCCGAAGGTCCAGATCTACCAATTTACTGGGGCAATCGCAATTGGCATCCCATGCTGGCCGACACGCTCAGCCAGATGCGCGAAGACGGCATCAAGAACGCGCTGGCATTTTTCACCTCTGCGTTCAGTTCGTACTCCGGATGCCGTCAATACCGCGAGAACATCGCCGCCGCCGGCAATGGCCGTCCGAATATCGAAAAGCTTCGCGCATTCTACAATCACCCGGGTTTTCTGAACCCGATGATCGACAAAGTTCGGGCGGCGCTGGAACAGCTTCCCGGTGCGCCCGTCGCCTTCACCGCGCACAGCATTCCGATCTCGATGGCCGTAACCTCACCCTACGTAGCTCAGCTCGAGGAGGCATGCAAATTGGTGGCGTCAGGCGCGGGCGCGGGTGATTACAAACTGGTGTATCAGAGCCGAAGCGGTCCGCCCACGCAGCCCTGGCTCGAGCCGGACATCGCCGATCACATCCGCTCACTCCAAGCCGCAGGCCGCAAGGAAATCGTGATCGCTCCAATCGGTTTCATCTCGGATCATATGGAAGTTCTTTACGATCTGGATACCGAAGCCGCCGAACTCTGCCGCGAGCTCGGAATGCGAATGATCCGGGCCGCTACGGTCGGTACTCATCTGGACTTCATCAAAATGATCCGCCAATTGATTCTGGAACGTGTGGAGCCCGGAACGCCGCGCCTGGTTCTCGGCCGCTCGAGCCCCTGTCCAGATGTGTGCCCGGCAGATTGCTGCCCGGCGCCGGCAGCACGGCGGCCCTAACTCAACCCAAGCAACCCCTGCACCTCGGGGAGCAGCGCCGGTACGCACGCGAAGCAGTCGCCGCCGTAAATAGTTCTCCGGCCGTCGAAGTTTCCGAAGTACGCGCCGGCCTCCTCCAGAATCACTTGGAGCGGAGCAAGGTCCCAGGCCTTGGCTGTGTTCTCGATCCACACATCAATCTGTCCCGACGCCAGCAGCATCGCGTCCACGCAGCCGCCAAGGCTCCGAACCGCCCAGAAACGCGACATCCACGGCACGAGCCGAGGCGCAAACGGCTGCTTGTTAATGGCATGCATTCCATTCACCGATAGCACCGCGCGCGACGCCGATTCGATCTTCGAAACACCAATACGGACGTCATCCTTGTAAGCGCCCTGGCCACGTGTGGCAAAGAACATCTCGTTGCGCGGAGCGAGAAACGAAACACCTGTTTCCATCACGCCATTCACCTCAAGGCCGATGAGTACGGACCACAAGGGCAGGCCGCGCACGAAATCGCGAGTGCCGTCGATGGGGTCGATAATCCACTTCCGCCCGTTCGACGATTCCTTCGCAGCACCCTCTTCCCCCAGAATGCCATCTTGCGGAAAGTGCTCCTCTATAGTCCGTGCGATCAGCTTCTCGCACTCGCGATCCGCAATGGTCACTGGCGAGGCATCGTCCTTATCTTCCGGCGTAATTCCGCGCGTCTGATATTGAAGAGCGAGTTCCCCGGAGCGCCGCGCGACACTCCGCGCCAAGTCAAGTTCCTGCTGAAACGGCATCGTCATATTCTACCTTGTAGACTGAGATTCGACGCCCAAAAACGCATGAATGAGCGCACACTTTTCTCTGTCCTCGACGACACGGCAAACCGCTACCCCGACCGGCCCGCATTGCATCAACCCACGAGCGCGAAAAAGGGCGAGAAGTATCGCATCTATACGTGGGGTCAATTTCGCGACGCCACGCGCGAAGCTGCCTGCGGGCTCCGCGCTTCCGGTCTGGGCAAAGGCGATGTGATCGCGCTCGATTCCGAAACGCGGGCGGAATTCTACCTGGCCGATCTGGCTGTGCTGGCGAACGGATCCATCTCAGCCGCGCTCTATACCAGCCTTCCGTTCGAGGAGCGCGCGCAGGCAATCGTGAAGTCGGAAGCCAAGGCGATCTTTGCGGAGAATCCCAAGGACATGAGCTCGCTACGAGAGGCCGGCGCCCCATCAAACTCGATTCTCTGGATTTTGCTAACCGGCGAAGCGCCAGGAGCTATTACTCTGGCTGAACTACGCGAGCGCGGGCGTAACGCGTTGTCGGCAGATCCAGGTCTGTTCGATCGCATCAGCAGTGAAGTGCGCGCCCGGGATCCGGCAATTCTTTACCTGACATCAGGCGCAACAGGACAGCCCAAGATGGGCATTACGTCGCATCAGGCTGTGGTCCGCAACATCGAAATGGGACCGGAGGTTCTGCCGCTCGGCCCGGACGATGTTACGCTCGTCTTTCT
>Ga0105240_10015828_pt1 | contig 10231 bp, 11 predicted proteins | sample KBSC54metaG_FD_80426 | JGI IMG/M metagenome (GOLD analysis project Ga0105240, IMG submission 80426) | Corn rhizosphere microbial communities from Kellogg Biological Station, Michigan, USA - KBS C5-4 metaG | ecosystem: Host-associated > Plants > Roots > Rhizosphere > Soil | place: Michigan, USA... | reverse complement strand
ATGCGCCGGATCCCCTGACCAAGGTGGAGCTGCCGACGGCCGCGCCGTCGGCGACGGTCGACGATCCCGACGAGGCCTTCTTCACGCATTTCTGCGACCCGAAGGCGATGGCCAATATCACGGTGTCGCCGGGCCGCGCGGGTCCGGTGGAGATCGCGATCCAGCTCGAGGATGGCGACGAGCGGCCGCTTACGACCGCTCACGGCGTATCGGTGACGCTCGCCAATCCGGACAAGGGCATCGCGCCGGTGACCGTCATCGCCGAACACGTCGGCGCGGACAAATGGGTGGTGCGAATGGACGCGCCGCAGTCGGGACGCTGGTCGCTCGATCTCGGTATCAAGCTGACTGATACCGATGCGGTCAATATCGAGGCGCCGATCCTCATCCGGTAGATCTCAAAGCCGGCGTGGCGACCAGAACGCGGCCGAGTAGGCCGCGGCAAATCCGAGAAACGCCACAGCCCAGGCGATACCGGCGACCACCAGCAGAATACCCGCGTGGTCCGTCTCCAGCACGGCGCAGACCCGCGCCAGCGCTGCGATAATCACCGCCGCGTAGATCAACTGCGTCGCCAGAGACGCTTCGAGCCGCTGCCCGGTATGGCCGAGCGTCGCCCGGCTCATCACCGCCAGCGTCATGGTGCCGATCGCCCCGCCCGTCCAGGCGTGGATTCCGGCCCCCGGCGCCACCAGGTCGAAGGCGCTGAGTGCCGCAAGGATGAAGCCCGCCGGAATGAACGCGTAGGCCACGTGCAGAATCAGCACCAGCCGGTCGGCCAATGTCCGGTATCCGCTCCAGCGCGCGAGCCGGATGATGTGCATGCCGCCACAGAGCAGCAACAATCCGCCCGTGGTCCGCTGCAGCGGCCATATGACCCACAGCAGGAGAACCAGCGCGCTCAAGCCGACGGTCGCGGCATCGAAGCGGCCGAACGGCGCCGGCATCCGACCTGGCGCCTGCTTTGCCAGCCAATTGCGCGTAAAGCTCGGGATGATCCGCCCGCCGATCAGCGCCACCAGGGTAATCACCACGGCGATGCCGCCACGGGTGGTGTATTCGGCCAAGCCTGAGAAATGTGCCTCGAGATGAAATGCCAGATTGCCGGCGGCGAGCAGACTGATGATGGCGACGATCATGAGATTGCCCCACTTCTTGCCCGCAATGATCTCGCGCGCGGCCGAAGCCGCCAGCAGGATGAGAAACACGGAGTCAATCGCCGCGGCCGGTCCCCAACCAATCCAGGCCGAAATGCTGACGGCGATCCGGCCGGCGACCCAGGTCGAGAACAGCAGCATCAGCGGCCTGCCCTGCAGCGGCAGCCGTCCGGTCCAGTTCGGCACCGCCGTCAGCAGGAAACCGGCGACGACGGCCGCGACATATCCGAACAGCATCTCGTGGACGTGCCAGTCCCGAGGCGCGAACGTCGTACCGAGTTTGAGCTGGCCGTAAAAGGCCGGCAACCACACCAGGATGATCGCGCCGGCATAGACCGACCCGAAAAAGAAGAACGGCCGGAAGCCATACGAAAACAGCGCAGGGCCTCGATAATCTCTCAAGCGCGCGAATGACATGATTTGGATCCTGCTTTGGCTGTTCCTGGCCACACGCTAGCTGGCGCGAAACGCATCCTCTTTGTCGAAGCGCAAAGACGACGGCCATGTCCAGGCGTACTCGCATGGAAGTTCAGCAAAATGGAGATAGACGATGCGACTCTTCGAGCGGCTACGGACGGGCTTGGGACTGTTGCCGATCCAGCTTCAGGACGACTCAAAAACGACCCGCGACGGGCCAGAAACGACTGCAACTGCACCTTCCAGTCCCCGTGCAAACGAAAGCATGTGCTGCGGCCATTGCTCGGGCAATGCCGAAGGACATAGTTCGGAACTGCCCGGCGCGCGCTAGAAACAATGAAAGCGGCCGACAAGGCCGCTTTCGCCGCCTTGTTTTTCATCGCCTTACTTCGCAGCCGTCTTGGTCGCGGCAAGCTTTTCGAACAGCGCGGCGAATACCTGTTTGGCCTTGCCGACCTGGGGCACGGCCTTGGCCTGTTCCTCATTGGTGGGCGTTCCCACCACGATCATCGCCACCATGCCCATGCCGTAATGCGGCGCGCATTTGACGCCATAAATTCCGGCCTGATCGAACTTGACGGCGACGTCCTCGCCGGCCTTTCCGATGAAGGTGGCACCGCCGTCCGGCAGCATGCCCTTGATCGTCTCGGCATTATGCCCCTTGTCGGCCGCCACGAACTTGACGGTATCGCCGGGCGCGACCTTTACCAGGGCCGGTTCGAAAACCATCAATCCTTCGGTTCCCTTGTTGAGCATCTTTACTTCGACTTCGGCCGCATTTGCGCCGCCGGCCATCGCCATAACCGCCGCAAATGCGGCCACCGCCAGATACTTGCGCATCCTGATCTCCTGTTGATCGGTCAGGCCCTCGTTCGGACCCCCTGCGCGTCTTCTAATCCGCGATCGCCGGGTCGACTTTGCTTTAGCGCAAGCTCTCGGTCGATTATCGCTATATCAAATTGGCAGCAGCGACGGTCGCGCCAAATGGCGGGGTTGATCGCCGTCGGTAGTTTCTACCGTCCCATTTCAAGGACAGCAGCCGGAACGCCCCATGGCCTCCCTCGATCGCTCAATCGTCGCAAATGTCCCGATCTTGGCTGGGTTAAGCGTCGACGATCTCGACAACATCCTGCGCGACGCCCGATCGGTCGGATACCCGAAGGACAGTGCTGTGTTCGACCAGGGTACCGAAGCCCATTCGTTCTTCGTCCTGCTGCATGGTCATCTGCGGGTCGAAAAGACCACGCCGCAGGGTCAACAGATCGTGGTCCGCTACGTCTCCCCGGGCGAATTGTTCGGCGTAGCCCAGGCGATGGCACTCAAGCATTATCCGGCGACCGCGATTGCGGCCGTCGACAGCGTGGCGTTGTCGTGGCCATCGACGCTATGGCCGCAGTTGATCGCGAAATTCCCGGCGCTGGCGGCGGGCGCGTTGCAGACCGTCGGCAGCCGGCTGCAGGACGCCCAGGCCCGCGTGCTTGAAATGTCCTCGGAACAGGTCGAGCAGCGCGTTGCGCACGCGCTGTTGCGCCTGGCCAAGCAGGCCGGCCGCAAGGTCGAGCATGGCGTCGAGATCGATTTTCCGATCAGCCGGCAGGACGTTGCCGAGATGACCGGCACCACTTTGCATACCGTGAGCCGGATTCTCAGCGCATGGGAGCAGCAGGGCCTGGTCGAGGGCGGACGGCAGCGCATCGTGCTGCGGGATCCGCACAAGCTGTTCGGGATCGCGGAAGGGCGCGGCAAGAACTGAGGGCGAGCGCCGCTGGCGCATGCCGCCGTAGAAATACGGACGGCGATTCATTCGCTCAGGTTTCATTGCGTGAAAATTGACCGAGATCAACAACGCGTTCGCGCTGTCTTTACATACAGATCGGCATGTCCGACACCCACCCTCTGCCCCTTCGGTGGCTCCCCATTTCCATCGCCCCCGAAGATTGCGACCTCCAGCTCGGAGTGATCGACAAGGGCGGCGTACGTTCCTGGGAATTTCCCTGCCGGAAGCGTCAGGCCGTATGGTTCAATGTCTGGGCAAACGAGCCGATGCTGATCTATCCGACTCACTGGCGTGTCTGGCGTCTGCAACCGCCGTCAACCTGAGCGGCCCTAGCGGGCCGCGGCCTGCAGCGCCGCCAGAAACGCGCCGCCGTCGATGTCGTGCTCGCGACTGGCTTCATCGATCGAATGAAACGTCGCAATCGGACAGCCGACGCAGCCCATCCTGAAATCCATGAACACCCGTATCGAAGCGGGCCAGCGGTTCATCACCTGGTCGACTGTCATGTCAGGCGTGGGCGTGTTCTTTTTCATGCTGCCAGCCTGAGCGCGCGACCGCACGTTTTCTTTGTCGGAGAGCAAACAGCACCGCGATTTGTCGTTTTCTGAAAATGCTTGCGCTGGCGCAAAGAGCCTTTGCCACATCCGAGGCACAAGGGTGGCACGGAATTCAAACGCAGACACCAACCAGGAGAGTGTCATGATCACCCGCCGTATCGCGCTACTCGGCGTCGCCGCCGCCGCCCTTATCGTCGCCGCCCCTGCGCTTGCGGCCGACGATCTCAAGCTGCCGCGTCAGGCGGTCGAGCTGGTGGCGCCGCCCTTCGTGCATCCGCACGAACAGGCGACCAAGGAAGGCCCGAAGATCATCGAGTTCAAACTCGTCATCAGGGAGAAGGAAGTCGTCATCGACGAAGCCGGCACCAAATTCCAGGCCATGACGTTCAACGGCACCATGCCTGGTCCGCTGATGGTGGTCCATGAAGGCGACTACGTCGAGGTGACGCTGGTCAATCCCGACACCAACACGATGCCGCACAACATCGACTTCCATGCCGCGACCGGCGGATTGGGCGGCGGCGCACTGACCCATGTCAGCCCCGGCGAACAGGTGGTCTTGCGCTGGAAGGCGACCCGCACCGGGACCTTCGTGTACCACTGCGCACCGGAAGGCATGATCCCCTGGCACGTGGTGTCGGGCATGCACGGCACCGTGATGGTGCTGCCGCGCGACGGCCTGAAGAACCGCGAGGGCAAGCCGCTGCACTACGACCGCCTGTACTACATCGGCGAGAATGATCTCTACGTTCCCAAGGACGAGAACGGCAAATACAAGACCTATGAAACGCCGGGCGAAGCATTCGCCGACACCACCGAAGTGATGCGCAAGCTGATCCCGACCCACGTCGTCTTCAACGGCAGGGTCGGCGCCCTCACCGGCAAGAATGCGATGACCGCGAAGGTCGGCGAGACCGTCATGATCGTGCATTCCCAGGCCAACCGCGACACCCGACCGCATCTGATCGGCGGCCATGGCGACTACGTCTGGGAGACCGGCAAGTTCATCAACCCGCCGCAGAAAGATCTCGAGACCTGGTTCATTCGCGGCGGCTCAGCAGGTGCTGCGCTCTATACGTTCAGGCAGCCCGGCATCTACGCCTATGTCAACCACAACCTGATCGAGGCCGTCGAACTCGGCGCTACCGCCCACTTCAAGGTCGAAGGCGAATGGAACAACGACCTCATGAAGCAGGTACAGCCTCCCGGACCGATTCCCGCCGGCAAGTCCAGCGCGGCCGAGACGGTGGTGCAAACCAGATAACGACCTCGCGGCCTGCAGCGATTGCTGCGGGCCGCGGTGACCGGAGGACCGCCCCATGCTGCTCGCCATGAAAATCAAGGCCGCGATCACAGCGGCCGTTGTGGCCAGCCCGATCGCGCTGACGATCACTCCCGTTGTCCGTCCCGACAGTCACCACGCGAATTCCGAAATCACCGAAATCGCGGCAAGACCGTTCCAGTATCGGCTCGCCGGCGATTTCTCCCGCGACGGCAAGCCAGCGGTAGCCCCGCTGCGTGACGTCAGCCTGCCCGCCGGCATCAAGATCATGAACCGTCAGGTCACCGCGGGCGAGTACGCGCGCTGCGCCGATGACGGCGGATGCCCCAAAATCCCGAACGCCCCTGTGATGGCCGATCGGCCGATGGTCGGCGTGAGCTGGCGAGACGCGACGGCCTATGCCGAATGGATCACGAACAGGACCGGGTTGGTGCATCGCCTTCCAACCGACGAGGAATGGGTGTTTGCAGCCGGCGACAAAGCCAGTGACGAAGCGCTCCCCCTGATCGACCCGATCGATCCCGCGCAGGCCTGGATCGCGCGCTATGAGGCCGAGGCCAACAGGGCACGGCCCGGCGCGGCCGACCCGCAACCGGTCGGCAGCTTCGGCCGCAACCGGAACGGCCTGCAGGATATCGGCGGCAATGTCTGGGAATGGACCGACACCTGCTTCCTTCGCATGACGCTGGAGCCGACGGGCCATGCGCGCGTCACCAACACCAATTGCGGCGTCCGTGTCGTGCAGGGCGCACACCGGACCTATATGACCGACTTCATCCGCGATCCCCGCACCGGCGGCTGCGCTGCCGGCGTGCCGCCCGCCAATCTCGGCTTCCGCCTGGTGGTCGAAGACCGGAACTGGCAGGCGCTGCAAAAGATGATCGTGGCGACCTTCAGCCAGCGTTAGCCAAAGCCGCGCGTCAGGTGCAGTCAGCGCTGAACGTTGATGCCGTTTGATCCAGCACAACGACGCGGCACGCCCACGGCGCCATGCTGGATCAGTTTCAGCAGTTGAGGGAGCGCGCCATGTCAACCCGGACCAAAACCTACCCGATCGTCGAAAACGCCATCAACCTGTTCGGCGACTGGCTCCAGCACCAACGCGAGATGCGCGAGCTGCGCGATATGAACAGCGGCGATTTCGCACGCATCGCCCAGGACCTTTGCATGGGCCCTGCCGAGTTCGATGCCGTCGTCCGACGGGGACCGCATGCGAGCGACGAGTTGCCGAGGCTGCTGAAAGTTCTGGGCATCGACGAAGCGACCCTGTCGCGGACCCAGCCTGTTCTGCAACGTGACATGGTGCGCGTCTGCGCCGCATGCCAGAAGAAGGCCCTGTGCAACCACGATCTCGGGTCCGGCACCCTCGCCCGGCGGTATGAGGAGTATTGCCCCAACGCGCCGGCGATCGACGAACTGGGTCAGAAGGCATGACGCATTCGTCAGCCTTGGCCTGACCGGCCGAAGCTAGTGCGGCATCGATTCCGGGACGCGGCAAAATGCCTTTATTTCGCACCATGGCAACTGCGGACGCGTGCTAGGTTTGATCCAGATCAAAGCAGCGACCGATACGTCTTCTAGCGTGGACGCGGGCAGCGGCACCGAAGCCGCCACTACTCCAGCCATCACATCGCAAACGGGATTCAGCATGTCGGCCGCAGGCGACGACAGGAGCGGAAGGCCGCGCCGCAGGCGCATGGAAATCTTCGCGTTTCTATTTCTGACCGCCGTGCTGCTGCCGGCCTTTGCGGTCGCGACCGTCGGCAGCTACGGGCTCGCGGTGTGGGTCTACCAGATGATGGCCGGCCCCCCCGGCCCTCCCACGCGCTAAATCCAGCTTTCAGGGATAAATCATCATGGCCAGACCTCATTGCCCAATCGATCGCCGGGCCCTCATGACGGGCCGTCTGCTCAATCCAGACCGCGTGATAGCGCCGCCCGGCGGCGAAATCGCCAGCATTCTGGTGCAGGCACGACCGGAGCGCCTCGCGGACGTCGAAGCCGCTATCCTGGCTCTGGAGGGATGCGAGATCTACGGCCGCGACCCCAAAGGCAAGCTCGTCGTCGTGGTCGATGCGCCAGATGCCGGCTCGCTCGGGACCACCCTCAACCAGCTCGCGCTGTTGCCCGACGTCTATTCCGCCTCGCTTGTTTTCCACGCCATCGACGCGACCGCCTGACTTCGGGAGAATTGCCATGACCGACCCCAAGCTCGACCGCCGCCAGGTCCTCAAGCTCGAGGCGGCCGCGATGGCAGCGCTCGCGGGAGGGATGCCTTCGGTCGCGGGTGCAGCCAACCTCGTCACCGAACGTGCCGCCAGCGAATTGAAATGGGACAAGGCGCCGTGCCGGTTCTGCGGCACCGGCTGCAGCGTGATGGTGGCAACCAAGGACAACCGCGTGGTCGCGACCCATGGCGACACCAAGTCGGAGGTCAATCGCGGGCTAAACTGCGTAAAGGGCTATTTCCTTTCCAAGATCATGTACGGCCATGACCGCCTCACCACGCCGATGCTGCGCAAGACCGCCGGCAAATACGACAAGAACGGCGAGTTCACGCCGGTGTCATGGGACGAAGCCTTCGACATCATGGCGGAGAAATTCAAGGCCGCGCTGAAGAAGCGCGGACCAAGCGGAGTCGGCATGCTCGGCTCCGGACAGTGGACGATCTGGGAAGGCTATGCCGGGCTGAAGCTGATGAAAGCCGGCTTCCGCTCCAACAATCTCGATCCCAATGCCCGCCACTGCATGGCGTCCGCCGCGGTCGGCTTCATGCGCACCTTCGGCATCGACGAGCCGATGGGTTGCTATGACGACATCGAAGCCGCCGACGCGTTCGTGCTGTGGGGTTCGAACATGGCCGAAATGCACCCGATCCTGTGGACCCGGGTCGCCGATCGCCGCCTTTCCGCGCCGCATGTCCGCGTCGCCGTGTTGTCTACCTTCGAGCACCGCTCGTTCGACCTCGCCGACATCGGCATGGTGTTCAAGCCGCAGACCGACCTCTATCTGCTCAACGCCATTGCCAACCACATCGTCAAGACCGGCCGTGTGAACAAGGATTTCGTCGACCGGCACACCTTGTTCAAACGCGGCCAGACCGACATCGGATACGGCCTGCGCCCTGAGCATCCGCTGGAGATGAAGGCGACCGGGCGTGCCAAGGCCGGCGACGCCACCGACATCAGCTATGACGAATACGTCAAGTTCCTTTCCGAATACACGCTGGAAAAAGCCGCCGAGATGTCGGGCGTGCCGAAGAACCGGCTCGAAGCGCTGGCCGAACTCTATGCCGACCCGAAGGTCAAGGTCACCAGTTTCTGGACCATGGGATTCAATCAGCACACCCGCGGCGTCTGGTGCAACAACCTGATCTACAACATCCATCTTCTGACCGGAAAGATCTCCGAACCCGGCAACAGCCCGTTCTCGCTGACCGGCCAGCCCTCGGCCTGCGGTACTGCGCGGGAAGTCGGCACCTTCTCGCATCGCCTGCCCGCCGACATGGTGGTGACCAACAAGGCCCATCGCGACAAGGCGGAACAGATCTGGAAGCTGCCCGAGGGCACCATCCCGGACAAGCCGGGCTATCACGCCGTGTTGCAGAACCGCATGTTGAAGGACGGGCTGCTCAACGCCTATTGGGTGCAGGTCAACAACAATTTGCAAGCCGGCGCCAACGCCAACGAGGAAACGTATCTCGGCTATCGCAATCCCGACAACTTCATCGTGGTATCCGACGCCTATCCGTCGGTGACCGCGCTGGCAGCGGACCTCATTCTGCCGACCGCGATGTGGGTGGAGAAAGAAGGCGCCTACGGCAACGCCGAACGCCGCACCCATGTCTGGCACCAGTTGGTGTCGGCGCCGGGCGAAGCGCGGTCCGATCTCTGGCAGCTGATGGAATTCTCAAAGCGCTTCAAGATCGAGGAGGTCTGGCCCGAAGAGCTGATTGCGAAGAAGCCCGAATACCGCGGCAAGACGCTGTTCGACGTGCTGTTTTTGAACGGTCAGGTCGACAAGTTCCCGGTGTCCGATATCGAGACCGGTTATGCCAACGACGAATCGAAGGCATTCGGCTTTTACGTTCACAAGGGCCTGTTCGAGGAATACGCCACGTTCGGGCGCGGGCATGGGCACGACCTCGCACCGTTCGATACCTACCATAAGGAGCGTGGACTGCGCTGGCCGGTCGTCAACGGCCAGGAGACGCGGTGGCGATTCCGCGAGGGCCTCGATCCCTATGTGAAGCAAGGTGCCGGCGTCCAGTTCTACGGATTTCCGGACGGCAAGGCGCGCATCTTCGCTCTGCCCTATGAGCCGCCGGCAGAATCTCCGGATGCCGAATATCCGTTCTGGCTCTCGACCGGCCGCGTGCTGGAGCATTGGCATTCCGGCACCATGACGCGCCGCGTCCCCGAACTCTACAAGGCGTTTCCGGAAGCCGTGTGCTTCATGCATCCGGATGACGCGGCCGAGCTCAAGCTCAGACGCGGCGACGAAATCAAGGTGCAATCCCGCCGCGGCTATATCCGTACCCGCGTCGAAACCCGCGGCCGCAACAAGACGCCGCGCGGGCTGGTGTTCGTGCCATGGTTCGACGAGGCGCAGATGATCAACAAGGTGACGCTGGACGCCACCGACCCGATCTCGCTGCAGACCGACTACAAGAAATGCGCCGTGCGCATCGAGCGGGTGAGCACGACATGATCGGGAAACACTGGCTATTGGCGCTGGCTATTCTTTCCGCCACCGCATCGACGTCACTGGTTGCGCAAACCGTGAGCTCCGGGCTGCGCGGCTCGACCCCGCTCAACGAGGAAGGTCCGGCAGCTTTGATGACGCCGTTGCGGGACACCACCGAGAAAGAGGTACGAAACTATCCGGAGCAGCCGCCGGTGATCCCGCACACCACCGAGGGCTATCAGATCGACATCAACGGCAACAAGTGCCTGTCCTGCCACGCCCGCGCCCGCACCGCGGAGTCGCAGGCCCCGATGGTCTCCATCACCCACTTCATGGACCGCGACGGCCAGTTCCT
>Ga0105240_10015826_pt1 | contig 10231 bp, 7 predicted proteins | sample KBSC54metaG_FD_80426 | JGI IMG/M metagenome (GOLD analysis project Ga0105240, IMG submission 80426) | Corn rhizosphere microbial communities from Kellogg Biological Station, Michigan, USA - KBS C5-4 metaG | ecosystem: Host-associated > Plants > Roots > Rhizosphere > Soil | place: Michigan, USA... | reverse complement strand
CGGGAACGTCAGCCACGGATGTTGTGGCCGCAACTGTGCGCCGCTCGGCTGCCGACCCCGTAAGGATACCCAGTGCAAGGGTAACGACGCCTACACACAACGCGAGTGGGCACGACAAGCGTGGCTGCGAGTACTGCATAGGAAGCTCCTCATTTAGCAGCGGAGAATTGACACAACACTGAGAGTTTGAGACTAAAAAGCTCGTTCAGCTCCATTAGCGCCGAGGTGGTGGTCGCAAAGGTCTTCACCTCTTGGTGCACCGGTGCCGACACACATCGTATACGCGCTCGGGATGCATGTTCAGAATGAGGCGATTGCGATTCCTCGGTCTAATGCTTCCGGGTGTCACGACATAGCAACTTACGCCACCGATGTCTTCGGGAGTTACAGTGACGCCGAACCGGTGGCGCAAGCTCGCCAACTCCTTAGCGTTGGCGACGCTCCGGCGTGTCCAGCCAATCGCGCGAACGTTTTCACGTTGGAATGTAAACTCAGTCGTATCGTGCAGTACCAGCACAGGGCCGTCGATAATGCTAAAGCTTGGGTTTGAGTGACTGAAAGCTGTCATCGTGAATATGATTCGGGAAGACCCGATGTGCGGCTACCTCATGGTTTTCCGTAACGTCGCGCGACCTGGCCTTCCAACCTTCTCTGGACCACTCGGTGCCTCCGGCGGGTTATTGGCATACACACAATCAGCGCCAGCCCCAACAGCGCCAGCGATCCCGGAGCAAGCGTAAACGCGATCTTGAGTCCCCGGATTGCATGATCGCTTTGGAAAGCGTGTTTCGGACTGAAACCCAAAGTGCCGGCCAGGGCAAGAGCCGCACCGCCGCCGATTCCCAACCCAACCTTGAATACTAAGAGATTCAAAGCGCAGTAGGTCGCCCCCATATCCTTCCCAAACTTCATTCGGCCATAGTCGATTACATCCCCGAGTATCGACAGTGCCGCGATATCGTGACCCGCAAAGTACAGATTGGCCAGTGCTACCAGAACTAGAGAGTCAGCAAAATCGCCTGGCTGGATGAACCACATGCCGCCTAGTTGGACGATAAACAGTGCGACGCTGAGACTCCAGGCTGTGACTTTGCTTGTCCTTCTGATCAACAGCAGCCACAGGGGGGTGGATAGCGTTCCAATGATGTACCCGGACAAGAATAGCGTAGGCAGACTACTGCCGACGTGTAGATAACCGTCCAGATAGAAGAACACCGTACCAAACCACATCCCTGAGGAAAGCCCAAGACATAGAAAGGTCACGAGATACAACAAGAGAGGACGATTGTTAGTGACCGTCCGCCACACAATACGCATGGGCGCGGAGTCACGCACCAGAACTTTCGTGTTCGGGGCCCACAATAAAGTGATGACCACACCAACGGCAGAGAGTGCGGCACCAAACACTACAGCATCCCTTAGCACCGCCGGTGTATACTCGTGAGTCGCGTATTTTGGGAGCAGCGGCAGAGCATAGAAGCTGACTATGCCGATACGGGTCGCAATGTTGCGAATACCATATATCTTGCTCCGTTGCTCGTAATCCATACTCAATTCGCTTCCCCACGTCATGTGAGGTATCTCGGCAACTGTAAAGACCAAAAAAAAAGCGGCGGACCAGGCGAAGTAATAGAGCTCTGAGACGTGAGATGGAGGCTCAAATAGCTTCCAGCACACTACAAGTGTGCCGATGCTGCCTACGATGACCCACACCCTGCGCGAGCCGCCATGGGCATGATGCCTGTCGGAGAGATAGCCCGTCACGGTGTCGGCGATGCCATCAAAGATTCGCACGGCCAGTATGACCGCAGCAATGGAACTAACGCCCAGCCCGAAATACTTCGAGTATATGGCGGGCAATATGCTCCACATCGGAATGTAAAAGAACCAAGTCCCTGCAGCCGGCGCTGCATACCCTACGATGTCTCGAAGCTTCGGGGGAGCTCGCTCCGTGCTAGCAAAGCTATTATTCATTTCCAGACGCGCAGCTGCAGTACCTGCAGCGTGTACCGCTCTCGGCCCTGATGGTAAACAACACCATCAGGTTGATCGCGTCCCATGGTGCTTATTGCGACGCTATTATGAAACCCCATGTCCGAACGTCTCAAAAGACCTGCGCCTTCATCGGTCCACCAATTGAGGCGGGTAACCTTCGGCACCTTAACCAAGTTGATTTGCTGCCCGATACGCCTCGGCGACTCGATTCAGCCACGACTGTGTCGGCCCATCAAGATGCCCGCTATAGCCCTGCAGAACGTCATCGTGGTAGCGGGCGAGCCATTGCTTTTCGGAGCTCGTAAGACTGGCGAAGTCAACGAGATCCGGATCAATCGGTAGCCTGGAAAGCACTTCGAACTCTAAGAAGCCTGGCTGGCGCGCCGGCACGGTCAACATATGGCATTCAATGCGCACGCCAAAGTTCGCGGGAAAGTAAACTGCTGGCTCATTGGCTACGATCATATTGCTTTGCATCGGTGCGACCGTCGGGAACGTACTGTCCTTGCGAATTGCAGGCCCCTCGTGGATGTTCATAAAGTTCCCGACCCCATGACCCGTGCCGTGGGCATAGTCCAGTCCTTCCTGCCAAAGGTATTGGCGCGCTAGCGTGTCAATCTGGGTAGACGAGATGTTCGCTGGAAATTTTGCGCAGGCGAGAGCGATGAACCCTTTCAGCACCAGTGTGTGAGCGCGAATGTGGCATTCATCGGGTGGGCGTACGGCAATACAGACCGTATTGTCAGTCGAGCATCCCGGAAAGTGCCCGCCCGAGTCCATCCAATAGATGGGATGGTCATTCAGTATGCTGTTTGAGTTTCTAGATGGCGAATAGTGAGCCAACGCGCTATTGGTTCCGCTCGCCGACATATAAGGCATAGACATACCTTTGTATGTTGGCAACTGCTGCCGAAACTCATGAAGTTTGTACGAGGCATCCATCTCGGAAATGGTGCGGGCGGAAATTGAGCCTTTGAGCCAAGCGAGAAACCGCACAACTGCAAGTCCATCTTGAAAGTGCGCGTGTCTGGCCGCTTTGATCTCACGCTCATGCTTGCACCACCTCCACTCAGACAGTGAAGCGTCATGCCTCAGCGTACCGTTCTTTTCGACTATCGTTGCGTAGAGATAAGGTGTGCGTCGCAGGTTCGCGCTTAGCACCCGCCCCGCGCTACATTCGAAGAGGTATTTCTCAAGACTGTCCGGATGCAGCACTTCAATGCCAACTGGACGCTGCGCCAGTAAATTACCTACTCTTTGCCGCTCGATGAACCAGGTCACCTTTCCCTGGCGATCCACGACGATCCGACTCAAAGGTATGGGCACCACATGATTCATTTCAGGCGTTGTGCTCTCGCAATCATTGGTTCTGATATTGAGCAGCCACGCGACATCTTCGGGGTCCGCCACAAGATGGGCATGTACTCCAGACTCAGCGAGCCTTTGCGCAATTCTTTGGCATTTGTCGTACCAAGCCGCACCCGCGAATTCCTCGGGATAATCGTGAACGATCGATGAGAGGGGACTAGGGCGCTGAAGCCTCCACACGTCGTCTATCGGATGTCGAGAGAGAACCGCGAGCTCAATCCCGTGTTCCTCGGCAAACACCCTAAGCTGCTTAAGTTCGGTATAGGGGTGAAGTCGACCATCGAGGACCAAGGATCTTCCACAAGGTACGTTGGATCGTAACCACGTGCACTGAGCCGAATAGCCGCCCTGAACGATCTCGATCGCCGTCCCAGCGGTATCTCTTCCAGCCTGCTCCACGTATCGACCATCGACGAAAAGTGCCGCACGATCTTTTAGAACAACTGCGGCACCCATGGAGCCTTTGAAACCTGTTGCCCATTGCAGTCGACGGCTGCAGGGTGGAGCAAATTCGCTCAAGTATTCATCAGCCGATGCGATGACCACTCCGTCCTGGCCAAGAGTTCCGAGATAATCCTGCAGTGTCTGGAGATTGCTCATACTCGCGTCTATCAAGGCTGCCGCCGAAGTGCGCTACCGATTTGCTCCATCTGACCGTCGCGTATCTTAACCGGCAATATCTTGAGCGGAGGGCCCAAAGGCACCGGGGCGAGATAGCGGCTCGTGAGCAGCGTTCGAGGGGACTCTGCCTAACTAACAGTGGCACGCTCGGCAAGCGTGCCACTGTTTGTTGCTAGCATGACGACGGTCCGTGACCGACTGACCCCCACTCGCCGTGCCGAGGCTCAGTCTACTCAAGGTGGTAGTCAATCTGGAGTCCGATCGTACGTGGACGAACCCGCGGATCATAAGTAGTCAGGGTGCTAAAAATATTAGGGATATCCGGATGGTTATTCGTCAGATTATCCACGAATGCCGTTGCCGTCCACCCATGAGGAGACGCGAGAGCGAAGCTTGTACGTACGCTGGTTTGACTGGTTCCGTAGTTTATGAAGACGCTACCGAAGCTATTGTGAATATACTGCTTCGCAATGTAGTTAGCGGACGCCGCGAAGGTGCCGCTATAACCAGTACCTCCAATGGGAAAATGGTAGTGACTGAAGGCGCCCACGGTGTATTCGGGAGAGTAGTTCAGTCGATCTCCCTTCATGAACAGGGTCTGGTTCAAAGCAGGGACGTCAGTGTCGTACGACAGATTGTTCCAATTTCCCGTCACGCCAATATCGAGTCCCTCTAGCGGTCTAGCCGTGATGGCTAAGTCAAATCCTACGCCGCTCGCTGAAGTGCCGTTGATCTGGGCAGTGGTTCCTTGGGGCGATCCGGGAAAGAAAGGAACTTCAAATTCTCCTATGATGTCGCGCCACTTCAGATAGTAGACCGCTGCATCATAGGAGATCTTCCGGTCGAGGAGATCGCCTTTAGCACCGATCTCGTAGTTATCTAGCTTATCAGGACGCGCCGGTGGAATATTCGGATCAACGTGGAAGGTCGATCCGAACTGCGGGAATCCACTGCGAAATCCCTGAGAGTACGTGGCATAAAGAGTGGTTGTTTCGGCCGGATACCAACTCAAAGTGGCCCGCGGCGAAGTGTGGACGAATGTCCCGGCTCCACGATATAGCGGCACTCCGGGGACCTCGACATCATCACGGTTTTGTACGTAGTCATGAAAATATCTTGCACCGATCGCCCACTCGAACTTACCACCTAGGAAGTGGTGGCCGACGTCCCCATAGATGGCCGTCGAACTCGACCCCAAGGTAACCGAGAAGGGCGGCTCGAACGGATCAACCGTAAATTCCTCGTAATCATGCTCGACGTCATTGCGGTAGAAGGCCCCGAAAGACCATCGCCATTCTGTCCCCGGATTCGAGGTCAACAGTAATTCCTCCGAGGTGACACTAGATCGATAATTTGTAATCAAGTCCGACTGGAATCCTGTCGGACTCTGGTCCGTGAGTCCGTCGTCGTAGTAGCGAAGGTAGCTTGTTGTACTAGTCACCGAAAAGGCGTCAAAGGTGTAGCCAATTTTCGCTCCGAAGGCGTCCGTAACGACCCGGGTTTCCTGAGATAATGGACCTTCGAAGAGGTTGTTACTATCGGCAACCGACGGCGCGCCGTATCTGTTGTGAGTACTCCATGCTGAAAGGCCGATAGAAAGGGCGTCCGTGAGTTGGGCAGCGATCTTCAATCTGACGTTTAGAAGATCAGCGCCATTCGTGTGATCTTCTACCTGATTGTGTATCCATCCACTCAAGCTTTCGTATCCAACGACGGCGCGCGCGGCGAGCTTCCCCTCAATGAGGGGAACATTGATCGCTGTATCGGCTCGATAGTTACCCGAACCGCCGTCGCCGGTATATGAGCCCGTGGCGCGTCCCTTGAGCTCAAAATGATTCAAATCCGGGTCATTCGTCAGGACTCGCACCAGTCCATTTTCGGAACTAGCGCCATACAACGTGCCCTGCGGTCCGCGCAGGACTTCTATACGCTGTAAGTCAAAAGCGTTGAAGTCCGGCGCAATCGCAAACCCCATCAAACTGAAAGGAACAGAGTCGACGTAATAACCAATTGGGCTCGAGCCAGCGAACGCTGGTCCTCCAGCGATCACACCACGTACAGCCAATAGCGTTCCACCACCTTGAGCAGTCGTCGAGGCCGAGACCCCCGGCACGAGACTCAGAGCGTCGGTGACACCCGTGAAGCTGGATTTGTCAAGGTTATCGCCCGTCAATACAGAGATGGAAATAGGGACATCTTGTAACCGCTGCTCACGTTTCTGAGCGGTGACGACTATTTCCTCGAGTCGAGCAGGCTGATCGTTGGCAGCCTCGTAATTTCGTTTCTCCGCCCTCGGTGTCTCGTTTGCTACCGATTGCGTCTCTTGATCAACCTGCGCTAGCGAAAGTTGACTGCGAGTTGAGCTCAAATTTCGCGTACCCGACGAGTCCTGACTTCCCGTCCGAGCACGAGGAGTCGTGATCACCATTGCCCCGCTCTGGGTGGCATAAACCCGCAGTGACGTCCCTTTGAGCAACACCGACACCGCCTCCTGTGGGGAATACTTTCCCTTCACTCCCTCGGTGTGTATGTCTTTCACCTGATCCAACTGATAAACCAAATCCACCCGCGCCTGAGACGCGAGCGCTTTGAGCGCCGTCGCGAGCTCCCCCGCGGGCACGTCCAAACTGGCCGGGCTATCTGCCATTGCAAACGCGGACAAAGACAACGAACAAGCTACCGCAATGAGGCTACATGTCCTCATAATTCGCTCGAGCATGGCTCTTTCCCCAATGCGGCTCTGATGATGTGTTAATGCCGCTGGGTATTACCACGTATGGCCTGCTCAAATCCCTTGCTACGAGGACGCAAAAAAGTTCAGTCGCCAGATCCTTTGGAGTTCAGATGGATCTCTTTGTCGCTCTCGTTAATTTGGAGACCAAAACCATTTTTTAGCAGCTCGACAAAATCGCCTACCCGCGACGCGCTAAATGTTCCTGTGATCCGCAACGCAGAGAGCCGCGGATCGTCGACGATGATCGGTCGTCTCGTGTAACGATTGAACTCTGCGACCGCATCGGTTAATGCTGTTTCGTCAAATGTTAGGTACCCCGTGCGCCAACTCAACTCCTCGTCAGCCTCATGCGGCGTCTTCTTCTGAACCAGTAGGGAATTCTGTGTGGTGTGGACCACGGCCCCTGCGGTCAAAAGTTCAGCGCGGCCATGGCCGAACTTCGGTTCCACGCGCACTTTGCCGTCCGTGACGACAACCTCGATATCCGTTCCACTTCGGCGTACCGAGAACTGCGTGCCGACGGCTACGATTCGTCGACCGCCCGCCTCGACCAAAAATGGGCGAGAAGGATCCTTGGCGACGTTAAAGAAGACTTCACCTGCTTCGAGCTCAATCCGTCGTTCCTTCTCGGTCAGTGCCACCCGTACCATGCTGTCGGTATTCAGCATGATTGTTGATCCATCGCGTAGGGGAATGGAGGCAAAGCCGCCGACGGGCGTGCTGTAGGCCTCTGCTGTGGGCTTCATCTTCTGATAGAGACCAACACCAACAGCCAACAGAACCGCCGCGGCGACAGCCGCAATCTTCGGCGCCGATCTCTTCAAGGCCGCGCGAACCGCGGATGCGGGCCGACGGTCAAAAAAAGGGGATATTCTCCACTCGCCCGGCGGAGGCACTACGCCGGGCTTTCGGCCCACGCCAAAAGCTTTCAATCGTGCGCTGTACTCCCAAGCCGCCTCACGGCGTAAGAATGCGACGCGATGTGCGGTGTCCGCACGCAGCCACTCAGCAAATTCGGCTTCGTCCGCCTCACTCCAACGTCCGCTGTCGCGCTTGCCGAGCCATGCGAGCGCGCGCTCTTCAATCTCTTTGCTGCTTTCCATCCCTCTGCCCTCCCTCACGTCCCGTAGTCTGCTTTTCGGATGACTCGATCTCGCCAAGGATGGCATCCGTCAACCGTTTCATCCCTTTTGTGACATGTCCTTCGACGGTTTTTTCACTCAAGCCCAAGCGAGCCGCGACCTCCTTTTGCGAGAGGTCATCAATCCGGCGCATCCAGACAACTTCGCGGCACTTCGCTGGCAGGCAATCGAGCGCCTCGGCTAGCCGCCGCAGCGCCTGGTGCGCCGTGGTATCGCGCTCGGGCGATGGTCGGTCATCTACTACCACGTTCAAGGCCTCCAAATCCCCTGTCGAATCGATCGCCACAATACGTTGTCTGCGGATGCGGTCCGCCATCAAGCTTCGGGCAATTACAAAAATGAAGGGCCGCACGGCGTCGGGAATATGCGTTCGGGCGGACTCGAAAAGGCGCACATAGGTTTCTTGTCTCAGGTCGTGTATGTCCTCAGGATGAGGCCAATGCCGCCGCAGATACCGCGTCAGCGCCTCATCATGAATCATGACCTCACGCTTGAACCAGCTGTGCAGAGGCTCGTCCATTGCCCGACGATAGTCCGATCGAATAGCCGGGTGTAGGGGTCTTGAACTTTATTTTTGAGCGAGCAAGGGATTGGCCGACTTCGACCGTGGTAGTTAAAAGGCCATCTCGGCGAGGTGCACTTACCGCTTGTTTACGGGCTCGAGGCTACTCGTCTCTGCCTTGGGCGCGGGCGGCCTCCTAGTACGCCCCCAGCAAGCACTGGTTGCGTTCGGACTGATTAATTGAACCAGGAGATTGAGTGGACGCTGGGGTCGCTCACGTGATCAGGAGACCGCAGGAATCCTTCGAACCAGAAACTGCACAAGCCCATGAGACCCGCCAATTGGATGGCCCAATGCGTTCTCGACTCCCCCGCGCGTCAAATGAGTCCTCCAGGGTGGCGACTTAGGATCAGGCGCTCGCGATTGCGTGGCCGGACGACCCTTGGATGACGATGTAACAGGGCGGGCCCATCGAGAAACTCGAAGACCTCATGCCGATGTATCGCACTGCGCACATCAGCGGCTACGTTGGGGGCTCAACCATCGACCGCGTGCCCCTGGAGGATGCGGTGATCAATCAGGCGCTGCGTTTCAAGGCGACAGCAGCGGCGACACGCAAGCGCACCGAGCACGATGGCGCTCTGATCGCCTACGGTAAGTCCCTTGGCTTGGTAGGTGTGTCACAACGCATGTTGGATCTCTATCAACCATACGCCAAGCGGCGGAGAGCTCCTCCAAAACCAAATACCCGTTACCGGCGCTACGTAGGCCAGTAACTTTGGCGCTGACACTTCTTGCGTATGGTTCCCTGGCTGACTCACTGCATCGACCGATCGCCCAATCGAAACAATCTCTGACTTCGAGTCGCGGTGACCTGCGTGGCGGCTACTCAGAGCGCCCCTAGAATGGCTTTAAGAACGAATTCTTTTATCGAGCATACGTGATTCTCAGAGTTCGTTCGTTACGGTGATGATGAACTCGACACTCTGCGCGTAACGCAAATAGCATCCCGTGCTCCGGTGGTATCTCACACAGTGCAACTACCGTGAGGGCGAGCGTGCGCTTGAAACCTACAGCGGCAGCATATACATTGCTATCGGCCAGTACGAGAGTCACTCTCCAATCGGTAGGCGCGTCTTGCGTTCTGACTCCAGAATTTTCTGCGGTCCGCACCGTTGACCCCGCTGAGAATATCATCGAGCAGACTGATCCAACTCTCATAGCGAATCGCCTGGGTTGATACCGGCCAATCGCCGCCGAAAAGGATTCGATCGAAGCCGAAGGCTTCGATGGCAGTCTCGATGTAAGGCCGGAGTTGTTCGGACGTCCAGGATCGGTGATCCGCTTCCGTTGCGAGGCCGGAAACTTTGCAGACGACATTCGGGCAACGGGCCAAAGCGCGCAGCTCGTCCGCCCAGGGCATTATGTGTCCTTTCCGGATGGCAGGTTTTCCGATGTGATCCAAAACCATCAATACCTCCGGGACCTGCTGCGCCAGCTTCACGACGTTACCTAAATGTCGGTGATCGATGCAGAGGTCGAAAGACAAGTCATATTCTCTTAGCGTTCGCACACCTTCGATAAAATCCGGCCGCACACAAAAGTAGAGATCGGGCTCGAACTGGATGATGCGGCGGATGCCGCACAGCAGTTTGTGACGTTTCAGCCGCTCCAGTACCGCGCTTACCCCACGGCCCTGCTCGAGCGGTGCCCACGCAACGATGCCTTGAATGCGCGGCTCGAGCCGTACCTGCTCGCTCGCCCAGGCGGCTTCGGACTCGAAGGCTGAACGCTCCGCTTCGCATTGCACGAACACCATAGCTTCAACGGATACAGACGCGGTAGCGGCGCGATAGTCCTCTACGAGAT
>Ga0105240_10015825_pt1 | contig 10232 bp, 7 predicted proteins | sample KBSC54metaG_FD_80426 | JGI IMG/M metagenome (GOLD analysis project Ga0105240, IMG submission 80426) | Corn rhizosphere microbial communities from Kellogg Biological Station, Michigan, USA - KBS C5-4 metaG | ecosystem: Host-associated > Plants > Roots > Rhizosphere > Soil | place: Michigan, USA... | reverse complement strand
GGCGCTGGGCGAACTGGCGCTCGACGGCTCGCTCTGCCGCGTGCCGGGCGTGCTGCCTGCGGCGATTGCCGCCCAGGCCGGCGGGCGCGGCCTGATCTGTCCGGCGTCCTGTGGGGGCGAAGCCGCGTGGGGAGGATTCGGAGAGGGAGGATCCGGGGAGCGCGGCTTCGCCGAGGATGGGGACAGGCAGGCCGTGCTTGCCGCGCCGTCGCTGCTGGCGCTGATCAATCATCTGCGCGGCCAGCAGACCCTGCCGGTGCCGCAGGCCGTTCTCTCGGACGCCGGCGGCACCCATCCCGACCTGGCCGAGATCAAGGGACAGGAGACCGCCAAACGCGTGCTCGAACTGGCGGCGGCGGGCGGCCACAACCTGCTGATGATCGGCCCGCCCGGCTCGGGCAAGTCGATGCTGGCGGCGCGCCTGCCGGGCCTGCTGCCGCCGCTCGAGGCCGACGAGGCGCTGGAAGCCACGATGGTGCGCTCGCTGGCGGGCGACGCGGGTGATGGCCGGCTCGAGCGCCGCCGCGCGTTCCGCGATCCGCACCATTCGGCGACCTTGCAGGCGCTGATCGGCGGCGGCGCGCGGGCGCGGCCGGGCGAAGTCTCGCTCGCCCACCACGGCGTGCTGTTCCTCGACGAGCTGCCGGAGTTCGCGCGCTCGACCCTGGAGGCGTTGCGCCAGCCGCTCGAGACCGGTCGGGTGAGCGTGGCGCGCGCCAATGCCCACGTCACCTATCCCGCGCGCTTTCAGCTCGTGGCGGCGATGAACCCGTGCCGCTGCGGCCATCTGATGGAGCCAAGCCAGGGGTGCGGCCGCGCCCCGCGCTGCGGCACCGACTATCAGAGCAAGATCTCGGGCCCGCTGCTCGATCGCATCGATCTCTCCATCGACGTGCCGCCGGTCGGCGCGGCCGATCTGGCCCTGCCGCCGCCGTCCGAAAGCAGCGCCGATGTCGCCGCCCGCGTCGCCGCCGCGCGCGCCGTCCAGCGGGAGCGTCTCGCTGCGCTCGATCGAAAGGGCAAGTTGATCGCGGTCGAGGCCGAGCCGACGGCCGGCCTGCTGTCCGGCCGGGCGCGCAACTGGTCCAAGCCGCGCTGCAACGCCGATACCGACGGCGCGCTGCTGGCCGCGATCGCCGAGCCCGATGCCGAGGGCCGCGCGCTGCTCACGCGCGCAGCCGAGCGGCTGGGCCTGTCGGCGCGCGCCTGGCATCGCACCTTGCGCGTGGCGCGCACCCTGGCCGATCTTGATGGATCCGATTCGGTGCGCCGTCTGCACATCGCTGAAGCACTGTCCTATCGCCGGCCCCAGCAACGCCCGGCGCTGGCGGCGTGACTTCCTTTAGGGCCGAACGTACAGGACGTAGCCGTCCGCCCCGTCCGTAAAGGCGCGCATGCCGACTTTCACCTCGGATCCGGAATAGCCCAACGAACGAAGCAAGTTCGCCTTGACCCTTTCCATCTCCTTGGCATCGATATTGTGCGCATCCCATGCGAGCACAGGGCATCCCGATCCGTTCAGGCGTCTCGTCAGCTCTGCCTTCACGTCGGCGGGCAGTCTTCCGGCCTCGATGTCCTGCGTGAAGAAATGCCTGGGCTGCGCGAAGCCGTGGAGGTATCGGCCGTAGGCACTGTCGTAGACGATCGCGGCGTAGCCCGGCTTGTACCAGGCGGGATTTTCCGGAGAGAGCACCGGCAAAATCTCGCGCTCACAGGCGGGTAACATCCGAATCCATGCGGCCGAGCTGCGGAAGGGTTCATAGAATGCCGGCGCTTCGTTCGCGGGAAGACGTGCGCCGACGATGGCCGTCATGGGAAGCACGATGACGGCGAGCGCGGATGCCAGAACGACACGGAGCAGCTGCCCCAGGTTCTTCATGGCGGCATCATAGAGCCAGGCGGAAAGCCCCCAGATGAAAGGCGACACGACCAGGAAGTTTCGGTCGAAGAAGTTCGGAGCCAGCAAGGTCGAGCTGACGATGCCACCGACAAGGACAAGGACTGGCACGCCCACCAGCAGGGTGATCACCGGATCGACCGCCTTGAGGCGAACGATGCCCGGCGAAGGGGCCGCGGCGGCGCACCCGGCCAGCGCGCCAACGGCGCAGAGGGCAAGCGCCACCAAACCGGCGCTGCCGAACGAATAACGTACGCAGGCCTGGAGAACGGTGAGATACCAGGTCGGTGTATTGAGGTACCAGTTGTTGTCGAGCGTCACTTGCGAATGGGCGGCGATGACGAACTTCACGTAGGCCGCCGACGCCAGGAGCAGAACGACGGCGGCCGCCGCGAGGACCACCTGCCGGCGCCGGTTGAAGGCGGCGAGGACGAACAGGACCGCCAGACACTCGTACATGACGTAGAAATGCACGAACGAGCCGATCGCCATCAGCGTCAGCAGCGCCGGCAACAGCTTCCGCCATCGGTTCCTGCCGTTGTCGCCCGTCAGCAGGGCGAGGCTGAGCGCCATTATCGCGGCGCTGAACAGCCGGGCGGGAAGGCTGAAGAACGGCCGCGTCATGGTCAGAAACACCACGATCGCGCCGCAGGCCGCCGCGGCGCTCAACCCGCGCAGCGCCGCATCGCCGGTCCCGAACACCTGGGCATGGAGCCATAGCGCCAGCATGTAGAGCGGCGGATGAACGTCCGTGGCAATGCGGGAAAGAAGGTCCGTGCCGACGGCAGGTTCGAGCAGCCGCGCGGTGAAGAGCTCGTCGAGCCAGAAGCTGTGCCCGTCCAAGGCGACGAACGCACCGACCAGCCCGATGGCGCTGGCGATGCCGAAGCAGGCGATCGCAATGCGTCGCTCCAGCCCGGCGCCGACAGCCACGCGTCCGATCCGCGAGGAGACGGGGTTATCGATCGAAGACAAAGGCGAACCTCTCGCGCATGTAGCCGCGCTGGAAGCGCTCGCGCAGCCGCCAGATGCCGGCATCGAGGACGAAGTGCGCCATCACGATCCCGACGAACGCTCCGTAGATGGCAAATCTCCAGGAGAGGGTCGAGGTGTCGGGTGCTGCGACTGCGGCGTTGAGCAGAAGCGCGCCCAAGGTCGACAGGCCGGCCAGCATCGCGAGCGAGGCAAAGGCCGGGCGCCGGGCGACCGTGACCACTCCCATGAAGACCAGATACTGCAATCCATGGGCGATGGCGTACCCCATCGTGGCCGATATCTGATCATCGAACAGAAACGTCGGCAGGAAGAACGACGCGCCAAGAAGCAGGAAAACCAGCCGCAATCTGTTCGTGCGAAGCGCCGGTACCTTTATCACGGCGACGACCAGCAGGACCGGAATCGCAAGATAGAGCAGCATCCCCAAACGGTGCAGCGCGGTGAATTCGGGCGCCAGGCTGGAAAGACCGATCCTGTTGAGGCTGAAGAAACCCAGGATTCCGGCCACGGCCGCTACCATCAAGGTGCGTCGTTCCCAGATCGAGCTCGGTCCGCTGCCCGTGCCGGCCGCGACGAAGCTCAGGAGGCCGACGTTCTGCTTCTGGTAGTGCCAGAGCTGCCAGCTGAAGAAGAGGGCGAGCAGGTAGCCGCGGGCCGCCGGCATGAATTGGAATGCCGCCGCGCCCCCGAGGACGAGGAGAGCAGGGACGACGAAGTAGCGAAGAGGATGGGCGCGGAAGTGCGAGCGCATCTCGGGGTCGGTGTAGAACCATCCCGTCGACGCCACGTGAAAGTTGGCGCCCACGAAGTTCAACACGATGATCGTGCGCAGCGCGGAATCCTCGTCGGCCATGACGTGCTGGGTGTAGGGCGCGATCAGGATCGGCAGCATCGTCGCGATGGATATCAGCACGATGAACACGTGCCACGCCGCGGCGTTCTTTCTCGCCCGCAGCCCATAGCCCGCCTCAAACACGTTGTCCGTCATCTCCGGATCCCCGATGGCGCACGCAAAGGTCGATGACAGACAGAAAGCGCAACGGGGGTTGGCTTTCAACCTCCGGTGACAATTCATACAACACTTGTAACTTGACGTCCGCGCCGGTGGCGGAATCGCGCCTCGTCGGGCGCTAGGCGGTGCGTCCCCCGCCTGCGAACGGGATCATCAGCGCACGCCGTGCGCGCAGCACCGTCGCGGCCCGGCGGAAGCCCAGGGTGTTGTAGAGTGCCGGCAGGAAACCCGAGCCGGGAATCCTGAACGCGGGATCGAGCTCGCGGATCCAGTCGAAGACGCGTGTCGCCTCGTCGAGGTCGTAGCGTGCGATCTGGTGGGCCAGCGGCCACAGGCGACCGACCGTCGAGGCGCGGCCGCGCCGCGCGTTCATCTCGCCGCGGTCGGCGAGCAGCCGATAGATCTTCCGGTAGATCTTGAGTTCGGCCAGATGCACCGGGACGCTCTCGGAAGGCGTCGGTGCCTGCAGGCGGCCGCGCGCGTGGTGACGGTGCACGAGCGCGAACTTGTCCCAGATCGCGATCCGCGGGTGCTTCAGCGCCACCTCGAGGATGAACATGCGATCGTCGTTGGCGATGAACTCCTGGCGGTGCGGCACGTCCTGGATGAGGCTCTTCCGGAACAGGAACGCCGAATAGTGCGAGCCCTGGCACTCGCCGAGCTGCTGGGCGATGAAGTCGTCGCAGCGCACCCACGGCGCCTCGATCCAGCTGTCCGTGCGCTCGTCGATCGTGCGGTATCCGGCGACGACGACGTCGGCGTCCTCCTTCAGCGCGATCTCGAGCTGTGCGTCGTTGGCCTCCGGCTCGAGCCAATCGTCCGAATCGAGGAAGCGCACGTACTGGCCGTGCGCCATCGAGAATGCCTTGTTGACCGCCCAGTCCTTGCCCCAGTTGCCGGTGCGCACCGTCACGAGGCCGGATTGCCGGGCCAGCCACTCGGGCGTGTCGTCGGTGCTGCCGTCATCGACGACGATGATCTCGTGCGGGCTCTTCGTCGCGCGGCACGACTCGATCGCCTTGGGCAGGGCCCACAGGCGATTGTATGTCGGGATGATGATGGAGAGGGCGACCACGTGTGCCGGGCGACTATGGCGCAGGCTGGAGGGGCTGCGCAATGTAGATCAGGAAGCGCTTGAACAGCCGCAAGGTGCGGAAGCGGCGCGGATAGAGGTGCTTCTCGGCCAGCACGCGCAGCCAGGCAAACAGATAGAACCGCCAGTTGAAGAGACGCGTCGGGCCGATCATGTGCTTCCAGTCCGCGGCCTCGGAGACGACGCATTGCAGCGCGCGGGCGGTCGTGTATTCGAGCGGATACTTCACATAGAGATGCAGCTCGAAGTTGTCGCCGCCGGGTGCGCCTTCGGCCGTCGCGCCGCCGAGCGGCTTCACCGTGTACATCATGTACGGCAGGAAGCGGACGTCCTTGGTGAGGCCGAGCTCGTCCATCCGGAACTTCACGAACGATTCGGTGTTCCAGTTGCCGGGGCTCTTCGCCTTCATCCGTACGGCCAGCGCCTCGGGCTCCTCGAACACCGCCCGCGTGACGTCCATGAAGCGGCGGAAGTGCCGGCTCGGCGCGACCACGCAGCGGTCGGTGACGCCGCGGTAGCGCTCGCCGTCGGGCAGGTAGAGATGGTCCGGCGACAGCAGGTCGAGCGACGGGAACAGCACCGGCCACATGCAGTCCGACCGCGTGGCCACGAACCAGTCGTACTTGTCGAACAGCCCTTCTTCCTCGAGCTTGCGACGCAGGAAGTCGCGGAAGAAGAGCTGCAGCGAACCGCTGCCTGCCTGCTCGAGCTCGGGCCGCGCCGGGTGGCGGATGCCGCCGAACCACTGGTCGGGCAGCTCGAGGAGGGCGCGGACATTGCGCCCGCCGGCGAAGGCGTCGAAGGCCTCGCCCCAGTCCTCGGGGTCCTTGTACTTCCAGACATACGTGGCGTGGTCGTAGAAGACGTTGTGCGTCTCGCGCGGATTGTCGCCGACGCAGAGCGCCAGGTCGGCACCCAGCCGGTCCATCAGGTTCTTCTTGAACAAGGTGAACGTCAGTTCATGCGCGCGCGTCTCGTTGAGCAGCACGATCAGCGTTCTTCCGGCCTTCTCCATGCCTCACCTTGGCATGAAAGCCGGATTCCGAGGAAGGGCGCCGGCGGCGAGTGGTTTGCGCCGGCGGCGAGTGATTTGCGCCTGCGGCGGTGGCGCGCTGGCGGGGCCGAGGACGATGGCGTAGAACGCCAATTCGCATGCGCCTTGCGTTCCTTTTCCTCCTCGCCGTCGCTGGCCTGCCGTGGGCTGCGCCGGCCCATGCCGCCCCGCCGGGCGTTTTCCTCGAGGAACTGACCTGGACCGAGGTCCGCGACGCCCTCAAGGCCGGCACCACCACGATCATCCTGCCCGTCGGCGGCACCGAACAGAGCGGCCCCCAGATCGCGCTGGGCAAACACAACGTGCGCGCACGCGTCCTGGCCGGCCGGATCGCCGCCCAGCTGGGCGACACCCTGGTCGCGCCGGTGCTGGCCTATGTGCCGGAAGGCAGCATCTCGCCGCCCGGCGGCCACATGCGCTATCCCGGCACGATCTCGATCCCCGAGGCCGCCTTCAAGGCCACGCTCGAGGGCGCGGCGCGCAGCTTCCGGCAGGCGGGCTTCACGCACATCGTGCTGATCGGCGACCACGGCGGCTACCAGGCCGAGCTCAGGGACGTGGCGGCGGCGCTGAACCGGGAGTGGGCCAAGGCGCCAGGTGGCCCGCCGGCGCGCGCCCACTTCATCGACACCTATTACAAGGTGACCGAGACGCTCTACGTCCAGGCGTTGCGCGCCCGCGGACTGAGCGAGGCCGCGATCGGCAGCCATGCCGGCCTGGCCGATACCTCGCTCACGATGGCGATCGATCCTGCGCTGGTGCGGACCGACCGGCTGGAGACATCGCCCGGCGGCAGCGCCACGGGCGTCAGCGGCGATCCGCGCGGGTCGTCGGCGGCGCTGGGGCAACTTGGCGTCGACGAAATCGTTGCCCAAACCGTGGCCGCCATCCGCAAGGCGCGCCAGGAGATGCACTGACCCTCATGATCCGCGTTCGCTTTCTCGCGACGGCCATCGCCGTTCTCGTCTCTTGCACCCTCGGCGGGCCGATCGCGGCCCAGACCGCGAGCCAGACCACGAGCCAGACCGCGGCGCCGATCGTCACCGTGCCCGGCATGCCGCCAGTGATCGATCCGACCAACCTCTACAGCGAGATCGGCGCGGATCGCCTCAGCCCCGCGGTCCGCTACGACCTGCCGCGTGTCTATGTGCCCAATCGGCGCTCCAACACGGTGACGGTGATCGACCAGGCCACGCTGGCCGTCGTCGACACGTTCCGGGTTGGTCGCAATCCGCAACACGTCGTGCCGTCATGGGACCTGCGCACCCTGTGGGTCGCCAACAATGCCGAGGGCCGCACCGACGGCAGCCTGACGCCGATCGATCCGCTGACCGGCAAGCCCGGCGCGGCGATCCCGGTCGACGATCCCTACAACGTCTATTTCACGCCGTCGGGCCGGCGCGCCATCATCGTTGCCGAGGAGCTGCGGCGGCTCGATTTCCGCTATCCGCAGACCATGAAGCTCGACTATTCGATCGCGGTGCCGAAGTGCGGTGGCGTCAACCATGCCGACTTCTCCATCGACGGCAGCTACGCGCTGTTCACCTGCGAGTTCGATGGCGCGGTGACCAAGATCGATCTCGTCAACCGCGCGGTCATTGGCACCCTGGTGCTGACGCCGTACTACGCCCGGCCCGACGTCGTGGCGCATCTCGCCACCTTCGAGAAGAAGCCGGCGCTGGTGCTCAACCGGCCGGAGCTGGGCGAGTCCGTCTACGCCGCGCGCGGCATGCCGCAGGACATCCGCATCTCGCCCGACGGCAAGCTGTTCTTCGTGGCCGACATGCTGGCCGACGGCGTGCACGTGGTCGACGGCACGTCGTTCCGCCAGGTCGGCTTCATCCCGACCGGCGTGGGCGCGCACGGCCTGTATCCCAGCCGCGACGGCAAGCTGCTCTACGTGGCCAACCGCGGCAGCAACAAGATGATCGGCCGTCCCGGCGGCCCGGGCTCGGTCTCGGTGATCGACTTCGCCACGCGCCAGGTCGTGCAGACCTGGCCGATCCCCGACGGCGGCAGCCCCGACATGGGCAACGTCAGCGCCGACGGCAGATATCTCTGGCTGTCGGGGCGCTTCGACGACGTCGTCTACCGCATCGACACGACGTCAGGGGCGGTCGACAAGATCAAGGTTGGCCGCGAGCCGCACGGCCTCACCGTGTGGCCGCAGCCCGGCCGCTACTCGCTCGGCCACACCGGTAATCTGCGCTAAGCGGCGAAGGCGAGAGGCCGGCTGCCGCCCTTGATCTGCGTACGATGCATCACCCGCCGCGCCGCGCCGTCGAACGGATCGCGGCGATGCATGGTCGAGCGGTTGTCCCACATCACGAGGTCGCCCAGCCGCCATTTGTGCTCGTAGAGAAACGGCGGCTGCGTGACGTGGGTCCACAGCGCCTCGAGCAGCGCATCGGACTCGGGCCGCGAATAGCCTTCGACGTACGAGTTGCGCCGCCGGCCGAGATAGAGCGTGGCGCGGCCGTTGGCCGGATGCCTGAGGATCGCCGGATGCCAGGCACCGGGCGCAGCCATCGGATCGTCGGTCGCGCTGACGCCCTGGCGCAGGTAGCCGCCGGAGTTGTAGGTGCCGTCGTGCTTGATGCGGCGGCCTTCGATCTTCTGCCTGAGGTCGGCCGGCAGGGCGTCACAGGCCGCCTGCATGCCGCAGAACCAGGTGTTGCCGCCGACCGGCGGGATCTCGAGCGCGAACAGCATCGAGGCATCGGGCGGCGTGTCGAGATAGCTCATGTCGGTGTGCCACACCGCCTCGCCGGCGCCGAGCGCGCCGATGGGATCGCCCTTGGCGTCGACCACGTTGGAGACGACGTAGATGTCGGGATAGCCCGGCGGGCTGATCTTGCCACGCTCCTGGTTGGGCGGCGGGTCGAGTTCGCCGAAGCGACGGCTGAACGCCAGCAGGTCGTCGTCGCCGAGCGTCTGGCCGCGCAGCAGGATCACCGAATGGCGGTGCCACGCCTGCTCGACGGCGGCGAAGTCGGCGGCGCTCGGATGCCGCAAATCGACACCGATGATCTCGGCGCCGACGGCGGGTGTCAGCGGACGTACCGTCACTCCCATGTCGTTCCTCCCGGTCGTCATTCTCGCTGCGAATGATCGACCGGCGGCGCCTGCCGATCAAGCGCCCAGCACGAAGCCCAGCCACGCCGCGAGCTTGTCGCCGACGGCGGGCGCGAGCGGGCCGGTGTAGCCGGGATCGGCCGGTCCGGAGACCGTCTTGAGATTGTGGCTCACCGCCGGCACGACCAGCGCCTCGCCGGGCGCGCCGCGCGTGCCCAGCCCATCGAGCAACGGCTGGATGTCGCCGAACGGCACGATCTGGCTGTCGGCGCCGCCGTGGATCAGCAGGCAGGCGTTGTCGGTCCGCGCCAGCGCCGCCGCCGGATCGAAGGCCAGCGCCGCCTGCAGGAACGGGCCGGCGTAGGGCGGGAAGACGAGCTGCAACGCCGGCGGCGCGTCGGCCGGCACATGGCCGCTGCCCAGGATTGCCGCCACGATACGGTCGGCCTCTGCCGCGAGTGGCGGGGCGGTGCGCGCGACCTGGGCACGCACGATCTCCGCCAGCGGCCGGCCCGGCGTCGAGGCCAGCACCAGCCCATGCGGACGACGCGTCTCCATCGCGACCGTGGCGGCCAGCGCCAGCAGGCCGCCCTCGCTGTGGCCGAGGAAGGCGGTGGCGTAGGGCTTGATCTCGTCGTGCCGCAGCAGCTCGGCGTGGGCTGCGACGGCGTCGGCCACGAAGTGATCCCACAGGAAGAACCGCTCTTCCGCCGCCAGCCCGTCCCGCGGCCGCGATGTCGACCGGCCGATGCCGCGCTTGTCGTAGCGCAGGGTGGCGATGCCCGCCGCCGCCAGCCGCTCGGCGATCAGTTTCAGCGTGTCGATGCGCACGGGGATCAGCGGATTGTTGCCGTCGCGATCAGTCGGCCCGCTGCCGGCGATCAGCACCACGCCCGGCACGGGCTGGATCTCGCTCACCAGCGGCAGCAGCAGGGTGCCGGCCAAGGTCGCTCCGGCGGCGCCCGCGAAGCGCAGCTCGCGCCGCACCGTGCCGTCGCGGTACCACGGCACCGGTGTCCTGACCTGCGCGTTGCCGGCTGTCGCGATCAACGAGGCCGCGCCGCCCAGCAGCACGCGGCGAATCATGTGCCGTCGCCAGGCCTCG
>Ga0105240_10015824_pt1 | contig 10232 bp, 5 predicted proteins | sample KBSC54metaG_FD_80426 | JGI IMG/M metagenome (GOLD analysis project Ga0105240, IMG submission 80426) | Corn rhizosphere microbial communities from Kellogg Biological Station, Michigan, USA - KBS C5-4 metaG | ecosystem: Host-associated > Plants > Roots > Rhizosphere > Soil | place: Michigan, USA... | reverse complement strand
TGAGCGTCGTAATCGTGATGAAGCCCCGACTGTCGGCATTCACAATGTAAGTGCCGAGGAAGTTCTGCGAAGCCACCGTTGTTCCGGTCGGATGCGACGACTGGTGATTTGAGTCCAGTTCGCCCATGTTGATTCCGCCGGCTCCATCAGCGGTGAAACTGCCCACCGATGCGGTCTGATATGCGAGAACACCGGCCAGAACATCGTCATAACCTTGGAAGAGAAACGCATACGGTCCTGTAAGTTCACCGTCATATGCGGTGGTCGGGTATTGAACCAGCAGTACGAGCGGCACAGATGCTGTCGCCGAAACGCTGTCGGTTACCGTGGCCGTAAAGCTGGTCGCGCCTGGTTGTGTCGGCGTTCCTGAAATCACGCCATCCGAAGCCATCGTGATTCCGGCCGGCAAAGATCCTGCCGTCACTGAGTAGGTGTACGGCGTACTTCCACCTGTGGCCTGAAGCGTGTAGGTGTACGGCACCCCTACCGTCGCAATGGGCAACGATGCAGTAAGGCTCAGCGTACCGGACGGATTGATGGTGATAGTCTCAGGCTGCGAGATTGTCTTGGTAGGACTGCTTGAGTCCGTCACTGTGACGGTCACAGTTGAGGGACCGGCCGTTGTCGGCGTGCCGCCTACCGTGCATCCAGTCAGCGTCAGCCCGGCCGGAAGCGTACCGGAACTGATCGAGCATGCATAGGGAGTGGTACCACCGCTGGCGCCAATCGGTGCGCTGTACACGACACCGACCGTTCCATTCGGCAGGGTATTCGTCAGCGAAAGAGCTGCAGGGTTGATAACGATCGTTTGAGGACCTGAGGTTGTCTGGCCTGGCGATCCCGAATCATCAACCTTTACCGTCACTGTCGCACTGCCTGCGGAGGTAGGCGTGCCGCTCACGACGCATCCGCTCAGGCTGAGCCCCGCCGGCAGCGTCCCCGCTGTAATTGTGCAGCTATAAGGGGAGGTTCCGCCCGCAACTCCGATCGTCGCGTCATAAAGTACCCCAACGGTGCCATCAGGAAGAGTCGATGTCGTAAGGCTCAGTGGCGCAGGGCTGATCACAATTGTTTCGTTCTGGCTCGCGGTCTGCGTCGGACTGCCGGAGTCAGTCACCGTCACCGTGATTGGCGAACTGCCCGCCGCTGTCGGTGTGCCGGAAATCGTGCATCCAGTCAGAATCAGACCGGCCGGCAGTGTCCCGGTGATCGAACAGGTATATGGTCCGGTACCGCCTGAAGGAGTAATCGTGCCCGTGTAGCCGGAACCCACTGTACCGCCCGGAAGAGTGCCCGTGATCGTTAGCGGTGCCGGATTGATCACGATGTTCTCGACCTGGCTGGCGTTTTGAGCTGGACTTCCCGCGTCCGTTACCTTGACCGTGATAGGTGACGTGCCTGCTGTTGTAGGCGTGCCGCTCACCGTGCAGCCCGTGAGTGTGAGCCCCGCTGGTAACGCTCCAGTGATCGAACATGAGTAAGGCGTCGTTCCACCGCTCGCCGTAATGGTTCCCGAATAGACAACACCGACCGTTCCATTCGGCAGCGTGCCCGTAATTGCAAGTGGGGCAGGCGAGATAACGATCGTGTCGTTCTGGGTCGCATTCTGGGCGGGACTGCCGGAGTCCGTAACCTTCACAGTCAGAGGCGAGGAGCCGGCTGCCATCGGTGTGCCGCTGACCGTGCATCCGCTCAGAGACAGGCCTGCAGGAAGAGTTCCCGTAATCGAGCAGCTATACGGAGGCGTTCCGTCAGAGGCCGTGATCGTAGATGTGTACGCAACGCCAACTGTGCCATTCGGCAACGTGCTTGTAATCGTCAGAGCCGCAGGAGCAATGACGATTGTCTCGTTCTGGCTTGCGTTCTGAGCTGGGCTTCCCGAGTCGGTCACCTTCACCGTAATCGGAGAGGATCCCGCTGTAGTCGGCGTTCCACTCACCGTGCAGCCGGTCAATGACAGGCCCGCAGGAAGAGTGCCGGTGATCGAGCAGATGTAAGGAGTAATGCCGCCGGTGGCGCCTATTGCTCCAGTGTATGGAACGCCTACTGTTCCATTCGGAAGCGTGTTCGTGAGCGAAAGAGTTGCCGGCGCAATGTTGATCGTTTCGTTAGCGCTGGCGTTCTGTGCAGGGCTGCCGCCATCTGTAACTGCGACCAGCACCGTGACGCTCCCAGCGACAGTTGGCGTACCGCTTACCGTACATGCCGACAGGCTGAGTCCAGCAGGAAGAGCACCTGTAATTGAGCAGCTATACGGCGTCGTCCCGCCGCTGGCAGTGATGTTCGCGCTGTAGGCTACACCTACCGTGCCGTTCGGCAGGGGGCTGCCCAGTGTCAGCGCAGCCGGTGAAATCACAATGGTCTCCACCTGGCTGATCGTCTGCACCGGAGAGCTCGCATCGGTCACTTTTACCGTGACAGTTGTGCTCCCCGCGACAGTCGGCGTACCGCTCACCGCGCAACCTGATAACGACAGTCCCGCGGGAAGAGATCCAGTGATCGTGCAAGAGTATGGAGCCGTCCCACCCGCAGCCGTAATGGGAGCGCTGTATGCAACTCCAACAGTCCCATTGGGAAGAACATTCGCCAGGCTCAACGGCGAGTTGACGTTGATCGAAACAGCAGCCGTCGCAGTTGCACCAAGACTATCCTTCACCTGCACGGTGAATGCGAAGGTGCCCTTGGCAGTTGGTGTTCCCGAGATTACTCCTGAACTGGCTGAGATTCCGAGACCCGGCGGCAACGATCCCGCTGCGATGCTCCATGAATACGGCGTCGAACCACCCGCCGCGATAAGAGACGTGCTGTAACTTACGCCGACAATCCCGTCCGGCTGAGGTCCGCCTGCCAGAGTAAGGGGTGATACGACTGTGATGGATACCTGAGCCGACGCAGTGGCAGTCGTGCTGTCTTGCACCTGGACCGTGAAGGTTGATGTTCCCTGGGTTATTGGCGTCCCGGAGATAACGCCGGTGGTCGGAGAGATCGAAAGCCCTGCGGGAAGAGACCCGGCAGTGATGCTCCACGCATACGGTATTACTCCGCCCGCTGCCACCAGAGACGTTGTATACGGAATTCCAACCTCGCCAATTGGCTGAGGACCACCTGCCAACGTGAGCGGCGGAACAGGATTCGAAATCGTAATCGTTTTATTCGCTGTAACTGTAAATGGGACTGCGCTCGTGTCCGTCAACGACACCGTGAATGGAAATGTGCCAGTCGCTGTTGGGGTACCGGCAATCTCACCAGTCGCAGCATTGAACGAAAGGCCAGGAGGCAATGTGCCGCTCGCCATCACCGTCTTCAGCGGCGAAGTTCCACCTGCCGATACAATCATCGTCGTATAAGCAGATCCGACAATGCCTGCCGGCGGCACACCCGTAATCGTCGGATCAGGATTGACCGTGATGGTCACCGTCTCCTGGCTTTTGGTCTTCGGAATCGAAGCAAGAAGCGTCACCTGCATTGGGGAGGTAATTCCCGACGGCGCCGTGTAGGTCGTTGTCGTACCCGAGGCAGAGGACAAAGCGCCGCACACGGTGCCGTTACAGGATGATCCATTGAAGGCCCAACCAACCTGGTAACTCCCGGTCAGATTAGCCGTGATGTTCACCGACTGCCCGGCATCGATCACGAAGGAGGTTGCTGACAGGCTCGCAATTCCGCCGCCCGCATATCCGCCGCCTCCGCAGCCATTCAGCGCAGTGATCGCAAACAGCATCGCTGCAATCCCGATCGCAAACCGAGAGCGGGTGTCCCGGACTCGCTGGGTGATATGGCGCTTCGACAAAACTGCCGTGATCGCTTCGACAACACTGCCAAGGGAAGTCCCTGCAAACGTCATGGGGAATTTGACCTCCATCAAAGAGCTACTGACACCCGCTCTCGACCTTCGAGAACGCCATATGCCTGCCGACCTGACTCGGCACAGGGTCAATCGGGAGTTTGCTTTGATGGTTACATTGGGTCTATACAACGAAGGTACTAATGCACCTACTTGTCAGGCCTATAACTTGGCTTAGCTATTTGCTCTTCTGCACTTATGCTGATCAGTAACTTAAGTTTATAAATATAAAGCGCTTCTGATCGGCAATATCACGCATGACATCAGGTAGAAATCGCCGAGTTACGTTCTTCTCGACACCTACATTTTGCGTGCCCGGCGCGATGCTGCGCAGTAAGTGGTTCGACGAATATCCACTAAAGCTGTTTGTATGCATATAGGTGATATCACCCGCAACATCACCCACAACATGAGTCCGACTTGCATCCTGCTCGATACGCATGCGTCACAATGAGGAGTACTTCCGCACTGCGGCCAGCGGCGCTCCCGAAGTCCCGGTGAGAGCGCCGTGCCTCTTCTAGATACGGTGATCTCTCCACAACGCTTCCATCTGTTCGAGGGTGCGGCCCTTGGTCTCCGGCACTATGCGCCACATGAATAGAGCAGCCACGATGCTCATCACTCCGTAAATCCAATATGCGAACCCATGATGGAAGCGCTCGACGAGATATGGACTCTTGTCGAGAATCGGAAAGCTCCAGCTGACGAGATAGTTGGCTATCCACTGAGCAGCGACCGCCAGGGCCATGGCCTTTCCACGGATTTGGTTCGGGAAAATCTCGCTTAGCAGCACCCAGGTTACGGGCCCCCACGAAACTGCAAAGCCCGCGGTGTACACCAGCATGCTCACCAACGCCAGCATGCCCTTGCCGCCAAGCCAGAATGCGGATCCCAGAGCAATCATGCTCACCGCCATGATGAGCGCCCCAATAATCTGCAACGGACGGCGGCCGAACCGATCAACGGTAAGAATTGCAACCACCGTGAATGTCAGATTCACTGCACCGACGATGATCGTCTGAAGCAGTGATGCATTGGTGGTCATGCCCATGCCCTGGAAGATGTCTGTGGCATAGTAGAGAACCACATTGATTCCAACGAACTGCTGAAACATTGATAACATCAGCCCAATAAAGATAACCAGGGCGCCGAACGAGAACATCTTCCCGGAGTGATGCTCGCTGAGCGAGGCCCGGATCTCCGCAAGCTCTTTCTCGCTCTCTTCCTTGGTTACCAGCTTGTCCAGCACTGCTCGCGCTCCGCTTTCATCCCCTTTCAACATCAGGTAACGAGGTGTCTCCGGAACTATGATCAGCAAAAGCAGGAACAGGCCCGCTGGAATGCTGCCGGAAAGAAACATGTATCGCCAACCAATCGAATTCAGCCACGCATCGCCGCTCCCAGCTCTCGATATCCCGTAATTGACGAAATAGATCACCAGCATTCCGAAAATGATCGCGAACTGGTTCCAAGCCACAAGATTCCCTCGGACCTTGGGCGGCGCAATCTCCGCGATATACATGGGGGAAAGCATCGAAGCTAAGCCGACACCAATACCGCCCAGGATTCGATAGAAAACGAAATTCGCCATGTACCCGGGTCCGCCGTGACCGATCGGAGCGAACGGGAACTCCGGTGCCGATGCCCCGAGCGCCGAAATGAGAAAGAGCACCGCGGCGATGATCAATCCGCGCTTACGCCCTATCTTGGTGCTGACCCACCCGCCCATGAGACCGCCAATAATGCAGCCGATCAGCGCACTCGATACCACAAAGCCGAGAAGCGAGTTGGCGGCATTTGCCTGGGCAGGATTCGCCAGGTCTGCAAACCTCGGATTGACAAAATAGGCCTTCAGACTGCCAACGGCCCCATTGATCACGGCTGTGTCGTACCCAAAAAGCAAACCACCCAAAGTCGCAATGAGCGTCAGCAGCACAACATACGGATTGATTCTCGGCATAGTCTTTCCTCGAACAGACGACTATACAAACGCCATCGGTCAAAACACAAGCAAATAAATCGCTTTATCTAGTAAATTCCCGTCCTCGCGAAGCTTCTCGTCCTTCAGCGGGAAACTCGGCGCAACGCATGCTCCGCGGCTACCACCCCGCGGTATTGCGCCTCCTCGAAAATAGAGAAACCGCTGAGGTCTGAGTTTGCGAAAAGAAGGTTACCGTGCGGCTTCGCGAGGCTTCTCCGTTCGGTTGAAAAGATCGATCCTACCGTTGGCCGAGCCATCGCATGTCCCATGCGCATAACGTCGATACGTGATACGCACTGACGAATGTCCGGGTGAACACGCTCCAGATCATGAAGGATCGCTTCCTTCCAGTAGCTCCAATCGCTGCTAAGCAGCAATCGCCGGTTTTGAGATGCCGACCCCTCTGCCAGAGCCCAGTAGAAGGTCCAGACTGTCCGGTCCACATGAGTCCGCAAAGTCTGATGTGTTGCGTCCACATACCCAAGAGTCGGCGACTCCATGAACACGCTGTCCCAGGTCGGATCAGTGCCGTAGCTTCTCGGCATACGATCAAGCGTCAGGTTCGCTGTCAGCCAAGGTGAATATTCGAAGGTTCGCAGAGGCATCATGCCTTCGATGAGATACGGCGCGAGAAATGTCGGTGCCGCAAAGATGACGAATTCAGCCTGATACTCTGCGTCCCCCGCAAAAACCTTCAGCCTCGAACCGTTCTGGACAATCCTGTGCACCATCTGGCCCGTTCGCACCAACGGTCCCACTCGCTCCAGCAGTCTGCGAACGATCCATCCATTTCCTTCCGGCCATGTGAGCGGCCCTTTCTCTTCGGGTTCGCGCGACGCGAAATATTGGATTCCCGCCCATGCCGAAGTTTGATCGCTTGTCGCGCCGTAGTCGTCCCTGCAGCAATAGTTCATATACCAGTTGAGAGTGTGAGAATCGATGCGCTGCTCGCGTAACCAGTCGGCGAAAGAAATCCGGTCCAGTTCCGCATTCCCTTCAGAAAACCCCATCTCCATTGGCACAGTGAATTTCCCTGTTTCTCGGAACCGATGAATCTGTTCCTCGAATCGGCGAAACTGCTCGCGATCGCTCTGCGTCAGCCCAATCGCTGGCTCAATTCCCTCCTGCCAGCGCCCGTAGAGGAACAACCGCTCCTGTGGAGTGAAGCAGAGAAAGCGCTCCTCCCATTTGCCGTCCTTTAGCACTCCTATATCTTCAAAGAGCTCGCGAACGTAAATAGCCTTCCGGCCTGGCACAGGAACGTAATGTGCTGCCCACGGGTAAGCTGTGATCTCGTTCTCGCCCCAACGTGCATTCCCGCCTGCCTGATCGCACATTTCTAGTAGAACGAAATCCTTGAAGCCGCTCTTGTGCAATCTCCATGCCGCACTGAGGCCCGCGATCCCGCCCCCAACAATCACGATTGGCACCTTCTCGATTCGCTTAGGACTCGGAAAAGCAGCACGGTCGCGCAGCAGGTGGCCCTGCTGGAATGAATCGTTCACGAATCCGCCGATAATTTGCGGTTCGCTCTTCGCCGCGAGCCCCACGATGGAGAAGCCCGCTCCCTGAATGAACGAACGCCGCGAAACCGTCAATGACTTATGTCCTTCCAGTCCTGGTCATACAGGTGAACCAGCACCTGATCGTTCAACCGGTTCGCGGGCATAGATAACGGAGCCATGTCGGGTGGGAACTGAAACAGAGCAGGCATTGTTTTCAGATCAACGAAGCGCAGGCCGGCCGGCAAACTTGTGGGCGGCCTGTATTCGTGGTGACCTGCCAGCACAAATCCCCATTCACCAAACGAGGGAACATACACGTGGTAGGGATACGTCAACATGCCCGCCTGCTTGATCGTTTCAGCAATGCACCAATACGAATCGCGGGCAAACATCGGCGATGTGCTTTGTACCACCATCAGCCCCTGTTCGCTCAGATGTCGAGCCACAGCCTTGTAGAACGTCGTCGTATAAAGCTTTCCTAGCGAGTAGTTCGTAGGATCGGGAAAGTCAATCACGATGAAGTCGAAGCTGTCGGTGTTGGTATCCACCCACGGAAACGCATCGGCGTTGATGACATGGACCCGGGGCGAGAGAAATGACTTTTGATTTAGACCCGTCAGCATCGGGTTAGTCGTGAACAGCCGGGTCATCTCCGGATCGAGATCCACCAGCGTCACGCTCTCCACCTGCGGATATTTCAGGATCTCCCGCACCGCCAGGCCGTCTCCTCCGCCAAGAACCAGCACCCTCCGTGGCGCGGCAATGGCGGACAAACCGGGGTGAATCAGCGCCTCGTGATACCGGTATTCATCGCGCGAGCTAAATTGAAGATGGCTATTCAGAAACAGGCGAATATCGTCTTTGAACCGCGTCAGAACAATGTGCTGATAGTGAGTATCGCGCGCAAAGATGATCTCGTCTGCATAGATGTTGTCCTCCGCCGCCTGCGTAATGCGCTTGGCTTCAACAAGCCCAATGCAGAGCGCGGCGATCACTACGACACACAAACTGCGCAGCACAACTGTTCTCGCAAGCTGATTGGCAAAGATCCACGTACTCCACAGCGCAACGGCAGCATTCAAAATGCCGAACAGCATTGCCGAACGAACCAATCCAAGATGCGGTACCAGCAGAATGGGAAACAGCAGCGAAGCGCCCAGGGCGCCCAGGTAGTCGAAGGTCAAGACGTGCGCGACGACATCGCGGAAGTGATAACGATCGCGGATGATGCGCATCAGCAGCGGAATTTCAAGGCCGACCAGCACGCCGATTACGATCACCAGCGAATACATCAGAAGCTGGAATCCCTGCGAATACGCGAACGCCAGAAACAGCAGCGCTGACGAAAAGCCTCCCACTACTCCGAGAAGCAGCTCAATCCATACAAATCGATATGCGAGGCCGCGATTAATGTATCGGGAAAGTGCACTCCCAATGCCCATCGCAAATAGGTAGCAACCGATGATCGTCGAAAACTGCAGTACGCTGTCGCCAAGCAAATAGCTGGCAAGTGTGCCCGCGACGAGCTCATAAATAAGCCCACACGCCGAGATCAAAAGTACAGTGATGAAAAGAAGGATTCCCACTCTAGTGGACAGCCGCCGCGATGATCACACAGAGGCCCAGGGACATAGCGCCAAGCAGAATCGCGAGCGCCAGGTTGTGCTCCTGCACAATTTCTTTCCACAAGTTATACGGCGTGAGTTTGTCCAGCACCAGGAACGAACCGGCAAAGATCACGATGCCGATCGCCGCATACACAACCGCATTCACCACATTGCTGATCTGGATGCTCATCACTTGCCTCCCGTGTAGTGGTGGTAAGAACTGTAAACCGACCGATACGATCCCGGATTGTCCCGTACGGATCTCGGAACGTTCCGCACTTCATTAACACGGTTCAGGCTCCATCCGCGATACTCCGCAATCGAAACCACACCCAGAACAACAATTCCGTAAACCAGGAAAAAGTTCCGTATCATTCGTCGTCTCCTGAGGACTTGAATGCATCTTTCATGTTCTCGACAGTGCTCAAGAGCGAGCCGTCATTCGGCGCGCTTCCGTAGTCGCTCTCAGCCCAGCGAAGATGTTCGAAGTTCATCGACCGCCACGTAATCAAACCGGCCGGAATCAGCAGAGCCAGCGCGGCCAGCCCGAAAAAGCTCGCCTGAGGAACATCCCGTTTTACGGTTACGACATAACGGATCAGACCGCGATTCGGATCGCTCTCCGGCTCAATGCGGAGATAGTAGTTCCCCGAAGGAACGCTCGGGACCGTCACCGTGTTGTTAGTTCCGCCTTCCGACCATGATCCATCCGAGTCGTACCCGTGGTAGTAGCTGACTTCTCTCCCGAAATCGTACGCATGGCCTGTGTCCTGATCGATCAGCGCATAGTTCAGGTAAATCCAGTCGTTATCGACTCCGGCGTTTGTTGTCACCTCGACATCTGAGGTACGCCCCTTCAACTGGAACACGTCCGTGACGAACGACGCCTCGCCGCCGGTCCCGGTATTGAACTCAAACGTCTGCTCGAAGACCTGCTCGTCGCTGTCCATCCAATACACGCCTACAGCAATGGACAGAAGAAGAATCAGGAATGCTCCTGCGAGAGTCCAAACTCTTTTCACGTTCGAACTCATCGGAGATGGTTGGTTCTCGTAGATTCCGATGGGCGCTGGTGGATCGCCTTGAAGTTTGAACGCCTTCCAGAGATCGCGGCCCGCGAGGTATTCGCCAATCGACCAGGTCACTTCCGTCCCGGTACCCTCGCTCGAAATCACCCGCGGGGGTGAAACGTAGTCCGACACCCGGGCCACTTCGCCGACACGAACCTGCCACGGAAATTCACCCAGAACAAAAGCCGTCGCTGCATCAGCCGTCTGGAAGTGCCGATAGGTTTC
>Ga0105240_10015823_pt1 | contig 10234 bp, 12 predicted proteins | sample KBSC54metaG_FD_80426 | JGI IMG/M metagenome (GOLD analysis project Ga0105240, IMG submission 80426) | Corn rhizosphere microbial communities from Kellogg Biological Station, Michigan, USA - KBS C5-4 metaG | ecosystem: Host-associated > Plants > Roots > Rhizosphere > Soil | place: Michigan, USA... | reverse complement strand
GGGGTGCTGGCGGTGCTGTCGCTGGTGCCGGCGATCAGCTGGTGGTTGCCGGGGGTGTTTGGGTATAAGTGAATTTGGTGGGGCGGTGAATTTTCACCAGACAGGCGAGTTGGGTGGGCAGAATTGGCGATGGAATTCGTATCGTTTTAGGACGGCGACAAATTTATGAAGTGCGGTACAAAGATTGCAATCAAGGAATTGCGGAAATTCACGGGAGAATGGTAGGCGTGACTGACGGTTTTCAGTTTGGGTTTAGGATGGCTGTTTTAGCGTTTAGGCCGCTTACTCGTCTAGTGAGGAAACCGTGGCTGCCATCATCTTCACGGACGCGGCAAGAAAGGCGGCGGGGCAGGGCCAGTGGGTTTTCCAAGCATTGCGCGCGCCGGTGCGGGCCGCTTAACCCAGGCGTTAGTCCCCTTGGAAATGCGTCGCGCTACAATCACAGCCGATGAGTCCAACAGTTTTTCGCGAAAGTGGTTTTCGCTTCTATTTCTTTTCCCGCGAATAGCCGCGAATGCATGTACCTGTCCAGGCGGCGGAAGGTGAAGCAAAGTTCTGGCTTGAGCCGGCTATTGAGCTGGCGCACAATTATGGATTGAACGAGCGGCAGCTTCGCTCGATCAAAGCACTAATCGAGGCACACGCAAATGACATCCGCAACTCTTGGGCAAAGCACTTCGGCAGTTGAGGTTACCAATGTGTCGAAGCACGGCTTCTGGCTGTTGCTCGGACAGGAGGAACTATTTGTACCGTTCTCGGAGTTCCCCTGGTTTTGGGAAGCACCAATCTGCAAATTGACTGAGGTTGAACTGCCATCGCCTCATCATCTTTATTGGCCGGCGCTTGATATCGACCTTGCGGTCGCGTCCATTCGAGATCCCAAGCAGTTTCCGCTAATTTCCCGCGCAGGTGCCTAACCCGGCGTTCAAGCGGACCCAAACCGGCGGAGCAGCCCTGTGGGTTTCCCGAGCATTGCGCGCGCCCGTGCGGGCCGCTTAACTGTTGTATTAGACGTCGGCTGAGGGCCCCTTAAGGAGAGACGGTGGGCGAAGAGCAAATCCATAGAATGATTTCAGGGTTTATCGCAAGCCAAGCCTTGTACGTGGCGGCAAAATTGACGGTTTTCGATGTGCTTCGCGATGGGCCGAAGACTGCGGTTGAAATCGCCGAGGCCACCGATTCTCATGAACCTTCGTTGCGCCGGCTCCTGCGCTTCCTGACCGCTGTTGCAGTCCTGATGGAGGACGACCAAGGTCGGTTTTCGTCCACTGAGGCAGGGAGCCTGCTTCGGTCAGATCACCCCGATTCGGCACGGCCTTGGGCTGTGTTGTTTGGCGAACCATTCATTTGGCAGTCGTGGGGCAATCTCTACGAGACCGTCAAAACGGGTGTGCCGGGTTTCGATCGGGCGCACGGCGAGGGCTTTTTCGATTACCTCGCACGGCATTCCCAGGACGCTGCCATCTTCAACGCCGCCATGACCAGTTCAAGTCGCGATGAACTGGCGGCAATTCTGGGCGCATATGACTTTCACGTGTTTAAGAAAGTTGTCGATGTGGGAGGAGGACAAGGTGCCCTGCTGCGCGGCATCTTGGAGCAGTGTCCTGATGTGCGCGGTGTCTTGTGCGACTTGCCGTCTGTTGTTGCCGGGGCGAGCGAGCTGCGAGACCCTCGCGTTGCGAGCCGGTGCGAATTGGTTGGCGGTGACTTCTTCAAGGCGGTGCCGGCTGGCGGTGATGCGTACGTCTTGAAGAAAATCATCCATGATTGGAGTGACTCCGACGTCCTGCGCATCTTGAAGAACTGTCGGCGCGCTATTGCGCCCGGGGGCAAGCTTCTCGTCGTTGAAGCCGTCGTACGACCTTCGAACCAACCCGACCCTGTGAAGTGGAAAGATCTCAACATGCTCACCCTTGTGACCGGTCGGGAGCGAACCTTGGCGGAGTTCGGCGAACTCTATGGTGACGCAGGGCTTCGACTCACTCGGGTCTTTCCTGCGATGAGCCTGTCGATCATTGAAGGTGTCGCGTGTTGAAGAGCAGAGAATCACGATTGACGGTTGGCTCCTAGTACTGACTAAGGGAAGTCATCGCCAGTTTCATCATCCGACCAAAAAAAGGAACGGTCACTGTTTCGGGCAAGCCCAGCGTTGACATTCCTCGGGAACACTCAATAGTGCATTGAAGCAAGCTGGGCTGAAGAAATAGGAGTGCAAAGGTAATGCGATATCTCGTCGTTGTTGAAAAGGGTCCCACGTCCGTTGGTGCCTATGTTCCAGATCTTCCGGGCTGCGTTGCCGTGGGTGAGACAAAGGGTATTTTTCGCATTGCGCGCGCCGGTGCGGGCCGCTTAACTCAGGCATCACAACCCACGCCGGTGCGGGCTCACCATAAACCGTGCTAACGTGCACGAACACCAAGGAGGGGCCGATGACAATCAATCACGGGAGTGTTAGAGAGTTGGCTGCAGCCTACACGGCCGCCTGGAACTCAGGCTCACCAGACGCCGTTGCGTCCTTCTACGCGCCAGATGGGAAAATTGTAATCAATCGCGGTCAACCTTGGATTAATCGCAAAGGTATCGCTGAAATGGCTGCGGGCTTCTTTGCCGACGTACCGGATCTACATTTGGTGTGTGACGACGTGCGATGTGCTGGCGACCATGTCGCCTATTTCTGGACGTTTACTGGGACGCACGCAGCCACAAGGAATCCACTTCGAATTGTCGGCTGGGAGGAGTGGGATCTCGATGCCGAGTTGAAAGTCATTGCATCGAAGGGCTGGTTTGACGCCGCCGAATATGAGCACCAAACAAAGGGCCAGTGATGCCTAACCCGGCGTTCAAGTGGACCAAAACCGGCGGGGCAGCCCTACTCGTTCACCAGCTGTTGCGAGCGCCGGTGCGGGCCACTTAACTCAGGCCACAAATAACGAGGAGCATCGCATGTCGGAGCATCCTTCGCCCGTTCCACCGAGGACACCCGCCGCGGCACAGGCGTCTTCGACCTATCAGCCCACCCCCGATGAGGCGGAACTGATCCGCCTTTCGCACGAGTGGATGCACGTCGCCCTGGTCCAAAAGGACGAACAGCGACTCAGGAGCCTTATGGCTCCCGAATTCACCCTGCAAATTTGGGATGCCTCTCGAGCAGCTGTGGATCTGGACACATGGATGCATACGCTGTTGCAGCGATTAGCCGCTGTCGAGCTCAAGTACACTTCAATTAGCGCCCGGGTGTTCGGTGACATCGGCATCGTGTACAGCGCGTTCTGGTGGAAGGGCACGATGGATGGGCAGCCATTTACCGACACTGGCTTCATGGCCGATGTCTGGTCGCGCCGCTCCGGTTCCTGGCAGGTCGTTGCGCGACGCAGTGCGCCGCAGCAGCAAGTCCAGCAGCTTCAATCGACATAGGCACGACGTCCGGCCTTACCTCTACATCGAGCGGACAGCGAAACAACTGCGATGTTTTCCTGCCGCTTATGGCGAACGTCAGGCGTCCGCACATGACCGACTTCTACGACCAGCTGACGCCTTTCTATCACCTGGTCTACCCGGACTGGAACGCAAGCGTTCATCGCCAGGGCGAACAACTGTCGGCTCTCATCAAGACTGAATGGCCATCCAGCAAGAAAATCCTGGATGTTTCCTGTGGCATCGGCACCCAAGCCATTGGACTGGCGATGCTTGGGTACTTTGTCAGCGCTTCTGATCTTTCGGCGAAAGAGATCGAGCGGGCCAGGCAGGAAGCCCACGACCGAAACGCGGAGCTTTCGTTCTCGATCTGTGACATGCGAAACGCGTATGCTCACCACGGACCAGGGTTCGATGTCGTTCTTTCGGCTGACAACTCCCTCCCTCATCTGCTGACGGACGAAGACATCCTTCTCGCGCTCGGGCAAATGAGAGCCTGCCTGTCCGCAGGCGGTGGTTGCATCATCACAGTTCGAGACTACGAGCGCGAAGAGCGCGGGAAGAACCTAATCAAGCCTTACGGTGTTCGCGTCGAGAGTGGGCATCGCTATTTGCTGTTTCAGGTGTGGGACTTCGATGGCGAGTACTATGACCTGACGTTCTTCTTTGTCGAAGAGAATCTTGCAACGCAGGAGGTCAAGACAATTGCGACGCGATCAAAATACTACGCAATCTCGACACGCAGACTCTGCGAACTCATGCAGCAGGCAGGGCTGCAGAACGTCCGGCGCGTTGATGGGGTCTTCTTTCAGCCGGTGTTGGTTGGGACAAGAGCCGCCTGATCCTTCGATCGAGCGGACGTCTTCCGGATCGAACAACCTTTGAGAGATGCCATGCGCGATCAGGTAGTGCGGGTTGTACACAAGTACATCGATGCCGTGCGTCGCAACGACCCCTCCGATTTGCCACTTCATCCGGAAGTGATCGCCGAATTTCCGATGAACACTTATCGGGGTGCCGAGTCGTTCATAAATGCCCTGGAGCCGTTCTCTCGAATAGTGAAGAACATCGAAGTTGTTCGGCTCGTCGTCGATGGCGAGCACTGCGTCGCTATCCTTGACATCGATACAGTCTTCGGTCTGATCCCGTTCGCTGAGCATATTCGCGTAGTGAACGGAATAATCGTTTCGGTTCGTGGTTACTGTGACCCAAGGCCTATGCTGAGTGCAGAAACTACCGGTGGCTCCAATCTCGGAACCGAGAGCGCGTTGCAAGGTACGCCCCCGCGCTCAACGCGCACGCCGCGACGGCGCGGGGACTGAAGCAACCAGGAAACTACTTCGCGTTGCGAATCCGGTCGATGTTCTCCTGGCCGAACTTCTTCCCGAACTCGACGAACGTCGGCGCCAGCGCCGCCTGGAATTTCGACTTGTCCGGCATCTCGGTCACCGTCATGCCCAGGCCCTTGAGCTCCGCGACAACCTTCCGCTCATCGTCGTCGATCCGCGCGCGGTTCGCCTTTACCGCTTCCTTCGCCGAATCGAGGAACGCCTGCTTGTCGGCAGGCGAGAGCTTGTCGAACTTCGACTTGCTCATCAGGATCAGCGCCGGCGAATAGACGTGGCCGGTCAGCGTGATGTATTTCTGCACCTGCCCGAGCTTGCCAGCCGAGATCACCGACAGCGGATTCTCCTGGCCGTCGACCGTTCCCTGCTGCAACGCGGTGAACACTTCGGTGAACGCCATCGGCGTGGGCAGGATGCCGAATTGCTTGTAGGCCTGGATGTGGATCGGATTCTCCATCGTCCGCATCTTCAAACCCCTGAGATCATCGGGGCCGTTGACCACGCGCTTGTTGTTGGTCATGTGGCGAAAGCCGTTCTCGCCCCAGGCCAGCGCGACCAGTCCCTTCGACTCGAACTTCTTCAGCATCTCCTGGCCGATCGGGCCGTCGAGCACGCTGCGCGCATGGGCGTAATCGCGGAACAGGAACGGAATGTCGAGGATCGCGACTTCGGGTACGAAGTTCGGCACCGGTCCGGTCGAGGTCATCGTCAGGTCCATCGTGCCGAGCTGCACGCCTTCGATCGACTCGCGTTCCGCGCCCAGCGCGCCCGAATAGAAATTCTGGACCTTGTAGCGGCCGTTGGTGCGCTTTTCGACTTCCTTCGCGAACGTGTCGATCGCGACGCCGTAGTGCGAATTCTGCGCGATCGAGATGTTCATCTTCAGGTTCTCCTGCGCGAGCGCAGGCAGCGCCGACAACGAGGCGGCCGTCAACGCGGCGGCGAGCAGACCAGTGCGAAACAAAGACATGTTTTCTCCTGTGGTGAGTGTCCGGCGGGCGCAATGTAATATTCTTCGAGCATGCCCGGGACGGCCATTCTAGGGAAGTTCGATCGCGATGTATAGAACATGAAGATCACCGACATCCGGATTCACGTGCTGAAGAGCGCCCTCGCCGAGCCGTTCGCGTTCTCGCAGGGATGGGTGCGCCAGCGCTGCGCGACGATCGTCGAAGTCCTGACCGACGAGGGCATTACCGGTTGGGGCGAGGCGTTTGCGCAGGGTCTGGAACCGCCCGAGATCGCGGCGACCGTGATCGACAAGGCGCTGAAGCCGCTGGTGATCGGCGCCGATCCGCTCGACACCGAAGTGCTATGGCACCGGATGTATCACATGACACGCGACTACGGCCGCAAAGGCTCGGTCGTCGCCGGCATCAGCGCAGTCGACATCGCGCTTTGGGATATCGCGGGCAAGCATCACGGCGTTCCGATATGGAAACTTCTTGGCGGCGCATTCCGGACGCGGGTGCGACCGTACGCGACGGGCTTTTACCGGATTACCGGACAGGGCGAAGCCAAGCGGCTCGCCGACGAAGCGTTGCGTCACCATGACGCCGGATTCACGATGATGAAAGTGAAGCTCGGCTATGGCGTCGACGACGACCTGGCGTGCATGCGCGAGATCGACCGCGCGATACAGGGCAAGCCGATCCGCCTGATGGTCGACACCAATCATGCATACGGACGAGCCGAGGCGCTGCGGCTCGGCCGCGCGCTGCAGCAGTACGACCTGCTGTGGTACGAAGAGCCGGTAGCGCCCGAGGACGTGCAGGGCTACGCTGAAATGCGCAGCAAGCTCGCGATGCCGATCGCAGGCGGCGAGAACGAGCACACGCTGTACGGATTTCGCGAATTCCTCGCCGCCGGCGCCGTCGACATCGCACAGCCGGACCTCGGATCGTGCGGCGGAATTTCAGCGGGACGGCACATCGCAGCGCTGGCGCAGGCGCACGGCGTGCAGGTCAATCCGCACGTTTGGGGCTCGGCGATCGCGCAGGCGGCATCGCTGCAATGGATCGCCGCGCTGCCGGTCGCGCATCATTCGCTGTTCGCGCAGCAGCCGGTGCTGGAATTCGACCGATCGTCGCATCCGTTTCGCCAGCAACTGATCACCCGGCCGATCGAGGTGGTCGATGGCTGGGTCGACATTCCGGACGGACCCGGACTCGGGATCGACGTGGAACGCGGGATTCTGGAGAAATACGCGGTGTAGCAAGACGCCGCTTCAGGTTCCCTTCGGCACCCGCACCCATCCTTCCATCAACACGCGGGCGCTGCGGCTGACGACCGCCTTATTCACCACCCACTCTCCGTCCACCTGCGTCGCTTCGGCGCCGACGCTCAACGTGCCCGACGGATGTCCGAAGCGCGTGCGGGTCGGATCGTTTCCCTTCGCATAGTGCGCGACCAGTGTCCCGGGAATCGCTGCCGCAACCGCGATCGCGACGGCTCCGGTGCCGGTCATCGCGTGATGCAGCTTGCCCATCGATACGATGCGCACGCAGAAGTCGATATCGTCCTGCGTGACGGCTTTGCCGCTCGATGCCTTGTACGGCAGCGCCTTGCCGACGAATGCGATCTTCGGTGTGTGCTGCCGTGTCGCGGTCGCTTCGGCCGCCGTTGCCACGAGTCCCATCGCGACGGCGCCTTCCGCGCGAATCGCCTCGAGCCGCGCGAGCATTGCCGCATCGCCGTTGACGTCGTCCTGCAACTCGTTGCCGCGCAAGCCGAGCGCATCGGCATGGACGAATATCGTCGGGTTACCCGCGTTGATCAGCGTCGTTTCGACCGGACCGACGCCGGGAACCTCGAGCGTCTCGATGACGTGGCCGGTCGGAAACATCGCGCCGCCTTCATCGCCGCCGGTCTTCTCACTCGAGCCCTCGCCGCCGCCCAGATCCAGGAACTCGATCCGGATTTCGGCCGCGGGAAACGTCACGCCATCGAGCACGAAGTCGCCTTCCTCGACGACCGCACCATTGCGCACCGGCACATGCGCGATGATTCGCTTCTTCACGTTCGCCTGCCAGATGCGCACGATGGCGATCCCGTCCGATGGCGCGTCGACGAGACCGTTGGTGATCGCATACGGACCCACCGCCGACGTCAGGTTGCCGCAGTTGCCGGACCAGTCGATCATCGCGCGATCGATCGCCACCTGGCCGAACAGATAGTCGACATCGCAGTCGTCGCGCGTGGACCGCGACAGGATGACGATCTTGCTGGTGCTCGACGTCGCGGCGCCCATGCCGTCGATCTGCTTGCCGTACGGATCCGGGCTGCCGATCACGCGCAGCAGCACCCGCTCGCGCGCGGCCTGGTCGGCGGGAAGGTCGGGCGCGTGGAAGAACACGCCCTTGCTCGTTCCGCCGCGCATGTAGACGGCGGGAATCCTGGTCGGAGAGTTCATGAAGTCACCTCGAAGTGCGAACGCTGTCGATACGCGTTACGGTAATCTACTGCCCTGGATTCGCCAAGGATATATGCAATGAACAGTTACGATGTCATCGTGGTCGGCGCCGGCAACGCCGCGCTGTGCGCAGCGATCGCGGCCACCGAACAGGGCGCGAAGGTGCTGGTGCTCGAAAAGGCGTCCGAGGACGAACGGGGTGGCAATTCGCTCTTCACCGCCGGCGGCTTCCGCTTCACGCACGACGGGATCGACGACCTGCGCACCGACGTGCTCACCGATCTTTCGGAGGCCGAAGTCAGGCAGATCCTGATGCCGCCGCTCACGAAGGACCAGTACCTCGACGACTTGCGCAGGGTGACCGAGGACCAGACCGACGACACGCTGTCCGAACTCCTGGTCGGCCGCTCGCGCGAAACGATCGTCTGGATGCGCGGCAATGGCGTGCGCTTCATTCCGATGTTCGGCCGCCAGTCGTTCAAGGATGGCGACAAGCAGCACTTCTTCGGCGGCCTGAACGTCGAGGCGGTCGGTGGCGGCTATGGGCTGGTCGACATGCTGATCACGCGCGCGCTGAAGCTCGGCATCGAGATCCGCTACGAAACGCCGATGCGCGCATTGCTGCAGGCGCAGTCGGGGGCGGTGAACGGCGTCAGGGTGCTGGGGCCGAACGGGTTCGAAGAGATCCATGCGCAGTCCGTCGTGCTCGCCTGCGGCGGGTTCGAAGCGAATCCGGAAATGCGCGTCCGCTACCTCGGTCCGGGATGGGAGTCCGCCCGCGTGCGCGGCACGCGCCACAACACCGGCGAAGGCATCCAGGCCGCGCTCGACATCGGCGCGCAGGCATTCGGAGGATGGTCGAGCTGTCACGCGGTGCAATGGGACATCAGCGCGCCGCCGTTCGGCGACCGCGTCGTGCTCGACAATTACCAGAAGCACTCGTATCCGATCGGTATCGTCGTCAATCTCGAAGGCCGCAGGTTCGTCGATGAGGGCGCCGACTTTCGCAACTTCACTTACGCGAAATACGGCCGCGAAGTGATGAAGCAGTCGCAGCGCACCGCGGTGCAGATCTTCGATGCGAAGACCAATCCGCTGGTCCGCGACGAATACCGGATCCGGCAGGTGACGAAGGCGACGTCGAACACGATCGAGGGCCTGGCTGCGGAGCTGGGCATCGATGTCGCGGGGCTCAGCAGGACTGTCAGCGAATTCAATGCGGCGTGCCAGCCAGGCGTCTTCAAGCCGGCGATTCTCGACGGCCTGTCGACGAAGGGCATCGCGCCGCCGAAGTCGAACTGGGCGCAACCGATCGATCAGCCGCCGTATCACGGCTACGTGGTGACCTGCGGGATCACGTTCACGTTCGGCGGCCTGCGCATCGACGACACCGGCGCCGTCAAGGACACCGCGGACCGGACCATCGCGGGACTGTATGCGGCGGGCGAACTCGTCGGCGGAATCTTCTACAGCAACTATCTCGGCGGCGCGGGCCTGATGTCGGGTTCGGTGTTCGGAAGGATCGCGGGACAGAGCGCAGGACGCTTCGCCCGCGCGGGTTAGTGCTTGTCGTCCCGGCGAAAGCCGGGACCCAGTGTCGTCAGGAAACGTCGCTGGATTCCGGCTTTCGCCGGAATGACTCGAGCAGCAGATCCGCTGCACGCTCCGCGATCATCAGCACCGCCGCGGTCGTGTTGCCCGACGGCACCAGAGGCATCACCGACGCATCGACGACGCGCAATCCGTCGATGCCACGCACGCGCAACTCCGGCGTCGTCACGCTCGCCGCATCGCTGCCCATCGCGCAGGTGCCGACCGCATGGAATGTCGAGTCGGCGCCAGCGTAGACGTAGCCGCGCAGTTCTTCATCCGACTCGATCGAAGGTCCCGGCCGCAATTCGTCGACTACATCGTTCGCGATCGGCGGTGTCGCGAACACCTTGCGCAGGATTCGCACGCCGCGAATCAACGGCTCTGCATCCTCGGGCGCGGTCAGATGGCCGACATGAATGGCCGGCGGCGAATGCGGATCGGCCGATTTCAACCCGATGTGTCCACGGCT
>Ga0105240_10015822_pt1 | contig 10234 bp, 4 predicted proteins | sample KBSC54metaG_FD_80426 | JGI IMG/M metagenome (GOLD analysis project Ga0105240, IMG submission 80426) | Corn rhizosphere microbial communities from Kellogg Biological Station, Michigan, USA - KBS C5-4 metaG | ecosystem: Host-associated > Plants > Roots > Rhizosphere > Soil | place: Michigan, USA... | reverse complement strand
TAGGGGGCGGTATTCAGCAGCGCGCCCAAAGCCATCCCGGAGCGGGCGATCAGCCGCTCGCCGGCGCACCAGGCCCGCCCGATATAGTTGGTCGACAGCAGCAGGTCGGGCGACCAGTCCGGTTTGAAGAATGCCTCGATCGCGCCGGTGACCGGGCTGATCCGCCGGTCGTCGGCATAGATGAAATCGGCGTCGCGGCTGAGGCCGGTCTCGACCGCCAGCTCGACCAGCCCGTCGCAGCCGACCTCATCCCCAGGCTTCAGCGCCATGAAATAGGCCGGGGCGCCCGACATGTCGCCAATGACGCTCGCCAAGGTCGCGTTGGCGCGTTTGACGATCTCGATCTTGCCGGCGAGCCTGGAAAAGCCCTTCAGCAGCTGGTCGGCGAACGCGTCATGCTTGACCGCCTTGCCCTGCGGCAGAACCAGGACGCGCAGATTGGGATAGGCCTGGGCGGCCAGGGAAGACAGGGTACGCCGCGCCAGCCGGATCGCCGCCTCGTCCTTGGCCGGAACGGCGAGGGCGACCCAGAAACGCGGAGTCCAGTCCAGCTTGGCCAGAACCCGATGGTCGAGCTCGGCCTCGGCAAGCGGCATCCTTTCGCGTAGCGACCACGGGCCGAGCGTCTCGGGCGCCTCCTCGACCTCGATCTTGAATTCGTTCCGCATCCAGTTGCCGGCTTCGTCGCGCAGCGTGACGCTCAGCGCATGCTTGCCGATCGGCAGCGACCGGTGGGAGATCAGCGCGGTGAAGCCGCTGGTCAGCGCGCCGGGCCAGTCGCCGAACTGGGAATAGACGTCCAGGCGGCGGACGCCGGTATAGGCCTTGGTCAGGAATTCGCCGTCGACGGCGATATCGATGCTGGCGACGCCGTTGCGCGCGACCGCCCATCCGGCGATCTCGAGATTGCCGCGCACCGGCGCCTCGACCTCGCCGCCAACGGTCTGCGGGATGTCGATATTGAGCTTCAGCAGCTCGTCCGGCTGCGGCGCATTGGCATCGGGCGCGGCATCGCGCGTGCGGCCCGGCCGGGCGAGGACGGGCAGGGGGATTTCCGCCTCCCCGCCGTCGCGGTCGCGAACGCGGAGCACGATCATGTGCTCGCCCTCGCTGACCGCCTTGGTCACCTTCCGGAAGGTGAAGCCGGCCTTGCGCGCATGCGGCAGCGCCGGGAAAAGATTGCCGACATCCGCCCGCTCGCGACCGATCTCCGCGCTTCCCACCTCCACGCCGTTGAGCTCGACGGTGATTTCCTCCGTCTCGGCCGGACAGATCGCCCAGCCCTCGGCCATCAGCCAGCCGTCGGTGGCAAGCTCGATCGTGTCGCAGAAAAGATTGATGGCGACGTCCCGTTGCGGCGCCGCCCGTTTGGCCGACGCCACGATATCGATCGGCAGCACGACCTCGCGGGCGATGCCGGTCGACGAGATCGCCTCGACCTTGAGCGACCTGCGGCCGGGCTCGATGCCGCTGACCTCCGCGGTCAGGCTGAAGCCCGCGTTGCGCGCGCCCGGATAGTCCGGGAAGGCCAGGCCGACATCCTCGCGCAGCTGTCCGTGATGCGCGGCGCCGATGCGCTTGTCGTCGATGAAGACCTGGATGGTGAGGATCGGGGCGAAACAGACCGTCCAGCCGGCGAGGTTCAGAACGCCTTTCTTGTCGACCGAAGCGGAATCGACCTCCAGCTTCAGCGGCGGCAGGCCGCGATAGGTCGGCTCGGCCGCCGGCTGTTCCTGAGGCGCGGGCTCGGGCGCCTGCTCCAGAGCGGTCTGCATCGTCCCGCGATGGGTTTGCCCGTCCGCGGTCCTGATGGCGAAGGCGATCTCGACCGCCCCCTCGGTATCCTGGGGGCTGACGCCTGCCAGCGTGAAGACGAAGCCGGATTGTTCCGACCCCGGATATTGCGGGAAGGCCCGGGCGACGTCGGTGCGCGTCAACCCATAGCGGGCGGCCGAGCCGATCTCGCCGATCGCGATCGAGACTTCGACGACCGGCTGGCGCGCCACGATCCAGCCTTCGCCGCTGACGTGCCGGCCGGCGCCGTTCGATCCGCCGCTGACCGATGCGCGGTCGAGACCGATCCGGACATCCGGCTCAGCCTCTGCCTCCACCTTCTGCCGGACCAGGGCCGCCTGGACGCTTATATAGTGGAGAAGGGGGTTTTCCGGCTCCTGCCCCTGTTCCCGGCAGAGCGCCATGTAGGATTGGGCGTCGAATTCCGCGTTCGGGTTGCGCAGCTCGCGTGCACCCTGCTCCAGATAATGCAGCAGAGGATCGTAATTGAGCGCGGCGACATCCGGGTTGGTGGAGATGTAGTAGGCGGCGTCGAACAGGCCGGATTGCGTGATGGTCGTATAGTCTTCGAAGAGGGATGACATGAACCGTTCTGTACCCGACCCTGCCCATTAACGCCATTAAACACCGCATGCAGGCCAAGCCCATCTACGACGCTCGCCTGCGAGTTTGCAGCGATGCTTCGTTTATTGTCTTCCGCCTTCATTCGGGAGCGGTCATTCAGCTTAGCGCTTACCAGTGACTGCAACCGAACTATAACACGATCGCGGCGGCACGTGTCCACCGACGCCACGCGCGATAACAAATTAATCAAATTTTAATTTTCCGCATTTGTTCGCGGGTCACGAAGGCGACCTGCCGCTTGCCGAGCCTGGTGGCGGGCATGGGTCCATCGAAGCCGCGACGGTGTGGTTTCCACGAGGGGGCGAAAGTAGATATCGAAGTATGCATCATCGAAAGAATTTATGATTGCGTCGTGTTAAATATAGGTGAGCTTTATTTTTCGTAATTTCGCCCAGCTATTGGCCTTGCCTTCTATGGCGCCGCAGGAAAGGCTCAGTAATGTCCCTGATTGGCGATTTTCAAGAGAATGGGCTATAAGGTTCAATGAAATGAGCGATTGCCGTTTCGTCAATCGAAGCCATGGACCGATATGCAGCCAAAGTCGACAGACACCAGCGAACTCGCGGCACTCGTCAAGGTGGCCGAGGCTCAGGGGATTGATCTCACTGTCGATGCATTGAGGGCGGCTTATGTTCCCTCGGCGGAGGCCATGCCCACCGCCACCCTGATTGCGATAGCCCATGATGCCGGCCTGGAGGGAAAGTGCATTCATCCCAAATGGCGGGAATTGAGCCGTCTGTCGAATGTTCTTCCGCCATTATCCGCCTGAAGGGCGGCGGCGCCGCATTGCTGGTAAGGGTCGTTATCGATGATCGTGCCGGCCAGGTGGCAGTCCTCGAAAACCCTGAGGCGCCGGATGAAGGCGAGGTTGCGCTCGACGAAATGCATTTGGCGGAGCTTTGGACCGGGGAAGTCATCCTCGTAAAGAAGAGCCGTGTCTTCGACGACGAAGACCAAGCCTTCGGTTATCGATGGCTGATCGGACAGGTTCTGCGTGAAAAGCGCCTTTTTCGCGAAATCGGTATCGCGTCGATCATGAATACGATCTTCACACTGGCGCCGGCCATGGTCGTGATGATCGTGGTCGACCGCGTCCTTGTGAATCACTCCAGTTCGACGCTCACCGTGCTGGCGGGCGGCGTTGCGATAATCGTTGTCTTCGAAATGATCCTGGCTTCTTTGCGCCGCAGCTTCATGGAAGTGACCGCGACGCGCATCGACGGTCGACTCAATCTCTACATGGTCCGCAAGCTGCTCGGACTGCCGATGGATTATTTCGAACGTAATCCCGTCGGCGAAACGATGAGCAAACTCAGCAGCTTGTGGAAGGTGCGCAACTTTCTGACCGGGCAGTTGCTGAATACCATGATCGATCTGTTCATGCTCGCCATCCTCATCCCGATCTTGTTTTGGTTGAGTTGGCAGCTCTCGATTTTCGTCTTTTTCCTGGTGGCCGCGATCTTCGTGGTCATCTACGTGTTCCTCGAACCGGTGAACCGTCAATATCGTAAGGTGACCCAGGCGGAGGTCGCCAAGAATGTCTACCTGACCGAGACGGTCTACGGCATGCGTACGATCAAGTCGCTCGCGCTTGAGGGACGCAGGATGAAGGAGTGGGATGCCCGGGTTTCGCGCTCCATCCAGGCGCGCCATGAATTCGGCACTATGATCAATTATCCCCAGACCCTGACCTTACCCTTCGAGCGGGCAATCTATGCCGGATCGATCCTGCTGGGCGCGGCGATGGCACTTTCGCACCCTGAAACCTCACCCGGCACCCTTATGGCCTTCGGTATGCTGGCCGCACGGGCGTCGGGGCCGCTGGTCCAGATGACCAAGCTGCTGCAGGACGGTGGAGAGATCAGCGGCGCGATCGCCGATGCGGGTTTTGTCCTGAATCATCCGCCTGAAGTCTCGCGGGTCGGGCAAGGGCTGCGCTTGCCGGTTTTCGGCAATATCGCCTTCCAGGGCGTCAACTTCCGCTACGCTGCGGGCGCGCCCCTGGCGCTCAACGACGTCACGATCAACATCGAACCGGGAACGATCTACGGCATCATGGGCCGCTCAGGGTCCGGCAAGACCACCATTACGCGTCTGCTGCAGGGGCTGAATACGAAATACGAGGGGATCATCAAGATCGATGGGATGGATCTGCGGGAGATGGATTTGCGCCATCTGCGCACGTCCATCGGCGTGGTTGCCCAGGAAAACTTTCTTTTCAGCGGCACAATCCGCGAGAATATCGGGATGGCCCGGCCGAACGCGACTTTTGCCGAAATCGTGCGTGCTGCGCAGCTTGCCGGCGCCGAGGAATTCATCGAGCGCATGCCGCGCGGCTACGACACCTACCTCGCGGAGGGCGGCAGCAACCTGTCCGGCGGTCAGCGTCAGCGTCTTGCGATCGCACGTGCCCTCGTGCTCGACCCGGCGGTGATGATCCTCGACGAAGCAACCAGCGCGCTGGATGCGGAGAGCGAGGCGATCATCAACGCCAATCTGCTGCGCATCGCCCAATCGCGCACCATCATCTGCGTATCTCACCGCCTGGCTATGCTCGTCCCCGCCGATGCCATCCTGGTGATGGAACGGGGTAAGGTCTACGACGTGGGCACGCACCACGAATTGCTGCATCGCTGCGATATCTACAAACATCTTTGGTACACGCAGAACCGTCATGTCCAGCCAGGGACGCCCAATGCCCCGATTACCATCGCTCATTCGTCCCGCGCCTAGGGACCTGCTTGCAGGACCCATCAGCGCCTTCGAATCGGAGACGCAGGCTGTCCTGGTCAAGACCTCGCCTTACAGCGAGCACGGGGTTCTGCATGCGCTGGTTGCGTTCATCGTCCTGTCGATCGTCCTGATGTCGGTTGTGAAACTGGATCGCGTCGTGGCGTCCGGAGGCAAGCTCATTCCCACGCAGGGCACGATATTCGTTCAGCCGTTCGATCGCGCCATCGTGCGGCAGATAAAGGTGCACACCGGGGATATCGTAAAAAAAGGGCAGGTGCTGGCGGATCTCGATCCGACATTCGCCCAGGCGGACGTGAAGCAGCTTCAGGATCATTTTGGAGCGTCCTCGGCATTGGTTGCCCGCCTGGAAGCGGAACTCGCCGGCAAACCTTACGAGGGCGGCTCTACGGCACCGGAGCAGCTGCAGGAGTCGATATGGCATCAACGTCAGGCAGAGTTGCAGCAAACTCTCGCCGATTTCGACGCCAGGATCCGTAGCGATGAGTCCACGATCACGCGCTCGCAGCAGGATTTGCAGGCCTATACGCGGCGGCTCGACTACGCCAAGCAATATACTGCCATGCAGGAAACGCTGGAAAAGGACGGCAATACGAGCAAGGTCAAGGTCTTGAGCGCACATGACGCCGAGGCTGAGGCCAATCGTCAGGTGACCGAATCCCGCAATATCCTTGCCGCAGCCGAGCATGAGCTCGATGCGCTGAGGGCCCAGCGCGGCGTCGCTGTCGGAAAGTGGCGCGACGATATCGGCACTCAGCTGGTGACGGCGCGCGATGAGATGAACCAGACCCAGCAGTCGTTGGCAAAGGCAAGCCGCATCAGCGATTTGGTCTCGTTGCGGGCACCTGAAGATGCGGTCGTCCTGGATATCGGCAGCGCGTCGACCGGTTCAGTGGTTGACAGCCTGGGCGTTGGAAAGCCGTTGTTCACGCTCGTCCCACTTGGGGGGCCCGTCGAAGCGGAGATCGACATATCGACCCAGGACATCGGCTTCGTGAAGGTCGGCGATCCTGTTCGGGTTAAGCTGGATGCATACGCCTATATCTATCATGGGACCGCGAAGGGTGTGATCACCACGATCAGCGATGGAGCGTTCACTGAGGAGAACAACCAGGTCCGTGCGCCGTTCTTCAAGGCGCGGGTCCGGCTGGACGAGGTTGCGCTTCGCAATGTGCCGGACAACTTCCGGCTGATTCCCGGCATGACGCTCCAGGGGGATGTCCTGATCGGTCATCGGACCATTCTATCGTATCTCATCTCCGGTGGTCTGCGGACGAGCTCTGAAGCCATGCGCGAGCCGCAGTAAGGTTCCGCGTCATGGGGGTCAAAGATATGCTGGCGGGGCTGGCGCGCCCCAAGAATGCCGCGTCCGTACGCGAACGCGCCGGGCGGAAGTTCGCTAAAGGCGACAACGCAGCCGGGGTAGCCACGCTGATGGAGCTTGGCGATGGTGCCGAGCCCAACGATCATTTCCAGATCGGGGAATGTTACGAGACCGCGACCGGTGTGGTCCTGAATTTCGCTACCGCAGCCAAATGGTATGAGCGGGCGGCCGAAAAGGGGCATATCCGGGCGCAAGCCAAGCTCGGTGACTTTTATCTATTCGGCCGCCGCGGACATCTGGACAAGCGGGACAACGAGACCGGCGCGAGCCGTCTTCTGCCGCAGGGGATATCAGCGCCCCAGGATTTCGCCAGGGCATATCAATGGAATAGCGCCGCAGCACAGGCCGGCTCCGCCGAAGCGCAGGGCAGGTTGGCCTATCAGTATGCGATGGGATTGGGCGTCGAGCCGGACTACGTGCTCGCCGAACACTGGTTTCTCGCCGCTGCGGGGCAGGGACATCCTTCCGGCCAATTTGGCCTGGGCATGCTCTATGCGTCCGAGAATCTAGGCGGCGCAGACTATGCCAAAGCCGCCCACTGGTTTGCCAGGGCCGTCACCGAAAATGACGATATCGGCTCGAAATATTACCTGGGGCTGCTGCTGAAGGACGGCCTGGGCGTTCCGGCCGACCAGGAACGAGCCGTGGAGTTGCTGAGCGAGGCCGCTGAGGGCAATCACACCGAAGCCATGTTCCGGCTTGGCGAGCTTTATAGCGAGCGTGCCGGTGACAAGAATTTCGCTTTGGCCGAAACATGGCTGAGGCGCGCGGGCGCGCGCGGGCATGTCAGGGCGCTTGTTTCATTGGCCCGGATCCTTGTGCTGGGCACTGCGATTCCCGACTATTCCACGGCGGCCGTCGCGCTGCGCGAAGCTGCCGACCTGGGCGATGCCCTTGCCCAATTCTATCTTGGCCAATTCTACAATTCCGGTCTCGGTGTTCCACCTGATCCTGAGGAAGCCGGCATCTGGTTCAGCAAGGCAGCGGACCAGGGGGTCATTGGGGCAATCGAATCCCTGGGCGTAATGCATGTCACCGGGGTCGGACGGGAACGCGATTACCGGGCAGCCTTCTCACTGCTGAGCCTTGCCGCCGAAAAAGGGAGTTCGTCGGCGGAATTCAATATTGGAAACCTTTACAACTCGGGTCTGGGAGTCGAACGCGATTTTAGTGCCGCGATCGCCAGTTTTACGCGTGCCGCCGAGGGCGGCAGTCCCGAGGCCTGCCTGCGTCTGGGCGTTCTCTACGCGACCGGCGAAGGCGTCGAGCAGGACTACGCGGCCGCAGCTGAATGGTATGCGAAGGCCGAAAGCCACGGGAACACCGATGGCACCTCCAACCTGGCCTTTCTTTACATTCGTGGGCTCGGCGTCCAGTTGGACCAGGCGCGCGGCATTCAGATGCTCGTGGGATTGGCGGACGGGGGCAATCTTGCTGCCGCATGGTCGCTTTACCACCTCTACGCGACCGGTACGTATATGCCGGCCGATCCGGTCGAGGCCAGGCGCTGGCTCGTGCGCGCGGCGGAAATGGGAAGCGGCGTGGCCTCCAGTGAATTCGCGCGGCAAATCGAGCACGCCATTCCGGGAGCGCCGCCCCTCGATCAGGTTTTGGCGTGGCTGACGCGAGCCGCAGAAAACGGTGAGGCGGTTGCGCAGGAAGTCCTTGGGCGCTGGACGTATGAAGGGAAGATCGTCCAGCATGACCCAGCTTCAGCCCTGCACTGGAACTCCATGGCAGCCGAAGCTGGAAACCCGTTTGCCCAGGCTTGGATGGGGGATGTGCTCAATCAAGGGCTGGGGGTCATCATGGATCGGCCCGCGGCTCGGCGGTGGTATGAAAAGGCAGCTGAGCAGCGCCATATCGGTGCTCTCACTCTTTTGACCGAGATCGTCTTCCGGGAGGAGCCGACAGAAGGGGAACTCAGTCGGCTATTTTCTCTCTGGCTGAATGTCGCTGAAGCAGGCGACGAAAAGGCCCAGTTTCAGGTGGCAGGATTCTATCTCGAAGGGACTGGCACCGAACGGTCTACTGCGTTGGCGCTCAAGTGGTTGAGGAGCTCGGCCGAGCAGGGGAATCCCGCTGCGCAGGTTCGCCTCGCCGGTCTATTGCTGCAGTCAGAGGACGTGAAGGGCGATCCGGCCGAGGCGGCTGCATTGTTCCAGCAGGCCGCCAGCCGGGGGAGTGTCGACGGAGAGTACAATCTGGGTGTGTGCTACCGCCTCGGTATCGGCGTTCCTGTCGATCGGGACCGCGCGCGACAACTCTATTTCGGCGCGGCAATCAAGGGGCAAACTTCGGCGCAGCTGGCGCTGGGCGATCTGCTTGCCGAGATCGGAGACCCCGAGGCCCTGAAGGAAGCCGTGAAGTGGTATGAGGAGGCGACCGCGGCTGGTATCCCGGAGGCTTTCTATGGTCTTGCGGGTCTGTATGAAACAGGCGCCGGGGTCTATCCCGATCGAAAGAAGGCGATAGAGTTGAACAGGCGAGCCGCGGAGGCCGGGCATGTCGGCGCTATTGAGGCTCTCAATCGGCTGACTGGCGTCCAGCCGGCGGTCTGAGATTTCCCCATATCAGCGGCCGGCAGCTTTCCTGCCGGTGCGCGCCTGCTTCGTCGTGGTCGGCTTAAGCGTTTCGCTTGCAACGGCGAATTCGGTCTTCGGCCGCCGTCCACCCATCATGTCATCCATCAGCGCCAGCCAGCGCGGCAGCATGACCGCCTTGAAATCATATTCGCTGACCGCCGTCCGCCGCGCCGCGTCGCGCATATGTTGCATCCGGGTCGGGTGATCGAGGATCTGGTCGACGCGGTCGGCGATCTCGGTCGGCGAGAAGAAATCCACGGCCAGGCCGTTTTCGCCGTCCCGCAGCACTTCCATCACCGGCGGCGTATCCGAACCGATGATGGCGCAGCCGGCCGACATCGCCTCGATGAACGACCAGGACAGAACGAAGGGATAGGTCAGATAGACGTGCGCCGAGGAGATCTGCAGGATGTTGAGATAGATGTCATAGGCCACCTGTCCGGGGAAGAAGACCCGGTCCATCGGCAGCTCATGGCCGACTTCCTCCATCATCACTTCGCGGAAACTTCTGCCTGAGGGGTGGGCCGGCCCGTAGCTGACCTCGTCCCCGCCGATCATGATGATATAGGCCTTCGGGCGGCGGCGCAGAATCTCAACCGCGGCGCGCATGAAAATATGAAAGCCGCGATAAGGCTCCAGATTGCGCGCGATATAGGTAATGACCTCGTCCTTGGCGCTCAGCCTGATTTCGTTGTCGGCCGTGCCCACCTTCACCCAGGCGTCCGGGTCCGGGCAGGCCAGTTCCGTGTCGACGCCTTCGTGGATCCTGGTCAGGCGGCTGCGCATCTCCGGCGGATGGAGGCTGCGTTGCCATTTCGTCGGGGTGTTGCCCCAATCGGCGGCGTCGAAAGAGAGCAGGTTGACGGCATTGCGCGTCCGCAGCCGGAAGGCCGCGCGGGTATCGGCGGGGTATTCCTCGTCGAAATCCACATCGACGGACGCGTAGTGATAGAAGAATTCGAAATAGGAGAGCACCGGCGCGTCGGGGAAGACGTCCTTGATGAACAGCATCTCGCCCCAGCCGCAATGCACGGCGATGAAGTCGGGCACGATCCCCTGCTGCTCCAGGGTCTGGCAAACCTGCGCGACGGCAAGG
>Ga0105240_10015821_pt1 | contig 10235 bp, 4 predicted proteins | sample KBSC54metaG_FD_80426 | JGI IMG/M metagenome (GOLD analysis project Ga0105240, IMG submission 80426) | Corn rhizosphere microbial communities from Kellogg Biological Station, Michigan, USA - KBS C5-4 metaG | ecosystem: Host-associated > Plants > Roots > Rhizosphere > Soil | place: Michigan, USA... | reverse complement strand
ATTGAGCGATGTGGTTTGGGTTATCCGCAAGTTCAGACCGGATGTGATTATATGCCGTTTCCCAACAACCGGCGAGGGCGGGCACGGGCACCATACTTCATCCGCCATATTAGCACAGGAAGCATTTACCGCGGCCGCCGACCCCAAGCGTTTCCCGGAACAGTTGGAGTTTGTACAGCCATGGCAGGCCAAACGCCTTTTGTGGAACACCTTTAACTTTGGCAATACCAATACTACCAGTCCAGACCAGTTCAAGATAGATGTAGGTGTTTACAACCCAACCCTTGGCAAAGGCTATGGGGAGCTGTCTGCCGAAAGCCGCTCGAAGCACAAAACGAAGGGATTTGGCTCGGCCCGGCAGCGTGGTGAGTCCTTGGAATATTTTAAGACCTTTTTGGGCAATGCACCAAAAGACGATTTGATGGATGGCGTAAACACTACCTGGAAACGGGTAAAGGGTGGTGAGGACATTGAATCGGCTATCGGTGTAATCCGCAAAGGCTTTGATATTGATAACCCGGAAGCGTCCGTACCTGCCCTGGTAAAGCTGCTGCCAAGGGTCGAGAAGGTAAATGATGCTTACTGGCGTACGCAAAAAACTAAAGACCTTGACAACCTGATTGCGGCCTGCGCCGGCCTGTGGTTTGAAGCTTATTCCGCCGAACCTGCTTATGGCATTGGGGATAGTATTGTTGTGCATTCGCAAGCGCTTAACCGGTACAACAACAAGGTGAAAATAAATACCATCAGCATAGGCAAAACCGAAAAAGGCTTTAACAGCCAGGTAATACCGGCAAACCAACTGCAAAACTTCGATAGCCGCATATTCGCGGGCGATTATAAATTAACGCAGCCTTACTGGCTGGAGACACCGCACAGCATTGGTGCTTATAATATACCGGGCCAGCAGTATGTGGGTAACCCCGAAACCCCCGATTTGCCGACGGTAAATTTTGAGTTTGTGATTGAAGGAAAAGCCATCCGCTTCGACCGCCGTTTGTATTACAAATATGTTAGTCCTGTTTTTGGGGAAATTTATAAGCCGCTGGTAATAGCCCCGCCGGTTACCGCTGACATCACCGGCCGTGATTACATCTTTAATAGCCAGTCGCCGCAAAATTTGGTGGTGAAACTTAAAAGCTTCCAGAAGGTTAACAGCGGCGTTATCAAATTACAAGCGCCTGCCGGATGGAAGGTTAGTCCGGACAAAATCGATATAAAAAATAAAATCAAAGGTGATGAGTGGGTAGAAAGTTTCCAGGTTTCGCCTGCCAGTGCTACCGCGCAAAATGGTGTAATTAAAGCACAGGTTTCGGTTGATGGTTACAATCAGTCTTTCAGCCTTGGCATCAAGGAAATTAAGTATGACCATATCCCTGATATCACCCTTTTCCCGCCCGCAGAAGCTAAGCTGGTAAACATCGACCTTAAAATTGCCGGTAAAAAAATAGGCTATATTGAAGGTGCCGGCGATTTAGTCCCTGAAGCCTTGCGCCAGGTGGGTTACGATGTACATGAGCTGACGGAAAAAGAAATTATGAACGGCGACCTGTCGGGTTACGATGCCATTGTTACGGGTGTTCGTGCTTATAACGTAAATCCGCGCCTGGCAATCGAGCAGCCAAAGCTGTTGGAATATGTTAAAAATGGCGGCAACCTGGTAATTCAGTACAACAATAATAACGGCCTGGTCACCAAACAAATCGGCCCTTATCCGTTTAAACCGGTCAACCAGCGTGTAACGGATGAGAACGCGAAGATTACCATATTAGACGGGCAAAATCCAATACTCAATTATCCCAACAAAATAAGCGACGGTGACTTTAGCGGCTGGGTGCAGGAGCGAGGCCTATATTTTGTAGGCGACATTGACCCGCAATACAAAACCCCGCTGCAAATGAACGATGCCGGCGAAGCCCCCAACAACGGCGCCCTAATAACCGGCAGCTACGGCGAAGGCAGGTTTATCTATACCTCGCTGGCATTTTTCAGGCAACTGCCCGCCGGCGTACCTGGCGCATATAAGTTGTTTATCAATATTTTAAGTAAGCCAAAAACGCAGATTGTGCCGTAATTTTTTTTAGAGACACAATACTTTGTGTCTCCCGCATGCTAAGTTGCCGTGCAATTTGCATACCTGTTTGCCGGGAGACACAAAGTATTGTGTCTCTACAGCCATCCAATAAATGTTATACTAAAAATAAAGCGATAGGCTCAGTGCTCTCTGTGTCTCCTCCGTATCTCCGTGGTTAAACTCGTACGCCACATAAAATACGCCAAATGTCAAATTAAAGGCAATGAGCTGTTTAGGGCCATGCTTTATTTATTTTTGCCGAAAGATTATTAATTCCCGAATGAAATTACTTCTATCATATTTATCAAAACACCGCTGGGTGGTTGCGCTGGCACTGCTTATGGCGGCACTAAACATTGGTTTTTCGCTGCTGGATCCCTATATCACCGGCCGCATTGTGGATGAGGTGATAGAGAAACGTGCCACGCTTGAATACTCAAAATACCTGCATAATATTATAGTATTGGTCAGCATGGCTATTGGTGTTGCCATGGTATCGCGCATAGCAAAAAACTTCCAGGATTATTTTACCAATATCATCACCCAAAAAACCGGCGCCGAAATGTATGCCGATGGCCTGAAACACTCGCTGGAATTGCCTTACCAGGTGTTTGAAGACCAGCGCAGCGGCGAGACCCTGGGCATATTGCAAAAAGTAAGGCTGGATAATGAAAAGTTTATTACTTCCTTCATCGGGATACTGTTTGTGAGCCTTATCGGGATGCTGTTTGTAATTATCTACTCCCTCAGGGTAAGCTACCAGGTTACATTAGTTTATTTTGGCGCTATCCCGGTTATTGCGTTTGTGAGCATGGCTATGAGCCGTCGGATTAAAAAAATACAACGTACCATTGTGGCGGAGACTACCGCGCTTGCCGGTTCTACAACGGAATCATTACGAAATATAGAGCTGGTAAAAAGCCTTGGTCTTGTTAAACAGGAAATTGAACGGCTAAACAATACCACCTATAAAATACTCGGCCTTGAGCTAAAAAAGGTGAAATATGTGCGCAGCATGAGCTTTGTACAGGGTACTACCGTAAACTTTGTGCGCAGTATGATGGTAGTGGTGTTATTGCTGTTGATTTTTAAACAGACCATATCCCCGGGGCAATATTTCAGCTTCCTGTTTTATTCATTCTTCCTGTTTAACCCGCTGCAGGAGTTAGGCAACGTAATTGTAGCCTGGCGCGAAGCGGAAGTTTCACTAGGCAACTTCCAGGGCATATTAAACACGCCGATTGACGCAAAACCTGAGAAACCCGTTCTGCTCGAAAAAGTTAAAACGCTCACCTTTGATAACGTAAGCTTTAAGCATTTAACTGCTAACCGCAACGCGCTTAACAATATCGGCTTCGAGGTAAATACGGGTGAAACTATTGCGTTTGTTGGTCCGTCGGGCTCAGGCAAAACAACCCTGGTTAAGCTTTTGGTTGGCTTATACCAGCCGCTTGAAGGTGATATTTTATATAACGGAACATTAAGCAAGGAGCTCGACCTTGACCAGCTTCGCGAAAAAGTAGGGTTTGTTACGCAGGATACGCAGTTGTTTTCGGGCACCATCCGCGAGAACCTGCAGTTTGTGCGCCCCGGCGCTACTGACGAGGAATGTATGGATGTATTGCAGCGGGCAGCATGTCAAAGCCTGCTGGCGCGTGCGGATAAAGGACTAAGCACCGTCATCGGCGAAGGCGGCGTAAAAGTATCAGGCGGCGAAAAACAACGCTTATCTATAGCCCGTGCCCTATTACGCAGACCGGATATTTTAGTGTTCGACGAAGCTACTTCGTCGCTCGACTCCATCACCGAAGAAGAAATTACCGAAACCATCCGCGATGTGGCGGTTATGGATAACCACATCACCATATTAATCGCCCACCGCCTGTCAACCATTATGCATGCCGACCAGATTTACGTGCTGGAAAAAGGCAGGATAGTGGAATCAGGCAAGCATTTCGACCTGCTTTCGCAAAAAGGCCTGTACTATGCCATGTGGAGACAGCAGATTGGCGAGAAGTTTTCGGTGGAAGCATAAAAAGCTAACGCGATTTATTAATCCAAACTCTTAATAAACGCAATTACTTCGTCACTTTCCTTCTGTGTTAAATTTAACTTGTCGACGGCTAAGGTTTGGTTATCCAGCTTAAAGCCGAGGCCATTGCCGCCGCCTTTGTTGTAAAAATCCATTACCTGCTGTAACGTTTTAAACACGCCGTTGTGCATATATGGTGCGGTACGTGCGGCATTGCGTACTGTGCTGATTTTAAAGGCATGCTTAAAGGCATTTATCTTTAACTGGCTGTACCGGCCCATGTCGGTATCAACAGCTAATCCGGCGGAGGTTTGCGGCACGCCGATAACCTCGCTTTCAACAATAACAAATCTTGGAGGGAACGCACCGTTAAACAGCGGCATGTAATGACAGGTGGCGCAGTGGGCCTTGCCCATAAACAGGTTAAAACCGTTAATCTCCTCCTGGTTCATGGCAGCTTTGTTGCCCCGCATATACTGGTCGAAACGGCTGTTAAGCGATACCAGGCTGCGCACATAAGCACCCAGCGCGTTCATAATTTCCAGCGTATCTATGCCGGTTCGGTTTTGTTTAGGGAATGCATCGGCAAAAAGCTTGCGGTAACCTGTATTTTGCCAAAGGCGTTTTGCAGCTATGGCCATTGATCCGTGCATTTCGTCCTTATTTTTTACAACGCTGTTTGCCTGGTCTTCCAGTGTTTTTGCACGCAGGTCGTAAAATTGCGAGGGTTGCAATGCTGCGTTTATAAGCGATGGCGTGTTGCGCTTAAGGGGTTTGTTTTCTTCAATCATCACGTTCTTCTCCAGCCCGTCGGCAAAGGCATTGCCGGGTTGATGGCAGGTTTGGCAGCTGCGTTTACCATTGCCGGATAATACCGGGTCGGCAAACAGCACGCGGCCCAGGCCGGCTTTCTTATCTGTCGAAAAGCTTTCGGGGTCGGGCGCATAAGCATCCGGGTTAAAGGCATCTTTATCAAACAGCGTTTTTGCATCCTGGTTAAGCAGGCGGTTGTACCGGATAACATGTATTTTCAACCGCTTTTCAAGGTCGGTAATGTAGGTAGATAATGGGTTACCAAACTGGGTGATAAAGGCTGCCCGGTCAAAACCGTTAAAATCAGTGTGGGCTTCCAGGTAATCGGTTGCTTCATTAATTTTTTCAGAAAGATTGCCTTTACCGCCGTTATCGTCATCATAAAGCGTCATAGCTTCCTTAACACCTGCCAGGCTGGTGGCCGCCTCCTGCATGCTGCGTAACGTAAGCGGGTTATCAAAGCCGGTAATTCCGAGCGCCAGTATCCTGAAAACCTCCAGCTTAGCAGCATCAAAAACCTGCCAGTCGAACAAATCGATATTGGCATAATAAACCTTAAACTTCTCGCAGCCCGATTGCAACAGGTTAAGCTGGCGGATTAGCTCGGGCTTTTGTTCCGCATTGTATTTTGGGAACAGCATTCCCTCAATAACCTGTAAGCCTGCCGGCTCAAACACCTGCCCGCTCACCATCTCCACCTCCTGCACCGGCGGACCATTCACAAAGCGCGCCACTGCCGGGTTAAAGTACTCGGCCGCCCATTCAAATTTTTTATAGGATAAGCGCAGCTCCAGGAAACGTTGCTGCAAGCGCTTTTCATCCGGGTGGTTCTCTTTGGCTTCCTCAAGCAATACGTTTTTGGCATCGATAAAGCTGTCGATTTGCCCCAGCACGTTTTGGGCGATAACTTTTTCCCGCGGCTCCTTAAACCGGCTGTAGTTAAACAGCACAAAGCCCGCCACTACAGCAAAAGCCAGGAATATAACGACGATGATTTTCTTCATGTACAAAAACCAACAAAGGGAGCAGCACATGCCGCTCCCTGTTTGTTACTCTTTTTAACACCCCGCTAAAGCAGGGGTAATTATGATTAGGTTTAAAAATTAAATGCGTTGCTAAGCGGGTTGGCGTTCTTGTCGCGGTCGGCAAGCGGCGTAAGGCTCCATCTTTTCTCGATGAACGACAGGATGCTCACGGTTTCATATTGCGTATGGTCTACCACGCCAGATTTTGCAAACGGAGATATAATAATGGCCGGAACGCGTGTACCGGGGCCCCATTTCGCATCAATTTTTGGCGGAGCAACGTGATCCCAGAAACCACCATTTTCATCGTAAGTAATTATGATTACGGCATCTTTTCCGTTAGGGCCGTTCAATACGTCGTTTATCAAATCGAGCGTATGGTTTTCGCCGGTTGCAAGAGCGGCGTAGCCCGGATGCTCATTGTTAATACCTAATGGTTTAATGAAAGAAACCGCAGGCAGCGTACCAGCTTTGGCAGATGCAATGAAATCAGTTTCGTCTTTCAGGTGGTCTTTACGTCCCTGGGTACCGTCAGCGTAGTTAGCGTAATAAGCAAACGGCTGGTGGTGGAACTGGAAAGTAGGATCAGGATGGCCTGCGATGGCATCATTCCATCCACCGGAGTACCATGCCCATGAAATGCTCTTATCATTCAATCTGTCACCGATAGTCGGGTTAGTTTGGTTAGGCACCAAAGTATTTGCAGCAGCGCTGGCCGGATGCGGAGCGTTTACAGTGTAGCTGGTGTTTACCACAAAACCATCAGGTGTAACCGCACCGTCGCCACCTGCTGCTAACGAACCATCAGGATTTAGCTTGGCTACCATTGTGGAAGGGGCACCGGGGAATACCGGGCTGGCTGACGCGATTAACCATTGGTGATTCAAAAACGAACCACCGAATGCACTATGGAAGAAGTTATCGCACAATACATATTTTTTAGCCATGCCTAAGAGCGGCAACAGGCTGGTTTTGTAGTAACCCTGCGACAAACCGGCAGAGTTGCTGTTATATGCCGAATATTTATCCATCTTACCGCCGTCGATCTGTATTTGCTCCTGGTAATAGCGGTGCAAAACGTCCGGTGTTTCCTGGTCGGCAGGGATGTATTGGTCGATGTTGAAATAAGTATTAGCTAAATTGGTAGGGAATGCGCTTGTGCCCGGAATTGGAGGCAGCGATGTATAAGCCGTGCCGTTTGCGTCAACCTGGGTGGTGTTGCCCGCCGTTGCGTTTGACAAACCGTTTGCGCCGCTAAACTGACCGTACAGGTTATCGAAGCTATGGTTTTCGAGGTAGATAACTACTACATGGTTTACCTGGCTGATGCCGCCCGGCGTAACTTTTTTGTCCTTATGACAACCGGTCAGCGCGGCGCCTGCGATGGCAGCCATGCTTAAAGCCTTAAAGGAACTTGCTTTAAAATGGAAAAGTTTGCGTTTCATAGAGGAGTGTTTTTTGATTAATTAAATTCCCGGGTGTAAAAAAAGCATCCGGCGGTAAACAAAAGGTTAGTGCGAGGTAATGGTTTTATTAACCTTTTGTTACGATAGTGGTGGTTTAAGTTAACAAAGGGCGTTTTTCCAACGTTTCGTTTTAGTGCCGACTCCCCCGGCCTGCCTCCTGAACGTATTTGAATATATCTTGAAACCTGCTTGAACGGGCCTAACCGGGCCATCAGCTCAACTTTGCTGTGGTAAAAATCCTAATCCATTTAGTATTGTGAAACAGTTCATTAAAACATTCAAAACGGCGGCAGCCCTCTTACTTTTTGCCGGTGCAACCCGTGCGCAGGACACGGTGAATTTTTCGCCGCCTGCAATCGCACCAAAAATATACGCCATCGGGGCAAAGGATAACATCGTAGTTGACGGCCGGCTCGACGAAGAATCATGGCGGCTGGCGCAACCCATTTCCAATTTCTCCATGATAAGCCCCGGCAGCGCGGGGCTTATCATTACAAAACTTTTGTAAAGGTAGTATATGATAAAAAGAACCTGTACTTCGGCGTATTCTGTAAAGACAGCCTCGGCAAAAAAGGTGTGCGTGTACAGGATTACCGGCGCGATTTTATGCCCGATAACGACATTTTCGGCATACAGCTCGACCCGCAGAACCTGAAGCGCTTTTGCTCGTCATTCCAGGTTACCCCGCTTGGCACGCAAGGCGATATGCAGGTGTTTGACGACCTTTTACAGGACACTAATTGGGATGCACTCTGGAAGGCTAAAACCCTGGTAACCGATAGCGGCTATTATGCCGAATTTGCTATCCCGTTCAAATCCCTGCGCTACGTCAAACAAACAGCAGACTCGACTTCCTGGAACGTTACCTTTTCGCGCACCGCCCGGCGGGATAATGAACAAACCGTATTTCCGGCTATTCCGCAGCAGTACACGCAATATCACATGTCGTACGGGGCCGAAATCAAAGGGCTTTCGCTGCCGCCGCCGTCTACTAATATACGCGTGCAGCCATACGGGCTTTATCAATACTCGCAAAACACCAACGGCAATAATGTTTCTACCAGCAGCAGCACGTTTAAGCTTGGGGGCGAGGCAAAATGGGCGGTTAACCCGCATGCCGTGCTCGACCTTACCCTGAATACCGATTTTGCCCAGGCCGAGGTGGACCAGGCGGTAAATAACCTTACCCGTTTTAATGTGCTGTTTCCCGAAAAGCGGCAGTTCTTCCTGGAAGACCAGGGCGTATTTGCCGGTGCAAGTATCAACGGGTTGAAACCCTTCTTTAGCCGCAGTATAGGTTTGGCCAATACCCAGTTTAATGCTGCGCCGGTGCCTATAGATGCCGGTCTCCGTTTTACCGACCGTACCCGCGACCGCACATTCGCTACGCTTTATGTTCACCAGGAAGGCTCCGCAGAACAGGGCGCAGCAGATTTTGGCGTGCTGCGCTACCTGAAAAGCTACGGCAAAGAAAATAACGTCGGCGTAATGTTTACCGACCGGCTGGACGAAGCTAATCCACAAAAAGGTTTCCTCTCAAAAAACAACAGCACATTTACTGTTGATGGTTTGATACGGCCAAGCAATACGGTCACCATTCAATACCTTGCCTCGGTATCAAACAATAACCGGCCCGACAGCCTTGGCGTTTCCAATTACTTCAGGATAAAATACTACGACAACAAGTTCTTCGTCTACTATCAAAACGAATACATTTCGCAGAAATATAACCCCGCGATGGGCTTTGTTTTCCAGAACAATGTAATCTATCATCAAACAGTGGAGTTTATCTCCCTTCGCCCCAAAAACAAAAAATGGAGCTGGATTCGCGAGGCCGAAATTGGATTCGATGTAAACTATTATCAAAACGCCAGTGACTTTAAATTTCAGCAGGCCGATATTTACTTCTATCCCATCTATATCGTGCTGAACAATGGCGGCGTGGTGCAGTATGCCATTCGCCCCAACTGGCAAAACATCAACTTCAATTACAGCCTGCTTGGGGTTAAGCTCGCACAAAGGCATTATTCATACACCGTGCACGAGCTTACTTACCAGTCGGACCCATCAAGGCGCTTTTCTTTCTCGGGCGATTTTAATTTTGGCGATTATTACAACGGCATTATGCAGTCGGCTGCAATTGGGTTGAGGTATGCGCCTAATCCGCATATAGCCGTGCTTACCGATTATACGCTCAATCGTTTTCAGCATCTCGGGGAAAATCGCATTAACCTGCGCACCGATTTGTATGATATACAATTGCGCGCTGCACTTAACCCGCAGGTACAGGTATCCGCCTTTTATCAATATAATTCATTCGGAAAACAAGGCCAATGGAATGCCCGTGCAAGCTGGTAATTTGCACCGCTAAGTTTCATTTACCTGGTATATAACGAAAATAATTTCAAGGATACGCCCGTAAAAAATCAGTCGATGATAGCGAAGGTGAGCTTTTTGAAACAGTTTTAACCGATATTGTAAATTACAAGTGTTCCACACTGGAAAAGCCGAACACCCTAAACGCTCTGTCAATGAGCCAATTAAGGATATTTTAGCAAGTGTTACGCTTTTTACGTGGAACGCTTGCGTACAGGTGGAACAGTTGGAACACCCCTAAAATATCACACTGCCGCTGCCAGTGGCAATAATTTTTTTACTACGCCAATTAAGGTATCAAGGTCGAATGGTTTATGCACAAATGCATCTGCCTTGCATTTCTTTGCGATGTCGGCAATGTCGGGCGCTGTCGAGAAAATTACAACGGGCACGGACTGAAGGGCCTCTATCGCTTTAATTTCGGTGCAAAGCATGTGGCCTTCTCTTTT
>Ga0105240_10015819_pt1 | contig 10235 bp, 9 predicted proteins | sample KBSC54metaG_FD_80426 | JGI IMG/M metagenome (GOLD analysis project Ga0105240, IMG submission 80426) | Corn rhizosphere microbial communities from Kellogg Biological Station, Michigan, USA - KBS C5-4 metaG | ecosystem: Host-associated > Plants > Roots > Rhizosphere > Soil | place: Michigan, USA... | reverse complement strand
GGATACGCCCAGGCGGCCGAGTATGACCGCCGCTTCGAAGGCGGGTGTCGCCAGATCCATCATCGATACTCCAGAAACTTAAGCGGCCAGCGAGACGCCCGCCTGAACCGCATAGGCCTTGCCGAAGCGGTTCTCCAGGAACGCCTGCAGCGGGATTTCCTCTTGCAGGATCAGGCCGCGGTCGGTGTGCAGCTTGCCATGGGCCAGCATGTCCAGCACCGCGCAGATGGCCGAGGCGGTGGTCACCTGGATGGCGGCCCAGCTGCGCTTGCCGTTGTGCTGGGCATAGATCTTGTTGGCGTAGGAATGCTGCATCAGCTTGCCGTTCTGCTGGCCGATGGCGGTGACGAAGATCACCACGACGTCCTGGTCGGTGGTCGGCACCGCGTTCTCCAGTACCTCTTTCAGCAGGTCGCGGCGTTCGGACAGGCGCAGATCCTGTAGCAGGGTCTTCATGATGTCGCGATGGCCGGGATAGCGGATGGTGCGATAGGCCAGGTTGCGGACCTTGCCGCCCAAGGTCTGGCACAGCGAGCCCAGGCCGCCGGAGGTGTTGAAGGCCTCGTAATGGACGCCGTCCAGCGCGAAATGCTCGACGTCTTCCAACGCCGGAACGCTGACCAGCTTGCCGTCGACCAGGGCTTCGCAGGGCTCGCAATATTCGTTGATCACGCCGTCGGTCGACCACGTCAGGTTGTAGGTCAGGCTGTTCGACGGATAGAGCGGCAGGGCGCCCACGCGCATGCGCAGCACCTCGACCGAATCGAAATCCTTCACCAGGTCGTTGGCGACGATGGAGATGAAACCGGGGGCCAGGCCGCACTGGGGGATGAAGGCGGTCTTGGCGGTCTTTGCCAGTTCGGTGACGATGCGGGTGGAGGCGACGTCCTCGGTCAGGTCCAGATAGTGGATCCCGGCTTCATGGGCGGCGCCGGCGATGGCGGCGGTCAGGCGATAAGGGGCGGCGCTCAGTACGGCAAAGCGGCCCTTCATCGCGTCGGCCAGCGCCGCGCCGTTGGTCACGTCCAGCCCGCAGGTCTTGATCCCCTGGGCTTCCAGCTTGGCCAGCGCGCCGGGCGACCGGTCGGCCACAGTGACGGTATATTCGCCGGTACGGGTCAGCAGGTCGGCGATCGTCTCACCGATATTGCCGCCGCCGATTACCAGAATGTCCTTCATCGCAAACCCCTCCCTTACGGGTGTTCATATCCTGAGATAAGTCTAGGTTCCTGACCTGTCGGGTTGAATCGGCCGCTGCGACGGAAACGGCGATATTCTCGATCAATCTGGCGGGTTTTGCGGCAATATGCCGAAAATAGGTTTTGGGGAGGCAGGCGCAGTGCGGTTCGAACGGATTCTGGACGGTTTCACCTTCCTCGAGGCGCCGCGAGTCGACGACCGCGGCAACCTGTGGTTCAGCGAGGTGTTCGAGGGTGGCGTCTACCGTCTCTCACCCGACGGTAAGGTCGACGGCTTCGCCACCGATCGCAAATTCATCGGCGGTCTGGCCCTGACGGAAGATGGCGGCTTCGTCTTCTCCAGCCGGCCCGGTCTGGAATATTTCAATCCGGGCACGGGCGAACGCCGGCCGCTGGAATTCCTCTATCAGGGCCGTCCGATCGTCCATATCAACGACATCCAGCCCGATGCCCACGGCAGCCTGTTCGTCGGCGGCACCCATACGCCCGATATCGACGAGCGCGGCCTGCCGCGACACACAGCGATCTATCGCATCGATCCGTCAGGCGCGACCGCGCTGCTGGCCGACGGCATCGCCGTCTCCAACGGCATGGGCTTCAGCCCGGATGGCAGGCAGCTCTATTTCGCCGAAACTCTGGAGGGTGTGGTCGCCTTCGACCTGACACCGGAACGGACCTTGGCCAATCGCCGCCTGCTGGCGAAATTCTCCGGCGCCGACGGGCTGCAGGTCGATGCCGACGGCGGCATCTGGGCCGCCAACTATGCCAAAGGCAATGTCACACGTTTCCGGCCGGATGGCACGGTGGACCAGATCCACGATTTCTCTGACCGGTTCGAGGACTGCCGCGTCACCAGCCTCACTTTCGGTGGCGCCGACCTCAAGGACCTCTACGTCGTCACCGCCGGCGACTATCGCAAGCCGCTGAAGAAGGACGGCTGGATCTACAAGGCCCGCAGCGACGTGGCCGGCCAGGCCGTGCCGAAGGTGCGGTTTTAGCAGCCTCTACAGGACTTCGGAGCAGAACCGGGTCGGCGTGAGTATGCGTGTACGTGCGATGTTTTTGCGTTCGAGGAGGCCGGCTCGTCGATCGCCGGTGACCAGGTAATCTGCCGATCCGGCGAGCGCCATTCCTAGCAGGAAAGAATCGTGAGGATCGGTGGCTTCGATTTCGGACGGTAACGTTTCCAGCACGACCGAACGGCGTAAGTTGTTGATCAGCGAGCCTACTTTGGCGGGCTGGAGCACACTGCGGAATTTCGGATAACGGCTTGCGTTTCGAATTTCGTCAAGCTGAACGCGCGAAGTTACAACCTCGAAACGGTCGGCACGCCAAGCACGATAGATTTGGCCCGGCCCGCCGTGTGGTGAAATCAATGCGCTGAACAGAATATTCGTGTCCAGCACAACTCTCATGGGCGGTTACGGGCCCATTCCAGAGCCTCGTCGATCATGGCTTCCAACTCAGCTTCAGGTACATCCGCGTTGGCGGCTTTCGCCCGCTCTGCTGTCATCTCAAAGATTCGCGCCCGCACGGCCTCTTCGATAAATCGCGAGAGGTCGCCTTTTCTGCCGCCCTGGGTAGCGAGGAGTATGCGGAGAGATTTGTCAGTGTCCGCGGACACAGCAATATTCCATCGAACGGTTTCCACGGCGAGCCTCAGATCGGTGTATATGTGTATATCTGCTAAGCTATTAAAGTGTACATATGTACTCCGCCATGCAAGGTTTTTTGGTAGGCACGCTTGACTGTTTCCTCCCGCTGAGGCCGATATAAAAACCAATCGAGCGCTTGGTTTTTGCTCGGGCTGAAAAACGGGGAATCGATGGACTTTCCACAGAAGTTGCGCGCGGCGATGGAAGCCAAGCCGGAGGCGATGGGGGCGGAGTATCGGGGCGTTCCGTATCGCTGGCGCGACCTTGTTGCGATCGGCGAAGCGCTGGAGGCGGTGCTGAAGGCGCATGGCGTTCCGTCGGGCAGCCCGGTGGGGATCATCGCTCGCAACCGTCCGGTGCTGGGCGCGGCGATCGTCGGGCTGGTGACCCATTATCGTCCCGTCACCATGATTTATTCGGCCCAGTCGGCCGATGCCATGGCCGGCGATATCGCCAGGCTGCGCCTCGCCGCCATCGTCGCCGATCCGCAGGACTGGGCCGTGCCGCAGATCGCGGCGGCTGAGAGCGCCGGCACGCTGGGCATTGCGACCGGCGATCTGGCCGAACCGTTCACCGTGGTGGACGGTATTGCCTCCATGGGGGCCGGGCCGCACCGCGAGGCGCCCGAACAGCCGGGGATCGAGCTGCTGACCAGCGGCACGACCGGCGCGCCCAAACGCATTCTGATCGGCTTCCCGATGCTGGCGCGCGTGGCGGAGAGCTTCACTCTGGGCGAGCCGCCGCCGGGCGGGCGTCCGCCGCAGGTCGTCTCGGCGCCGGTGGGCAATGTCAGCGGCCTTTGCCAGCTGATCGGCTGCGTCGCCGGCACCACGCCGATGCTGATCCTGGAGAAATTCTCCGTGCCAGAGCTGGTCGAGGTGGTGAAGAAGCACCGCCCGCCGATCCTCGGCCTGTCGCCGCCCGCCGTGAAGATGATCATCGATGCCGGCGTGCCGCGCGGCGATCTGGACGGTGTCGTCGGCATCTTCGGCGGCGGCGGCGCGCTGCTGCCCGAAATCCAGGAGCAGTTCGAGGAGATTTACGGCATCCCGGTCCATTGGGGCTACGGCGCGACCGAGTTCGGCGGCACCCTGGTGCGCTGGACGCCCGACATGCGCGAGCCCTTCGCCAAGACGAAGCGCGGCAGCATCGGCCGCGCGATGCCGGATACCCAGCTTCGTGTGACCGATCCGGAGACGCGGGAGGTCCTGCCGCCCGGTCAGCCCGGCCTGCTGGAGGCCAAGGTGCCGCTGATGGGCGACGACTGGATCCGCACCACGGATCTGGTGACGATCGACGAGGACGGTTTTGTCTTCCATCACGGCCGCAATGACGGCGCCATCGTGCGCGGCGGATTCAAGATCATGCCGGAAACCGTCGCCAACGCGCTGCGCCAGCATCCCGCCGTGTCGGACGCCGCCGTTGTCGGTCTGCCCGACGCGCGGCTGGGTGAGGTGCCGGTCGCCGCGGTCGAGCCGCAGGCGGGCCAGGCTCCGCCAACCCCGGCTGAGCTCGAAGCCCATATCCGCAAGCTGCTGCCGGCCACCAACGTTCCGACCAAATTCCTGGTCGTCGACGCACTGCCGCGCACCCCGTCGATGAAAGTCAGCCTGGCCGAGGTCAAGCGGCTGTTCGGGCACTGAGGGGCGCGCCATGAAGCTGGGCCTTTCCGAAGAACAAACCCTCCTGCGCGAGAGCTTCGCCAAGCTGCTCCGTGCCGAATCCACCCCGGCCCGCGTCCGCGCGGCCGAGCCCCTCGGCTATGACGCCGAACTGTGGGCCGAGCTGGTCGCCTTCGGCATTCCGGCGATGCGGGTGCCCGAGGCGGCCGGTGGCGGGGACATGACCCTGCTCGACGCCGCGCTGATCGCCGAGGAGGCAGGCCGCAATCTCGCCCCCGCGCCGGTGATCGAAAGCATCGTCGCGGCCCGGCTGCTGGCCGAGCTTGGCGGCGAGGGTCTGACGTGGTGCGAAAAGATCGTCGCCGGCGAGGCCATTGTCGCGCTGGCCCTGCATGAGGCCGGCTTCAGGCCGGAGCAGCTGGTGCCCGGCGCCGCCATCGCCGACGGCATTCTCTATCTCGACGAGGACGAGGTCGTGCTGCTGGCCGGCACGCCGTCGAAAAGCGCGCCCGACAATCTCGGCAGGGCGCCGCTGGAGCTGGTCGATCTGGAGCAACCGAAGGGCCGCACCCGTCACATCATCGGCCACGGGCCGGATGCGCGCTACGCCTTCCAGGCCGCCTTGGAGGAATGGAAGGTCCTGACCGCGGCGGCGCTCGCGGGCCTCGGACGGCGGGCGCTGGAGCTTGCGGCCGCCTATGCGTCCGAGCGCGAGGCGTTCGGCCGGCTGATCGGCACCTATCAAGGCGTATCCCATCCCCTGGGCGATTCGATCACGGATATTGAGGGCTCTCAGCTTCTCACCTGGCGCGCGATCTGGGCGATGGCGCGGGGCAGGGAGGATGCGGCCGCTTCGGTCTCCATGGCCTTCTGGTTCGCGGCCAGGTCGGCGGCGACGGCGACGATCCGGTCCCTGCGTACCTTCGGCGGCTATGGCCTGTCGGTCGAATACGACATCCAGCTCTATTTCCGCCGCGGCAAGGCGATGGCGCTGCCGCTGGGCGATCCCAAGGCCGAGCTGATGCGTGGGGCCGACCGGCTGTGGGGCGATGCCCGCTGGTCGCCGCTGCCCGATCCAGGCCCTGTCGAGATCGAATTCGGCTATGGCGAGGCGGCTGAGAAGTTCGCGGTCGAGGTCCAGAAATTCTTCGATGAGAACATCACGCCCGAGAACAAGGCGCGGATGCTGGATTCGCTCGACGGCTATGACGGCGAAATGCAGCGCAAGCTGGCGGCGGCGGGCCTGCTCTATCCCGATTGGCCGGTCGAATATGGCGGGCAGGGCCGTGGGGCCTACGAGTTCTCGGTCCTGGGCGTGGTCTATGAGGCAAACGACTGGAACCGCGTGCCGCCCGGCACCACCAATATGGGCGCCCGCATGGCGATGGAGTTCGGCACCGACGCGCTGAAGGCAGAGGCCCTGCCGCGTTTCGCCCGTGGCGAGGCCCTGTCCTGCCTGGGCTTCACCGAGCCCACCTGCGGCTCCGACCTCTATGCCGCCAAGACCCGCGCGGTGCGCGACGGCGACGACTGGATCATCAACGGGCAGAAGGTGTTCACTACCGCCGCCCATGTCAGCGACTATGTGCTGCTGCTGACCCGCACCAACCCCGACGTGCCCAAGCACAAGGGCCTCACCATGTTCCTGGTGCCGATGAACCTGCCCGGCATCGAGGTCCAGGCGCTGCACACGATGCAGGAGGAGCGCACCAACATCACCTATTACGCCGATGTCCGCGTGCCCGACATGTACAGGCTGGGGCCGGAGGGCGGCGCGCTCGCGGTGATGGCGGCGGCGATGCGCTTCGAGCATAGCGGCGAGGGCTATCACATCTCCCACCCTGCGCTGATCGAGGCGGCTGTCGCCTGGGCGCACAAAGCGACCGGCATCGACGGCCGCCCGCGCATCGAGGAGCCGGACGTCCGCGCCCGCATCGCTAACGCCTGGGTGAACAACGAGGTCGCCGATCTGCTGTGCCGCCGCGCCGTCTGGGCCGGGGTCGAGGGTGTCGGCAACCGGTCCTACGGCCCGATGTCGAAGCTGTTCACCAGCGAGACCTACCTGAAGGATTCGGCCGACCTGCTGGAACTGGCCGCGCCGGACTCCCTGATCGAGGGGCACGACGCCGCTGGGGTGCTGGAATTCAAGCATCGTCATTCGGTCGGCACCACCATCTATGGCGGCACCAGCGAGGTCCATCGCAGCGTCGTGGCGGAGATCGCCCTCGGCCTGCCGAGGACGCGTGGATGATCGGGCGTTCGTATCGCCGCAAATCCATCGCCATTGCTGGGGAGTTCGAGACCGTCGCGGCGATGGAGGATGACTTCCACCATTTCACCGTCACGCTGCGCCATGACGGCCGGCGCGTGACCGGCATCGCCGGCGAAACCATCCGCTTTCCCTGGTCGGTCTGCCCCGGCGCGTCCGTCAGGCTGCAGGAGTTTATCGGTACGCCGATCTTCCCGACGCCCGAGGATCCGGCCCCGAAATGGCAGATCACCCAGCACTGCACCCATCAGTTCGACGTCGCCAAATTCGCGTTGGCCCAGACGGCGCGGGCCAGGTCGGGGCAGGGCGACAGGCGGCAGTACGACATACTGATCCCCGACCCGGTCGATGGCGGCAGCACCACCGGCGATCTGTGGCGCGACGGCACGCATCTGCACCATTGGGTCGTTGAGAAGCGCACCGTCGTCGCGCCCGCGCCGTTCGCCGGCCACAGCCTTCACGGCCGCGCCGAGTGGAAGCCCGAAGCGGTCGCCGATGCCGATGCGCTCGAAGCAGCCTTGATGCTTCGCCGCGCTCTTGTCATCTTCCGCGGGCGGATAAGCGATTATCCGACAGTCACCATGGCCGATCAGGTGCCGAATGGCTTCGGCACCTGCTTCACCTACCAGCCGGAGAACGCAGCCGGCGGCCGTTGGGTGATGGACGAAAAGGATTACACGGCGTCGGCGGAGCCCCTACTGGCAGGCTTCGCCCGCTAAGTTGGGGAGGCACCGATGAACGAGACCGAACGGCTGGCTGCGATCGAGGAGATCAAGCTCCTGCGCGCCCGCTTCGCCCGCTGCATGGACACAAAGCAGTGGGTGGAGATGCACGACACGATCGCCGACGACTGCGTGTTCGATGCCCGGATGGAAGGCGTCGTCTACGATTACTGGATCGGCGCCGAGGATATCGTCGCCAATATCCGCCGCACCCTGGAGACGGCCGTCTCCGTCCATCATGCCCATATGCCCGAGATCGAGATCACCTCGCCGACCACCGCCAAGGCGGTCTGGGCGATGCAGGATTTCCTGAAATTCCAGGGCGATATGGAGCTTGTCGGCTCCGGCCATTATCACGAAACCTATGAGAAGCAGGCCGACGGGAAATGGCGGCTGAAGACCTATAAGCTGACGCGGCTCAGGGTCGATCTCATCCGGCCGCCGGCGCCCGAGGCCGCGCCGGGGCCGAAGCCGCACCCCACGAAGACGATCAGGGCCGCCCGCATCGCCGGCTATGGCGGGCCGGACGTCTTCTCCATCGATACGGTGCCGGAGCCGATGCCGGGTGCGGGCGAAATCCTGATCAAGGTCGCCGCGGCCGCGGTCAACCCGGTCGATGTGAAGCTGCGCAAGGGCAGCTTCGCGGTGTTCATGCCGCTGCAATTCCCCGCCCAGCTTGGCGGCGACGTGTCCGGCACGGTCGAGGCGGTGGGCGAGGGCGTGACAGGGTTCAAGCCCGGCGACAGGGTCATGGGCATGATCAACCCGATGGCGAACGGCGCCTATGCGGAGAAGATCGTCGCCCCGGCCGGCGCTTTCGTGCATGTGCCCGACGGGATCGATCTCGCCGATGCCGGGGCGCTGCCGATGGGCGCGCTGACCGGCATCCAGCTGATCGAGCTCGGGGCCAAGGCCCGGCCGGGCCAGCGCATCCTGGTGACCGGCGCCAATGGCAGTGTCGGCCGCGCCGCGGTCTACACCGCCGCCCAGGCCGGCGCCCTGGTGGTGGCGGCGGTGCGTGGCGACGCCAAGGCCGCGCTCGCCGGCCTGCCGGTCGCCGAGGTCGTGGACCTCAACGATCCGGGGGCGGTCGCCGCCGCCGGCCCCTATGACGCCATCGCCGATACGGTCGGCGACCGGCTGGCCGAACGGCTGACCAGGCATGTCCGCTCCGGCGGCGTGCTTGCCAGCGTCGTCTCGCCGCCGCCGTTGCCGCCAGCCGATTCGCCGGTGAAGTCGGCCCCGGTCTGGGTCGGCTTCGACGGGCCGCGGCTCACCAAGTTCGTCGAGGACTATGTTCGCAACGGCTGGTCGATGCCGATCGCGCACCGCTTCAGCCTGGGCGATGTCGCCGAGGCCCACGCCGCAATGGAAAAAGGCGGCGTCGGCGGCAAGGTCGTGCTGCTGCCCTGATTGTCGTTCCCGCCTGCGCGGGAATGACGGCTGTGAGGGAGGAAAAGATGTTACTCAAAGACAAGGTCGTCATCGTCACCGGCGTCGGGCCGGGCATGGGGCGCAAGCTGGGCGTGCTTGCCGCGGCCGAGGGCGCCAAGGTGGCGCTGGCCGCGCGCTCCGCCGGCTTTCTGGATGAGGTCGCGGGCGAAATCCGCGCCGCTGGCGGCCAGTGCATCACCGTTACCACCGACGTCGCCGACATGGCCCAGTGCCAGAACCTCGCCGACCAGACGGTGAAGGCCTTTGGCCGGATCGACGGGCTGGTCAGCAGCGCCTACAAGCACGCGACCTACGGATCGTTCGAGACCGACGATATCGGCGCCTGGCTGTCCAGCATGGATGTCACCGCGTTCGGCGCGCTGCGCATGGCCAAGGCGGTGCTGCCGGCGATGAAGGCGCAGAAAGGCGGGGCGATCGTCAATGTCACCGCGCTGGCCGCCGTCCAGCCGGCCCCCGGCCAGGCCGACTACGCCACCGCCAAGGCCGCGCTCGAGGGCGCAACCCGCCAGCTCGCCAAGGAATTCGGCCAGTACAACATCCGCGTCAATTGCACCCGCATGGGCTGGCTGTGGGGCGCCCCGGTGCAGAACTTCATCGCCTACCAGGCCAAGGAGCACGGCGTCTCTGAAGAAGACTTCACCAAGCCGATCGTCGCCCGCATCCCGCTCGGCGTCATCCCGCCCGACGAGCAATGCGCCCAGACCGCGCTGTTCTTCGTCTCCGACTATTCCCGTATGGTGACGGGCGCAACGCTGGATGTGAACGGCGGGGAGTATATGTCGTCGTAGGACCCGTCCCCTCTTTTCGTAAGCCCTCTCCCTCGATGGGAGAGGGCTTAAGAAGGAGAGGGAGCGGTGAGTTTAACCCCCAGCCTCTTCCCGCAGCATCTCCAATTCCAGCCACCGCTCCTCGGCAGTGGCCAATTCAGCCGATTTCGCCGCCAGTGTCGCTGACACCTTCTCGAACTTCGCCGGATCGCGCTGATACAGCCCCGCGTCGGATAACTCCGCGGCCAGTTTGGCGATCTCCTTTTGGAGCTTCTCCATCTGCCCGGGCAGCTTGGACAGCGCATCGCGATCCTTGAACGATAGCCCGCCCTTTGCTTTCGAAACCGCAACGGCAGCGGCAGCGGCAGCCCTCTCCCCACCGCCGGCCTTCACCGGCTTCGCCGCCGTCTTCGCGGCGATCCCCGGCCCCCGTTGGGAGATCATGTCGGAATAGCCGCCGGCATATTCCGTCCATTTGCCGTTGCCCTCGCTGACCAGCACCGAGGTCACGACGCGGTCGATGAAGTCGCGGTCGTGGCTGACCAG
>Ga0105240_10015818_pt1 | contig 10235 bp, 8 predicted proteins | sample KBSC54metaG_FD_80426 | JGI IMG/M metagenome (GOLD analysis project Ga0105240, IMG submission 80426) | Corn rhizosphere microbial communities from Kellogg Biological Station, Michigan, USA - KBS C5-4 metaG | ecosystem: Host-associated > Plants > Roots > Rhizosphere > Soil | place: Michigan, USA... | reverse complement strand
GTCCCGCTGCCCTCGGACAGGATCGCTCCACTCTGGGCATTCAGTGCGCCGGTCTCCTCGAAGCCGGACAGCGTCGCCCGGAACACCGCCGGCCCGTGCTCGTGCGCCACCCCTGCGGATGTGAGCGCCATCGCGGCGACCAGGGCTCCAAACTTCATTGCGCGATACATAACTCCCTCCTTCGAGTTGAATGAACTGCCAAGTTGACTTACGACCAACGCCGTAGAACTTCGGTGTTATTTGGCGATGGCTGCGGGCCCAACATTACACCGTGAGGTGACTGTCGGATGACACTGTGGATAGACAAGGGCGTTCCCGCACGCGACGGATGTTCCCGTGCGCCCGGGCGTTCCCGCTGGCACGTTCCCGACTAATCAGGACAAACTGCGCCACTCCAGGCATCGGACTCCCGCCTCGGCCGCCAGCGCCTTCACGGCAGGTGGGACGTGCGCCTCGGTCGCGCGCCGCATATAACGGACCTCGAACCTCAGGTCACGGCGAGCTGTATCGCGCAGCACACGAACACGTGCACCCCCGATTTTCAGTCCGCCCTTCGTCAACCGCTCCCGTATCGCCTCTTCCTCGGGACCCTGCGACTCCAACTCCAGCCTCAAAGTGGCACGGTGCTGGAGCCGGAGGTGATTCTCGATTGCCTTGAGCGCCCACAGCGCAAACAGGCACAGCACGGCGGCTACCAGTCCGAGCACGATCTGGCCGCCTCCGAGGCACAGGCCAATGACAGTCAGCAGCCACAGCGTTGCCGCAGTCGTCACACCGACCACCAGGTTTTCGCGCCGCATGATAGCCCCCGCCCCGATGAAGCCGACCCCGGTCAGAATCCCGAGCGGTAGCCGCATCAGGTCGTTCATCACAAAAGAGGTTGGTAACCGCCCCGCGGTAGGCAACAGAAGATTGACCTGAATCATTGCGACCGAAGCCGCCAGGCATACCAGCACCGAAGTCGACATCCCCGCGATTTTGCCGTGCTGACTACGGTTGTAGCCCACCACGACGCCAACAACGACCGTCAGCGCAAGGCGCAGTGCGATTTCGCTCCAACTCAGATTCAGATTCATGGCGAGCGGAAGCTCGGCACGGGTAAGAAAGCCGTGCCGTCACAACCACCACCGACGCCAGCAGCGTTCGTGCCCGGGCGTTCCGGGAGCTACTTGCTCGAGCCAGTCGGGGGATACGTCTCCGAAGAGCCGGTGCGATCATTCGTCACGGTGATAGCGCCCTGCTTTGTAACGGAAGCCTCGACCGAAGCGCGCGTGTCGCCCGCGGAGCTGGGGTTCGCAATGTAGGCTTCCGGGACATTATGCTGGGCATCCGAACGCTCGGCGAAGTGCAGCTGCCACAGGCGCGCCAGGCGAGGTGAATGCGACACCGACTCGTAGGTTTCGACATCACCGCCTTTCTTGGGGCCGTTGTCTTCGATGGCGACCCTGGGCGAAAGAGCATGTAGCAATGCGGGGCTGCTGCTCAGATTGCTGCCATGGTGCGAGACAATCAGCAAATCGACGGGCCCCACCTTGTCACGTGGGCAAACGAGATCCTTCTCCATGTTCCAGGTCAGATCGCCGAGGGCTGCGATGCGCGTGCGGCCGAAAGTCATCAAGACTCCAACGGACCGCGCATTCTCGGCACCACCATCCTGCGCCATGGGTTTCATGCTGTCGCATTCGGCGATCGTCCCGCCCGCCCCAGGCAACGCTCGATCGAGCGCAACGCCGTCGCTCGTGACCACAGTCAGCTGCAACGACCCGATCTTGAGCGTATCACCGGCCTTGAGCGTGCGATGCTCGTGCCCGTGAATGGCCTCGAGATACTTCGGATAAAGCGTAGCCGGCTGGGCGGCTGCGAACGCTGGCTTCAGGTCAGCCGGCGGAACCTCGCGATTCGGACCGTGATCGAGGAACGTGCCCACCGGAAATTGACTCGCCAGCTCCGGCAAGCCGCCGACGTGATCGACATGATAGTGAGTAATCAACACGTAATCCAACTTCGCCAGGCCGTGCCGGCGCGCGGTGGCGATGATGCGCTGTGTGCTATCGGGATCCTTCGCGCCCATACCGCCGGGCCACCCGGTGTCAATCAGCAGCGACTGGTGCTCGGGAGTGATGTACAGGGTAGCGGCGCCTCCTTCGACATCAATCGCGTCGATGAGAAGCTTGTCGCCCTCGGCCCGTGCCACGCCCGACAAAAGCAGGACCACGGCGACGCAGCCAAAAGCCTCCCACAAAAAACGACCATTCATGCGTTGCATTATTGAGCTCCCTGGCCTCTCTCGGGCAATGCGAAACTATACAGTGTGTTACCCGCCGCAATGGCGATGAACTGCGTGCCATCCACACTGTAGCTCATGGGCGAGGCCATGATCAGTCCACCAGTCTGAAAGTGCCACAATGACTTTCCCGTGCGAGCGTCCAGCCCGAGGAGGTTCCCTTCAGATGTGGCTGCGAACACAACTTCGCCCCGCGTGGCCAGCACACCCGCCTGTAGTGAAACGCGTGGCACGGGATACGTCCACAGCTTGCGTCCGGTCAGGGTATCGAGAGCCATCACCCCTTGTGTTGTCTCACCCAACGGCGGCCGGCCGGCGAAGTGGGCACCGCTGAAGACCTGTCCCCGCTTGTATTCGGCGGGCTGGTAGCTGGCGCTGCCCTCTCCTTCCAGGAAATTCAGGAAGAGAACGTGGTGCGCCTGGTCAAAGGAAGGAGCCTGGAAATTCGTGCCACCCACTGATGGTGCGATCCGATGTCCCTCGCGAGTCGCGATAGAGGCAGGATCGACGATCGGTCGCCCCTTGGCATCGAAGCCTTTGTTCCAACTTTGCCGCACGAACGGCACGGCCGAGATGAATTGTCCGGTCGCCCGATCGAGCGTATAGAAGAAACCGTTGCGATCGGCATGCAACAGCACCTGCCGCGTGCGCCCCTCGATCGGCTCCTCCGCGAGAATGAGATCTTCCGCCGAATCCCAGTCGTGCGTGTCGTGGGGAGAGACCTGGTAGTACCAGGCGAGTCGGCCGGTGTCAGGATTGAGAGCCAATACCGAGCAGGTATACAGGTTATCCCCCTGGCGTTTCTCCGGATCGAAGTCAGGACCGGGATTGCCCACCGCCCAGTACAGCAGGTGCAGCTGCGGGTCGTAGCTACCCGTGAGCCAGGTTGCACCGCTACCGGTCTTCCAGGAATCCCCCGACCAGCTCTCGTGCCCGGGCTCGCCCGGGCCTGGAATGGTGTTGAAGCGCCAGAGGCGGTGACCGTCGCTCGCATCATAGGCATCGACGAAGCCACGAATCCCCATCTCGCCGCCGGAAACGCCGACGATCACCTTGTTGTCCAGCGCCAGCGGTGCACCCGTCATGGTGTATCCCTCCATGGTGTCCGCGATGCGCTGCTCCCAGAGCACAGCGCCGCTGCGCGCATCCAAGGCGATCAGATTATCGTCGAGCGTCGCCACGAAAACGCGGTTTCCCAGCACCGCCACCCCGCGATTATAAGGATTCAGCTGGAATGGATTCACCCGCTCCTGCTCGCGATGGAACTTCCAGATCTGCAAGCCACTGCGCGCATCCAACGCATACACATCCCCGGGCGGGCCCGAGACATACATCATTCCGTCCACGACCAGGGGCGTCGACTCGAGCGGTGAGTCCCCCGGCATCGGCATGGCCCATTGCGCCTGGAGCTGTGACAAGTTGCGCCGATCGATCTGTTTGAGCTCGCTGAAATGCTCCGACCGATAGCTACCCCAGTACGTCAGCCAGTTCTGCGGCTCACGATCCGCATGTGTCAGCCGGGCACTGCTCAAACCGCCGGCGAGGCTGTCAATCGGCACGACAGCACGTTGCGTCCGTTGGCTCAAGAACGCGAGCAGATCGGCTCTCTGATCCGCGGACAATCGTTGCGTAAGATTGACCGGCGTGACGGTCCGCGCGCTATTGGTAATTGCGCGCATCTGCCGTCGATCGAGCAGGCGGTAATCACCCGCCAGGGTCTGGACCACCACCGAAAATGAATCCTCGTTCTTCAGCAATCCTTGCAACTTCGAGCCGTCCTGCAACGTCACATCCACATAGCGCTCAATCGTTCTGCCCAGGACGAAGCGACGCGGTCTCACTTGATGCTCGATTCCCGCCTCGATGCTGCCGGGTGTCTGCTTCCCGATCTCAGACAGGTCGGCCGCCAGCGGTATTCCCCGGCCATTGACCTCGTGGCACGAAGAGCACCCCCCGGCGCCAAAGAACAATTGCGCGCCTCGCCCTGCATTCCCATTCGTCGGCACCTTGACGGTGGCCGAAGAAACCTGTGACAGGCTGCGCACATAAGAGACGAGCTGCCAGAGCTGCTCCGGACTGAGCGATCCGAAGGGGGGCATCTGCGTCCCGGGCACCCCCTTCTGGATGGTCTGAAAGACCTCGAAATCCTCTCCACCGTGGGTAAACCGCCCCGTATCGAGTGCCGGCGCACGCTCAGTGCCAACACCACCGGGACCGTGGCACGCAGTGCAGGTCGCATCAAACACGCGCTTGCCTGCGGTGATGGCAGTGGAATCGGCGGCGAACGGGTTGGTCGGCGTATCCGGTCTCCCCTGGCCGTGAATCTGCATGGCGATCGCCATGAGCACTCCAGCCAACACGCCTGGACATCTGGAGAAACCAGGTCTCATTGATCTGCTCGATTGAGGGCCGAGGGCGCGAGCGTGTACGCATACAGCGTATCGCCGGCGGCCAGAACCACCCATTGACGGCCATCCTGCATATAGGTGATGGGGCCGTTGGATTGCGCAGCGTTGGCACGGAAATGCCAGAGAATTTTCCCCTGGTCAGCACTGTAGGCAATCAGGTTGCCCTGGTCATCTCCGGTGAACACCAGGTTCCCGGCGGTGCTCAACAGTCCGGGACCGAGAGTAGATGGAGCACCATTGAGGTTGGGATACTCGTGCTGCCAGCGAGCCTTGCCGGTCTTGATATCGATCGCTTTCAGCAATCGGGTGCTCGTGCCCAGGCCCGAGAGAGTGCCACCATAGCCGGAAGGCCTGGCGTCGGTATCGAGGAGGTAGTAAATGGCAACGCCTTCCACCGCGTTGACGTAGAACAGGCCGGTGGCGGGGCTGTAGCTCGGCGACATCCAATTCGTGGCGCTCGTGATCGTCATGCTCCCCGAAACACTCGGCTCCTTTGCCGGGTCGGGAATGGGCTGACCCTGCTTATCGACACCCTTGGCCCAGTTGAGCTTCACATACGGCGTGCTGACCAACGCCTTGCCGTTGGTCCGATCGAGCACCACGAACCAACCGTTGCGCGCGGCTTGCGCCAGGAGCTTGCGCGGTTTGCCCTCTATGTTGGCGTCGATGAGCACGGGCATTTCCGTGTTGTCCCAATCATGCGTATCGTGCGGCGACACCTGGAAATGCCAGGCGAGCTTGCCGCTGTCGAGGTTGAGCGCGACGATGCTGGTGGTGTACAGATTCGCGCCCTTGCGACCCTGGCCGGCGAACACGGGATTCGTATTGCCCGTGCCCCAGTAGATCAGGTTCAGCTCCGGGTCGTACGTCCCCGGCTGCCAGGTGCCACCGCCGCCATGCATTGCGGCACTCGCATCCGGCCAGGTCTCGATGCCGGGCTCGCCCGCCCCCGGCGTGGTCCACCATTTCCACTGGATGTCGCCGTTGTCGGGGTTGAGCGATACCAGGAAGCCGCGAATATCCATGGCATCGCCACCGACTCCCACGAGCACGTGATCCTTGATGACGAGCGGTGCCGTCGTGGTGAAATACTGGAGCCGCGCATCGGCAATCTGCTTGCGCCAACGCTCCTTGCCGGTGTTGGAATCCACGCAGATCACCCAATCATCCGGCCCGAGGAAATACAGCCAGCTCTTGTACATGCCCAGGCCGCGATTACCGACCAGGTGCCCGCCCTGGTCGACCCACGAGTAGCTCCAGAGCTTCGTGCCGGTACGCGCGTCTACCGCATAAACGTTGTTTGGGAGCGTAAAATAGAGCGTGCCGTTGACCAACAGGGGAGTCGCTTTGATCACCGGCACCGGCGCACCGCGCTGCGCGCCGACATCGGTGATGCGATAACTCCATTGCAACTGCAGAGACGCGACGTTTGCGTCGTTGATCTGCTGAAGCGAGCTGAAGCGCTCACCCGAGTAGTCGCCGTTGAAGGTCGGCCACGCAGTGGTGGGTGGCTTGCCCAGAATCGTCATGTCCAACTCGTTGGCATGAGCTGCGGCCGGCAGCAGCACACAAAGACAGACTATCCGCCATGGGGCACCGGCAAGAGCGCGATGGCGCCTCACTTGAGTGTCTCCAGGTAGGCAGTCACGTTGATCATGTCGGAGTCGGCCAGGGCGCCGATCATCGCCACATGCGGCGCCAGCGGGTCGTGCAACTCGACTGTGACCCCCGCATCACGGGCGATCACCACGGCCTTCCCGGAGTCATCGACGAGCTCGACGCGAAAGTCGTCAATCTCCTGCACGCGACCCTGCCAGGTCGCTTGTCGTGAGCGCACCGTGGCTGTGATGGCGCGGTCGCTGGTTTTGCGCGGCGGCATGATCCAGTAGCGCTGCAGGTCAACCGGACGCCACTTCTGCGCCAGCCCTTTGAGATCCCCGGTCAGCGAATGACAGCCCAGACAATGTTGGTCGACGTAGGTCGCGCCCTGCTTCGCATCGCCGAGCAGAATATTCCTGGCTTGATAGGTCCCCCGGTTGGCGACGTCCTCTATCTGCTGATGCAGAAACTCGGCTACGTCCTTGCGCTGCTCATTGCTCAGGGTCGCAAAGGCCGGCATCCCTTTTGCAGGACGCCCCGCTTTGAGGAATTCCGCGACCGTCGAGCCGTGCTCGTCCTTGAGTACCAACTCCGAGTAGACGAGGCTCGGCCCCTCGGCGCCGCGTGCAAGCGGCCCATGGCAAAACGCGCAATTGGCGGCATAGATGGGCCCACCACGCTTTGCCGCCGCAGCATCCGGCGGTGGCCCCAGTCCCAGAAATTCCCGAACCGCCGCGCCGAATCGGCCGGGCGACGATCCCGGTGAGGGCTCTGCTTGCGCCCACAGCACGGCCGGAACACACGCCGCCAGCACGGCGGTAAACAGCGCCACCCGCGGGGCAACGCCAGGACATTTCGGTCGCATAACCTTACTTCGCCGTCCAGCCACCGTCGATGAGAATATCGGTGCCGGTAATGAAGCCCGCGGCGTCCGAGCACAGGTAGCACGTCAACGCTCCGAGCTCTTCCAACCTGCCCCAACGCCCGATCGGCAGGCTCGTCAGGAACTGCCTGTTGGCCTCGGGATTGTTGATGATCGCGGCATTCATGTCCGTGTCGAAGGGCCCGGGACAAATGGCGTTCACCGTGATGCCCTCGGTGGCGACCTCCTGGGCCAGCGCACGCGTGAAACCCAGGAGAGCGGACTTGGCTGACGAATAGGCCGTGCGCATGGGAAGCGACACGTGGCTCATGATCGAGGCTATGTTGAGAATGCGCCCATAGCCACGGCCGCGCATGTGCGACAAGACGGCGCGAGACATTAGGAATGTACTGATCAAACTCGAGTCGATCACGCCGCGGAACTCGGCGAGCGAGAAATCCTCGAGGTTCTTGCGGAGGTTCGTACCGGCGTTGTTGATGAGGATATCGACCGGACCGAGCTTCTCCTTCACGGCCTTGCCCACCGCGGCCACGTCCTGCTCGTTGGTCACATCTGCGGTGAAGAACTCCGCTCGACCGCCCGCCTCGACAATCGCCGCCTTGACCTTCTGCAAAAGAGCGACATCGCGCGCCACCAGCGCGACCGACGCGCCGGACGCGGCCAGCGCTAGCGCCATTGCTTCCCCGAGTCCACGGTTTCCGCCAGTGACGAGCGCCGTGTGCCCACTCAGATCAATCTTCATGTGTTCTCCTCCTGCCCGAGAAACATCCAACAAATAGCAGCGAGAAACGACGCCCCCACCATCAGGTACAGGAGCACGTTCCAATCACCGGCGGAACGCGCAAGAATCAAGCCGCCGCTGACAGGCGCAACGAAACCCGCGAAGTTGCCAAACATGTTCATCGCGCCTGAAATGGTAGCCGTATAACGCCGCCCGATCTCAACACAGGCGTTCCACGAGATCGGCATGGTCAGATCGCTGCAGAAGCTCGCGAGACCCATCGCGACCATTGCCAAGGGAGCGCTGTCGATTCGTGTGACGGCAAACAGCAGCAGCCCGGACAACAGAAACCCAAAGAAGGCGATCTTGTGCCTGGAGACGCGCGCGGCAGCGTATCCCGCCACCAGGGACCCGAACCCACCGAATAGCAAAGGCAACGTTGCAAATCCGGCCGCCTGCACCGCGCTCAGGTGCCGCGCCTCCCGCAAATACATGGGCAACCATGTCACGTAAAAGTACCAGACGAACGAGAAGCAGAAGTACTGGAAGACCAGAATCAGCACGGGCACCGACAGCAGCGAGCGATACCAGTGTATCTCTCCCTCCTGGGTCGTTACGGCGCGCGCGTCCCGAAGCAGTGCGAGCTCTTCCGCGTTGACTGCCGGATGCTCCGCGGGATCATCGCGGAACCATGCATAAAACACTGCCGCCCAGAGAAAGCCGAGCACCGCCAACAGAACAAACGCCAGTCTCCATCCGTGCCAGTGCACCAACGCGACGACCAACAGGGGCGTGACGGCTCCGGCCCACCGGGTGCACGCCCACATGAGCGCCTGGGCGCGGACGCGTGCTTGGGACGGAAGCCAGGCACTGAGCATGCGCGTCAGGTTAGGAAAGCACCCTGCCTCTCCGGCGCCGAACAGGAATCGCGCGAGCCAGAGCGAGGTGAAATTCCATGCCGCTCCCGTCAGGGCGGTGAAGGCCGACCAGGCAACGACGATGCGCGTCAAGGTCGCGCGCACTCCGAAACGGTCGCCGAGCAGTCCGTTGGGCACCTCAAAGAGCGCGTACGAGAGTCCGAACGCACCAAAGATCAGGCCGAGTTGAGACTTCCCCAGATTCAGATCGGCCTGAATACCTTCAGCAGCCTGCGAGATGGCCACGCGCTGCACGTAGGCGAGTGCTGCCAGACTGATCGCGAAGGCTGTGACACGGTAGCGCGCCGAGGTTGCCGTCACGCGTAGCCTTTTCTTGAGCCGTCAAAAAGTGTATACTATATTCATCTCGAATGATGTCAAATGACTGCAGACCTCCGGGCCGGTTCCGCTAAGTCAGGATACATATGCCTCCCGATCTCGCCGCCCCTGGCCCTGCGCTCGAGCGGCCGACCCCCTCGACGCTCAAATCCCATATTTTCCACAGACTGCGTGACGCCATCGTCTCGGGCCGCTATCGGCCCGGTGACCGGTTGAACGAAAGCCAGATTGCCCGTGAGTTCGGTATCAGCCGCATCCCCGTGCGCGAAGCGCTGATGCAATTGCAGGAACACGGCCTGGTCATGAATCACGAACGGCGCGGGATGTTCGTGACACAACTGAGCGAAGAGGACGCCCAACGTATCAACAGCTTGCGTGTCGTTCTCGAGGCCGAGGCGCTCAAGCTCTGCCGACTCAAGATCAGCAAGAAAGACGCGGGGCGGCTGAACGATATCATGACGCGTATGGAGGCATGGACGGAGCGCACCGAGATGGACGCCGCGGCCCTGGACCTGGAATTCCACCGCACTCTGTGGGAGGCGGCCGGCAATCCCTACCTGACCAAGACACTCGACTCGCTCGTCACGTCCTTGTTCGCTCACCAGGCACTCGAATGTGTGAGCTCCGACCTGAAGCGTTGGACCCTGCAACATCACCGCGCCCTGCTCGATGTTGCCCTGGGAAATTCCAGCATCGAGCCGGAGGCGGCCATTATCATCCATTTGCGCACCGGCTATAACGAGCCCGAACGATTCTCGAGCTTCGGTGTCGCCAGGGCGCCGGCTGAAGAAACACCCTCGAACAAGAGCCGTGACCGCCGACGCAAAGGCTGAGACATCCGGCCCAGCACAGGCCGGCGAGAAACCACTGGCCGGCCAGGTGGCGTTGGTAACGGGCTCCGGTCGGGGGCTGGGTCGAGCCATCGCAGAGCACCTCGCCCAGCTTGGCGCCGCGCTCGCAATCCACGATATCTCTGACACAGCTCCGGCTCAATACGGCGAGGCGGCGACGTTGAGTGCGTCGGCGCTCGCTCTTCTGGCAACCGTTGAGCGTGGTCTAACTGTCACTGGCGACATCACGGACG
>Ga0105240_10015817_pt1 | contig 10236 bp, 7 predicted proteins | sample KBSC54metaG_FD_80426 | JGI IMG/M metagenome (GOLD analysis project Ga0105240, IMG submission 80426) | Corn rhizosphere microbial communities from Kellogg Biological Station, Michigan, USA - KBS C5-4 metaG | ecosystem: Host-associated > Plants > Roots > Rhizosphere > Soil | place: Michigan, USA... | reverse complement strand
GAACCGGGGGCAGAATCGGGACGTTGAGCACGGCATTGAATTGCTCGGGCACATCGTCGTCCTCATTGAGCAGAAGGGCCACACCGCCATAACTTAGATCGAGGACGCGGGCGGTCTTTTGGCCCTGTTCCGTAAGGACGGCGTGCGCCTTGGTACCCGTCAGCGAAACTCGCTCCCATTTCCGCTGCTCCGAAGCCCGCGAGGCTGGCTTTTCTGACATTGGCTCCGTAGTGGGACCGGGAACTACTTTCGGAGATGGAGACGGCGTTTCGCGGGCATGGTTGTCTAAGGAAATGACTCGCGGCTGTGTTGTACGCCCGGCCTGCTTCAATTCGTAGAGGCGCTCATCGGCGAGCGTGAGAAGGGCACGCCGCTCATCTGCATCCTGCGGATAAATGGCGATGCCAAAATCGAGGGTGACTCCGACTCCCAAATGCAGAGGGCGAACTTCGGTCTCATATTGAGATCGAACGCGGCGTGAGAGAGTGGTCGCTTGCTCAAGGTCTGTCTGCGGTAGGAGCAGGGCGAATTCATCGCCGCCAATGCGAAATGCCGTATCGGACGCGCGAAGCGTCTTTCGCAGCGTGGTGGCGGCGAGCTGAATAATGTGGTCGCCTTCGAGATGCCCGCGCTGATCGTTTACTTCTTTTAATTTGTGCAGATCCAACAGCACAAAAGCGAGGGTCTGCCCGTAGCGCTTGGCACGGTTCAGTTCGCGTTCACAGGCTTCGTCAAAGAATCGCCTGTTATAGAGGCCGGTGAGCGGGTCTGTGGCTGCGCTGACCTGAAGCTTCTTCAGATCGTCGTATTCGATGATGATCGGTACACGCAGGACATTTGCCGAGGCGAGCACATCAATGATGGCTGTCTTGAGCGACACTCTCTTGCCGAGATTGGCAGAGAGCTCGCGATGGCGCTCGAGAATTTTTTCCCAGTGCTGATTGCTTTGCGATTCGGTGAGCTCGATGTGCGCAATCGTGCGGAAGTACTGGCGGAGAAATTGTCCGCGCACCGACTCATCGAGAGCCGCGAGGGTCTCAACGAGTAAGTCGAGAAACGAGTCTTCGGCCGATGGCTGCGGCTGGGGCACGTCGCCGGGCAGAGGCATCAATTGTCTAGACTATCTCTCTTCCCTGAACTTTTCAGTCAGGGCTTCCTGCGGGGCACCGGTACGTATGCAAAGCATAGTCCAAATGCGAAGGCGGACGCATCAAGATCGCGACCGTAGAACGCATTGAAAACAAAAGACATATTATGTCAAATGCGCTCTCAAAATGAAACACTTGCGCGGAAGCTGAACTTGCTTTCCATATGTGGCAGAAACGGTGAGTAAACGTGACGCGCTACGTCAGAGGTTTGATGAATTCCACGCCTACCAGATAGATGTCGCCAGCTTCTTGTTCTCGCCGAACCCGCGCTTGTATAGGTGGCATTCCCGCCGGAATCAAGGCCGAGGACGTGATGGAAGGGGCAGGCACGGTCAGTGTGACGAAATCCCCCACGGACAGCGCTTTCGGACACGTAATCAATGCACCTAACGCACTGATATCTAATGCCTTAGCAAGTTCCAGGAACTGCTCTCCTTGCGAATCCTTGCCCCTGATAAATAGCGGTACCTGCAAATGGATTCGCGGAAAACGGCGCCGCTCTTCGTACAGTGTCCGCGCCCCAGTTTTGTGAATTAGCGTCTCTCTCGCGTGCATCATAGTCCCTCAGTTTTAGTACTCGGTTTAACCGCAATTTGAGGGCAAACTTTTCAAACTATTCACGCTTCTCCTAACCCTAATTCCAGCAGCGATATACAAAGGACAGGCGCAGTACGCCGAACGAGAACCGCGAGCAAGATGCGCAATGTTGTGCCCACAGGCTTCCACCATTGTGCAAATATGGGACGTATTTACCATTGACAGCTCTCAAATCCGTCTGAGAGCATATGTTTTCCCATTCAAGCTCAGACGAAGCCCTTATTCGCTCTGATGGAATAGTTTTTCCCTGAGCTTTGAATTTGCCCTCGCTGGAGGAAGATTGCCGAAGACAGCCACAATCGAGCGTCGCAAGGGCAGCGCCGCCGTCCTTGCACCGGTCGCCAGTCTTCTCGACGCGCTCGACCGACCCATGATCGTTTCCGACCGGAGCGGCAGGCTTCTTTTTAAAAATTTGCACGCTCATGAATTTGTCCGGGGCCTGCCAACGACCGGCGAAGAAGTGAACCTCTTCAGAGATATTCTCACGGGCGATGCAACGGTGACTCTGAGGAAGCTTACCGACGGTCAGCAGGAAGTTACTCTGCCTCTCATTAGCGACTCGGCGATGAGAGCGCGAGTGCGCTGGCTGCCCGAACTGGATTGGCTGGCCGTCTATCTCGAACCTGCTCCTCCCGACTTGCAGCCGGAAGAAGCGGACATGCGCCAGACAGTGCAAGAGCTCATGCAGGAACGCGAGACGACATACCGGAATCTTCTCGCAGCGTATCTCCGCCTTCAGGAAGTAAATCGTCAAAAGACTGTTTTTCTTGCTTCGGCCGCGCATGAACTAAAGACGCCGCTCGCCGTGATGAAGGGTTACTACGATCTTTTGCTCTCCGGCTCGCTTGGAAAACTCAGCGACAAGCAGACGGACATCCTGCACGAATCCAAAGAGAGTTGCGAACGCCTCGTGCGCCTCGTTTCGATGTTTCTCAACTACTCGGCGCTCGAAAGCGGGAAACTCGTGCTGCATCTTCGCGACAACGATTTGCGCGATTGCATCAAGGACCTGAATTGCCGTTGGCAAGATGCCTTTCAGCGCGCCAAAGTGCGCCTCGATGTAAAAATTCACGAGGATTTGCCGATCTTCAAATTCGATTATCAAAAAGTGCAGCAGTGCATTTTTAACCTGATCGATAACGCGTTGAAGCACACTCCGCCCGGTGGCGAAGTGACATTGATGGCGCAGCCTCATTTTTGGGAGCGCCGCGTCAACGAAGCCGCTCCTGCCGACGAGCGCCGGCACGGTGTGGGACAAACGCCCAATGCGGTAATGGTTTCGGTTGCGGATACAGGAAGCGGCATTGCAGCCGAGTTTCATCAAGAGATTTTCGAAGAGTTCGTTCGCGTCGATCCGTCGTCCTCCGGAATGGGCCTGGGCCTGGCAATCACGAAGAGACTGATTCAGGCTCATCGCGGGAAGGTTTGGGTCGATAGCGAAGTGGGACGCGGCAGTTCTTTCTCATTCCTGCTGCCGATCCAAACGGAATAACGACTTCATATAACGCGGGCTCGCACCTGCTCAAGCCCAATAGGAAAGCTCATGGCTGACAAAGAAACGATACTCGTTGTTGACGATGAACCCAGTATTCGAAAAGTTCTTCAAACGCTGCTTGAGGTAGACGGCTACAAGGTGGAGACGGTCGCGAGCGGCAAGGAAGCGCTTGAGCGCGTCGGCTCCGGCGAACGTCCCGACATGGTCATCCTGGACGTCCTCATGCCGGAACTGGACGGCATCGAGACGCTGCGCCAGCTCATGCAACTCGATCGCACGCTCAGCGTCATCATGCTTTCGTGCTCGAATGAGGTGACCACGGTTGTCGAGGCGATCCGCCTGGGCGCGATGGACTACCTCACGAAGCCTTTTGAAAAGCCGGAGCTGGAAGCGGCATTTTTGAAATGCAAGCAGAAGCAGCAACTGCGCTCGGAAAACGAATCCCTGCGCGAATATTGCGAAGCGCTGACCGAAGATATTTCGTTTCTTGCGGCCAGCCCGCAAATGCTCAAGATTCGCCAGCAAATTCTGCAAATCGCGCCGGTGGATGTGCCCGTTTTCATCAGCGGAGAGAGCGGCGTGGGAAAGGAAGTTGTTTCCCGCATGATTCACCTTCGCTCCACGCGCAGGCAGCAGGCGTTCGTGAAGGTGAACTGCGCGGCGCTGCCGGGTGAACTTCTCGAGTCTGAACTTTTTGGATACGAGCAAGGCGCATTTACGGGCGCTGTACGAGCGAAGCCTGGGAAATTCGAGCTCGCCAATCGCGGCACGATTTTTCTCGATGAAATTGCGGAGATGAGCCCGCACCTGCAAGCGAAGCTGCTTCACGTGCTGCAGGACGGGCAATTTTCGCGGCTTGGCGCGCGTGCCGTGGTCAACGTGGACGTGCGAGTTCTTGCCGCCACCAACATGGACGTGAAAGACGCCATGCGTACGGGCCGCTTCCGCGAGGATCTCTATTACCGCCTGAATGTGCTCTCGATTCACATCCCGCCTCTCCGCGAGCGTACGACTGAAATTCCGCTGCTCTTCCGTCATTTCCTGGTGAAGTACAGCGAAAAATACGGAAAGGCCGCTCCGGATCCTTCCAAGCACCTGATGGAAGCCGCGCTTCGCTATCCGTGGCCGGGAAATCTTCGCGAGTTAGAGAATTTCGTGAAGCGTTATGTGATTTTGGAAGACGATGAAGGGAGCTTCCGCGAACTCGTGGAAATGACCGGGCAGCAGCAGCGCATCGCCCCACGCGAAGAGGCCGCTCCGGCACCGAAGGATCAGGGACTCAAGGCTCTCGTCCGCGGATTAAAAGATGAAGCCGAGATGGAAGCCATTGCGGACGCGCTCGAAAAGACAAACTGGTGCCGCAAGGATGCAGCGCGCATGCTCGGCATCAGCTACAAGGCTCTGCTGTACAAAATGCGGCAGTTCAATTTGGATTCCGGCCGAGGAGCCCGCTCGGCAGCGGCAAAGGCCGCAGCTGCGGCAAGAGAAGCGGCGGCCAAAGAGGCGGCGCTAAAGGAAAAGACAGAAGAAGGACATGCAGTTCCCAGCGTTCGGAGTTGATCGCGGCTTCCGAGCGCCGGTCGGTGAGATTACTATTGGGGTAAGGGCTATCCGCCCCGATAGTCCTATACCCTGAAAACGGTTGCACAAGTAGAGCACATATCTCGAAATATCGCTTCCCATCTTCTCGCGGATTGGTCTAGTATTCCGCTCCGGCGCGTTAAAAAAGTGTCGTTGGAAAACGCGCGTTGCTTCTCAATCTCTTGGGACCTTCAGCTTTAGGCGATCGTTTTTACTGTACCGAAAGAAGTTGTTCAACTTTGTTCGCTGCGGCTCGCGAGAGCACAGGGCAAGATTTGCTCGTTTCCGCGGCGCATTATTTTTGTATGTTTTTTGGAAGGGCGATTGCACCAGTGGTTTGCGGCACGGGGGTAGATTCGCATCTTTTTTCGGAGGAATACGGGGGATGACGGAGCGTCGCATGGCTCGCCGGTACGATTTGTCTCTGCCGGTAAGCATTCGCCTGCCGATCAATCGAGAACCGGGTGCTCACAGCGGTCAGACCAGGGACATCTCAACGCGCGGCGTGTATTTTGTAATGCAGAAGGAGATGAGTCCCGGTACCGAGTTGGATTTCACGCTCACCTTGCCGGCGGAAATCACGCGCGGGACCGAAGTCTTCGTTCGTGCACATGGAAGAGTCATCCGCGTGGACAAGCGCGAAGACGATCAGCATGAAACGATTGGCGTGGCTGCGGTGATTGAGCGCTATGACATCATTCGCGGCGAGATATAGAGCTTAGACTTCGAGGCAGGCGTGCTTTGGGTTCGCGCCTGCCTTTTTGTTTATTCTGCCCCTGGTTTACCGATATCAGGTCCGCAACTTGCGATCCTGCCTCTGGCCGCACTGGGTACTAGAACACAATCACCAGTAAGTTTCTGAATGTGAACAACTTGCACTTTGTGGGGAATCCGTCTTCCCGAAAATGCCAAGGCTTTTCTGGTTTTAGACCCACAGCACGGTGAATTCCGGCATATTAGGTACCACTGCCCTTTTGGGCTTTGTCAGCGCAAACTATTGGTGTTAAAGGAATTACGATATCCACAGCCTGTCTCCAATTTACTTCAGCGGTCTCCTGGTTTGGCGTCATGGGTGCACTATCAAGTGCCGGGCGTTCCTAAAGCCTATCCAGACCAATGGCTTCTGCCGCAGAACTGAGAACGACGCATTCGCAAACTGGCACTGACCTCCCGCCGGACCAGATCTATTTCGGCAAAGCTGAGGCGATGCAGGCCGTCCGCGCTCGCGTTGAGCGGGCCGCCGGTCTCAATGTGCCGATCCTGATCCTTGGGGAAAGCGGCACCGGCAAGGAAGTCCTTGCCCGCTTCATCCATTCGCATTCGCCTTGGACCAACGGTCCCTTTATCAAAGTAAATTGTCCTGCAATCCCGGGTACGCTGCTGGAAAGCGAACTCTTCGGATATGCGAAGGGCGCCTTCACGGGCGCCAACAATCCAAAACCTGGCCGCATGGAACTGGCTCAGGGTGGATCGTTGTTCCTCGATGAAATCGCCGAACTCGACGCCGGTCTCCAGGCAAAGCTGCTTCACGTGCTGCAAGACGGGCATTTCACGCGAATCGGCGAGCACGTGGAGAAGCGGCTCGATGCGCGTGTGATTTGCGCGACCAATCGCGACCTCGGCCGCGAAATCGAAAAGGGCACATTTCGCTCGGATCTCTTTTATCGCATCAACGTGATCAGCATCACGCTTCCACCGCTCCGCGAGCGGCGCGAAGACATTCCATTTCTGGCCGAATACCTCCGCGAGCGTTTCAATGTGCGTTTTAAGCGCGAAGCCGGCCCGCTCGGCCGCGAGACGATGCAGCTCCTGAAGCAGCGCGATTGGCCCGGCAATGTCCGCGAACTGGAAAATTGCATGGCTCGCTATGTCATCCTTGGTTCAGAAGAAGCTTTCTATGGCGAGCCGACGGAGAGAAAGCAGCCGGAGTTCACGTATGAGGCGGGCGAAGACGGCAACATTCCGCTGAAGCGTATCGCGCAACAGGTGACGCGCCGCATGGAACACGACGTCATCCTTAAGGTGCTGCAGCAGAATCATTGGAACCGTCGCAAAACGGCCGAGGCGCTGAAAATCAGCTATCGGGCCCTGCTTTATAAGGTCCGCCAGGCTGGTTTACCCGCCAAGCGTCCACGTCGGGATACCGCTGGCATTGCCGCCAGCGCTCAGGCCGACTGAAATCCTGTTTCAGATCTCTTCCCGCTCTGAAACACAATTTTTACGCTTCAATAACTAGTACTCGACGGTCCGCCCCCGTGTCAGCTTGGAAACCTTGAGCACGCGCTTCCTTGTGCCGTGGCTTTTGACAGGCTAACCTAACTGAGCAATGGCCAGAAACGGAACCAAGACGGCTCTAAAGGTCTGTCTTCTCTCGCCTCATCCTATGGTTTTGAACGAGTTTGAGCGCCTGCTGGATGACTCCGGCTTCCAACTCTGCTCGAAGCAACTCGATTCCATGCTCGCCCCGGATCTGCGAACCCTGGAAGTGCCAAAAGCCTCGGTTTATGTGGTAGATGCCCATGCGGCAAAGCAGGCGACGGGCGCGCTGCTGGGGAACATTCTCGATCATAGTGCGTCGGCGCGGCTCTTAGTGGTGGGTGACAACCTAAGCGAGTCTGACAGCTATTCCCTTTTGCGGCAAGGAGTTAAGGGGATACTGAATTATGCGGAGGCCAGAGAACAACTGCCTCGCGCGCTGCCGCTGGTGGCTGAGGGCGGATTTTGGGTTCCGCGGCCTGTGCTTTCGCGATTCGTCGATTCGATCTTGACTGGGGCGCAGGGGCGTCGACTGCGCAACGATGCGCCGACCGATCTGAGCCGCCGCGAACAGGAAGTGCTCAACGGCCTTCTGGAAAACCTTGCTAACAAAGAGGTTGCCGACAGACTTCACATCTCCGAACGCACTGTGAAATTCCACGTTTCGAATCTGCTTGCCAAGTTCGGCGTTCGCCGTCGCGCAGACCTCATCCTGCTCTGCTATCAAAGGCGCGCCGTGGCTGCGCCCGTCGCCGTTGGTGCGAACGGCTACACCCAAGAGCCCGTCATTTCGTCAGTGCGGAAGTGACAATTTTGGCGCGAATGGCGCCTTAAAATTGGCTTAAGTGGCCTTAAAGCGCCAAGAATCGCGCGTTTGACACCCTAAATTTCCGAAGTTTCCTTCTACCCGACGCACTTCTCCCCGCCATCCAAGTACCAGTACGAAATCGCTCACGCCTGAGAGCGTTTTTTCTCCTGCTGGGGCGGCTTCTGGTCCGCGCCGGGCAGCTTTGGTCTTGGGAGCTTCTTGGTTTCGTACATCGCTCTTTGCAAAGCACCGCTTGTATCGGGCAGCACAGGTGGCTTACCGGGAGCTTGCTTGAGACGCAGAGCCGAGGTGAGATCGCCGAAGGTGCTTCGGCGCCAATCAGTGATATTCGGTTCGCGCACGCCCGTGAACTGCTCGAGGAAGCGCAACGTAGAGGTGTGATCGAAGGGCTCGCTTGAAACCCAGCCGCCGGTCGTCCACGGCGAAATCAGGATGCACGGCACGCGAAAGCCCGCGCCGATCGGCAGCCCACCTATAAACTCGTGCGCAGTTCCGGCGGGAGGCGTTGGCGGCACGACGTGATCGAAAATTCCGTCGTTCTCGTCATAATTCAAGATGAACAGCGTCTTCGCCCAGACATCGGGGTTCGCGGCGATCGCATCAATTTTGCTCGCTACGAAGGCCGCGCCATCCGCCGGCATGTAGTCAGGATGTTCGGATTGATAGTCCGTACAGATGACCCATGAGACCGCCGGCAATTTGTCGTTAATTGCGTCGTACTCGAATTCTCCTTCGGATCCGTACGCCACGCCTTTGAGGAACAGTGGAGAACGGCGCGCGGCATTTTGGAAAACGGCGAAGTTTTCCAGCATGTTGCAGCCATAGTTGTTCTCCATCTGATAGACCTTCCACGGCACGCCGGCTTCTTCGAGTCTCTCGGGATATGTTTTCCATGTATAGCCGTTGGGTGTCGCTGTGTTGCTGATCATGGGGCCGCCGCCAGTCGCATCGGGATCGATCATGCCGGTCATCCAGTACATGCGATTGGGCCACGTGGGACCCATGACGGAGCAGTGGTAGTTGTCGCAGAGCGTGAAGCTCTCGGCGAGCGCGAACTGGAATTCCATGTCCTCGCGGGTGAAATAGCCCATCGCGCGATCGGTCTTGGCGGCGGCCCAGCGCTGCATCCGGCCCTGGTCCCAGGCAGCCTGCGCATCGGGCCAGCTGTGCGGCGTGCTCGCCACCCGCATCAGCTCGAAATGCTCCTTGGTGGAGAGGTGGAAGGGCGCGACCAGCCGGCCATCGGCGGCTTCCTGCGCGAACACGCTGCGGCCGCCCGGCAGCGGCACCGTCAGCGGATCGCCGAAGCCGCGCACGCCCTTCAGCGTGCCGAAATAATGGTCGAAGCTGCGGTTCTCCTGCATCAGGATCACGACATGCGCGACATCGGCGATGGTGCCGCTGCGGACGTCCGCCGGGATCGCGGCCGCCCGTGCGATCGAGGCGGGCAGCGCCGAAGCCATCGCGGCTTGCGCGCCCGCTGCCAAGAACCGCCGCCGCGTCGTGCCCCCGTTCGTCATCGTGCCCCCAACTCCCATGTCACCAAAATGATACCTGCGGGCGGGTGCAGCAACCGGATGACGAATTGATGACGGTTTTCAGACAGCCGGCAGGAAAAGATCGTCAAGTGCCCGATCGTGCGTGTCGGTCTCATAGCCATGCGCCGCGCGCCAGCCGGCATCGAAGCAGGTCGAGCCATAGCGGCGGCCGTCGTCGCACAGCAGGGTGACGATCGAGCCGGTCTGGCCGGCGGCGCGCATCTCGCGGATCAGCGTCGCACAGGCCCAGATATTGGTGCCGGTCGAGACGCCGCACGGGCGCCCGAGCACGCGGCTGATCCGCAGTGCGGCCGCCAGGCTCGCCGCGTCGGGGACGGTGATCATCCGGTCGATCACGTCGGGCAGGAAGGAGGGCTCGAGCTGGAGCCGGCCGATGCCCTCGACGCAGGACGGTGCGCCATCGACGGTGGTGACGCTGCGATCGGCATAATGGCGGTGGAACACCGACGCCTCGGGATCGGCGACGCACAGCCGTGTCACCAGCCGGCGATAGCGCAGATAGCGGCCGATCGTCGCCGAGGTGCCGCCGGTGCCCGCGCCGCAGACGATGTGGGTGGGGATGGGGTGCGCTTCCTGCGCCATCTGCTCGAAGATCGACTGGGCGATGTTGTTGTTGCCGCGCCAGTCGGTCGCGCGTTCGGCATAGGTGAACTGGTCCATGAAATGGCCGCCCAGCTCGCTGGCGAGCCGCTGCGCCTCGGCGCGGACCGAGCGTGGATCGTTCACTTCGTGGCAGCGGCCGCCATGGAATTCGATCGCCTCGATCTTTTC
>Ga0105240_10015815_pt1 | contig 10236 bp, 6 predicted proteins | sample KBSC54metaG_FD_80426 | JGI IMG/M metagenome (GOLD analysis project Ga0105240, IMG submission 80426) | Corn rhizosphere microbial communities from Kellogg Biological Station, Michigan, USA - KBS C5-4 metaG | ecosystem: Host-associated > Plants > Roots > Rhizosphere > Soil | place: Michigan, USA... | reverse complement strand
CATCGACCTGCAACGCGATTTTCACTGCTCCATTGGTAATTCCGGCCAATCAGACCGCTGTATGGATCACTGCAACGAGCACCGACGACGCGAGCATCAGCGCGATGGCGCCGATCCGTTTCAATACCAGCATTTCTACGACTACGGTCGCTGTGAATTCGTCTTCGCCTACGCTCCGTACCGCACAAAGCGCTATTTTGACGGCGGCCGTTAGCGGTAATTCGAATCTCAACGTCACGTGGAGCGCGGTTTCGGTTGGAAGGCTGACGGCCAATGGCGCTACCGCGACCTACGTTGCGCCCACGCCCATTCCGGCAGGCCAACCGCCGGTCATCATCACTGCGACCAGCCAGGCCGATACGACCAAGAAAGCCAGTACTACCATTTCGCTGACACCAGTCGTTGTGTCTCTAAGCCCCAACAGCGGTTCGGGGGCAACGAGGCAGTTCACGGCGACGTTCTCGGACGTGGAAGGGGGGACCGCGATTTCTCAGATGAATGTGCTTTTCGGTCAGGGTTTGAGTTCAGTGAATGCGTGTGAAATCTACTATGATCAGGGCCTCGCCGTTTTTCAACTTCTCAGCGACGATGGATCGGCCTGGACAGGAGCTGTCTACCCTGGTATTTCCACGACGGCCTCCAACCAGCAGTGCACGTTGTCCGGATTGGGATCGAGCGTCAGTATTAGCGGCAATACGGTGACGATGACGGTCAATCTGACGTTTGCCAACGGTTTCGGCGGAGGCCAACCCGTAGGGGCGTGGCTGTATGCCAACGATAGCAGCGGTAGCAGCGGATGGGTCAGTGTTGGATCGTGGCAGCCGCCACCGGGGATCGTTGTCTCGATTAGTCCGCAGAATGTCACCCTGGTGGCCGGACGATCGCAGCAGTTCACGGCCCAAGTGACCGGGACGTCCAACACGAACGTGACGTGGAGCGTGCCGGCGACGTATGGCAGTACAGTCTCGTCAGCCGGGATGTATACCGCCCCTAATGTCATTTTTTCGCCGTCGGCCGACACGATTACCGCGACAAGTCAGGCCGATCCGACCAAGTCGGCGTCGATGTCTGTGAGCCTGCAGACTTCGACTTCGCCCCAACTGCTTTCGGCTACTCCAAATGGCATTTCGAGCAACCGGGCGGTGTTCGTTTTCACCGTAGGGTCCTCTGCGGGCATCAACTCGATTGAGCCGTTCTTTACGGCTGGTCCGAACTACTATGGCCCTAACAATGGTACGAATCCCTGTCATATGAAATACTTTCTCCCAAGTAACACGATTTATCTGGACGGAGACACTGGCGGGTCTACATGGAACGCGGGCTCCACGACGCTCGGCAGCGGCGGAGCCAATCTTTCCAACAGCTTCTGCACGGTGCATGCAAGCAGCTCGCAAGTGCAGGTCAACGGGTCTCAGGTTGTTTTGAGTGTCGATGTGGAGTTTCCATCTGTTCCCCAAACCATGTTCCTGGCGGCCGATGACGTGCAAGGCGCAGTAGCCAACTTCCAGTGGTTTGGGTGGTGGCCGCAGTAGGACGTGACGGAGAGCGCGAATGAAAACCAGGAATTTCGTAATCTTAGCCTTGAGTGCGGCGGCTTGTGTGGGGCAGACCACCCAGGCGCCGGCAACGACGATGGGAGCCGCGATCTTCGGCTTCGTGCAAACCGACGAGCCGATCGCGGAACGAGGTAAACCGATCGGGTTTCCTTGGGTGACACTCATTCGTCAACCGAGTAGTTTGAAAGACAAGATCGCGCCATTCTCGATTGGCCGCGCCGCGCGGGCCGATGGAGCTTTTGGATTTACCGGGTTGCAGCCGGGAGTCTACCGGATATGCGCGCAGCTTGGCAAGGGCACCATGGTGAATCCCTGCGAATGGGGAGAACCGGCGCCGGTGATTACGCTGGAGGCGGAACAGATCGCCAAGAATGTGATTGTGGCGATGCAGTATGGGGTGGCTGTTCCGATCCGAGTGAACGACCCTCAGCAGCTCTTGGTGCAGCACGAGGGGAAGACGCCTGGAGCCCACTTGTTAATTGGCGTGGGGGACGCGAACGGCATGTTCCACTCGGCTCTGGTGACCGGCACAGACAAGACCGGGCGCGACCACCAGATCGTGATTCCGGCCAACACGCGGGTGAATCTGGTGGTCAGGAGCAAATTCTTTCAGTTGGCCGATGCAGCGGGCGCGGCGATTGCGGCGGACGCTGCTGCCACTTCGATTGTGGCTGTCTCCGGTCAGGCTCCGCCGGCGACGATGGTGGTGACTGTGACGGGGACGGCTAAGCCATGATGGCCGACCAAGTGAGGCACAAGCTGCGCGTTGCAGGGACCAGGGTACCCATCAGCAAGAACGAACACATGCGAAATAACGTATCAAACCAATTGGACTCCAACCAGACTGGGGGCCACATTATGCACAAGGTCTCCCAACTCCTGCCGCACTCAGGCGGCGCTCCTGAAAGGGTGTGTCCGGTTGCACGGAGCTGGAAGTTTTTTGTCATCCCTAGCGCACTCCTGCTCGTTTTCGGTGTCACAGCGTTAGAAGCCCAGACCACAGTTTCCGCTTCGCCTTCTTTGCAGTATCTGAAACCCTACGCTGTTCCCACCATACTCAGGGCGCCCTTGGCGGCTCTTGGTGATCGGCTGCAGAGTCCGGGGAAGGAAAGATTTACTGTAACGGGAACTTATTCGGATGGGAAGGCGGATAGGCCGATCCAATTCACTTGGGAGCTTCCCGGCAAGATGCGAATCGACCTGGGCGGCGGGTCTCCGCGCAGCGTGGTGTACGACGGTACGGCCTCCGGGGCTACCGGCGGTGCTGCGACTTCTTCGGACGATGATCTGATGGAGTCTCTTGCCGACGATCGCACTGAGGGACTACTGTACAACCTGCACCAGAGTGGTTTTGCGATGCGCTTTCTGGGTAGCCGCTTCCGGACAGACAACGGACTAAACAAGAACTATGCTGGACCCTATTACGATCTCTTCCAAACTGCCGCGACTGTCTCGTCCCGGTCGGACAAGGCCTCGCGGCACAAGCTGTTTATCTTCGACAGTCTGACCGGCGCCTTTGTGCAGACCAAGTATGAAATTACTCGTGCTGGCGCGGCTATCATGGTGGAGACGATCCATTCCGGGGGCACGACGATCGCGGGACAAGCTGTGCCCAATCAGATCATCCGCCGCGAAAACGGGACTACCGTCTTCACTATCACAGTGGCGACGGCGCAGGTTGCTCCCACGGCGAACGACGGATTGGTGAAACTACCGTAAGACTTGAAGCTATCCTCCTGGAGTTTATACTCATGACGATTTGGCGCTCTATTTTCGGTTTCGTCTTTCTTGCTTCTTTCGTGAATGACACCCTCCTAGCACAAAGCCAGCCTCTCCAACCCGACTTCAAGTCGGTACGCGGCTTTTCGCCAAATGGAGTCTATCAAGTAAGTGGACAGGATTCGGTCGACCCCGTTTCTGGCAACCTAATCTATCAAATCCCCATCACAGCTCTTCCCCCCGGGAGGGCCGGATTTAACTGGGGTTTGAAACTCGTTTACAACTCGCACATTTTCGATCAAGATCCCAGCAACGTGTTCGTTCAGCAAGGAGGAGGTTGGGGCTATGATGCAGGCCAATACTCCCTGGAAGAGGAATTACTTCCATCACTTTGCCAAGGGAATGTGTTCATCGCGCCCTCCCATCGCATGGTGCTGATTTTTCCAGACGGCAGTCATCATACTCTCCATCTGTACAATGATTCTCTCGATAAAGGAGACGGCTTCTCTTACACGGACGGATTCGCGGGTACTCATGACCCACCGAGTTGCGGGCCCACGAGCACTCCTTCTTCGACTCCGTTGACTTACCATACTTCTGATGGAACATTTGTAAAAGTGGTTCTCACGCCGGCTCCGGCCGGCTATAACTATAATTACGCCAACTGGGTCGCCTACTTACAGGATGGGAGCGTTGTGCAGGCGAGCGGTCTGACGTCGAATAGCATTACTGATCGAAACGGCAACAAAATCTTTGCGGGCAATTTCTATGGACCCGGAGGGCTCCAGACCGGGTCGGTTCTCCAAGATGATCTCGGCAGAACGATTTACATCTTTTACAACGCGACCGGCACTTCTCATTCCTACGACACGATCGTTCAGACAGGGAGCGGCTCTGTACAGCTTACCTGGACAGTCAATTGGAGAACCGTGCCGGCGAGTGCGTTCCAGTATGATTGTGGATTTGCCTGCACAGCTGGTGTGCCTAATTCTTTCGCTGTCAGCTCGATGGTTCTGCCGTCCGTCGACGGGTCGGTCCAACAATTTCAATTTGGCTATGACACCGATAGCAGCCCGCTTGGAGGATGGGGCCAGTTGAATCTGGTTATTCCGCCCACAGCGCCGACGACGTGTACCGCCTCGAATTTGGGATCTAGCTGTCCGCGGTTCACCTACACTTACGCACAGTGCAGCAACGGTTGCGTGTCCCCGGCCGAGGCCCCCGGGGAGTATGCCGTCACACAAAAGAAACAGATTTGGTTTGAAGACCAGACCAATACACAGCGGACAGATATGTGGACGTACTCAGGACTGGGGACCTACGGGGGACCTTCGCAAACCGTCAATCCAGACGGCGGCACCGTTTCAACTTACTACAACTACATTTCACCAGACCAACCCCTCGGCGGCCTCGTCTACAAGATTGTTCGACCTGACAAGTCCACCGTGGAGCGGGTATGGTTACAGAATAAGCCCTTTACTTCCGGCCAGTACGATCCCGCCAATCCGTACATCAAGACGGAGTATCGAAGTGCTTCTGATGGCGCCTCACCCCAGCTTGCTAGCGCCAAAGACTATACCTACGACAAGAACGGCAATGTCACGAATGTTGATGAATACGATTGGGCGGCATATAGCTCGCCTCTGACATTGACAGGCCAGAAGCTCCGAACTACAAAACGGACATACACGTCACCCACGCCCGCTGCAACCAATTCAGGAGACATAACGAACGCCTACTGGAATCCGTCCTCCAACCCGTCTCCATCGACTTCGCCAATGCTGCTCAGTTTGCTACGGCGTAGCGAGGTCGACGATCTAGCTGGAGGGGGTCCGGGAAGCGTGGCGGAATTCGGTTATGACAGCAAGGGGAACATCTTAAATAAGTACGATTGGGACTCTACGAAGTCGTCCATGCCAGCGCTCGGGCTGCTGTCCAGTTCCAACTCTTCCTGGCACCACTTCATCTACGACGGCAATGGCAACGTGAAGGACGCCACTGACCCGCTTTGTACGACGACAAAATACTTTTACGATTCCAACAACCTATACAAGACGAGCATTGTGGAGGACTACCGGGGTGACTCCGTGGGATGCACTCCGCCAACCGCATTCCTGACTCGGACCACCGCGGTAAGCGCGGAATTCGCGACGGGACTGGAGTTGCAGCGAACCGACTACAATAATCTCGTTCGCTCCTCGATATACGATGCTCTTGGGCGTCCGACATTCGTTTCGGAGCAGAATGGTAGTACGCTAGTCATATTTCGTGGGACGGCCGTATATTACAGTGATGCTAACCGGCGAATAACGACATGCAGTGATCTAACGTCTTTTGGCGACAGGGTGACGATGCGTGTGTCTCAGTATGATCAATTGGGGCGCCTGAGCCGCACCGGGCAACTCGAGAGCGCAGGCAGTTCTTACTCATGCCCCGATACGGCTCCTGCTGGGATTCTGACAGATACCCGTTATATGAATTCTTCCGGGGCGAGCTATCAACTCGTGTCGAATCCCTACGAGAGCGCAAGTGACCCAACCATGGGATGGACACTCACTACGTCCGATCAGAATGGCAGGGTAACCGGCGTCAGCTCGTTTACTGGTAATGCTGCGCCGTCACCGTGGGGAACCGGGACGAACGCCAACACGAGCAGTACCGGAACGGCCACCACAGCGTATGGCGTCAACGTGACGGGCGGAGTAGCGACGCAAACCGTGACGGATCAGGCCGGCGTTGCGCGGACGCTCAGTTTTGACGGTTTGGGACGACTGAGTTCAGTAACCGAAGCCGGGCCGGCGATAACGAGCTATGGCCACGATGCCCTGGATAGTCTCACTAGCGTCACTCAGAGCGGGGTCAGCAACGCTCAGTGCACAACAGGATCCCGCTGCTTTACCTTCGATTCGCTCAAACGGTTGAGTTCCGCGAATAATCCCGAGAGTGGATTGATAAGTTACCTATACGATGCGAGTGGCAACTTAACTTCGAAAACGGACACCCGATTTACGACGACCAATGGGATTGACACATTGGGGCGAGTAGTGTCGAAGACTTATACCGACCCTGCAACTCCGACCGTGAACTACTGCTACGACGGACAGACTTGGAATGGGACCAAATGTAGCGGCACGCCGGTCGCGCCGGCTATTGGGCGCTTGACCCAGATGATCTCCTCAGTTTCATCGAACAGTTTTACCTACGATGTTCCGGGACGAGTGATGGCAAGTGTACAAACCACGGGTGGCACATCATTCAATTTTCAATACGGCTACAACGCAGCCAATCTGTTGACCAGCGAAACCTATCCTTCCGGCCGTACGGTATCGTACGTCTACGATCCGGTTGGGCGGCCCACGACGGTGAACGGACAAGTCAGTGGCATTCAGACGGCAACCTATGCCTCGTCGATTTCATATGCACCTCAGGGTGGATTGCAACAACTCACGTTGGGCAACAACCTGATCGAACAAACGTGCTACAACGCACGGCTGCGGCCGGTTGGAATTCGTCTGGGCACAGGCACCACCACCAACTGTGCTAACTCCAGCGACCTGCTCAATCTCGGCTACGACTATGGCACTAGCGACAACGGCAATCTCCAAAGCCAGACGATTCAGGTTCCCGGGATCGCTTCAATGACGCAAAACTACGGCTATGACAAGCTGAACCGGCTCACCGTAGCGGGTGAAAATGCGAGCAATCCGTCCGATTGCGCGACCGGGACGAGTGCGTGGTGTCAAAAATACGGCTACGATGCACCGGGCAACTGGTGGATCTCTTATCAGAGCGGGCTGGCCGCTCTGACTAACGAAACGGCGCAATCGCAGTCCTGGTACAACGGCAGCAGTAACCAGATTTCGGGGTGGACCTATGATCGCGGCAATGTGACGGCGATCACCAACATGTCCCGGATTTTTCAGTACGACGCGGAAAACCGGATGACGCAAGCCACTATCAACGGACAGGTGGCGGCGTACGGATACGACGGGGAAGGCCGGAGGGTGACGAAAACGGCGAATGGGACGACGACGACTTATGTGTACGATGCCGCGGGCCAGTTGAGCGCCGAGTATGGGCTGGACAGCCAAACCCGCACCGGATTTCTGACGGCGGACCATTTGGGTTCAACGCGGCTGGAAACCGATCCACAGGGCAACGTGCTGACGCGCTACGACTATCTGCCGTTCGGTGGGGAACTGTGGGCCGGTAGCGGACTGCGCTCGACCGGTTTGGGGTACCGTCCCGTGCAGGCGCTGTGGACTCCGTCAGATCCGAGGAAGCTGTTTACCGGCAAGGAACGAGATGCGGAAACTGGCCTCGATTACTTCGGGGCTCGGTATATGTCGGGGGCACAGGGGAGGTGGACCAGTCCCGATGCGATCAATGTGACTGATGAGCGTATTCTCAACCCATCGAACACGCTGAACAAGTACATTTACGGGGGCAACAACCCACTGAAGTTTGTGGACCCCGACGGTGAAGATATTACCGTGTACTACACAAACGGGGGAATTGCCGGCCACACGATGATGATGGCTTACAACCAGGCAACCGGGGATTCTGCTGTTCAAAGTTTCGGACCGGCTAGCCATAGTGCCGCCTCTGAGGCAGAAATGGGCATCGGGATCGGAGTTCAAGGAACGGCCAATTACGATTTTTCCAATATAAATTCCGCCGACCAGCTTCGGCAGGACTACGCCAGCATAACGATTCAAACATCGCCCGAAGAGACTCAGAAAGTAATCCAGTACATCCGAACCCATTCAGACGGCGACTATAAAACGTACTCGAATAACTGCACAACAACCTGCGCCAAGATCCTTAGGACACTTTCACTGTACAAGAAGGACTCCATCACGCCGAAAGGGTTTTTTACCGATCTACTGCACCAGTATGGCGCAACGAAGAGCGTTCCGAACACTATCCAACATGGGATGGATTACGGCAAACCGAGGTCTGGCTTTGATGCGTTCGGCTTACTTTTCCTTAGCATTCAAAACCAGGAGTCGGCGGCAAAGAAGCCCAAAGAAGTAGTCAAGACGAAAATCTGCTACACGGATGACCACGGCAAGCAGCAGTGTGATTCGGGGAACTAGGAGGCGACCGATGAGATGGTTTCTATTTGCGATCAGCTTGTTTGCGCTCTGGTTTGCTTTCAACATGCTGTTCATGATCTCCGGAAGTTATTCCGGAACAACGTTCGGGCTTGCGGCGACTGGAATCACCGTGGGTGTTGCGGCAGCTTGGTTCAGCGGGAGGCAATTCATTCTGGCGTGGGGCCGCGATCAGCGGATGGGAGAGATCGTGAAAGCGCCTCCCGTGGTGCTGTGCATTTTCATCTTGTGCGCATTCTGTGCGATGGCAATCATCAAGATCATGGCATACCGGTAGACTTCGTGAATCACCAGTTCACCTCCAAAGAACGAGACGCCGAGACCGGGTTGGACTACTTTGGAGCGCGGTACCTCAGTGGAGCGCAGGGGAGGTTTATGAGTCCTGATTGGTCTGGGGTCCCGCAGGCAGTTCCCTACGCTGACGTGACCGATCCGCAGACGCTGAATCTCTACAGCTACGTTCGCAATAATCCGCTGTCTAAGGCGGACCTAGACGGGCACTGCGGCCTAAATGTGGCCTGTTGGCAGGAAGCCGAACAACTCGTCATTTCTCAGGGAGACGCCCTTCGGGTTGCCGGGGCGACGGCGATCCTTAGCGGCTCCGCGCTAGTAGGGCGTTATGGGGATCGTGCGTTCAACTGGCTACAAAACAACGCAAGCCAGTTGGGAACGCCAGACACTTTTGGCGGCGGAAACCCAAATGTCTTTCAGGCCAAGGATGTTTACATTGACCCGAACAAATATCCTGCCGCAGCGGGTCATGCAGCAGACGCGCAGGCGGCAGGAAAACCGGACGTACTTACTGTGCAGAGACCAGGCGCTTCAGACCGAAGAGACCAGGCCACAGCGAGGCATCCGACTCAACCGAGTACCGACCGAGACGAGTACCCGCCTGCGGTAACCGCTGAGGGTGGTAAAGGAGCGAGCGTGAGAAACATTCCCTCATCGGACAACAGAGGTGCAGGCGCTAGTGTTGGGCACCAAATAAAGGACGTGCCCGACGGTGGGAAAATACGAATAGTCCCTTTACCAAAGCCGAAGCAGGAGGACCAATAACCGATGACAAATATCGAAAAGCTCCTTTTCGTCGGCTCTGAGCCACTAGCTCCAAGGCCCGCAGCCATGCCCGAATTTTTGCGCCCTTATGGACTTGGCCCAGAGCTGCTTCACATGCTGCAAAAGAAAAATGGGTTCTACGCCTTTGAATCGGCGCTACACGTCTTTCCTCTCACGTCAGACCCGGAAGCCGGATTAGAAGCATGGAATGTTGGTTCGCTATGGCGAAACGACTATCACGAGCTCGCGGAAGGTTTGCTCTTTTTTGCGGAGGACATTTTGCAGGATCAGTTTTGCTTGTCTGTAGGACACGATGGCGTTCTGCGCTTTCATGCCGAGACAGGTCAAACTGCCTTCATTGCCGACTCTATCGAGAAGTGGGCTGGTGTGATCCTGTCCAACTACCAAAGAGAAACGGGCTGGCCATTCGTACATGAGTGGCAGGCGAAGAACGGACCTCTGCCGCTTGGAAAACGACTAATGCCCAAGACACCATTTTTCCTGGGGGGCGAATACAATATCGAGAATTTTTGGGCCGGCAATCCTTTGGAAGGGATGCGATTTAAGGCTGATCTGGCGATGCAGACGCGACATCTGCAAGAGGGAGCAAAGGTACGACTCAACATTGCTCCAAAGCCGGAATAATAACCCGCCGCCCAGTGTGGTTCTAGCCCGGATTTCTCACAAACGCTATAGCAAAAAGCCGTCCTTCATGGCATAACTGAGTTTCCACACAGCAGTTAGAGCCAAAGAGAGGACGGCCTTCGCTATGACAGAGTGTAACCAAT